>Ga0070738_10005572_pt1 | contig 13859 bp, 15 predicted proteins | sample Coa_R2_2_FD_66446 | JGI IMG/M metagenome (GOLD analysis project Ga0070738, IMG submission 66446) | Surface soil microbial communities from Centralia Pennsylvania, which are recovering from an underground coalmine fire - Coalmine... | ecosystem: Environmental > Terrestrial > Soil > Unclassified ... | reverse complement strand
CCCGCATTTGCTAGTTCATGATACGCGATCGGGAAACGCGATGTAAAGAGAAAAGTGCGGGAAAGGCCCGATTTTCGCGGCTCCGGCGCAGTTCCGCGCCTCCGCAAGCCCGGCCAAACGGCCCGCGCGTGTTTCGCAAGCCCGCTCGGTTGACTCTTACAACTCACTCTCCTAGAATGCTCACAGTGCCGGAATCGACGCGAATCGTTCGTTTTGCCAACTCCCAGGCAGGTCCCGCGGCCGCGATGGTTCCGGCCAAAGCCGCGGAAAGAGCATTTATCCCGGCCCGCGGGTGAAACACGGACTGTGGCCATCTCCAAATCAGTCGCGCCGGGCGCCGCCGTTGCGGCCGCCGTGGGCTATTACCGGTGGCGTATCTGCGCGCTCTGCTTTTTCGCCACCACCATCAATTACGTCGACCGCCAGGTGCTTGGCGTGCTCGCACCCTATCTTCAGCAGCACGTTTTTTTCTGGACCGAAATTCAGTACAGCAATCTGGTCAACGCCTTTCAAGCTGCGTATGCGATCGGTCTGCTGCTCGCCGGCGGCTTTGTCGATCGCATCGGCACGCGCATCGGCTACGCGGTTTCGATCGGCATCTGGAGCGCCGCCACCATCGGCGCCGCCGCCGCGCGCAACGTGCTCCAATTCGGCATCGCCCGATTCTTTCTCGGCCTTGGCGAATCCGGCAACTTCCCGGCATCGATTAAAACCGTCGCCGAATGGTTCCCCAAACGGGAGCGCGCCTTCGCCACCGGAATCTTTAACTCCGGCGCCAATATCGGAGCCGTCATCGCGCCCATTGTCGTGCCTTGGCTCACCGTAAACTACGGCTGGCAGTCGGCGTTTCTGGCTACCGGGGCGATCAGCGCGCTCTGGATCATTCCGTGGCTGGCAATGTATCGCCCGCCGCAAAAACACCCTCGCCTTTCCCCCGCCGAGCTGGCCTATATTCACAGCGATCCGCCCGAGGAGGCCGGCGCGAAAACAGCCTGGGCGAAACTGATCACCTATCGCCAGACCTGGGCGTTCCTGATCGGCAAATTCATGACCGATCCGATCTGGTGGTTCGTCATGTTCTGGCTGCCGAAATTTTTGGACGCGCGCTACCACCTTACCCTTACCGCGCTCGGCTGGCCGCTGGTGATCGTCTACAATTTCGCGACCATCGGCAGCATCGCCGGAGGATGGCTCTCGGCCGGATTCCTCAAGCTGGGCTGGACTCTGAACCGCGCCCGAAAAACAGCGATGCTTCTCTGTGCGCTGGCCGTCGCGCCGGTCGTTTTTGCCGCCTATACCAGCCATCTCTGGATCACGGTGATGCTGGTCGGCATCGCCACCGCCGCGCATCAGGGATGGTCCGCGAATCTGTTCACGCTTCCCTCGGATATGTTCCCCAAGCGCGCAGTGGCGAGCGTGGTCGGCATCGGCGGATTCGGCGGCGCGCTGGCCGGCGTGTTGATGTCCACCTTCACCGGCTTCGTGCTCGAATACACCCACAGCTACATGCCGATGTTCATCATTTCCGGATCAGCCTACCTGCTCTCGCTGCTGATCATCCATCTGCTTGTGCCGCGTCTCAACCCGGCCGACATCGATTCATGATCCTCGACGCGTTCCGGCTGGACGGAAAAAACGCACTGGTCACCGGCTCGCGCACCGGAATCGGGAAAGCGCTGGCGCTGGCGCTGGCCGAAGCCGGAGCGAACGTCGTTGTTCACGGATCGAAGCAGGACGGCCTGGAGGAAGTCTGCTCGGCGGCTCGCGCTGTGGGAGTGAAAGCCGCCGCCGTGCTCGCCGATCTCGCCGATCCGCAATCGCCGGATCGTCTGTTCGAGGGCGCGCTTCAGGAATTCGGTTCGCTCGACATTCTCATCAACAACGCGGGGATCCTTCGCCGTAGCCCCGCCGTCGATTATCCGGCCGGCGCCTGGAACGAAATTCTGCAAGTCGATCTTACCGCCGTTTTTCGTCTGTCGCAGCTTGCCGGCAAGCACATGCTCAGCCGCGGACGCGGGAAAATCGTAAACATAGCCTCTGCTCTTTCCTTCCAGGGCGGGCTTTTCGTCCCTGCCTATGCCGCGGCCAAGGGCGGCGTCGCGCAACTCACCAAGGCGCTGGCCAATGAGTGGGCCGCCCATGGCGTGAACGTCAATGCCATCGCGCCCGGCTACATCGAAACGGACGTGACCTCGGCTCTCCGCGCCGATCCTGTGCGCAGCCGCCAGATTTTGGAGCGAATCCCCGCCGGACGCTGGGGGGTCCCTTCGGATCTGGCTGGCGCCGCCGTCTTCCTTTGTTCCGCTGCGAGCGATTATGTGCACGGCGCCCTCCTGACCGTGGACGGCGGCTGGCTCTCGCGTTAGCAGCGGCCGCCGGGCTCATCTCTGCCGGCGGTCGCGTTACGTTTCGCTTTGGCCATCGGATTGCTGGAAATTTTACGGAGACAAAATGATGCCACGCCTTTACCGGATCTCAGCCCCGTTGCTCGCCGGCCTTCTGTTTACCGCTTGCGAGACGCGCGTCCGCGTCTACGATCCGTACCGCCACGATTATCACCACTGGGATGCCCATGAGCGCGTCTACTATGACCGATGGGCGCGCGAAACTCATCACGAAAACCGCGACTACGATAAGTTGAACGCCGATGAGCAGCGCGAATATTGGGAGTGGCGTCACCAGCATGGCGGCTAGGATGTTCGGCGAGGTTAAGAAATGAAGGACGATCTCAAACAGCGGCATATTCTCCTGATCGAGGATAACGAAGCCGACGCGATGATCACCAAAATGGTTCATGAAGAGGTGAAGCATTGCTCCTGGCTGGATGTGGTTTATAGCGGGGCTGAGGCGATTCGATACCTTCGCGGGGAGGGCAAGTACGCGGGCCGCCAGCGCCCCGACATTATCCTGATGGACATGACCCTTCCGGCGCAGTCGGGCTTGGATCTGCTCAAGGAAATCCGTTCTCTTCCCGGCTGCGAAAATTTACCGGTCGCCATGGTCTCCGGCTCCGATAATCCGCGGGACATTCGCCGCGCTTACGAGCTTGGCGCCAACTGCGTGATCAAAAAAGGGAGCACCTGGGAAGAGTATTTCCGCAAACTGGAAACGTGCTACAAATTCTGGTGCGTGGTCGCGGAACTCCCGCCGGAACGCAGCGAGGCGGCCCACTAACCTAAATCGCCCCCAGGCACCGCTCAATGGTATCCGCCGCGAAATCGGCCTGATCTTTGGTGATCACCAGCGGAGGGCTCAGGCGGATCGAATTGGGTCCCGCGCCGAGCACCAGGAGGCCGCGCTCAAAGCACATCTTCTCCAGGCGATCGCGCAGCTCCGGCGCGCGCTCTTTGGTCTCCTGGTCGCGGACAAGTTCGATTCCGATCATCAACCCCAGGCCGCGCACATCGCCCACCATGCGGAAACGCCTGGGCAGATCGCGCAAGCGGTTGAGCAGATGCTCGCCCACGCGAGCCGCGTTGTCGATCAGCTCCTTTTCGAGCAGTTCAATGGTCGCCAGCGCCGCCGCGTTCGCCACCGGATTGCCGCCGAAGGTGGATGCGTGCGCGCCAGGAGGCCAGTTCATCACCTCCGCGCGAGCGATGGTAGCGCCGAGCGGCAGGCCGCTGGCGATTCCCTTGGCCACCGCGATCACATCGGGAACCAGATCGAAGTGCTGGGACGCGAACATCCTGCCGGTGCGGCCCATCCCGCTCTGCACTTCGTCGGCGACGATCAGAATACCGTGCCGGTCGGCGAGGCGCCGCAGCTCGCCGAAAAATTTTTTCGGCGGGACCACGTAGCCGCCTTCGCCCTGCACCGGTTCGACGAAAATCGCCGCGGTATCTTCGGGAGGAAGTTTATGGCGGAACAGTTGCTCCTCGATCACCTTCACGCAATCCACCGCGCACTGATCCGGCGTCTGGCCGTAGGCGCAGCGATAGCAATAGGGATACGGGACATGATGCGCGCCCGCCATCACCGGGAAAAACTCCTTCTGCTGGATGCTTTTGCTGGCGGTCAGTGCGAGCGATCCCATAGTGCGGCCGTGAAAGGATCCGTAAAACGCGATGAACTGGCCGCGCCCGGAATGATAGCGCGTCATCTTTATCGCCGCCTCGATCGCTTCCGTGCCGGAATTACCGAAATAAACTCGCTTGGGTGCGCCGCCCGGGGCCAGGGACGCGAGTTTTTCGGCCAGATCCACCAGATTTTCGTAATAGAAATCGGTTCCGGACATATGGATCAGCCGTTCCGCCTGGGCCTGGATCGCGGCGACGATTTTTGGATGCGAGTGGCCGGTGGCGACCACGGCGATGCCGGCGGTGAAATCCAGAAACCGGTTGCCGTCGATATCCTCGACGATCGCGCCTTCGCCGCGCGCCGCCACCAGCGGATAACAGCGCGTATAGGACGGCGAAACAACCGCGCCGTCGCGCTCGATCACGGCGCTCGCCTTCGGTCCGGGGAGGGGCGTGACCAGGCTCGGAAGATCCGAGCGAACGGACTCCATCTTTTTCATCTTTTCTCTCCTCAATTGCGGTGGAAAAGGCCCTTTAAGTCGAAGGAAACCTCGGCTAGTCGCAACCGAACAGAGAAGGACGGGCCAAGGCAGGAAGAATCACAGGCCCATTCATAACCGAACTATATCAAACCGCGCTTTTCGAAAACAAACGAACGCAAATGCTTGAGCAAAAACTTAAAGGCGGATTCAGGGGAATGGTACGATAAGCGACTATGGCATCTCCGTCGACTGCCGCGCGTCAACCCGCCGCGCGTTTCCTGATCTGGTGGCCGGCCATCGTCATGATGCTGGGGACGCTGCTGAGCTATCTGGATCGCCAGATTCTCGCGCTGCTTTCGCCAACCATCCTCAAGGAAACTCATCTGTCCGCGCAGGCCTTCACGGAAACCATCAGCGCCTTCAGCTACGCCTACATGGCGGCGACGCTCATCTGGGGACCGGTGCTGGATCGCATCGGCCTGCGCCTGGGCATGCTGATTTCCTTATCGATCTGGATGGCGGCCAGCGCCAGCCACGCCTTCGTTTCGACCTTCCTCGGATTCGCAACGGCGCGCGCCGTGCTCGGCTTGGGTGAAGGCTCGATGTTTCCGGGCGGTTTTCGCACGGCCATGGATTCTCTTCCGGTCGACAAACAAGCCCGCGGCATCGCGCTGGCCTACAGCGGATCGTCGGTCGGCTCGATCATCGCGCCGTTTATTTTTATTCCGATTGCGCTCGCGGTCGGATGGCGGCCGGCGTTTCTGGTGACTCCGGCTCTGGCGCTGATCTGGCTGCTGATCTGGAGATTCACCGTAAATCCCGACAACTTCCTTCACAAGTCCGTCCCCGGGCGATTGAAGTTTCCGAGCTTTTTGGAGCGCCGCTTCTGGAGCCTGGTGGCGAGCTACGCGCTCGGCGCGTTTCCGGTCGGCGCCATCAGCTATCTTTCCGCGCTTTATCTTTCGCGATCGTTCGGGATGACGCAAAAAGAGTTGGGTTACGTCCTGTGGATTCCTCCGGCCGGGCTCGAAGCGGGATATTTCTTCTGGGGCTGGGTGTCGGATCGTTTCGCTCCCAGCCATCCGCGGCCGCGCTGGCTTTTTTTGCTGATGTCGGCGCTGTGCCTGCCGCTGGCGACAATCACCTGGTATCGCAGCGCGCCGATTGCCATTGCACTACTGGCGTTTACGCTGTTCGCTTCCGGCGGATTAGTCGTGGTCACGCTACGAACCGGCGCGCTCGCCTATCCGCCGAATCAAAAGAGCATGGCCGCGGGGATCGCGTCGTCGTCATTCTCGGCGGGCGTGGCTTTGTTACTGCCCATTTGCGGAAAATTTTTCGACGGCCATCAGTATGGGGAGGCATTCGCGATGGTCGCGGCGCTCCCGCTGCTGGGGACGCTCCTGTGGCTCGTCCTGGGAAAAGCGGAGGCGGCTTAAAGAGTCCCGGCGCTTCCCACGCCAGAATTGACAGATTTTGGACCAGGCTCTATGATGAAGGCATCACTGAGAAAGGAGGTGGTCCAGTCGAATGATACCTGGTAGTAAAGACTGCACTCAAAATACGCGTGAGGTGGCCGACTCTTAAAGTCGACGCTCCTAACGTACAGGTTTCGTTCAGTGACGGGGCCGCTGTTCCTGCTCATCGGCCTGCTCACGCGAACTGAGTCCGTTCTTTAGTCAGATTGAAAAACCCCGTTCCCGCCGAATCGGCGAAACGGGGTTTTTTGTTGCCGAATGTGTTAAACTGAGGGTTCCCCTATGAAAGCCGGAATTCATCCCGCCTATGAAGAAGTGAACGTGGTTTGCGCCTGCGGCCACACGTTCCGCACGCGCTCGGCGCACAAAGGCGACATCCGCGTGGAGATCTGCTCGAACTGCCATCCGTTCTTTACCGGCCGGCAGAAGCTGGTGGATACCGAGGGCCGTGTGGACCGTTTCCAGAAGAAATATCAGAAGGTCCGGGCGGCGGCGGAAGCCAAAAAGAAACAGCCGGTCGGATAGACCGCTACACGCCAGGCCCGCCGGGACCGTGCCCGCCCTGTTTTTGACGCTGTTCCCGCTCCTTGCGGATCTTGTCGTATTCAGCCTGCTGCTCCGGCGTGAGGATCTCGCGAAATTTCTCCTGCTGCTCTTCGCGAATCTTCTGATAGGCGGGATGCATCTGGCGCCGCGTCTCTTCAATGCGCGCGCGAGTCTCATCCATGATCATGTTGAGCTTGGCGATCTGATCATCGGTGAGTTTCAGCCGCTCCCGATATTCGGCGGTGACGCGCTTGCGAACCTCTTCCGGATTCGGACGCGCGGGGGTTGTCGAAACCAAATAAAAGCGATGCCCGACGGCGCCGAGTACGACGCCGCTTAAGAAAACAAGCACGATATAAAAGGCGATCGCGCCCCGCGACAGCTTCATTTGATCTCGCCCGCGAAAATATCGACGTAAGTATTGGGATGCTCCGCGGCCAGGGCGTCGGCGTAAGTCGTACTCGCCACCGGCGCCTGTTCAAAGCGCGGGATCAGCACCAGACCGATCAGCACGGTCAGGGCCAGCGTCGCGCCGACGCAAACCTGCGCGAGCATGCGGAAGACCTTCAGGTTCGAAGAGCGCCGCGCTTCAATCCGCCGCCACAGGCCCGGCGTGAAGCCGGCGCTTGGCTCCGGATCGGGACATGCCGCGCGATACTCCGCAAAGAGCGCTTCCAGCTTGTCTTGCTCCTTCATCCGATCCATTTCAATACCTCATAACTCAACCACCGCGCCTCATTGCTGGCGCGATTCGTAAGCTTTCAGAACCCGCTGCCGCGCCCGGAACAAGCGTACCTTAAGAGCATTTTCATTAACCCTGTAGATTTTTTCAAGTTCCTTTAAAGAAAGCCCTTCGACCTCTTTCAGAGTTAAAAGAATCCGATCTTCCTCGCTCACCTGTCCCAATAACGAATCCACCAGCTCCCGAATCCGCGTTCGGCGCTCTTCTTCCTCGCGCTTCTTCCCGCCGGCGGCCGCATCGGCGAGCACCACCTGCTGCTCGCTCAGATCCGACATGCGGCTTTCCTGCCTCCGGCGCTGGCGCCGCAAATAATCATAGGCCGCGTTCACCGTCAGCCGGTACAGCCAAGGCTCAAAAACCTCCGGCGTCCGGAGCTGCTCCAGCGAATAATACAGCCGGACGAAAACCTCCTGCCCGACATCCTCCACGTCTTCCGGCCGCCCGATCAGGCGGGCGATGGTGCCCAGAATCCGCTTCCGGTATGTCTGCACCACCTGATTGAACGCACTGTCGTCACCGCTTCGAGCCCGCTCAATGAGTTCGAAGTCAACCAGCATGGCCACCTATCTGACAAGACGTCGAATTCCGGGCAAAGTGGCCGCTGGTCCCAAGAATCCAATCTGTCCAATAGAGATGGCGCGCCACTTCTCTGACAGGTTACAACACCGGCGCGGCATCCTCGAAATGAGACCCATGGGAAACGGCCGGATTTGGGCGGCGCGTAGCCGGGCGGCAGCCTGGGAAGTCATTAAAGGCATATCATTCTGTATTTCCTTTTAGATACGAGCTGAATGGTTGTCCCGGGCAAAATGCCGGCGAATGCGGATCGAACCGCGCGTGATAAAATCAGGTTTCCATGGATTTTCTGGAGGGGCTGAACCCGCGGCAGCGTGAAGCGGTTCAGCATGGGGAAGGACCACTGCTCGTTCTGGCCGGCGCGGGAAGTGGGAAAACGCGGGTGATCACCCATCGCATCGCGTACCTGATGAGCGTTCATCGCGTGCCGGGATGGGCGATTCTCGCCGTCACCTTTACCAACAAGGCCGCCGCTGAAATGCGCGATCGCGTGCGCTCGCTCACCGGCGAAATCGGCGGCGACGCCCCGACGGTGGCAACGTTTCATTCCTTTTGCGTCCGCCTGCTCCGCCGCGAAGGCGCCCCGCTGGCGGCGATCCGGCCCGGATTCACCACGCGATTCACGATTTACGACGACGACGATCAGTTGTCGATTCTCAAGCAAACCTACCGGCAGCTCGGGCTGGACGAGAAATTCATGCAGTATCGCGCCGCCCTTTCGCGCATCAGCCACGCGAAAAGCCATAAACAATCGCCCGATGAGATGGCCCGCGCGGCAAGCGATCCGGTGACGGAGCGGCTGGCGGTGGTCTACGAAAAATACGAAGCGAAACTGCGCGAGTCGAACGCGCTGGACTTCGACGATCTGCTGCTGGAGGCGGTCCGGCTGCTCGAGCATGACGCGGCGACGCGCGAAAAGCTGAACCGGCGCTACGAATTCGTCATGGTGGACGAGTATCAGGACACCAATCGCAGCCAGTACGAGCTGATGCGGCTGCTGACCGGCGAGCGGCGAAATATTTGCGTGGTGGGCGACGAGGACCAGTCGATTTACGGCTGGCGCGGCGCCAATATTCGAAATATTCTGGATTTCGAGCGCGATTTTCCTGGCGCGGCCATCATCCGCCTGGAGCAGAATTACCGCTCAACGAAGAATATTCTCGAAGCCGCTAACGGAGTGGTGGCGCACAACACCGAGCGCATCGGCAAATCGTTGTGGACCGAAGCCGGCGGCGGCGAGAAGATCCTGCTGTACGAAGCTCCGGATTCGGAAAACGAGGCGCTGTTCATCGCCGACACGATCGAGAACCGGCTGGCGCAGAATCCTCGGGATCGCGTGGCGGTGCTGTATCGCACCAACGCGCAATCGCGGCAGATCGAGGAAGCGCTGCGGCGATACGGGCGGAAATACACGGTCGTGGGCGGATTCAGCTTTTACCAGCGCGCGGAAATTAAAGATGTCCTCGCATATCTGAAGATTCTGGTCAGCCCGCAGGATTCGGTGAGCCTGCTCCGGATCATCAATGTTCCGGCGCGCGGCATCGGCCGGACCACCATCGAGCAAGTCGAGCAAGCCGCGCTGGAGCACGGCGAGTCACTTTGGAGCGCGGTCAAGCGAATGCTCGAGGAGCATGCGTTTCCGGCTCGCGCCGAGGCCGCGCTTCAGGCTTTTCATCGCATGATGGAGGAGTTGGCGGAAATCGCCCAAAGCAAGGGCGTGACCGAGACGCTTGAGGCGGTTCTCGATCGCACCGGTTACCGCAAAATGCTCGAGCAGGAAAACACGGAGGAGTCGCGCGGCCGCCTGGCGAATCTGGAAGAATTGCTCAACGCCGCGGCGGACGCCACCGAGCGTGGCGAAAATCTCCGCGATTTTTTGGATCACGCGGCTCTGGTTTCCGACGCCGATCAGGCCGATGAGCGCGCCACGGTCTCGCTGCTGACGATGCACAATGCCAAGGGCCTGGAATTTCCCATCGTCTTCATCGCCGGGCTGGAGGAAGGCTTGTTTCCGCACAGCCGGTCGCTTGATTCCGCAGCGGCGATGGAGGAGGAACGGCGGCTGTGCTACGTGGGGATGACGCGCGCTGAAAAAAAATTGTATCTATCGTGGGCCCGATTCCGGCGCCGCTTCGGCGGAGGCCAGCCGGAGCAATCGATCCCCTCGCGCTTTTTGCGCGAGGTGCCGGCCAATTTACTGGAGCGCGTGCGCGGCGATCAGGGCCACATCGATCTGATGGCGGAGCGCTACGAGGTGCGCGACGCGGCGCGGCGAAACCTTTATACTGGGAAGACTTACAACTCGGTGGAGAACATAAAACAATTCTTCGCCGAGCGGGGCATGCCGCCGCCTTCGGGCTTGAGCAATCCGGCGCCGCGCGAGCAGGCAAAACCTGCGGAGCAGGTCCCGGCGAAACGGGCGGCGAGGAAATTCGGCCCGGGATCGACGGTGGAGCATGCCAAGTACGGCCGCGGCACGGTGCTGCGCCTGGAAGGTTCGGGCGAGGACGCCAAGCTAACCGTGAGTTTTCCGGGATATGGCTTGAAAAAGCTGGTTGCGAAATACGCAGGGATCAAGATTGAATGAACACAAAACACGTCACCGATAAAGCCGAGAGAAAATCGCTGAAGCGGGCGGCTCGCAAGAAGCGTCCGCCCCTGGCCCCCCGAGCCGCCGATGTCGCGCGGGGCTCGCAGAAGCGCAAGGTAAAGAAGATGGCCAAGGGCCAGCGGAAGCGGTAAACCCGAACGCGCGCGGAGCTTCAGCGCCGCATGATAAAATGAAAACTCCTGAAGTGGGCGGCTAGCTCAGTTGGGAGAGCACGGCGTTCGCAACGCCGGGGTCGTGGGTTCGAATCCCATGCCGTCCACCATTTCTTCTTCCATGCAGCCGCGGAAAATGACCGTCGAGCAGCAGCTTGAAAAGATGCGCCGCGATTGGGATGAGCGCGCTCGCGAAAACGCCCGCTACTACGTCAACACCGCCCGCACCGATTGGACCGACGAGGATTTTTTCGCTTCCGGCGAGCAGCAGGTAGCCGAAGACATCCTCACCGATATGGGCAATATCTGCCAGGGCAAGGATCCGCGGCAGATGCGCGTGCTCGAAATCGGATGCGGCGCCGGACGACTCACCCGCGCGCTGGCCAAAGTTTTCGGCGAGGTCCATGCGGTAGATATCAGCGGCGAAATGGTGGCGGCGGCCAGGCGCGCGGTGGCCGATTTTCCCAACGCGCACGTTTATCAGAACAACGGCTGCGACTTGCGCGTCGTGCCGGAAAAACCCTTCGATTTTGCGTATTCCGCCATCGTTTTCCAGCATATTCCGAGCCGCGAAATTATAGAAAACTACGTGCGCGAGGTCCATCGCCTGCTGCGCGGCGGAGCGCTGTTCAAATTTTGGGTGCAGGGCGATACGCGCACCGAATCCACGCCCGACGATACCTGGCTCGGCGTGCCGTTTTCCGAGGCCGACACCATCGATATGGCGGAGCGCTGCGGTTTCGAGCCCCGGCACCGCCACGGCGCCGGCGCTCAGTATTTCATCCTGTGGTTTTTTAAATACGGATGGATGGCCGCGCGGAAAGCTCAGGCGCGCGTATTCGCCAGGCGGGTTCGCCGGACGCTGGGCCGGGCCAGGCGATCGCTGCTGCGGAAATTGTAGAGCCGTTTCCGGATCGCGGATCCCTCACACTGGCGCTGGCGCCGCCGATAAGCTTTCCGTGGTCGCGTTCACTCACACCGTCCAGCAGCCGGTCGAAGGTCTGCGAGCAAAGGCGCTGCGCGCGCTCGGCGACCTTCCGCCCTTCTCGGCGACGCTCCAGCGCCTGACCGCCTCACTCGCCGGCGAGGACGTGTCGTTTTCGCATCTCGGCGATTTGATCGAAAAAGACACGGTGGTCGCCGGGAATATTTTGCACGTGGTCAATTCCGCGCTGTACGCGCGCCGCGGCGATATCACCTCGGTGCGGCACGCGCTTTCGATTCTCGGCATCGACAAGGTGCGCAACGCCGTTCTCGGGATGTCGCTGACGCGCATGTGGAGCAAGCTTCCGATGCCGCCATCCTGGTCGATGGCGAAATTCAATCTGCATTCTTCCGCCGTCGCGATCCTGAGCGACGAGCTCGCCCAGCGCCTGCCCATCGATTATCCTGAAGGCGCCTTCGTCGCCGGCCTGCTGCACGACGTCGGCCGTCTTCTCATCGCCCTGGCGCTCACGCCGCAGTACGAGCAGATCCAAAAACTTCACCGCACGAGCGGCGCCTCGCTTCTTGAATGCGAACAGGAAGTGCTCGGCTTCACGCATCCGATGCTTTCCGCCGACGCGCTCGCGGTCTGGAAAATTCCCGAGCCGATTTGCCTGGCTGTCCTCCATCACCATTCGGAAGCGGAGCAAATCTCGCTCAGCCGCGCGGTTCAGGCCGCCGATCAGCATGTGGATTCTTCCGGCATTGCCATTTGCGAATGCGATTCGGACCGTTCGCAATCCATCCATACCTTGGGTTTAGACGATCAGGTCCGCGCCGCCGTCCTCCAACATTTCCGATCCGAATTCGACACCCTGGCGCCGTTCTTTCGCTAACCGAGAGCCGCTGCTTCCTCAATGGCCTGCAACCGAATGAGCCGGGCCGGCTCTAATAGTTGTAGCCCCTATTGTTGACCGACATTAGGTAAAATCATGAAAGGTTTTATGACGGCGCCGTCCCTGAAGCCCGATCTCGCATCTAAATCTTCCATTCTCAGCCAGATCGGGCATACGCCGCTGATCCGGCTCAGCAAGCTCGATGCCGAGTTCCCGGATGTGGAAATCTACGCCAAGGCCGAGTTCTTCAATCCCGGCGGGTCGGTGAAGGACCGCGCGGGGCTGAACATGATCCTTGATGGCGAGCGCACCGGCCGGCTCACCCGCGATCGTATTATTCTCGACGCGACCAGCGGCAATACCGGAATCGCCTACGCCATGATTGGCGCGGTGAAGGGTTATCGAGTGAAGCTGTGCCTGCCGGCGAACGCCTCGCATGAGCGCAAGCAGATTCTCAAGGCGTACGGCGCCGAGATGGTTTTTTCCGATCCCGGCGAGGGCTCCGACGGTGCGATCCGCCTCTGCAAGCAGGTTTATGACGCCGATCCAGACAAATATTTTTATCCCGATCAGTACAATAATCCGGCGAACTGGCAAGCGCATTATGACGGCACCGCGGTCGAGCTGCTGGAGCAAACTGGCGGCGCGATCACCCACTTTGTGGCCTGCATGGGGACCAGCGGCACCTTCATGGGAACATCGCGGCGGCTGAAGCATGAAATCCCGAGCATCCAATGTATTTCCGCGCAACCGTCGTCGGGATTTCATGGACTCGAAGGATTGAAGCACATGCCGACGGCGATCGTGCCCGGCATTTACGATCCCGCGCTCGCCGACGATAATTTGTGGATCGAGACCGAGGACGCCTACGCCATGACGCGCTGGCTGGGGCGCCATGAAGGATTGCTGGTGGGGATGTCGTCGGGCGCCAATGTTCACGCCGCCCGGGAGGTCGCGCGGAGATTGGCGGCGGAGGGGAAGAGCGGCCTGGTGGTGACGGTGCTCTGCGACGGCGCGACCAAATATTTGAGCGAGCCGTTCTGGAATGATGAAGGGTAGCGGGCATCGGCCCGATTCCAAATGATCGAAATCGATAAACAGGCATGGGAGACGATGGTGGCCCACGCCGAAGCCCAATTTCCGAATGAGTGCTGCGGCGCGATGATCGGACTTATCGACGATGGCGCCAAGCGCGTGACCTGCGCCGTACCGCTGGAGAACGCCTATGCCGGCGCGCGCGGCGCGCGCTACGAGCTGCGCCCGGAGGATCTGCTGGAAGCGGATCGCCAGGCCCGCGCGGCCGGGCTCGATCTGATCGGGATTTTTCACTCGCATCCGGATTGCGATGCGTACTTCTCGAAAACCGATCTGGAGAACTCCTGCCCCTGGTATTCATTCGTCGTACTATCGGTGAAGGGCGGAAAGTTCGACCA
>Ga0070738_10005571_pt1 | contig 13859 bp, 11 predicted proteins | sample Coa_R2_2_FD_66446 | JGI IMG/M metagenome (GOLD analysis project Ga0070738, IMG submission 66446) | Surface soil microbial communities from Centralia Pennsylvania, which are recovering from an underground coalmine fire - Coalmine... | ecosystem: Environmental > Terrestrial > Soil > Unclassified ... | reverse complement strand
TCGCCTGGTGCCGGCGGCACGGCCATGTGTCCGGCGACCCTGCCCGCGGCCTGTCCGCCCCCTCGGGCCGCGGACGCCTGCCGCGGGTCGTGGCGCGCGAGGACCTCGACCGGCTGCTCGACGGGCCCACGCGGGGGCCGGACGGGCCGCAGGAGGACTCGGGGCGCCAGGCGCTCGCGGTCGCCCTGCGACGCCGCGACGACGCCGTGCTCGAGCTGCTCTACGCCGCCGGCCTGCGGGTGTCGGAGCTCTGCGGGCTCGACCGGGCCGGGGTCGACCTCCGGGGGCGCACGGTCACGGTGCGGGGCAAGGGCGACCGCGAGCGGCGCCTGCCGGTCCACGACCGGTGCGTGGGCGCGCTGGCGGCCTGGCTGCACGAGGGGCGGCCCCTCCTCGAAGTGCCCGACAGCCCCCGTGAGGCCGTCTTCCTCAACCGCCGGGGGCGCCGGCTCGGCCCGCGCGACGTCCGCCGGATCCTCGACCGCCGCTCCCCTGTGCCAACCCATCCCCACGCCTTGCGCCACAGCTTCGCCACCCACCTGCTCGACGGCGGGGCCGACCTGAGGGTGGTCCAGGAGCTGCTCGGGCATGCCAGCCTGCAGACGACCCAGATCTACACCCACGTGTCCAAAGAGCGCCTGCGCGCCGTCTACGAGGGGACGCACCCTCGAGCCTGAACCCCGCCGGACCCGCCGATGGCCGGCCGGGCTTCGAGCGGCTAGCCTTGCCGTGCCCCTGCCGGCGGGCACGTGCCCGCCGGCTCGTGGGGGTAGGGAAACACCGACGAGCACGCACCCGAGCGCGTTCCACGGTCGCCTCGCCTGCGAGGTGCTGCGCACGGGGAGGGCAACCGACTGGAAGGAACAACGAAGCATGGCCGTCGTGTCGATGCGGCAGCTGCTGGAGGCCGGGGTCCACTTCGGCCATCAGACGCGCCGGTGGAACCCCAAGATGCGCCGCTACATCCTGGGCGAGCGCAACGGGATCTACCTGATCGATCTGCGCAAGACGCTCGAGGGCATCGAGGAGGCCTACCGCTTCGTGCGAGATCTCGTGGCCGGCGGTGGCACCCTGCTGTTCGTCGGCACGAAGAAGCAGACCCAGGGCCCGGTGGCCATGTACGCCGAGGCGTGCGGGATGCCCTACGTGAACCAGCGCTGGCTGGGCGGCATGCTCACCAACTTCGCCACCGTGTCGGGTCGGGTCAAGCGCCTCCAAGAGCTTCGGGCCATGCAGGCGGCTGGCGACTTCGACGCCATGCCCAAACGCGAGGCGCTCCGCCACGTCCGCGAGCTCGAGAAGCTGAGCCGCAACCTCGGGGGGATCAGCTCCCTCGAGCGGGTCCCCGACGCCGTGTTCGTCATCGACACGAAGAAGGAGCACATCGCGGTCACCGAGGCGAACAAGCTCGGCATACCGGTGGTGGCCGTGGTCGACACCAACTGTGACCCCGACGTGGTGACCTACGTGATCCCGGGCAACGACGACGCCATCCGGTCCGGCACGCTCATGTGCCGGGTGATGGCCGAGGCCGTGGCCGAGGGCCGCTTCATCGCCCGGCATCGCCCGGCTCCGGCTGCCTCCCCGCCCGGGGTCGAGCGGGCGCCCCGTGCTCGCCCACCTGCCGCCGGCAGGGCGCGCGGTGCCGAGGCTCCCGCGCCCGCGGGGGCACCGGCTCACCGGGCGTCGTCCGGGGAGCGGGCCACCCCGGGTGCAGCGGACCTCGCCGAGCCGGCCACGGTGCCGGTGGCCGCGGAGGCGTGACGATGCCGGGGTTCAGCGCGAGAGACGTCCAGGCCCTGCGCCGTGCCACGGGGGTCGGCATGCTCGACGCCAGGCGCGCCTTGCAGGAGTGCGGTGGCGACATGGACGCGGCGGTCAAGTGGCTGCGCGAGAAGGGGCTGGCCGAGAAGGCCAAGCGCCAGGAGCGTGAGGCCTCCGAGGGGACGGTGGCAGCCGTCCGGGAAGAGGGCGTGGCGGCTATCGCGGAGCTCCGCTGCGAGACGGACTTCGTCGCCAAGTCGGCAGAGCTCGTGTCGCTGGCCGACGAGCTGGCAGCCGTGGTGGCGGCCAAGGGGGAGGACGCCGTCGCGGAGCTGGCCGACGAGGTGGCCCGTCTCGCCCAGACCCTTGGCGAGAACGTGTCGGTGGGCCGCGTGGCCCGCCTCCAGGCGGGCGAGGGCGAGGTCGTCGACACCTACCTGCACCAGCAAGCCGGCCGCGGCGTCAACGGGGTGGCCGTCGTGCTGCGCGGTGGCACCGAGCAGCTGGCGCACGACGTGGCGGTGCACATCGCGTTCGCGCGCCCGCTCTACCTCCGCCGCGAGGACGTCCCCGAGGCCGAGGCGGCTGCCGAGCGCGAGACGTTGGAGGCGATCAGTCGCCGCGAGGGCAAGCCCGAAGCGGCCCTCGCCAAGATCGTCGAGGGCCGGATGAACGGCTGGTTCAGGGAGCGGGTCCTCCTCGAGCAGCCCTTCGTCCGCGACGAGAAGCAAACGGTCGGGGCCCTCCTCGGCGATGCCGAGATCGTCCGCTTCGCGCAGGTGGTGGTCGGGTCCTGAGGTCGGGCAGGGCGTCGACGGGCGACAAGGAGGCGGCTCCCCGTGGGTGAGGTGCGGCGTGTCGTGCTCAAGATGTCGGGGGAGGCCCTGGCGTCGACCACCACGGGCGAGATCATCGACGCGGGCGTCGTCGACCGGCTGGCGACGGAGATGGCCGAGTCAAGAGCGGAGCTCGGCCTCGAGCTGGCGGTGATGATGGGGGGCGGCAACATCTGGCGGGGGAGCACCGGTGCAGGGGTCGGCATGGACCGGGCGACCTCCGACACGATGGGGATGCTCGGCACGGTCATCAACGCGCTGGCCCTGCAGGACGCGCTCGAGCACAAGGACCAGCCGACCCGGGTGCTGACCGCGGTCCAGATGGCCGAGGTCGCCGAGCCCTACATCCGCCGCCGCGCCATCCGGCACCTCGAGAAGGGCCGGGTGGTCATCTTCGCGGCGGGCATGGGGAACCCGTACTTCACGACGGACACCTCGGCTGCGCTGCGGGCGGCGGAGATCGAGGCGGACATGCTCCTCAAGGGGACCCACGGCGGCGTCGACGGCGTGTACAGCGCCGATCCGCGGCTCGACCCAGCGGCCACGCGCTACGAGGAGATCACCTTCATGGAGGTGGTCAGCAAGGACCTGCGCATCATGGACATGACGGCCATCACCTTCTGCAAGGACAACCGGCTCCCCGTGCTGGTGTTCGACGTCATGGCCCCGGGCAACCTGCGTCGCGCGCTCTCCGGCGAGCAGATCGGTACGCTTGTCCGGTGAGCCAGAGAGCCGCGATCGGGCCGATCCCCGGCGGGCGGGCTCCCCGGGGGGCTGGGGGGAGCGTCCTGTCATGAGCGACGACGAGCTGACCGGCATGGTCCTCGAGGACGCCCGCGACCGGATGGCCAAGGCGGTCGAGCACGTCCGTGCGGACTTCGCCACGGTGCGCACCGGCCGGGCGAACCCGGCGCTGGTGGAGCCCCTGCTCGTGGACTACTACGGCAGCGCCACGCCGCTGCGCCAACTGGCCAGCTTCAGCGTCCCCGACGCGATGCTGCTCGTCGTCACCCCGTACGACAAGAGCTCGCTCGGGGCGATCGAGAAGGCGATCCAGAGCTCGGACCTCGGCATCAATCCGTCCAACGACGGCACGGTCATCCGCCTGGCGTTCCCGCAGCTGACAGAGGAGCGCCGGCGTGAGCTCGTGAAGGTCGTCCGCCACAAGGCCGAGGAGGGCCGGGTGGCCGTGCGCAACGTCCGGCGGGCCTGCCGCCGCGAGCTGGAGGCGCTCGAGAAGGACGGGTCCATCTCTTCGGACGATCTCGAGCGGGTGGAGCGGGAGCTCGAGCGGCTGACGCACGAGCAGGTGGCGGCGATCGACCAGCTCTTGTCGCACAAAGAGCAGGAACTGCTGCAGGTCTGAGCCGAGCGACCGGAGCCACCATGGACGACGACAGCCACGACGTGCCCGCCGACGAGGAGCCGCCGGCGTTCCGCACGGGACGGGTCCGCATCGTGGGCGCCGAGCCGGCGTCGGAGAGGGGTGCGGCACACGGGGGCGCCAACGGCGAGGCCGGTCCCGGGCCGGCCCGCGCCGGCGGCCGCGAGGGGCCTGCAGAGGGTGAGGCGGCCGGGCCCGGTGCCGGCGAGGTGGCCGGGGCGCCCGAGCTGCCACATTGGACCGAGGCGCCGACCGGCGAGGTCCCGGCGGTGCTCTCCAGGGGAGGCGCCGAGGCCGAGGCGGAGGACGCCGACCCGTGGGCGTCGGTGCCCGCACCCACCTGGCGCGAGGAAGGGGCCGACTGGGACGTGGTGGACGAGGGCTTCGAGCCCGCCATGCTGGCTGACGAGGGCTCCCCTCTCGGGACGGCTGAGGACAGCCCGGTCGAGCGCCAGCCGTGGGCCTTCGCCGCCGACGAGGACACGGTGGTCGGGCCAGTGCCGGCCGAAGCGCCCGCGACGCCCGAAGCGCCCGCGACGCCGGCGACGCCCGCTGCGCCCGCGACCGACCGCGACGAGCCACCTCCTGCCGGCGCGGCCGGCGCAGCCGGCGCCCGCGGTACGGACACGCCGCCCGTGGCCGTGGGCGATGCCGACGAGGGCGTGGCCGCCTTCGAGGGTGACGACGACGCGGTGGCCGGTCCCTCCGGGCTCGAGCCCGGACCCGACCGGGCGCGCCGCCTGGTCGGGGGCGGCGCACGGCACCGGGTGACGGAGGGACGCGCACCCGAGCGGACGGTCACGAGGGCGGATGCGGCCCGGCGTGCCCGCCGGCCGGCGCTGCCGGCAGACGCCGTCCCGTCCGCCGCGGAGCGCCGCAACCTGCCGGCCGCCATCGCGACCGGCGTGGCGTTGGCGGCGGTGGTGCTCATCGCGTTCGACATCGGCACCGTGGCGGCCATGGTGGTGGTGACCCTCGTGGTGTTCCTGGCCGCCGCCGAGACCTTCGCCGCCTTCCGTCGCGCCGGGTACCACCCGGCCACCCTGCTCGGGCTGGTGGCGACGGTGTCGCTCATGGTGGCCACCTACGTGAAGGGGCAGGCGGCCCTGCCGCTCGTGACCGCCCTCGTGGTCGCCTTCACCTTCTTGTGGTTCCTGGTGGGCGTCGAGCGCGAGGCCGATCCAGCACGTGGGTCCGCCGCCACGCTGCTCGTCTTCTGCTGGGTGGCCGTGCTCGGCTCTTTCGCCGCGCTGTTGCTGGCACCCTCGTTGTTCCCCCAGCGCCACGGCATCGCCTTCCTGCTCGGCGCCCTCCTGACGGGCACTGCGTTCGACATCGGGGCGTTGCTCGTCGGGGCCTGGGTCGGCCACCGGCGCCTGGCGCCGTCGGTGAGCCCGAACAAGACGTGGGAGGGCGTGGCCGGGGGTGCCGTCTTCGCGCTGGTGATGGCGGCCGTGGTCGTCCGGGCCATCCACCCGTGGACGCTCAGCAAGGCCGTGGCCCTCGGCGTGGTGGTGTCCGCGGTGTCGCCCGTCGGCGACCTCGCCGAGTCGTTGGTCAAGCGGCACCTGGGCGTGAAGGACATGGGCCGGCTCCTGCCGGGGCACGGGGGCGTGCTCGACCGCATCGACGGCCTGCTCTTCGTCCTGCCTGCCACCTACTACCTGGTGAAGGCAGTCCACCTCGGTTGATGCCGCCACCGCCTAGGGTGGCCCCGGGCACCGGCGGGCACCTGGGCCCGGTGCCGCCCTTTCGGCCGGCAGGGCGCGGGGCGGTGCCCTGGCGCCCCCGACGGGCCGGGCCCGGAACCGGGTGGCAAGCTGGTCTGACGCATCGAGAAGGGACGGAGCGGTCGATGGGGGAGATCACGGTGAGCCTCGTCGGTTCGACGGGGTCGATCGGCACCCAGGCGGTGGAAGTGGTGCAGGGGAACCCGGAGCGGTTCCGGGTCGTCGCCCTGGCGGCCCAGCGCTCGGTCGACCTGCTGGCGGTGCAGGCCAAGGAGCTCCGCCCCGAGCTGGTGGCCATCGGCGACGCCACGCTCGCTGCCGAGCTCGCCGAGCGGGTGCCGCCCGGCGTGGAGGTCATGGGTGGCCCCGACGCGCTCGCCGCTGCCGCGTCCGGCGCGGAGGTCGTGGTGAACGGGGTGGTCGGGTTCGCCGGCCTGCCGGTCACCCTGGCGGCCCTCCGGGCCGGCCGGCGCCTGGCGTTGGCCAACAAGGAGTCCCTCATCGCCGGCGCGCCCGTGGTCCGCCAGGCGCGGGCCACGCCCGGCGCCCAGATCGTGCCGGTCGACTCGGAGCACTGCGCCATCCACCAGTGCCTGGCTGCCGCCGCGGGCGCGCACGGTACGAGCGGCACGCCCGGCACCGGGGGCGTGGCCCGGCTCCTCGTCACGGCGTCGGGCGGCCCCTTCCGCGGGCGATCGCTCGCCGAGCTGGCCGACGTGGGGGTCGACGACGCCCTGGCTCACCCGACATGGCAGATGGGCCCCAAGATCACCGTCGACTCCTCCACGCTCATGAACAAGGGCCTCGAGGTCATCGAGGCACACGAGCTCTTCGGCATCCCCTTCGACCGCATCGAGGTGGTGGTCCATCCCCAGTCGGTGGTGCACTCGATGGTCGAGCTGGTGGACGGCGCCACGCTGGCCCAGCTGTCGCGGCCCGACATGCGCCTCGCGATCGGCTACGCCATGGGGTGGCCCGAACGGCTCCGCACGCCCTTCGGCGCCATCGACTGGTCCGAGGGACTGTCCCTCACCTTCGAGCCGCCCGACCGCTCGGTGTTCACCTGCCTCGACCTCGCCTACGAGGCAGGCCGGCGCGGGGGCGCAGCCCCTGCCTGGCTCAACGCGGCCAACGAGGTCGCCGTCGCAGCATTCCTGGACGGCAGGCTCGGGTGGCTGGGGATCGGCCAGGTGGTGGCCGACACGCTCGAGCGGGTGCCGGACGAGCCCATGGACTCCGTCGAGGCGGTGCTCGAGGCGGACCAGCGTGCCCGCCGCTGCGCTGCGGCGGCCGTGGAAGGGCGGCGTCGGGCCGCATGAGCGCTCGGCGGGGCGCCGGGGCCCCCGACGTGGCCCGCACCGGGGCGGTCCCGGGCGCGCCGGTGCCCCGGGGGCCGGGCGCTCGGCCCCCTGTGCCGCCGGCGGGGGCCCGGCCGGGGGGTGGCGGGGGGACCGACCGGCGGGCCCTCCTGCGGCTGGCCGCCGGCACGGCGGCGGTCGTCGGCCTGTTCCTCGGCTTCGGCCGGGGGGACCTGCTGCTCTTCATCGTGGCCATCTTGGTCATCGTCATGCTCCACGAGCTCGGTCACTTCGCGACGGCCAAGTGGAGCGGCATGAAGGTGACCGAGTACTTCGTCGGGTTCGGGCCGCGGCTGTGGTCGGTGCGCAAGGGCGAGACCGAGTACGGCGTCAAGGCGGTGCCGGCCGGGGGCTACGTGAAGATCCCCGGCATGACGAACCTCGACAAGGTCGACCCGGCCGACGAGCCCAGGACGTACCGCCAGCGGCCGTTCCACCAGCGGATCCTCGTGGCCTGCGCCGGGTCGGGCATGCACTTCCTGATCGCCTTCGTGCTCGCGTGGTCGGCCATCCTGGCCTTCGGCGCGCCGACGTCGTCGGCCGTCCGCATCGCCGGCTTCGTCCACTGGCCCGGCCACGCGACCAACGCCGCCCAGGCCGCCGGCCTGCACGCGGGCGACACGGTGCTGGCAGTCGACGGCAAGGCGGTGACCACCGCCGAGCAGTTCAGCTCCATCGTCCGCCGCTCGCCGGGCCGGCCCCTCCACCTCATGATCCAGCGCGACGGCCACGGGCTCGTGTTGACCGTCACCCCGGTGGCCGGGCACCTTTTGCCCGACGGCTCGGAGACGATCGGGCCCGGACCCGGGCCTGCCATCGGGATCATCGGCATCTCGAGCAGCGTCGACCCGGTGCTCACCCCCGAGGGCCCCTTCCGGGCCGTCGGCACCGCTGCGGTGCAGGTTGCCCGCACCACGTCGGCCACCGTGGCCGGGCTCGGCCACGTCTTCTCACCCCATGGGCTGGGGTCCTTCGTCCACCAGGTCACCGACTCGCAGGCCGCCGCGAAGGCGGCGGCCAACCCGGCGCAGTCGGACCGTGTCATGTCCCTGGTGGGGGCCGGGAGGATCGCGGTGCAGGCCGAGCACAAGGGCGTCTTGTACTTCATCGACGTCCTGATCGCCCTCAACATCGTGATCGCCCTCGTCAACATGCTGCCGATGCTCCCCCTCGACGGGGGCCACGTCGCCATCGCCCTCTACGAGCGTCTGCGCACCCGCCGGGGCGGCCCCTCCTACCGAGCCGACGCAGCCAAGCTGCTGCCGGTGGCCTACGCCTTCATGGCCGTGCTGCTCGTCGTGGTGCTGTCGGCCGCGTTCCTCGACATCGCCCATCCGGTGTCGTTGCACTGACCCGACGGCCCGACGGCCCGACGGCCGGGGGTCGTGCCGCGCGCCGCCGCGGACAGGGCAGAATGGAGGCGCATGGAACTCTCCTCCGAGCTCGTGGGCCCCCGCCGCCCGACGCGCCAGATCCACGTCGGTCCCGTGGCCGTGGGCGGCGGCGCCCCGATCTCGGTGCAGTCGATGACGACCACCAAGACGGCCGACGTCGACGGCACCCTCGCCCAGATCTACGCTCTCGCCGCAGCGGGTGCCGACATCGTGCGCTGCACGTGCAACGAGCCGGCGGCGGCCGAGGGCCTGGCCCGCATCGTCCCGCGCTCGCCGGTCCCCATCGTCGCCGACGTGCACTTCCACCACGAGATGGCCCTGGCTGCCCTCGACGCGGGTGTCCACGGGCTGCGGCTCAATCCCGGCAACCTGCGCAAGGAGTCGGAGATCAAGCAGGTGGCTGTTGAGGCGCGGGACCGGGGGGTGCCCATCCGCATCGGGGTCAACGCCGGCTCCCTGCACCCCGACCTCTACAAGAAGCACGGCGGCCCGACGCCTGAGGCGCTCGTGGAGTCCGCGCGCATCGAGCTCGCCTACTTCGAGGACGTCGGCTTCTCCGACGTGAAGATCTCGGTGAAGGCGTCCTCGGTGCCGCTCATGATCGCCGCGTACCGGCTCGCCTCCGAGACCTTCGACCACCCGCTCCACCTCGGGGTCACCGAGGCCGGGCCGCCCCCGGCCGGCCTCGTGAAGGGCACGGCCGGCATCGCGACCCTGCTCGCCGAGGGCATCGGCGACACCATCCGGTACTCGCTCACCGCCGATCCGGTCGAGGAGGCCCGCGCCGGCCGGCAGCTGCTCGAGGCGATGGGACTGCGCGAGCGCAAGGGCCTCGACCTCATCGCCTGCCCGTCGTGCGGGCGTGCAGAGGTGGACGTGATCGCGGTGGCCAAGGAGGCCCAGGCGGCCCTCGAGGGGCGCAACCTCCCCATCCAGGTGGCGGTCATGGGCTGCGTGGTGAACGGGCCCGGCGAGGCGCGCAGCGCCGACCTCGGCATCGCGGCGGGCAAGCGCAAGGGGCACCTGTTCATCCGGGGCCAGATCGTGCGGGTCGTCGCCGAGGACGACATGGTCCGTGCCCTGGTCGACGAAGCCGAGAAGCTGGTCGCCGAGGGAGTGGACGCCAGGCTGGCGGCCGCCGACGCCGGGGCAGCGGCCGAGGCCGAGGCGGACCGCCGGGAGCTGCTCGGCGAGAAGCACGACCCCAACGCCTCCGAGGTCCGCGTCACGCAGATCCGAGCCCGCCATGGGCGGGAACCCGCCGGCTGACCGGGCGCCTCGAACCGTGGACGGGGTTCCCCAGGGCGCGGGGTCCAAGGGCGCGCTCACGAGCCGTGCTGCCGACTTCCCGCGTTGGTACCAGGAGGTGGTGGCCCGCGCCGAGCTGGCCGAGAACGGGCCGGTGCGCGGCACCATGGTCATCCGCCCCTGGGGCTACGCCATCTGGGAGCGCCTCCAGGGCGCGCTCGACCGGCGGATCAAGGAGGCCGGGGCGCAGAACGCCTACTTCCCGCTGTTCATCCCCGAGTCGTACCTGCGGCTCGAGGCCGAGCACGTCGAGGGCTTCAGCCCCGAGCTGGCCGTGGTCACCCACGGCGGGGGGAAGCAGCTCGACGAGCCCGTGGTCGTGCGCCCGACGAGCGAGACCGTCGTCAACAGCTTCTTCGCCAAATGGGTCCAGAGCCATCGCGACCTGCCGCTGCTCGTGAACCAGTGGGTGAACGTCGTGCGCTGGGAGATGCGGACCCGGCTGTTCCTGCGGACCTCGGAGTTCCTCTGGCAGGAGGGGCACACGGCCCACGCGACCGAGGACGAGGCGCGCGCGTACGCGCTCCGGATCCTGTGCGACGTGTACCGCGCCACCATGCTCGAGGTGCTGGCCGTGCCCGTGCTCGTCGGCCACAAGACTGCTCGCGAGCGCTTCGCCGGGGCCGTGCGCAGCTGGGCGTGCGAGGCGATGATGGGCGACGGCAAGGCCCTGCAGATGGGGACCAGCCACGAGCTCGGGCAGAACTTCTCCCGGGCGTTCGACATCCGCTTCGCCGACGAGCAGGGCGAGCTGCAGTACGCGTGGCAGACGTCGTGGGGCGTGTCGACCCGCCTCGTCGGGGCCCTGGTGATGGCGCACGGCGACGACTTCGGCTTGCGCCTCCCGCCCGCGCTGGCCCCGTTGGAGGTGGTCGTGGTGGCGGTGCGGCCCGACGGCGAGGTGCTGTCGGTCGCCGGTGCGCTCGCCGCCGATCTCGCGGCGGCCGGCTATCGGGTCCGCCTCGACGACCGCACCGACACCGGTTTCGGCCGGCGCTCGATCGACTGGGAGCTCAAGGGGGTGCCGGTCCGCGTCGAGGTCGGGCCGCGCGACCTCGCCGAGGGCCGGGTGACGGTGGTGACGAGGCACACCCGGACCAAGTCGACCGTGCCCCTGGCCGCCGCGGTCCCCGAGGTGGCACGGGTGCTGGCAACGGTGGCCGACGACCTGCGGGCCGAGGCCGACGCGTTCCTGGCTGCTCGCACGGCCGAGGTGGCGACGGTGCAGGAGGCGGCGGAGGCCGCCGCGACCGGCTTCGCCAGGGTCCCCTGGTCGGTGGTGGGTGCCGAGGGCGAGGAGCTCCTCGGCGCCCACTCGGTGAGCGTGCGCTGCCTGCAGCACCCCGACGGCTCCCTGGCCGAGGCGGGAGAGCCCGACGACGCGCTCGTGGCGGTCGTCGGCCGGGCGTACTGAGCGCGCCCAGCCCCGCACGGACCTTCGGTTGCTATAATTCTGCGGCTGTCCGGTTGCCGTTCAGGACCTGGTCGAAGCGTGGGCCGACGCCCACGCTTTCGTTTTGGGGAACGGATCACTGGAAGGGGCGAACGAGCTCGGAGCAGTCGAGGGTCGAAAGGAGGTGCAGGTGGCGAGCGAGGAGCTGGGCGCGCTGCTGTCCCCGCTGCTGGACGCCACCGGCCTCGAGCTGGTCGACCTCGAGGTCCAGCCCGGCCGTATCCGGGTGACCGTGGACCGCCAGGGCGGCGTCGACCTCGACACGTTGGCCGAGGCCAACCGGGCCGTCTCGGCGGCCCTCGACCGCGTCGATCCGCTCGAGGGCCGCTACGTGCTCGAGGTGACGAGCCCCGGGTTGGAACGCCCGCTGCGCACGCCCGCGCACTTCCGGCGGGCGATCGGTGCCACCGTGACCGTGCGGACCCTGCCCGGCGGCGCCGAGGCCCGCCGGATGACCGGCCGCCTGGCGGCTGCCGACGACGAGCAAGTGGTGCTCGAAGGTCCCGAGGTCCCCGGGGGGCGTGTACGACTGGCGTACGAAGAGATCGAGCGCGCCCGGACCGTCTTCGAATGGGGCCCGGCGCGCCCGGCGTCGGCGAGCCGCCGCCACCGTGCCGGCAGGGGCGCCCGTGCCGGTGGTGGCGCCCGGGCACAGGTTCGGCCGGCCACCGACGCCACGACAGAGAGGGTGACCACGCAATGAGCAAGACCAACTTCGAGTTCCTCGACGCTCTGGGCCAGATCGCGCGCGACAAGGGGATCTCGGTCGAGACGCTGCTCGACGCGCTGGCCAACGCGCTGGTCGCCGCCTACAAGCGCCGCCCGGGGGCCGCCGAGGAGGCGGTCGTCACGATCGACCCGGACTCCGGCGAGATCCGCGTGTACGGCCAGGAGCTCGACGAGGAGGGCAACGTCGTGCGCGAGTGGGACGACACGCCCCACGACTTCGGCCGCATCGCCGCCCAGACGGCGAAGCAGGTCATCCTGCAGCGGATCCGTGAGGTCGAGCGCGACATGAAGTACGAGGAGTACGCGGGACGCGAGGGGGACATCGTCACCGGCATCGTCCAGCAGACCGACAACCGCTTCACCCTCCTCGACCTCGGCAAGGTCGAGGCGCTGCTCCCCCAGGCCGAGCAGGTCTCCTACGAGCGCTACGAGCACGGCGCTCGCCTCAAGGCCTACATCGTGGAGGTGCGCAAGACCACCAAGGGTCCCCAGATCGTGGTCAGTCGGACCCATCCGGGCCTGATCAAGCGGCTCTTCGAGCTCGAGGTGCCCGAGATCTCCTCGGGGGTGGTCGAGATCAAGGCGGCTGCGCGCGAGCCCGGCCACCGCACGAAGATCGCCGTATGGTCCAACGATCCCAACGTCGACCCGGTGGGCGCCTGCGTCGGCGCCAGGGGCTCGCGCGTGCGCATGGTCACCAACGAGCTGCGCGGGGAGCGGATCGACGTCGTGCCGTTCTCCGACGATCCGGTCGAGCTCATCCACAACGCCCTGGCCCCGGCCCGGGTGCGCGAGGTCCGCCTCGACGAGGAGTCCGGCACGGCCACGGTCATCGTCAGCGACTACCAGCTGTCGCTCGCCATCGGCAAGGAGGGGCAGAACGCCCGGCTCGCCGCCCGGCTGACGGGTTGGCGCATCGATATCAAGAGCGAGACCCAGCTCCAAGAGGAGGAGGCCGGGTACGCCGGCCAGGAGTGGGCAGAGGGTGAGTGGGTCGAGAACGAAGCGGGCGAGATGGTGTGGAAGCCGGCCGAGGGCGGTGAGGTGATCTCGGCGCAGGAATGGTCGCAAGCTGCCGAGGAGCAGCCGGCCGAGCCCGGGGGAGCGACGCCCGACGGCGGAGCCCCGGCTGCCCACGACGGCCCGCCCGACCAGCCGGTGGCGGCCACCCCCGAGGCTGCGGAGGGCGACGGATAGCGCCGCGGCGGACGTGCATCGGCTGTCGCCGGGTGGCGCCCGCCGACGAGCTCGTCCGGGTCGCGCTGGGCCCCGGCGGCCAGCCGGTGGTCGGGCGCTTGCTCCCAGGGCGGGGTGCCTGGTTGTGCGCCGGCTCGACGGCCTGCTTCGAGCAGGCGGTGCGGCGCGGCTCCTTCGGCCGTGCGTTCCGCCGTCCCATCGATCCCGGGGCCCTCGAACGGCTCGGCCTCGAGCTCAGGGCGGCAGGTGGCGGGTGCCAGGTGGCCGGCCAGCCCGACCGACCCGACGGCCAGGAGGCGCCGGGCCCAGCCGGACCGACCCGGCAGCCAGGAGGCGCCGGGCCCAGCCGGACCGACTGACGGCCAGGCAGCGCCGGGCCCCGCCGGACCGACTGACGGCCAGGCAGCGCCGGGCCCCTCCAACTAGGGTGCTGGCGGTTCCAGTCGGCACGTCGGGGGAGGTGCCACGGCGCAGCGTGCGTCTTGGGCGACGGCCCGGTTGCGGTCGTGGGTGAAGCCCCTCGTGTCACGCGGCCGGGGAGACCTGGTGTCGCTCACCTTCTATGAGCGGGACCAAACCCTCCGGGCTTGGTGCCCCGACGACGAGATCTTCACCCTGTCGCGCGAGCTCATTCTCGACCGTGTCTACGAGCGTGGCGGGGTCCGGTTGGCCGAGGGCATGGGCACCGTGGTGGACGCCGGGGCCC
>Ga0070738_10005570_pt1 | contig 13862 bp, 23 predicted proteins | sample Coa_R2_2_FD_66446 | JGI IMG/M metagenome (GOLD analysis project Ga0070738, IMG submission 66446) | Surface soil microbial communities from Centralia Pennsylvania, which are recovering from an underground coalmine fire - Coalmine... | ecosystem: Environmental > Terrestrial > Soil > Unclassified ... | reverse complement strand
TTTTTCCATCTCCGCAATCGCGTTGGTCAAAATCTTTTTATCTAACGCCGCTTCACCTACGCCCATGTTAATGGTAATTTTTTCGATGTGCGGAACTTGCATAATAGAGGTATACCCAAACTGCTTTTTCAGCTTAGGAATGACTTCATTTCGATAATACTCTAGCAACCTTGGCTGCATATCAACACCTTTTACTCTTTAATATCAACGAGTTGATCGTTGGATTTGTAATAACGTACACGTTTACCATCTTTCAGAACACGTATACCCACTCGACTTGCCTTTGTTCCATCGTAAAGCATTACGTTAGAACGATGGATAGGCATATTCTTGGCAACAATACCCCCGCGCTCATTCGCATTTGGATTAGCTTTTACATGCTTTTTAGCTTGGTTAATGCCTTCCACCACTAGCTTTTCGCCAACAACAGAAAGAACGGTACCCGTTTTACCCTTGTCCTTTCCTGTAATGACAACAACCATATCACCTTTTCTAATCTTGTTCATATTAAAGCACCTCTGGAGCTAGTGATATGATTTTCATGAAGTTTTCCCCACGTAGCTCTCTTGTGATAGGACCAAACACACGGGTCCCAACAGGTTGAAGCTGTGCATTTAACAGCACCACAGCATCTTCATCAAAACGAATCACGGAACCATCAGGACGTCGGACGCCTTTCTTCGTTCTTACAATCACAGCGTTGAGTACTTCACCTTTCTTGACCTTGCCACGAGGAATAGCTTCTTTAACGGAAACCTTAATAACATCCCCGATGCCGGCATATCGGCGCCGAGTACCACCTAATACTTTTATACACATGACACGACGGGCACCGCTGTTATCAGCCACATCGAGCATTGTTCGCATTTGAATCATGCTTTACTCCAACTTCACTGTTTCACGAGCTTTTGAGCCCGCCAATATTATCATGTTTAATTAAAAAGAAAAGTTATTGTTGTTCTTCTCTTTTAAGAATTTCCACCAGTCTCCAACGCTTAGTCTTTGACAAGGGGCGTGTTTGCTGAATTAGGACTAAATCTCCCACTCGGCAGGTGTTATCTTCATCATGGGCAACCATCTTAGAAAAGCGACGGACATACTTTCCGTATAACGGATGTTTTACCTTACGCTCTACTTGGACAACGATAGTTTTATTCATCTTATCGCTAACAACTTTGCCGATAATTGTCCGTTGCAATGTAGTTTGCTCAACATTCGTTTCCGTCATACCCGTGTACCTTTCTCTCTTAATATGGTTTTGATCCGAGCAATCGCCAGTCTGACCTTTTTAAATAAGTGTGACTTTGGAGGTTGACCAGAGCCTTTCTGAATTCTTAAATTGAATTGCTCTTTTAATAAAGCGAGCAATTCCTTCATTAATTCATCGACGCTTTTGTTTCGTAAATCAGATACTTTCATTACATCACCGTCCGCTCTACAAATACTGTTTTCACCGGTAATTTAGCAGCAGCTAACAATAATGCCTCTTTTGCTAAATCTTTCGGAAGACCTTCAATTTCAAACATCACTCGACCTGGCTGAACAAGTGCAACCCAGTATTCTACATTACCCTTACCCGAACCTTGTCGAACTTCTAATGGCTTTTTAGATATTGGCTTATCAGGGAAAACTCTGATCCAAATCTTACCGCCACGCTTAATACCGCGAGAAATAGCACGCCGAGCTGCTTCGATTTGTCTAGCAGTGATTCGGCCATGCTCCAGCGCTTTTAAGCCATATTCACCGAAACTTACTTTAGAACCACGGACAGCAATACCTCGATTGCGGCCTTTAAATTGTTTTCGATATTTTGTACGTTTTGGCTGCAACATCGATTATTTCTCCTGCTTACCGGAAGAACCAGATTTCTCAGTGGTTTCGCCTTGGGCAGCCTTATCACCCAATACTTCACCTTTAAATATCCATACTTTCACACCAATCACACCATAGGTGGTATAAGCTTCTGCAAGTGCGTAATCGATATCAGCACGGAAGGTTTGTAATGGCACACGGCCCTCACGATACCATTCAGTACGTGCGATTTCAGATCCACCCAATCTGCCGCTCACGCTGATTTTGATACCTTGTGCACCTGCACGCAGGGCAGTGGTTACAGCACGTTTCATAGCACGGCGGAACATGATGCGTCTTTCTAACTGTTGTGCAACTGATTCAGCCACTAATTTGGCATCTAATTCAGGTTTACGCACTTCTTCAATGCTGACATGAACAGGGACATTTAAAATTTTGTTCACATCATCACGAATATTTTCCACTTCTTTACCGCTCTTACCAATGATCACACCTGGACGAGCAGTATAAATGGTTACTTTGGCATTACGAGCTGGTCTATCAATCTGAATTCGACTAATACCTGCTTGCGCTAACTTCTTTCGCAAAAAATCTCTGACTTTGAGATCAGCACACAAAATATCTGAGAATTCTTTTGAGGATGCATACCATCTGGATGCAGGCTCTTTAACAATGCCTAAGCGTATACCGACTGGGTTAACTTTTTGTCCCATTACTTCTTCTCCTCATCCGATAAAACAATTGTAATATGACAAGTCGGCTTCAAAATCCGCGCCCCTCGACCTTTCGCTCTTGGCATCATTCGCTTATATGCTGGGCCTTGGTCAGCAAATATTTTGGCAACTCTTAATTCGTCAATATCTGCGCCATGATTATGCTCGGCATTTGCAATCGCTGAATCTAGGACTTTCTTCAGCACAGTCGCAGAACGTTTTCGGCTGAACTTTAAAATGTCTAATGCACGATCAATGGGTAACCCCCGGATAAGATCGCACACAAGGCGGCACTTTTGTGCTGACAATCTTGCAAATTTTAGTTTCGCTGCAACTTCCATTCTCAAATCCTCTATCTATCAAGTCGCTATTCAGATGCCTTGGCTGATTCGTCGCCTTTCGCTTTTCTATCGCCAGAATGCCCACGGAAGGTCCGTGTTGCAGCAAACTCACCCAGTTTATAGCCGACCATGTTTTCTGTGATATAAACAGGTACATGCAATCTGCCATTATGGATTGCGATAGTTAATCCAACCATTTCTGGCACAATCATTGACCGTCTTGACCAGGTTTTGATGGGACGTTTGTCGTTACTTGCGATCGCCTTCTCAACCTTTTTCATCAAATGGTTGTCTACAAAGGGTCCTTTTTTAATTGAACGTGGCACGCTGACACCTCATATTAAAAACAAGTTAAGTTATTTACTCTTATTTTCCCGAACAATAAATTTAGCCGTACGCTTATTTCTTCGCGTTTTGTATCCCTTGGTTGGCATACCCCAAGGACTCACAGGATGTCGTCCACCCTTGGTTCTACCTTCACCACCACCGTGTGGATGGTCGATTGGGTTCATTGCCGTACCACGCACAGTGGGTCTAATACCACGGTGACGAGTCGCACCCGCTTTACCATAAGTTCGTAGGTTATGTTCGGAATTACCCACTTCACCAATGACTGCCCGGCATTCTGACAGCACTTTGCGCATTTCGCCAGAGCGTAAACGCAAAGTTGCATAAATACCTTCACGCGCGATCAACTGTACGGAAGCACCCGCACTGCGAGCTATCCTTGCACCACCACCTACTTGCATTTCAATGCAATGGACAGTGGTACCAACTGGAATGCTGGCTAAAGGTAAACAGTTACCCACCTTAATTGCAACGGAGGGACCAGAAGCTACTTCATCCCCTACATTTAAGCCTTTCGGAGCAATAATATAACGCCTCTCACCATCAGCATATAAAAGTAGGGCAATATTAGCGCTGCGGTTTGGATCATATTCCAAACGCTCTACCTTAGCAGCAATACCATCTTTATCCCGCTTAAAATCCACCAAACGATATTTCTGTCTGTGACCACCCCCGATATGTCGGCAGGTGATGCGACCTTGGTTATTTCTTCCACCTGTTTTAGCCTTCTTCACCACTAATGAACTATGAGGGCTACCGCGGTGTAAATCTTTATTGACGACCTTAACGGCAAAGCGTTGTCCAGGAGATCGAGGTGAAAGTTTAACAATACTAATTGACATACTAGCCTCCCACCATCTCGAGTTTCTGATCCGCCTGCAACGTTACATAAGCTTTTTTCCAGCTCTTTTTCGTGCCTTTAATGCCGCGGAACATTTTCCGTTTAGATCGCACATTCATGGTGCGAACAGATTTCACTTTTGTATTAAATAAAAATTCAATCGCATCTTTGATCTCAGGTTTGGTTGCAGTATCCAACACATGAAATACGTATTGATTGTTTTTTTCCATTATCACCGTCCCTTTTTCAGAGATATGAGGTGATAAGATAATTTGTAGAAGACGCTCCTGGTTCATTTTAATAGCCCCTCTATTTCTTTGATGGCAGCTTCTGTCATGACCACTTTTTCTGCCTTTACCAATGCTACAGGATCAGCCGCTGACATGGCTGCATCCCTGACATCAACATAAAAGAGGTTTCTCGCCGCTAAATATAAGTTTTCATCAATAGCATCAGAAACAATTAACACATCGCCATTTAGCTTCATATCATCGAGCTTCTTAAGCAATACTTTGGTTTTAGGAGCATCGACTTGGAACGATTCAACAACCATTAAGCGATCTTGTCGAATTAATTCAGATAAAATAGAACGCACTGCACCTTTATACATTTTTCTATTTACTTTCTGCTTATAGCACCTTGGCTTAGCAGCAAACACCTTTCCACCCTTACGCCAAAGTGGGCTTCGAATGGTCCCAGCCCGTGCACGACCTGTACCTTTTTGACGCCAGGGTTTCACACCACCCCCACTGACTTCAGCACGGGTTTTTTGTGCTTTGGTACCTGCCCGGGCAGCAGACATATAAGCTGTGACAACTTGATGAATCAGTGATTCGTTAAAATCACAAGCAAATACATCATCAGCTAGCTCAAGCTTCTTTTTTGAATGTGTTAATTGTAATTCCATACCCCTCTCCTCACGCGCTCTTCTTAACAGCAGGGCGAATTACAATCCACCCATTCACTGCACCGGGCACTGCCCCTCTGATGAACACGAGATTATGTTCTGTATCAATGCGAACAACTTGCTGCGATAAAATCGTGCGCTTCACATCACCCATATGACCAGCCATGCGCTTGCCCTTGAATACCTTACCAGGTGATTGACGTTGCCCGATAGAACCCGGCTTATTATGCGATACAGAGTTACCATGTGACGCATCCTGGGAACTAAAATGATGTCGCTTGATAACGCCAGCAAAACCTTTACCTTTAGTGATGCCAGAGACATCAACATATTGGCCGATGGTAAAACGATCTACTTTAAGTTCAGTACCAACAGTGATATCACCTGAACCTCCGTCTTCTTCATCTTCAAGACGAAACTCCCACAAGCCTGCACCTGGTTCTACACCCGCTTTTGCAAAATGCCCTGCTTCAGGCTTTGATAAGCGCGAGCGCTTGCGATCGCCTGTTGTTACCTGAACCGCGGCATAGCCGTCCTTTTCGACTGTTTTAATTTGAACAACACGATTAGGTACCACTTGGATGACGGTGACAGGAATCGCTGCGCCGTCTTCGGTGTAAATTCGAGTCATTCCAGCTTTTTTTCCAACTACTATCATTTTTATCGCCTCTTTTAGGCATCATTTATTCATTTGTATCAACACTGATTTGCACATCCACACCCGCCGCTAAATCAAGCTTCATGAGTGCATCAATCGTCTTGTCTGTTGGGCGGTTAATGTCTACCACTCGCTTATGGGTACGCAGTTCGTATTGATCACGTGCGTCCTTATCAGCATTGGGGGCATTGCAAACCGTATACCGTTCTTTGCGGGTTGGCAACGGAATGGGGCCACATACTTGCGCCCCAGTCCGTTTTGCTGTATCCACAATTTCTTTCGTTGATTTATCGATTAATCGGTGGTCAAACGCCTTTAACCGAATTCGAATTCTTTGATTTTTAGCTGCCATAGTTCATTACTCAATAATTTTCGCGACGACACCCGCACCGACGGTACGACCACCTTCACGAACAGCAAAGCGTAAACCCTCTTCCATTGCGACCGGCGCAATCAATTGAACATTCATCTTGATGTTATCGCCAGGCATCACCATCTCCACTCCTTCCGGTAACTGGATCTCTCCCGTTACGTCTGTCGTTCGGAAGTAAAACTGCGGTCGATATCCCTTAAAAAATGGCGTATGTCGGCCACCTTCTTCTTTCGATAACACGTACACTTCCGCTTCGAACTTCGTGTGGGGCGTTATTGTGCCAGGCTTTGCTAGTACTTGTCCACGTTCAACTTCTTCTCGCTTCGTTCCTCGTAACAATACACCTACGTTGTCTCCCGCTCGACCTTCATCCAATAACTTACGAAACATTTCTACGCCCGTGCAGGTCGTCTTCGTCGTCGGCTTGATCCCAACGATTTCCAGTTCATCTCCTACCTTCACTATCCCTCTTTCCACACGCCCCGTTACTACCGTACCTCGGCCAGAGATAGAGAACACGTCTTCAATTGGCAGCAAGAAGGGCTGGTCAATCGGACGTTCCGGAACAGGTATGTATTCGTCCATCGTTTCAACTAGCTTAATAATAGAGGGTTCGCCTATTTCGCTTTGATCACCTTCCAGTGCCTTTAATGCACTCCCAATGATCACCGGGGTCTTGTCTCCAGGGAACTTGTACTGCGTTAATAAATCACGCACTTCCATCTCGACTAATTCCAGTAATTCTTTGTCATCCACCATGTCCGCTTTGTTCAAGTACACCACTATGTAGGGCACACCCACTTGGCGAGCCAATAAAATATGTTCGCGCGTTTGGGGCATTGGGCCATCGGCTGCAGACACCACTAAAATCGCACCATCCATCTGTGCAGCTCCTGTGATCATATTCTTCACATAGTCCGCATGGCCCGGGCAGTCCACGTGAGCATAGTGACGTTTCGCTGATTGGTATTCCACATGCGAGGTCGCAATCGTGATACCTCTTGCCTTCTCTTCGGGCGCATTGTCAATTTGATCGTAACCTTTCGCTTCTCCACCATATTTCTTCGCTAATATCGTCGCTAAGGCTGCTGTTAATGTCGTTTTACCGTGGTCAACGTGGCCTATCGTCCCTACGTTAACGTGCGGCTTCGTACGCTCAAATACTTGCTTGCTCATGGGGAGTACGCTCCTCTCTCAATCAAATTAACAATCGGAAATCGAAAAACAATAGACTCTATCTGTTGAACTCTTATACACAAAAACAGAGAGATTCTCCATTTTATTTTTGGATTTCCGATCAAAAGCCCACAACCGGACTTGAACCGGTGACCTCTTCCTTACCAAGGAAGTGCTCTACCGACTGAGCTATGTGGGCGCAGAATCCAGCGGGCGATGGGAATCGAACCCACGCTATCAGCTTGGAAGGCTGAAGTTCTACCATTGAACTACGCCCGCTTTCCCAGAATTCAGTGTGGAGGGGGAAGGATTCGAACCTTCGAAGGCGTAAGCCGTCAGATTTACAGTCTGATCCCTTTGACCGCTCGGGAACCCCTCCTCCGTAAACTAGGCGTGAATTTTGCTTGATGATGCGGGGGTTGTCAATGGCATATGTTGATGATGATAAGAGATATTTTAGGGGAAAAAGGGGTTGTTGTAAAAAAAGTACAGTTTGAGGTAAATTTTTAGTCGGCATCTTTTAAATTAAATTTTTAAGCTGCTTTTGGACGCAATATGGAAGAAGATCACAACATACATAGCCTTAATGGAGAAGCGACAGAAACAATATCAACCGTTTAATATGCACGAAACATGATAAACATATCCGCTCAGCTGCGTTTCATTAAGTGCTTACGTAATTGTAATGCTTGCCATTCGCGGAAAAGATTATCTTTTGAAGGAGAATAGCATTCATCCAATACTTTCAGCGAAATAATTCCTTGTGTTTTAAAGTGTCGATAATCTTTCTGATTCTCACACCAGGCAACTAATATACGCCCATCAGTAAAATAGCCAATGGTGAATGGCCAGACTGTCCATCGACTTTCTTTGCCCTCTTCTGATTTATAGACAATATCAATTTTCTTTTGATCAGCAATGGCGTCTCTCAATACCGAAAGATCTTCTTTAGCCAATGATTCTGGCCCCGGCGGCCCCACTCGTAGCGCAAAAGCATTGATAGCATTTTTAATACTAGCAGGCAGAACGTCTACTATTTTATTTAAAACTTCTGTCGCTGCTTTAGATAATGGCGCATCCCCAAACTGAGAAGCCCATCGCATGCCTAAAAGCAAAGCTTGCATCTCAGTTTGAGTGAACATCAGCGGAGGCAGAAAGAATGTTGGTTTAAGAATATATCCAACACCCACCTCCCCTTCGATTTCAGCCCCCATCGCTTGAAGGGTAGCAATGTCACGATACAACGTTCGAATACTAACCCCTAATCGCTCTGCCAGGCGTTCTCCGCTAACGGGATAGCGATAGCTTCTTAAAATTTGTAACAGATTTAAAAGTCGTTCGGTTCTATTCATCAATCAATACTGCCATTTTCTGACAGTATTATCCTATAGAATCACGGTAAGAACAATTTTTCCCTAAAGAGGATTTCACCAATGCTTATCCCAAATTTATTCCTGTTTTATGTGCAAAATCCACTAGAAAGCGCTTTATTCTATGAAAAGATTTTTTCTAGGAAACCCGTCGCCTCATTCCCCACCTATGTGGCTTTCACTTTCGAGAATGGATTAACATTTGGCTTATGGTCGAGGCAAGCAAAAAACTTTGTTTCAGGGGGGTATGGTCATCGTTCTGAGCTTTCCTTTATGGTGAAAAATGAACAGGCGGTACATGAATTACGCAAACAATGGAGAGAATTCGGAGTAGCTATTGAGCAGGAGCTGCATGAAGCAGTATTTGGGTTAACTTTTGTGGCGCTTGATCCGGATGGACATCGCATTCGGGTTTGTATACCTGATAAGCAAGTGTAGTAAAGGCCTGTTGCAAAGCAATCAGACCCCTCTTAAAATACGTTGCTTATTGGAGTCACTAGATTTATGCCGAACAGCCTCCGGATGAAAATATTCAACTAATACGAGGATTAAATTATGGCAATGGGATCTTGTTGTACCATTTTCCAACCTGCAATCAGTGAAAAAGATAAAAAAAAGGAAGAAAAAAAATTAAGGAAATTTTTAGAAGCCATTGGAATCAAAAGCGATAGTAGCCCAACCATTCTTAATAATTCTGGCCCATCCACTGAAACCGCTCCTCTTTTAAGCACTCGTCCTAAAAAATAATGATCCCATTAACCTTGGAAAAGAGACCCACCTATCAAAGGTCTCGTTCCATTTTTCAGGAAATACTTAATCAATTTAATCTTCAAGCGAAAATATATTGGCATGGAGCAGGGAAGCGGCAAACTGCTTTTTGTTTTCTGGAACGGGAGGGGAAATATCTGGCTAAAGGCGCCGGAAAGGGTTTCGAGAAAGAACAAATGGAACTGAGTGCTTGTTATGAGGCATTAGAAACTTATCTTTCCTCCTATCAACTTTTCAAACAAAAAATTATTTTAGCTTCCGTTAAGGATATAAAAAAACACTATCAACCTATCACCTTTCGTTTTGATGATGCCCTATTAAAAAACAACAACACTTCGAATGAAATATTGCCATGGGTAATTGTCCATCAATATGATAGTAAGCAACCGTTTGTCATTCCCTTAGCTACCATCGATTGCCAGTATATACCGCTTGTCGAAGATACTTGTAATTATTATCACTATCGTTGTTATGCATCCACCAATGGATTGGCTAGTGCTGCAAGCTATAATGAGGCATTGATTCACGCTATTTTGGAAATCATTGAGCGAGATGCCATTTCTTATTTTTTGCTTGATACGTTTTTATTAAAAGAGCCTATTAAAATTATCGATCCCACCACGTTGCCGCTGTATTTACAACAATTAATACAAGAACTGGAAGAACAACACCAAGAAAAACTCTTACTTGTTCATTTTCCCTCCCATTTCAATGTACCTGTTTATGGTGCTATTTTTGGTAAACGATCAGGCATTATCCCACGAGGATTTGGTGCATCATTAAATGCTAACTATGCAGCAGAACGAGCTATTCTGGAAGTATTGCAAACTTTGCATGTGTATGAATACATGCCCCAAGAGCAGCCTGATTTAACCCTAACCAAAATTAAAAATTATCCTGTGTTATTGGATTGTTTACGTTTTGATTTAATGGAAATCGTCAATAACAATCATTATCAATTATTAGCATTTACTGAAACAGGCGATAATAAAGATATTGTTCCTCAGGATGAGTATTTATCCTTATTATTGGAGCGAATTTACCAACAAAACATGACACTTTATGTGAATAATATTTTGGTATCAGAGAATGGGTACGCTTGTATTAACGCTATTATTCCTGGGATAGAAGAATTTTTTCATATCTTAAATGAGCAAATCATCCTTCCGCAGCCCCGTACTAAAAATTACATACAAAGCAAAAATAAATAAAAAAGGAGGATCAACTGCTACTAGATAGCGTAATTGCTTAATACGAGTGGCACTTGACCCCTTTCCGTTTATTTATACTATTTTAGGATACCAATCCTTCCCTCGCCCTTCAGGCGTAAGATCAAGTACATTCCAGAGCGGCCAAATAATATCAGCAAGACGTTCATCTTGGCCAGGATCCCTCGGCGCAAATGTCATTTCTGATCCCCAGGTATGATAAATTTCATTACCTTTTCTCAAAAAAACATTAATCATTGGAACCTGCTTACCTTCTCGTTCACCAAAATAATCTTGGTTGTAGGTATTATCAGAAGATGAAACTATCCGCACATGTTTCCACCCGGTGTCATTAGCATAAGCAAGAAGTTTTTCAATGGGTGCTTTCCCAACGACTGCCAAATTGATCCGCTGGGTAAGTTGTCTCGCGTTGCCATTTAGTGCATCAACGATAGAATTACACATGGGACAAGGTTGATTCCAACTCGGATCAAACATCATGCTATAAACAACGAGTATATCTTTATCATGCTGAAAGAGATCTGAGAATTTTATCTTCTTTCCGTCACTTTCAGAAAAGATATAATCTTCTTTAAGCCTCCCACCGAGTGGAAGACGGCGACGAAGCTTTGCGACTTCTTCAGTCTGCCTGCGAAGTGCAATTTCAGCCTCTAATAATTTGTTTCGAGTGTTTCTATATTCAGATGATTCGTTGGGAAAATGTTTATCGTGAAGTGGTTTCATGGTGACATTATCCGAAAATGTAATTCAAATTCCATGCTAACATATAATTTTTAGCAAATCCTCGCGAATGCAAAACTTTTAGATTATCACTTAAGCGCTTGAATAACCCTCTCACTACGTTCACATTTTACGCTGGGGCACCAAGCTGGCCGTATTTTTCTCCTGAAGAGAAGGATTCTTCCATGTTAATCCTTCGAGCAGATCAATCTTTACAAAATTGTCATTCCTTTGATATTCAGGGTCTGAATAGAATCCCAGTTTTGAATAGAAAATTCTCCCCCCTCGATTTTTTTTGCGAAGAAGCAAGTGTATTGCATTTAAATCTGGTATCTCGTTTAAATTCACTAATGATTTAACAAGCTGTTCACCAATTCCTCTTTTTTGGAATTCAGGATGAACTACCAATAAATTCATATACACTGCATTTACATCTGATTTTTCGCGCTGAAATGTCGCCCATCCGACTAATTTTCCCTCTATCTTAGCCTGAACCCAATAATGCAGATTTCCATGAGAAAAATCCTCTAATTCAGTTTGGAAATAATTCTCATAATATTCTTTGACAGATGCACTCCCTTCACGCCACGATATTAAACCGTTACTGATTTCGTTAGGTGAAAGATACTTTTCGTATTCACCTATGAAACTCTCAACAAGAATAGATCTGGATGCCGTTTGGTCGATCTTATTCCAATCGTTAATCAATTCAATTACTCCAAACGAATCTGATCTTTTTACAGGGAAAGAGTATTGTTTACAGATAGAATCATTCCTAGAAGCGTTCGTGTGTGGTGAAAAAATTGAAAACATTTTTATACTCCTTATCTTTTAAAAAACATTAAGCTGTAGACGCCGAAGCCAGATTTTCTCATCAGGGTTTAATCGATTCAAGAGTAAAGAAGGGGGCAATTGCCACCATCTAGTGTAATTGCTTAATGCTAGATAGGGCATTTGACCCCTTTACTTATCTCATCGCATTCCGCAAATCAGTAACTAATTGCCGTATGTTTGTATATAAAAATGCTTTTATCCCTAGTTGCTCTGCTGGCGGTAAATTCACTAGCCTATCATCAATAAAAATCGTTTTTCTTGGGTCGATCTCATTCTTGCTTAACACATGCTGATATATTGCAAGATCAGGCTTCGTTAGACCTAAGTGAGCAGAGACAGTGATATCTTCAAATAAATTTAAAAACGAATAATTTTCTATTAGGTGGTTGAAAATAGGTTTCGGCATATTGGTCAAGCCATATAGCTTTACCTGTTTCTCTTTTAACTCATGCAAAAAGAGAACCATTTCTTCTATAGGTACCATATATTCTTTGATCGCAGCGATTAGGCAATCAATTTGCCTCGGTTGACAATTTAGCGCTTTTACTAAATGGAGGGTAAGCTCTTCAGTATCAATTAAATTCTTATCATAGTCTGAAAATAATTTGGAATTAAATATTACATCAACCAGCGCTTGATGATTTGTATGAATGGGAAATGCTTGGGTGACGAACTTAATATAATCACAATGGAACAACACCCCAGCAAAATCGAATATAAAATTTTTATATGAAGTCAGGGGAAAATTGATAATTGAATGCGTTGCCATGAATCCCTTACTTGCAATTCAAGCTGGCGATGGGACTCGAACCCGCGACCTGCTGATTACAAATCAGCTGCTCTACCAACTGAGCTACGCCAGCGTCATGCTAAGTGATGCGTATTTTATGCGAGGAAACTCCGTATATCAAATAAAATTAAACCTTTTTACCACATGAGCCCTATGTTACAAAAATCCAAAAAATCTAAATAATCGAATAGGTTAAAGTCGAAAAGATAATTCAAAAGAGGTACGAAAATGGCAACGCTATGCTTGTTAAGTAAAGGTGTACGTTCATTTGCTTGTTCATTAATAATTAATGCATTCTTGCTTGTTAACTGCTGATAAAATTCTTTTTGCTTATCTGTTCTTAGATATTTAAGTATATCTAGTTTAGGATGCTTCCAGGATTTATTAGCTCCCGCAAGCACTTTTTCCCAAGCTAAGAATTTGGCTTGTAATGACTTTACTTGGCTTTGCAGGATTTCAACATACTCTACACGGCGGCTTTCATTTCTGCGTTTATTTAGCCAATCGATTAAAGCTAAATTTGCTAATTCAAGCACAGCCCAATCTTCTCGCAATTTTATCCGGTCTTTTTGTCCTGAAAGCTCTTTGCCATCCCAGTGTAGATTACAAACTGCCAAGATATTAGCCAAGTTTCGTGTGGCATCAGAGCGCTTATAAGGAAATCTCAAACTACATATGGAGTTGAAATTTTCCACTAAGCTTTTTCTCTTGTTGTAAGACGGCCTTCTAGAATGAAAGAGATTGAACATAAAGACTCCTTTTTATTGATTTATAATTATCCGCTTTTGAAGCTACCAGAGGGTAGAGTCTGCGTCAACAACAAAAAAGCCCGTTAACATCGAAGGTAACGGGCTTTCTGCAATCAAGCCTGGCGATGACCGACTTTGGCATGGACAAGATCCACACTATCATAGGCGCTAAATGGTTTCACTTCTGAGTTCGGGATGGGATCAGGTGGTACCCACTTGCTCTGGTCGCCAGG
>Ga0070738_10005568_pt1 | contig 13864 bp, 18 predicted proteins | sample Coa_R2_2_FD_66446 | JGI IMG/M metagenome (GOLD analysis project Ga0070738, IMG submission 66446) | Surface soil microbial communities from Centralia Pennsylvania, which are recovering from an underground coalmine fire - Coalmine... | ecosystem: Environmental > Terrestrial > Soil > Unclassified ... | reverse complement strand
ATAAGAAGACTGAAGCAGCGGGTTGATGTTGGTTTTGAGAAATGCATCCGCCTGCGCGAGGCTGCCGTCATGGGCATCATTCTGCAGATCGGGAATGATGATGCTGTATTCCGGCAAGTTATTCGACGCGAGGTCTTGCGCGAACTGCGTGAAAGGAACTACCCGCTGCAAATCCGTGGATTTGTCGAGGATGGAACTGTACCAGACCGCAGGGTTATGGCGCTTGACATAAGGATAAGGACCGTCGCCGGTGTAACCGACGCTGGCCAGGCTTTGCGCGTAAACCTTCCACGTCATGCCGCGCATGTCGAGTTCGCGAAAAATGTTGTCATCCGTAATGGAGCTGGTGCAACCGCCGCCATTGCATCCAAACTGCGTTTCTGTGCTTCCGGAAGAGAGCCACAGATAGGCGCCCAGTGATCCGATATTGTTGATGGGAGAGGTGAAATTAGACGCTATTGCGCCATTGCCTTGCACCTGCGAAACCAGCCATGGCATTCCGCTTGGATAAACTTGCGAGTAGGGATGATTCTCTTCAATGATCAGAACGACGTGGCCGGAACGTGGAACCGAATTCGACTGCGCGATCAACATCGATGAGGCAAACAGAAAAATACACACTAAGACAGTGGCCCTGAAAATCACGTTTGAGTCTCCTCTGGTTGATTTTGGCCAGAGTAGTGACACTGCGGGATTTTCAGACTTCGCTAGAAACCTTAACCCGGCTACTTAGCACCCTTAGAGAACCTGACTGTACAACTCAGACACTTTTTGGCCGGAAATCAGCGAGTGGTTGATCTCTATTCAGCAATTCTGTGTGTCACGAACGGTGACACCGTCCCGTTTCAGCATTGAAGCAGGAAGACAATGCGGGCTTATTCTTTGGGTTAGACTTGGTGCACGCATGAACAAGCACAAAGTTGTCCACGGACACGGCACTGCCAAACACAATTTGCCGATCAACCGCTGCTTTGCCTGTGGCCCCGACAATCCCGACGGCATGCATTTGAAGTTCGTCTATGACGAGGCCACCCACCGGTTCCGTTGCAAGTTCCGGCTGCCGAATCGCTATTGGGGGCCGCCAAAGCATGCTCACGGCGGGATTATCGCCACCATCCTCGATGAAGCCATGGGCAAGGTGAACAAGATCCGGCAGGTAATCGCGGTGACATCGGAGATGACAGTCAACTATCTGAAGCCTGTGCCGTTGGGGAAATGGCTCGTCGCCGAGGGCTGGGAAGAGAAAGTCGAAGGTCGCGAACATTACAACCTGGCGGAGATCCGCAACGAGAGCGGGGAAGTGTTGGCACGCAGTCGGGGAAAGTTCATTGCAGTAGACCCGGAGCGGATGTTTGCGAAATACCTGGCAAAGAGCGCCCGCGTGAAGCGTTAATTACCTCCCGGGATGCTGAATACGCCTGGGTCTGCGTTTAAATCCACGGGGGCCCGTGTGTCCTATGGCTCTGCCGTGAACCAAGGGTAAATAACTGATACAATAGAACTTCACGGATTCTGAACCACGCTCCATCTTCCGGAGCCTTCGTGCGTTCGTCGCAATCCAATAACACTGGGGAGAGCAGTATGTCCGAGAACAATGGCAGCAATGGTTTGCGCCTGAAGGTTGGGCTAGCAGAAATGTTGAAGGGCGGCGTCATTATGGACGTCACCACGGCCGAGCAGGCCGAGATTGCCGAGCGAGCCGGGGCCGCCGCCGTCATGGCCTTGGAACGCGTGCCCGCGCAGATTCGCGCCGAGGGCGGCGTGGCGCGCATGGCCTCTACCAAAAAGATTCGCGAGATTCAGGCGGCTACCAGCATTCCGGTCATGGCCAAGTGCCGTATCGGACATTTTGCCGAAGCCCAAATCCTCCAGGAACTGAAGGTCGACTACATCGACGAGTCGGAAGTGCTGACCCCAGCCGACGAGTTACACCATGTCGATAAGCACGCCTTTACTGTGCCATTTGTTTGCGGGGCCCGGAACCTGGGAGAAGCCTTGCGGCGCATCGCCGAGGGTGCAGCCATGATCCGCACCAAAGGTGAAGCCGGTACGGGCGACGTAGTGCACGCCGTGAAGCACATGCGCCAGATCGTTAGCGAAATGCGCGCTCTGACCGTGATGAGCGAAGAAGAATTGTTCGCGTCCGCGAAAAATCACCAGGCGCCCTATGAACTGATCCGTATGGTCGCAAAGACAGGGAAGTTGCCCGTGCCTAACTTTTCTGCGGGAGGCATTGCCACCCCGGCGGATGCCTCGCTGATGATGCAGTTGGGAGCGGAAGCGATCTTCGTGGGATCGGGTATCTTCATGAATAGCTCAAGCGAGTTTGCACCACCGGAAGACGCATACAAGCGTGCGCGTGCGATCGTGCTCGCCACCACCCACTACAAAGATCCTAAAGTATTACTTGAAGTCAGCGAAGACGTGCCGTCCTCAATGAAGGGCTTGGCCGTCAGCGGCTTGCAGGAAAAAGAAATGCTGCAGACCAGAGGCTGGTAGTAAGGCACTCCGCAATAGACATTTAGCCCCTTAGCGTTGAGGGGCTTCCGTGTCTGTGTCGCGGATATTCGTGTCCGCGCTTGTTTCGTTTATCATCACGCGCTCATTGCGGCTGAGATTCTCATCACCAAATTACCCAATCACTTAATTCTCAGCTGATCCCAAGCTTCCTTTGCATCTCCTCTAGACTCACGCCCTTGGTTTCCGGATAAACGAACAGCACCACAAAGAATTGCAGCACCGTCATCGCGCCGAAAAACAGAAACGCGAAGCCGCCTGAAACCGCTGCCATCAACGGAAATACACCGGAGATGATCGCGTTCATGAACCAGTGTGAGAAACTTCCCAGGCTCTGACCTTTGCCTCGCACGCGAGTAGGGAAGACCTCGCTGATATACACCCAGATCACCGCCCCCTGCGAAAGCGCAAAGAAACCGATGTAAATCACCAGCAGGGGCAAAAGAAGGTTCTCGTGACTATGCCGGAAGAACACTGCTGACACACCGAACAGGCAAGCCGCCGTCCCGACCGCCCCCACCAGCAACAGAGTCTTGCGACCCAACTTGTCGATAACGCTTAACCCAACCATGGTGAACAGCAGATTGGTTGCGCCGATCACCACGGCTTGAAGATCGCTTGAGACCTTCGTGAATCCCGCGCGCGCGAAAATGTCGTTGAGGTAGTAAAGAATCGCGTTGATTCCAGCCAGTTGGTTGAACAGTCCGACGGTGATTGCCAAAATGATGGGCAGCTTGTACTGCATCGAAAAAAGCGGCTCGTTCCTTCGATGGTGTTCTTCATCAATAGAGCGGACGATCTCCTGCAACTGTCCCGAGGGATCGGGTTCTCCCGTCGCTTGAAGAACCTTCAGCGCTTCCTCCGTGCGGCCTTGTTTTGCTAACCAGCGAGGGCTGCGTGGAATCGTAAAGAGCAGGAACAGGAACACGAGTGCGGGAAGGGCCGCCACTCCGAGTTTCACACGCCATTCGGTATCTCCGTAACGCTCCAACCCGACCAGGTAATTCGAAAGATAGGCCAGCAGAATCCCCGAGACGACACAGAACTGAAACAGCCCTACCAGCCTTCCGCGCCAACGTGCAGGTGAGACTTCGGCGATGTACATAGGCCCAAGCACGGAAGAGCCGCCAATCGCCAGCCCGGTCAGGAAGCGGAAAACTACCAGCATCGACCAGTTGGCGGCCATGGCGCAGCCGAGCGCGGAAATGAGATAGAGCAAGGCCAGGCCGCGCAGGCTATCGCGCCGTCCGTACTTGTCTCCGATTGCTCCTGCGGTGGCGGCGCCGAGAATGGTTCCCCAGAGCGCAATGGACACCGTAAGGCCAAGAGTTCCCGGCGTAAGGTGATACACGTCAGTCAACGCCTGGGTGGTTCCCGCAATCACGGCCGTATCGAAGCCGAAGAGCAGTCCGCCAATGGCGGCGACAATCGCACTCCGCAGCAGAGTGGGCGTAAATCTGTGTTGCACGCGGATAGTGGCCGATGAGCTTTGCACCGAGCCTCCGGAAACCAGGTTATGTCTGGCGCTGGCGATTATAGCCATCCCGACTAGAACCGCCAGTGATCCGCACGTTTACACCATTCGCACCACAATTTATCTTCAAAGTATGAAAGTAGGAGTTCTGGCCATACAGGGCGACTTCGAGGCGCACCGGCGCCGGATGGAGCAGTTGGGCGCCGCGGTCGTTGAAGTGCGCAAGCCCGAGCAGTTGGACGAAATCGATGCGCTGATCATTCCGGGCGGTGAGTCCACTACATTCCTTAAAGTGCTAGGTGAACACGGATTCGAGAAGCTGAAACAGTTCGTTCTCACCCGTCCTACGTTCGGAACGTGCGCCGGGGCGATTATGCTGGCGAATCGCGTCGAGAATCCTTCCCAGCCCGGATTGGGTGCGCTGAATGTCACCATTCGACGCAATGCTTATGGGCGTCAGGTAGATAGCTTTATCGGAAAGGGAAGTGCTGTCGCTGATCTCGAGTGCGGTGGCGGGCCGCTGGAAATGGTCTTTATTCGTGCTCCGAAGTTCGAACACCTCGGCTCGAATGTAGAGGTTTTGGCAAGGCAAGGCGACGATCCTGTACTCATTCGCCAAGGCAAAGTCATGGCCTCGACCTTTCATCCCGAACTCAGCGACGACACCCGCGTGCATGCGGCGTTTCTGAAGATGGTGAGGAACGGAAACAAGTGATATTCCCGGGCGAGGCGCGCTGGCTTCCCGTACTGGCGGCTTCAGGAGATGAAAGATACTTCGCTAGACCGGTCTTGCCTCGATCACGCTCTCCGATACCTTTGTCGATACAATCTTCGTGATCTCAAAACCCGCCTTCACAAACAGTGCGCGGAATTCCTTTTCTGTGCGTTCGCGGCCGCCCGGCATCAGCAGCATCTCCAGATCGAGAAGTTTGCCGAAGTGGGGCTCAGAGTTCTCCGGCAGCACGCAATCGACCACGATGATCTTGCCATTCTTCACGCCCTCGAGCGCGCGATGAGCATTTCGCAAAATAGTGAGGCACTTCTCATCGTTCCAGTCATGGATGATGTGCTGGAAGTAATACGCGTCCGCCCCCGCTGGGATTGCTTCAAAGAAGTTTCCCGCTAGAGGGGTACACCTGCGTTCCAACTTCAGGTCGCATACGCGGCATTTGGCGCCTTCAATCACCTGGGGAATATCAAAGATGACGCCCTTCATCTTCGGATTACTGTGCAGGATTTCGCAAAGCACGAACCCGTGACCGCCGGCAACATCCATCAGCGTTTTGATTCCCGAAAAGTCGTAGGCATCCAGAACGGCAGGTACAATCTTTGCGCTTAGAGCTGTCATCCCGGCGTTAAACTCTTCGGCAACATCCGGCAACATTTCCAGCACTTCAAAACATGGTTTGCCGTAAATGTGATCAATGGCGGGCTCTCCCGTCTTAACCGAGTACGTCAGTTCCTTCCACACATTGAAGTGAAACGGATTCGAGATCCAGAGCACGCTGTCGCGGACCGAGCCGGGCACTCCTGACCGCAAGTATTCCGTGGGCGGCGTGTTCGCAAACGTACGCGGTTTCACTTCCTCAAACATGCCAATAGCCGAGAGTGCGCGTAGCAAGCGATAAAGCGCGTCTTCATTGCAGTGTGTTGCTGACGCCAGTTCCGCAACACTCCGAGGGACCTCACCGAGGTGATCCGGGATCTCGAGCTTTGTAGCGGTATACAGCGCGGCGCTGTAAAGCATTCCACCGCCGACCTGCATCAACTGCCCGATTGCCGCTTGATCAATATGTTTTGGTTGATTGACGGAAACAGTGGCCATTTTCCTCACCCCAGAGGATTTCCTCCCACCCGAGCAAATTCGCAAAGTATGGAGTCGGGGTCAAGTGGAATCGTTAGCAGCTGGAATTGCCGCTCTGTGCTCGCTGTCACCAAGAGTGCGGGGGGAACAATCGACTCGTTGAAGGGTTATACTGAAACGTATGGCGCAGGGTGAGGCAAAAACGTTTTATATCGAGACCTTTGGCTGCCAGATGAACGTGCACGACTCGGAAAAAGTCATCGGCACGCTCCTCTCGGAAGGCTATCAGCAGGTCTCGACCGTCGAGGAGGCAGGCCTGATCCTCTACAACACCTGCTCCATTCGCGATAAAGCCGCGCAGAAAGTATTCCATCGCCTCGCCGACTACAAAAAGCTCCAGTCCCAAGGCAAGAAGTTCGGTGTGCTCGGCTGTGTGGCGCAGCAGGAAGGGCACAAAATCTTCGAACGCGCGCCGCACGTATCGATGGTTTGCGGATCCGCTTCCTACCGCAATTTGCCTGAAATGCTGGTGCAACTGGAAGCAGGGAACAGGCGCGTAACCGGATTGGACGACCGCCACACGGATCAGACCTTCGACACCGAGTTCACCGCGCGTAGTAACCAACACCGCGGATACATCACCATCATCGAAGGGTGCGACAAGTTCTGCTCCTACTGCGTCGTTCCATTTACTCGGGGCAAAGAGCGCAGCCGGACTTCCGAGTCTGTTCTCGCCGAAGCGCGCCGCATGGTCGACCAGGGATTCACGGATATTCAGCTGCTCGGGCAAAACGTGAACTCTTATCGTGATCCTTCAGGAAAAAAGACGTTTGCCGAGTTGCTGGCTGCCGTTGGGGAGATCGCCGGAATCAAACGCGTTCGCTTCACCACCTCCCATCCGCGCGACTTTACCCGAGACATTGTCGACGCCATCGACGCCGTGCCCACACTCTGCGATCACGTTCATCTCCCGGTGCAAAGCGGATCAACGAAGGTTCTCGACGCCATGCAGCGGCTCTACACCCGAGAGCAGTATCTCGAACGCATCTCCTGGATCAAGGCCGCTAGGCGCGATATCAGCCTGACTACGGACCTGATTGTCGGGTTCCCTGGTGAAACGCGAGAGGATTTTGAGGAAACTATCGCGCTGCTGGGCGAAGTTCAATATGACGGGGCATTCACGTTCAAGTACTCGCCGCGCCCGAACACGCAGGCGCTGAGCTTGCCGGACGCGATTTCTGAGGAAGAAAAGTCCCTGCGGCTGGCCATTCTGAACGAGCGCCAGAAACAGATCTCCGTCGAGAACAATAAGCGGCATCTAAACCAGACAGTAGAGGCGATGGTGGAAGGCCGTAACCACTCCCGCAAACAATGGTATGGTCGGACTTCGCAAAATAAAGTGCTAAACTTCACCGCACCTGACGACCTTTCGTTGACCATCGGCAGTTACGTTCAGGTGCGAGTTACCCAGAGCTACGCGAATAGTCTGGTGGGCGAGCTTGCCGTTTAGGCAGGAGGGACCTGTGGAAGTCGAAATGAAAATTCGTGGCCTCATGATGGACCCAGTCACCAACATGCCAGTTGTCATCCTCAAAGACATCGGTGGCGAGCAGGTACTACCAATCTGGGTGGGCATCTACGAGGCTAACGCGATTGCCCTCGAGATCGAGAAGGTTTCGACTCCCCGGCCCATGACCCACGATTTGCTGAAAAATCTTCTCATCGGACTGGAAGCTGAAGTTCGGAAAGTGGTCGTCAACGACCTTCGCGACGACACTTTCTTCGCTGTGATCTGGCTGGAAAGGGAAGGCCAGTCCATCTCCATCGATTCCCGGCCCTCGGATGCGCTGGCTCTGGCGCTGCGCGTCGATTGCCCCATCTTCGTAGAAGACCAGGTACTCAAGACTTCCCGGCTCGCCAGTGCGCTTTCCGACAAAGTCTCCAGCGAGGAGATGCGCAAATGGCTCGAGAACCTGGGCGAAGAAGATATGGGTCGCTACAAGATGTAATTGACGACCGTCTTTTGTCGTCATAAGCCGTTCCTCTGGTTTGTCATCAGGAGCCGACCCGGCGGCCAAGGATCCGCATTTCAGCCGCCCACGACAACCCTTCCAGCACCGCCACTCTCCAACAGTAATAGGGATTCGGAGCAACTATGGACAGCCCTCAATTCATCCTCCTGCTGGGCATTCTGTTCGGAATGATAACGCTCTGCTACATCGTTGATTATTTTCTTGTCGATCGCGGGCACTCAATCGACAAGATCATTGTTTCCCCTGACGTGCACGAGACCGATCTGAAACGAGCAGCATAGTTCGCCAAACGCTTAAGAGGTATGAGCACCATCGCGACCGGTGATATTATTCGCGGCGTGATGATCTTGAATTGTGCGACCGCCCGCTAGCGGCGAGTTCACTCATGGATGCTGCCGAACAACTGCAACGTCTCTACCTCGCCGGATTTGAAATTCAAACCTTCGATCTGTTTCCCAACGCCGTGGGCGTCGTGCGTGGCGATTGCATCGTCATGATGCTCCCGCTCCCGGGCGGTTTGCAGATGATCGGTACGCCTGGCTGGCGCGTAGGCGAAGGCATCGGCGTGCTCACCGAGCAGAACGGACACAAGGTCTTCCAGAACAAATTGCAGGTAGTCGAAGCTACCCCTGAGCGCATCGAAGCCTTGGCTGAGTTCCGGCGCGACGTGGAACAGACCATCGCTCCTCAAGCCTGAGTTGAACCCTGCCACTTGACGGAGCGCGAACGCGATTTGGAGGGTGCCGCCTGGCGCGAATGTGATTTGAAGGGGAGCGGCTTCAGTTGCCCCGTTTCGAGGTTCACATTTCCAGCGCTTTAGCCCCTGAGGCTCTCTGCGGATGCATTCCCATGATTGTGACCGCGCGCACTGCATCGGCAAACGAGCCGTCCTATGCTGTACGGCATGGCGGTCATTCTTCAGTTTCCCACTGGCTGCCGCATACCTGACGCCGCTCCCCAGAAATGGGTCTGTCCGCTCGGCTGCGATCTGCGATTCGAAGAGCAATGGGACCTGGACGTCCACATGGTCCTGGTGCATCCCGGATGGCGAGATGACACAGAAGGCGACGCCAGTCCACCAAAACCGGGTAATTAGAAGTGGTTTTGAAGGGGCGTGGCTTCAGCCACGCCGACGCGAGTTCTTAATTTTGAGTCAGAGCTCTTTAGTGCTCGAGGAATCTAGCATTCCTGTGTGTCTGACAACTGGTTCTTGGAATCCGTGAAGGACAAATCGATCGACATTCCGAGCCGCGGGAGCGGCGAACTCCCATAGCCCGCGGTGTACGCAGTGGGTAAAGGGGAATAACATCCACCAGCCCCGGAGGGACGACACTTCACTGCGCTTTGTTAATCTTTACCTTTAAGGAATCGGCCGACGGCTCGCGCCCGCGAGCGAACGTTATCGTTCCGGTCTCATCGGCATAGTAGCTGCGGCTAGCCAGCAACTCGTTCAGTCCGGCCGGCATTGCTGCGACACGAAATTGCGTGTTCGGCTGACCCGGTATGCCCGGCGCCAGCACAATGGTGAACTCGTAATCCTGCTTGTAGCCGGTCTTCAGCGACGAATCGGAGATCGGCAGGTTGTCCAGCACTGTGAATCCAATCGAAGGATGGCGGGCCGCGTAATCGTACTCGGCGGCCTCGATCGCGCGCAGCGACTGGACCGCCGAAGCCTCATCGGCGTGCAGCCTTACTGCGATCATCACAGAGTAGGACATTGCCGCAAGCACCGTCACGATGGCGACCACCATCATCAGTTCGAGTACAGAGAATCCGCGTGACGAACGATTCGGCATCGACTCTGATTGTCGTCGAAACGCGCCGTAAAGGAAATGCGACGGAACACCTAGATAAAAGCGTCAGACCCTTACAACCCGTCGAATTCCGCTGGTCAATTTCGTATTTAACATAATATTTGTTATCGGACATTCCACAGGAGGGCCCGACATGCGCCTCGCGGGATCTGACCGCAGCATAGCTGTCAAGCGGCCCGATTGTTCTATGGAACATCGCCGCTCGCATTGTCGTATTGCTGTACGGAGGCTTCATGAAAAACGTGAATGGCTGGGCCTTTTGCGTGGTCATACTCGCGGCAACCGCAACCGTGGCATTTGCTCAGGTCAGTTCCAAGGACTCGACCCAATCCGCAGCGCCGTCGCTGCATGCGACGAAAGACCCCGCTCAGATGTCACCTGCTGAGTTGACCGCAACCATCAGACGGCTCGACGCGGAGTTGTTCGATGCCTACAACCGCTGCCAACTGGAGAAGTTCGGCTCCTTTTTTCCGGAAAATCTCGAGTTCTACCATGACCAGACTGGCGGCGGGCCCATGACGCGCGAACAATTGGTCGCGGCCATCAAGCAGAACATTTGCGGCAAGGTGCACCGCGATCTCGTCAGCATTGAGGTCTTTCCGATGAACCACTACGGCGCCTTGGAGACCGGCGTGCACAGGTTCAGTCATCCGGGAATTGACAACGACCAGGGTGATGCCAGGTTCGTGCAATTATGGAAGTACGAAGGTAGACGGTGGTGGCTCACTCGCGTGATCAGCTACGACCATAACGAGCCAGTGAGAAACCGCTGACAAGAAGAGACGCACGCAATCTTCCCGAAGCCGCGGCGACAGAAACCTACACTCCCCTGAGTTGCTCCTCGCTCATGCCGAAATAATGACCCAGCTCGTGAATCACGGTCATACGAATCTGTTGTCGGATTTCATCATCGGTCGAGCACACGGCTTCGATGTTCTTCTGATAAAGCACGATGTGACTCGGCCCGGTGTAGAGATCGAACATACTTCTCCTCGTCATTGGCACGCCGTGGAAGATGCCGAGCAGCAGTTGCTTCGGATGAGCTGACTGGTTTGCCGGCGCATCCTCAACCAGAATGGCGACATTCTGGATTCGCGCCCGGAATTCTTCTGGGAGCGCATCGAGCGCTTCGCCGACTATCCGGTTGAAGTCTTCACGGTCCATGCCGTTCACTGCTCCACTGAATTTTGAGAAGGCGCCCCAGAGAACGAGCGCCTTCCGCAAATTCGACAGATCACTTTCATCGAGAATTCGTTGACTTTTCTTTTTGCCATTCCAGACACATCTTTACTGCATGTTGAACTTCGGATTCGCTTGGCTGCTTTGGCTGCAGCGAGAACACGAAGCCGCTTGTCTGCTGGGAGTTTTTGATTGATTGCCCGGATGAGTGGATAAAACGTTTCGTAGAAGCCATCTGTCCCGCAGAGTAGCCCTTGCGTCGTATTGCGCCAAACCTTGCGCACCTCGGAAAATGGCACTTCCTCGCCAGCAATGTACCGGTCCAGGATCTGCTGATAGATGGAATTGCCACATTCGACAGCAATGTCGTTAACGATCAGCGGGAGACGCTGGTCGCGAACGAGCATGAGTATAAAGTCGTCCAGATCCTTCTGCCCGTGTGCCGCCGGTATGGCAACGATCTTGTACTTGTCGAATGCGCTCAAGATCGCGTCAACTGCAGGTTTCGGGGTCGGCTCTGCGCCGCTCGCCATGGCCTGAGTCCAACCGGAGTTGGAAATGACTACAGCAAAGACCATTAGCCGAAGGACGCAACACGGGGCCGAATGCGCCGCGCGCCTGTTAAACCGAACTAGCCTCCGAGCAGTATTTCTGTTTTGTTTAACCGCAACTCGAATGACGGCAACCGCAATCCATGCGGAAACCAGATTTAAACCAGCGGCTATGATTTCTTTGAACCTCACAAATCCTCCATTTTGCTTTGCAAATCAACCGGCCAGACCAAGGCCAACAGGACGCAGTGCGACCGTATCAGGCAAGCAATGCATCAGTTTTCGCGTTAGTAGTTAAACGGAAGCAGGAGGAGGACGTTGGAACAACGGAGCTACAGAGTCAGGACTATCGGGACGAGCAACTTCGTTCTGCGAAACTGGTGTCCGCAAAGCAGTTGTTACAACGATCGTGAATTGGAATACGGGTTGCGGAATGTATACAGCGATGTGCAGCGCATACGGCGCATTTAATCCCGGAAGTAAGACGATGAGAAGCGCAATAATTGCGACGAGAGCTACAAGAAGCTGCGACAGGCGATCTGGGCGCGTGCATTGGCGTCGCTGGATCGAGCGGTCGAAAGAGTTTCGCTGCACTGACTACCTTCTCGGTCGGAGATTATCGCATATGTGGGAACATGGCCGGCTTTTTCCCAGATTTGGGCGGACCACGATACAGTTCAGACTTTTCTGATTGGACCCGGATAGCCCGCGAGAGCTCGATCGCTTGTCACGAGGGTAATTCCTTCAACGATCGCTTGCGCCACAAGGATGCGATCAAATGGATCTTTGTGGCTCGGCGGTAAGCAGTCGAGGTTAACAGCATGCTCGCTCGTAATGGGTAGTTCGCTGTAACCGTTATCAAGCAACCCACGGCGAAGGATTCGCACATCGACACGAAAATCCTCGCGTCCTAAGCTCTCTTTGATCTTGATCTCCCAAATGCTGGCGGCGCTGAACAGTAATTCGTGTTCCGGATTCTCGATGAGGCTGCGTGCTGTTTTGGAAAGACTCTTTGGTTCGTTTGCTGCCCAGAGGAGAATGTGAGTGTCGAGCAGCAGTTTCATTCTTTGCCGCCAAACATCTTTTCGATCACTTCGCTGCCCAGGGTATCAAAATCATCCGGAACCTTGAACTGGCCAGCGACAAACCCGAGCCTGCGAACCTGTTTTCCCACCGGTGTATCCAGTGCGGTTACCTTGACCAAGGGCTTTCCTGCTTTTGCGATGACGAACGGCCTTCCCTCCGCAGCTTCGTCGACGAGGCGGGAAAGGTGAGTCTTCGCTTCATGGATATTCACGTTCTTCATGTTCAGACAGAAGCCCTCCGTATGAACTAAGTCTACTTAGTCTAGTCTACATCGTCAAGGCCTCCGAACAACGCTCTAAAATCGCGCTGCGTTTACGTCTCGGAAACCCTACTGACACGATGCTGTCAGTAGCCCTTCCCTATCCTGCCTCTCGTTGCGAATTGATCGCACCAGGAGAAGAAGATGACTACTGCCACTGCCGTGAAGAACAACGTCGTATGGTTTGAGATTCCCAGCACGGATTACGATCGCGCCGTTAAGTTCTACGAAACGATCTTCAATTTCGAACTCAACAAAATGGATTTCATGGGTACCCCGACCGCTGTGTTCAACTATGAGAAACCGGCAATCTCGGGATGTGTTGTGAAAGAAGATGCGTTGAGGGCTGGAGCAAGCGGGAGTGTCGTGTATCTGAATGCTGATGGCATTTTCGATGAGGTACTCGCCCGTGTGCCGAAGGCTGGCGGCAAGGTGGTCAGCGTCATTGAGCTCCCAAAGGGCATGGGACGAGCCGCTCGTATAATCGACACCGAAGGCAATGTAGTCGGCCTGCACACCTATTGAAATGCGACGCGCCGATCGGCTCTTCCGAATCGTTCAATTCCTGCGAGTCGGCCGCATGATCACCGCGCGCCGGCTCGCGGAGAAGCTGCAGGTTTCCGAGCGCACCATCTATCGCGATGTACGCGATTTGCAGCTTTCGGGAATGCCAATCGAAGGCGAAGCTGGTATCGGCTACCTGCTGCGGCAGGACTTCGATATTCCACCTTTGATGTTCACGCGATCCGAAATCGAAGCGCTAGTATTGGGCGCCCGCATGGTGCGCGCCTGGGGAGGCGAGGCGCAAGGCGACGCCGCCATGCAGGCACTGCACAAGATCGAGGCGGCGCTGCCAGCCGATCTGCGCGACAAGATTGATGAAACGCTGGTGTTTGCTCTGAACTTTCGGCCTAGCCCTGAGTTGAAGCGGAGTGTCGATTCACTGAACAAAGCAGCTTCGGAGAGGAACTACGCTGAATTCCACTACACGCGCGAAGATGGCGAGGAGAGCGAGCGGCGAGTACGTCCTCTAGCAGGCTGCTGAAAAACTACTCGTAATCCACAGCGCAGGCATGCTACCAGAGAGCATGCGCGGAAACGATCATCAGCAAGATCAGATGTTCAGCTATTTGTCCCCCGAGCAGCG
>Ga0070738_10005565_pt1 | contig 13865 bp, 12 predicted proteins | sample Coa_R2_2_FD_66446 | JGI IMG/M metagenome (GOLD analysis project Ga0070738, IMG submission 66446) | Surface soil microbial communities from Centralia Pennsylvania, which are recovering from an underground coalmine fire - Coalmine... | ecosystem: Environmental > Terrestrial > Soil > Unclassified ... | reverse complement strand
TATCGCCTTGGAGTCCGAATGGCCGCATTTTTTTCTCATCACGGAAGCCGCCGATCAGCTCTGCTACATGCAAGGTGGCGTAACGGTAGAAGCAGGCGGAATTGAACTCGACAGTACCGATCATGTCGGCTCCGGCGGTGTCCTCCGGCTTGAGATCGTCCACGGCGGTGTAGTAATCCATCTCCATCGAATGGATATTGTTCGTGGAGATGGCGTGGGCCACCTGACAGGCGGCGTCCACGTTCCTTTCCGGCAGATCTGCCAACATTCGACCAAAGAGGGCGAGATCAGCCGCCTTGCCGCCATCGAGAAGTTTGTCCACAGCTTTCGCAAAGCCTTCCGGAACTTTCGGGCCTTCATCGTTCGGTTTCGGCTTACCGCGTCCCCGACCGGCCGGTTTCTCGGCGGATGCAGGCTTGGTTTGGGCTGGCGGTTCAGCGGAGAAGGCAGCCCAGTGCTGATCCACGACATCGGCAAAGCGAGTGATTTCACTCTCTCCGAGAAAAAGAAGATACGGTGTCTTATGTTCCTCCTTGTCTTCCGATTTCGGCAGAAACGCCGAAACGGCAGTCTTCGCTGCACGCAAAGCAGATCCTTCGTCCCGACCTTTGGCTTGGAGGAGTTTCGATACCGCGTCGGCCAAGCGTTTCGTGCGTCCCGCGCGGTTCGGGGCCGGAATCAGGTTGTAGTCGTTGAAGTAGTGGCGGACGGCTCGCTTCTGGCACTGACTGGAGATGCGGGCTCGGCGATAGCCGCCGAACTCGGCGTCCTTGGGACTGCCTGTGTCGTCGCGGTTGAGGTTCGACGGGGCGAAATTTTGCAGAATGTGGATCTCGATGCGCATGGACACTCCAATGGGGTAAGCGGTTACTCGGTAACGGGTTGTTGGACGATGACATTTGGCTCGGGTTCGGAGGCGGCCCAGAATCCGCGGGCCCACTTTTTTTGAACCCAGCGATCGGGATCGCTCCAGTGAGCGATGTGCTGGATGAACAATACCCAGTCGAGACCGATATTGTTACGGGCGATCAGGGTGATGGCTTGGCGGAGCTTGTACGGGAGTTCGTCAGCATCCGTGTCGAGAAGATCGATGAAACGCTTCTCCCGCTGTTGTTTTTCCTCCAGGGTAAGGCCAGCCCCGAACGCGGCGCCGAAATTCACCTTGTCGGCCTGCGGGCAGGCGCCCTTCACCCAAGCGAACAGCCCGGCAGCGAAGACAGCGTCTTCGAGCGCGTAGTCTGGCACTCGGTGGAACAGCCAGCCGACGCGGCCGAGGGTGTAGTCCAGAGAGTGGTCGATACCACGACGGAGATAGGCCAGCACGGCGCGGTCTGGGGTGTCGGGATCGGCCAACCTGGTCAACTCATCGACCAACTCCTGATCCCACTTGCGGTCACTCACGCAGCACCTTCTCTTTCTTGGTCGGGGATGTGGTTGTCTTTTCGTATCTTCTTCAGACGGGTAAACAGCACTCCTCGGCCGGCGTTCACGGCCTTGAGATCACGGCCTCCGTCGATGCGCCCGATGGACTCCTCGAAGGCTTTCCTGGCGGCGCGGTGAAGAATGTCCCAAAACCAGCCGTTGACACAGGCGGTTGGGTCCGCGCCTTCGTCAGCGAGGCGGACAAGCAATTCACGGAATGGCCGCTCCAACCGCGACCAGTAGAAACGTTCAGGAGCGAAGGAATCGATCACAGCCCGAACACGATCCTTATCTGGCTTTAGTTCGGGGTTCGAGGCCAGCCAGTTCGCCGCCACCGCCCAGGCCGCCTTGTGGAGAGCCTCATCCGCGACCGCCTCAGCGAGCGCCAAGCTCCATTTCAGCGATTCGACCAGTTGGAGGTTATTGAGGTATGCGAGCGGCAGCGGCAACGTTTCATGCCGCCAGAAAATCAAGTTCGGTTGACCCGATTCGACTCGTGCGCCTGCCACCATTACGCGGTATCGTTCGGAAGCAGAGAGCTGTCGCTCGGAAACAAGATTTCCGAGCGTGCGCAAAGAAGTCGGGCCTCTGAACTGGTCAGTTTCTCCAAATTGAAATAAGGCCGCGCTGTCCCGCCACAGATCTCGGTTTTCCCGAAGTTGGAGCGCTCGATCCCCAACTTCAGGAACTCTCTCGTAAGCTGTGAACGGATCGTAAAAACCAGCAACTTGCGTCCAGACGCGACCTTGAGAATAGGAAACCCTGCGGATAACAATGCGATCGCCGTCGGCTTCTGGGTGTAAGCGGAGTGTCCGGCTCTGCCAGGTCAAAAAGTCGAGGTAGCCGCGCGGTGTATCGGAGTCTTCATACGGAGGGATCGGCGTGCGTTCCCATACTGGGCCGTCATCCTCATCGCACGCAACCGGTTTTTCATTGCCGTCGTAGATCGTCAGGTTCAACCATAACGTCTGGAAAAGAGTGTCACCTAACGCGAAGACCGCGGCTGCTCGACCGTTTGGTGCGTCGCGTGTGTGCGGTTCGCCTCTCCTCCCCCGACCTGCACTGTATGCGAACATCTGTTCTGTGATGACCGCGCGTGCTGCCTCTGCTGGCGTTAGAGTCAGGGGTGGGTCATCGATGGTATGGTCGAAAAGGGCGGCGTTGTTTCCTCGTGACAATTCCTTCACAAGTCGGTTGATGCTGCTCGGCTCGGCTTGCGCGTATCCAGCCCGCTGGAAGAAAGGGTATTCGTTATCGAACAAGTCAAACCTATCGGCCAACTTTCGGAGGTAGGCGGAGATGCGCTCGGCATCGAAGTAACCGGTTTTGCGGATTGCTACCCGCTCCGCCGAGTTCATCGGACCCCGGTAGCAGCGGTGCAAGATTGCCAACAAGAGCCTATGCAGGGCGACAGTGACCAGGGGAGAACCATCGCGCAGCTCGGCGATCTCGTGTGCTTTCAACAATGCGTCTCGCAGTCCGTACTCGACCGTCTGCCCGTCAGGCCGCACGCACGGGATGAACGGTTCATCAAGCAGGTTGAACGACAATGTCATCATTTCGACCCCTAATCTGCGTTACGTGTAAACTCCACCCCGATGTCGCGGTCATATCGCAGTTGGTACTCCGTTGACAGTGAAACTCCGGAAGCGTCAAGCCGAACGAGACGATGGTGCCGGAGTAACCCGCTTTCCCGCCAGCCGATAGGAACGGGCCGACTAGCGTAGAAGGCAACGCAACCTTGGTGGTTGATGGTGACCTCGCTATCGAGCAGTCTGCGAACTCTCGCCAGGGCGGGCCTTTCAGCGTCGTCAAACGGTTCTTGACCAGCGTTGTCGAGTGAATCTCGACCATCAATGTGGTAGATCAGGATGACTTGAATGGTCGGATCGGTATCGCGGGTAGCTGCCCGAATTTTCTCCGCAGCTTCCGGATTATCCTCGTCGAGTTGTGCGTTCGGCTGTCGAAGCAAGTCCTCGTCGTCGGGTCGGTAAATCATTAAGCCCTTTGCCTTCATCCGCTGGCTTCGTTGCACCTCATTGAGCAGTCGCTTGCTCTCATCCAGAGTCGTTTGCCAACCGTCCGGGATAGTCAGCGGTTCGGTGCCGTAAACTTGTTCGACGAAGTGCTCCAGGTTGTCCGGCAACTGGATCGCTTGAACCGCTTTGAGGGCGATATGTGACCGCAGCAGGACGTACCGAGCATAAACCCACTCCGAAGGCCCGAAATCCGGCAGGCCGTCCTTGATCAGCGGCTCGATAAGCCATAACCGTGGGTCACTCACACCCATAGGTCGCCGGCCCCGCGCGTGGCGGTGTAATCGGCCAGCCCGCTGTAGCACCAGGTCCACCGGGGCAACGTCCGAAATCATAACATCAAAGTCCAAGTCGAGTGATTGCTCCACAACCTGTGTCGCCACGAGTACGCGCTTATTCCGCTCTGCCGGGCCACCGTCCTTGCCGAATCGCTTGAGGACGTCATCCTCAATCTCCCTGCGCCGGCCGAAGGGGAACCGAGCATGGAACAGTTCTATGTCGATATTGTCCGCTTTCAAAGCATCGCGCAGCTGCAAATAGGTTCTTTGCGCCAGGGCGACGGTGTTTCGGATCACCGCCGCGCAACCGCCGATCGCCAACGCCTGACGCAGCGTCTCGACCAGATTCCCCTCATCTTTCCAGTCGAGCTTGATCGCCCGCGTCCGGCTGGGGTCAGCCTCGACGTGTCGGACTTCTGCGAGTTGGCCGATCGCTACGCTAGAGAGACGTGGATAAGGGACTTCCTCTGGCTCGGGCAGCTCGGAGCCAGCATAAGCCCGCAACAGCTTTAACCGTTTGTCTCGCGGGAGTGTGGCGCTGAGTAGCACCACCGGACAACCGAGCGCAGCAAGCCAGCGCAGCAGTCGCTCCATCAAGGTGGTCATGTAGGCGTCGTAGGCATGAACCTCGTCGAGGATCACGCATTTGCCAGCCAGTCCGAACAGGCGGACGAAGACGTGTTTCGTTTGCAAGACCGCGAGCAAGGCCTGGTCGATCGTGCCGACACCGTAAGGGGCGAGCAACCCATGCTTTTTGTTGGCCGCGAACCACTCTTCGGCAACGACCGCTGAGGGATGTTTCTCATCGTCGTAGACGCGTGCTGCATACTTGAGTTTCTCGAACTTATTGTTCAAAGCTGCCTTACCGTGCAGGAGCATCAGGTTCTTCTTACCAGTGTTTGCCTCCAGAAACCTGTCGACGCGGTCGAACATTTGGTTGCTGGTAGCCATCGTCGGGAGGGCGACATAGGCTCCTTGACCGCCGAGTTGTTCCCAGATGTTCGACACATACCAGGCGGCTTCAGTCTTCCCCTCACCCATCGGCGCTTCGACGACTACCAACGATGGAGTAGTCATTTGCTGAGCGATAGCTTCCATTTGACGCTGGAGCGGCCGCGGGTCGCCGGAGAGGATGGCCGCGAAAAGCTCCTGGAATGAGCGTGTGTTTCCGGGATTGCGGTGTTTCAGCCATCCTAAGCCTTTTAACGCTTGTTTGGCGCGGTCCTGCGCCTCGGCGAAATAGCCGTCCAAATTGAGGCTGTTATCAGCAACGGCAGGACAACCTGTTGGCAGAAAGAATTCCTGATTGGAGCCGATCCAGTCGGCCACGGAGGTAAGCCCCGCGAGACACATCCAGACCGACTGGTCGTCGGTCGGGTTGGGTTCCGGTGGAGACTGGCCGGTCACGCCGACCAGCCGGGCTAATTCGGCAAGCATCTCGCGGCGGGCGGCGGTCCATTTATCGTTTCCCAGCACACCACAAATCTCATCCCAGTTGGTCGGGAAGATACCGTGGTGGCCGCCGACGGCGACGGCGATATTCTGCGCCATCCTTCTGTCAGGGAATTCCAGCAGCTCGGCAAGCACCTTCGTGCTGATGTCGCCGTGTGGCCGTACGCCGCCGGGGAAGTCGAACCCGGCGACCTTCAACCGCGACGTTAGACGTTCCGTCTTGCCTTGAGATTGGAAGCACGCTGCCACCTTGCCGATGTCGTGTGCACCGCTCCAGAAGGCCAGCCATCGGGAGCAACTTTCTTCGTCCAGGCGCAAACGCCCCGCCAGCCATTTGCGAATTTGCGTCCGAAATACGGCATCCCAGAGTTCTTGCGTGACAACCGCCACGTCGATCAGATGGCAAATAACGGGATGGTATCTGAGCGGCCAGATGTCGTTGCCGAGCTTGGCCCAGAACAGCAGCATTTGATTCATGGCGAAGTCCCTGGACTGGCGCAAGTGCGCGGGGAATCCTCCCTTGATGGTGAAAGAGTATAAAGTGTGCCCCGTCGCATTTCCAGCATAGTAGCAGAGCGATTTGACTGACATATAGCGATGGGACGGAGAAAGTGCGACTACTTGGACAGCACCGCCAGACGTTGTCAGGTGAGTTTATCCATAAGTACGGCGAGAGGTACGCGCAGGATCCTGGCGATCAGTCGCAGGTTGAGGATGGAGATATTGCGCTCACCGCGCTCGACCGAACCGATGAAAGTGCGATGCAGCTGGCAGCGCTCGGCGAATTCAGCCTGCGTCCACTGGCGGTTCAGACGATGCTCGCGGATGCGATAGCCGAGTTCACGGAGGAAGTTCTTATCGCTAAGGTTCATTGGCGCCCTTGACGCCAATGATCGGAGAGCCCATGATGCGTTTAAGTAGCATTCTCCGAGGAGCGAAAAATGAGGTGGTCCTCAGCGAAACCGACTGGCGGCTGCTCCACCTTCGGTGCGTTCGCTCTGCTGGGCGGTGTCGTTGTGCTCGACCTCGCTTCCAACGGACTTTCAGTGTTGCAATCGCTGTCCGCGCTCGGCTTCGGGGCCGGCGCGCTGGTACTGGCCGCGATGATGGAATGGACAGTGCGGCGCGCGGCAACAGCAGGACCGATGAGTCGCGGTCAACGGGTGTGGAACGCAGCGGTGTTCGTCGTCTGGGTGATGGTGATGGCGGTGCTGCTGTGGTGGCATATGGCCCGAAGTGGTGTACCAGCAGCCGCGCCGTGAGTTATGGCGGCGTGAGCATCGGGACGAACAGCAGCGAGGGCGGCACGATCGGCAGCAGCGACATCCACGACAACAAGCGGATTTGCAGCGAACGGATCGGCAGCAGGACAGCCAGCACGATTTACAGCAGCAGCTGGATGAACAGCAGCATGGCCCGCAGCGTCAGCAAAGGTAGCCCGGCAGAGTGCCGGATGATGAGCACCAAGACGAACCACAGAGTCACAGAGAACACAGAGAACGACCAGTGCAGGGGCAAAAATAATTCGCGCAGCCATAAGGAACCTATAGGGCTGCGCGAATTATTTGCGTGGCACCGAGGCGAGCCGAAGCAAACTCGCCCCAGTGTTGCCCGCTGGCATTGCCGCCGACGAACGACAGCACCGACCCACGCCCGACGCCCAGGACCACATCAACCCCGAGCCCTGGCCTGATCCCCACGCCTAAGCCGCAGAAATTCCCCAATCCCACACCAACCCCTTCTTTTTACACTCCTGTTGTGTTGCAGATCTGAACAAATGTATCGTAATCATGCACTTGCAACGTAGCGTTACCCTTGGATCAATCCATCCTGACTGACGGCATCGGTGCAACCGTTTGGCGTCGTCTCTGCGACATCTTCATGCACTGGCGGTGCATCTTCTGACATCGAAACGGCGTCTTTGCGGCGATACCATGACGGTTGTTGCACGGGCTTTCGTACCCATTTCTTTGGCCGCAGGCGCTCCACGGCGATAGTCAGTCCTTTGAGTGCAGCCGCGATCTGGTTTACCTGGTCAGTTAGGGAAGTAATCCCCTTCTCCAGCCCATCGGCGATCTTGATGACGTGACGGAGTTGTTACTCGGTCAAAATAGCCCCCTCTCTTTGGCCTGGGCCTTCTCCTCCTCGCGTTCCTCCTTTTCCGCTTGGATGATGGAGTCAGGATTTTGAAATGGGATACCGAGTTCGCTGTCGCGGGCACGGGCGGCCGCACTGATGAGTCTGGCTTGGGCGTCGGTGATTGCCCGTAGGAGTGTGGCTGTGCCTGGCGTCTCATCTATAGCTGCGTAGAAATTGAAAAGACCGCGTATCTCCCGCAGCTACCGGCGTACCCCTTCGACGGCGTCGAGTAACTGGCGCTCGATCTCGGACTCACTTCGCTTCTTCTTCATGCTGAACCTCTCTCTTTTGGAAACGCACTGGGTTGTTGAATCCTCGATTTTGCGTGTACCGCGTCATGTCATGTCGTTTTGTGATAATCACGCCGTCTTACCACATGACGGCGTGCCTTCGTTTCTCGCCACCGACACAAGGCTCTCCACGGCCTGGGCGAGACGGAGCATCTGCTCGGCGTGCAGACCGATGGCCTGGCCGATAAGCTCAGTTGCCTTGGCGTGGTTGTTGATGGCACCAGCAATGGAATGGCCGACGTCTACCACATTGGCGGGGCCTCCTTCGCAATCGCACACGGCGTGACTGATGAATGTCGAGCCGATTGCGTCGGCGATTTCGACGCCGGCCTGCTCAAGGGCGGTCTTTGACATGAAACCTACAGGAATGTTACTTGTCGAGAAAGGGATTTTCGTAGTCGTCTTCACTGCCGTTTTGAGGTATAGCGTCATGTCGTGTCGGAATGTCGTTATGACGATCTGCCATGATATGACGGTGTACCTCGTATTGGCCATGCCTCGGCTTGTGGACGAGGCCGGCTTCGTGCATTCGCTTGAGCATTTGGGCCATGGCGTTGGGTTCCTTGCCCACGATGCGGGCAACCTCGGCGGGCGAGACGGGGCCCGCCTTGTCGGCCAGGGCCTTGATAACACGCCGCTGCTCGCTGGGTAGCGCCGCCAACGGGTCGTTGGGATCCTGCTGGGTAGCGGTCCAGAGGCAATACTGATTGTCCACGTGGAGATGGATTTCGCATTCCTCGATGTCGCGACCGGTTGCAAAGAGTGTACCTTCGCTCTCCAGGCGTTGGCGGCGTAAAACCATGATGGTGTCGGCCGAACCCGTGATGCCGGTAGAGTGCTGAACGCTGTCGATGATGTCGCGCGTCTCCGTGCCCCTGTCCTTGGTGGTGTGTGTAATGGCCAAAATGGCGGTGGTTCGGTTAAGAGCCAACTGCTGGAGCTCGCCGAAAGCACGAACGTCCTCGTCGTAGAGATTACCGCGAACCGAGTTCGCGTCGCGGAACCTTGACCAGGTGTCGATGATGACCAATCGGGCATCTGGGTGTTTGTCGAGCCAGGCGGCAATTTGTTCGTAACCGCCGTGGGACGGCTTGGTCCATTTGGTGGCAAAGTCGATACGCTTGGGGAGAGCTATCTGCTGCGCTTCCAGGAGCTGGCGAAGACGGCCTTGGAGCCGGCGAGGGCTATCTTCCAGAGCGATAAAGAGGACGTCGCCTTGTTCGGCCTTGTATTGGCCTAACGCCGTCCCGCCGGTGGCCACGGCGACCGCAAGGCTTAACGTGAGCCAGGACTTGCCGATATTGGGGCGGCCGGCGAGGACAACGCCACCCTCGGGAATGAGCTGCTCGATGGCCCATCTCGGCTCCGGAAAGTCCGCGTTCATTAGCTCAACGCTATTGACGATGCGGGGCGGCTCTGGCTCGGGCTGGTCGAGTTTATGGGGCAGCCCTTGCCGCCGGTCAAGATACTCTTCGAGCAATGTCATCGTGTTGCCCTCAATGCCTGAGTAATTGACGTGGGGGCGTCGTTGCCCTGGGGTGTGAACCCTTAAACGACAAGGCGCTGTGTCACGGATGAGGGATCATAAGCGGCGGCCGGATGCGTTGGTGCCTCGGTGGCGATGATGGCGGCTGACACGTCCGCCGCTCAGGGGTGTGAGATTTCTTGGACATTCTTGCTCCGGAAGGTGTTTAGTTGGCCTGTCGTTGCTGGTCGAGCTGGGCTAGGCACGCCTCGACATCCTCTTGACGCCAGCGAATCCACTTGCGGCCGCGTTTGAGTGGCGCCGGGAATTCACCAGGGCGCACCATGTCACGTAGACACCGTTCGCTGACATCGATCCGGCGGCAGACCTGCTGAGATTTCAAGAATTTGATGAGTTTCGCCATCTCAATTACCTCCGTTGGAGGAAAGGACTGTACTATCATGCGCGATGAGTGGTGTTGCCGACAAATGGCGAAGATGAATCTGTTGCGGGAACTCGCGAAAGGACTTTGGGTGATGCCGATCTACCGATAGGTGAGGACTTGTTGAGAGGTTCGTTCTTAGCTGGGGGTGTGGGTCCGTCCGGGGGTTACGGCCTGGGACATTTCCTGTCTGCAACTGGCAACAACTGCCATTTGACAAGAGAGGGGCCCGGCGGGCGTTGCCGGGCCGTTCGGTGTTGGTCTTACACGGCAAAAGGCGGTACAATCTTGATCGGATCGAAGAGAGGAATCGTGCTTTTAATCAACGGTTCTGAGAGGCCAGCTAGCATTGACAAGGGTTGCCGCCCTATCATAAATCAGGCAAGATTGCCGAACGCGCAAACCGTCAGGCTGGAACGCCTGACCTACGGAGAATTGGTGCAAGGAGTCCTCATGAACGATGCCAAACGGGAACGTACGGGAAATCCCGCGATCCTTGGGGCCAGCTTGATTCTGTTTGTCCTCTTCGGTGTTCAGATCGCTTATCAGATTTATCACTCCCGCACTCATCTAGAGGTAGATGCCGACCTCAGCGCCGAGTTGGCGGAGGCGGTTTTCATCGAGGACGAGCCGGCGCCGGAGTCGGCGGGCTGGCCGCAGTGGCGCGGACCGCATCGCGATGGCGTTGTTCAAATGACCGATCTCTCGACCGATTGGCCCGAGAAAGGACTGCCCCTGCTCTGGGAGCAGCCCATCGGTCTGGGCTATTCCTCGTTCGCCTTCAAAGACGATCTCTTTTACTCGCTGTTTCAAGAGGGCGATAAAGAAGTCGTTGGTTGTTGGCGCGTCGAGGACGGCAAAGAAGTGTGGCGCTATCCCTACGAGTGCCGCGCCCATGTGAGCGATTATCCGGGGCCGCGTTCGACGCCGACCTTGGACGGCGACCGCGTCTACACCGTCGGCAGCGATGGCAAGCTGTTCTGTCTGGACGCAGCCAACGGCTATCCGCGCTGGCAGATTGATCTGCTTCACGAATTTCGCGCTCTGTCGCCGAAATGGGGCGTCGCTTTTTCGCCGCTGATCGATGGTAATCTCGTTTTCGCTAGCCCCGGCGGAGCCAACGGTAATTCCCTCGCCGCATTCGATAAAATGACCGGCAAGCTCGTGTGGAAAAAGCTCGACGAGCCGGCAGGCTACAGCTCTCCCATCGCCGTCACCATCGGCGATACACGGCAAATCCTCTTTTTCATGGGCCGGACCCTTGTTGCCGTGAGGGCGTCCGACGGTGAGCCGTGCTGGCGCTTCCCGTGGGCCACCAGCTATGACGTTAACGCCGCCACGCCCGTGGTCTTTCAGGCGCGCCGCGGCGATAAAATGCTCCATTACGTATTCATTTCCTCCGGGTATGGCCGAGGCTGCGCTCTGTTGAAAATCGAGCCGACCTCCAACGGCGGTTTCCAGGCAAAGAAAGTCTACACCAGCAAGCAGATGTGCAGTCATTTCGCCAGTCCGGTCCGCCGCGGCGAGTATCTCTTCGGCATCGATGATTCGCGCTTGACCTGCATGAACCTGCGCACCGGCAAAGTGATGTGGACGCGGCCTGGCATCAACAAGGGATCGCTGCTGCGCATCAACGATTTCTTGCTCGTCCTCGGTGAGGACGGCAAGCTCTTTCTTCTCGAAGCCAGTCCGGAGCGACGCGCTCCAAAAGCGGAGGCCCGGCCGCTTCGCGGCGGACGTTGTTGGACAATGCCTGTAGTCGCCGGGGGCCGGCTGTTCCTCCGCGATGAGCAGCAGATGAAGTGCTTCGATCTGAAAAAATCGGCATCCCCCGATGAGGAGCGCTCGCGTGGCCGGTGAAACGTCATCGCTTCCGCGAATGAATTGGCTTGTCATCCAGAGCGGAGCCTGGCGCGCGATTCGCAAATATGTGAATATCTTCCGCGTCTCGCTCATCGAGCGCACCACCTACCGCGGCGATTTCCTACTTGGTACCATCCTCCGCTTTTTTCCGGTCATCACAACGATCCTGCTCTGGAAGGCTGTTTTCGCCGGCACCGAGCAACATCGCATCGCCGGATTCAGCGAGCATCGCATGATCGCGTACCTGCTGCTGATTCACATCAGCCGCATGTTCTCCAGCATGCCCGGACTGTCGGCGACGATCGCGCGCGACATCCGCGAGGGCACGATCAAGAAGTATCTCTTGCAACCATTGGACATGATCGGCTACTTGCTCTCCTACCGCGCGGCACACAAGGTCGCCTACATCACGACCTCGGCCTTGCCCTACGCCGGCCTCTTCCTTGTTTGTTCGGGCTATTTCGTTGGACTTTGGCCGGACGCCCTGACGCTGTTGGCTTACGCCGCGTCGCTTCTTCTGGCCTTCGTGATCGGCTTTTTTTTCGAGGCGGCGATGGGCATGGCCGGCTTCTGGTTCCTGGAAGTTACGTCGCTGTTGTGGGTGGTTAACACCGTGAATTATTTTATCTCCGGCCAGATGTTTCCTCTCGAACTGCTCGGTCCGCCCTGGGCCACCATCTTGAAATGGCTGCCTTTTCAGTATTTGGCCTATTTCCCAGCCGTCGTCTTCCTTCGTGAAGTGCAGGGCCGCGCTCTCCTCGAGGGCTTGCTGATGGAGCTGGCTTGGGCGCTCGTCCTAATCTTCCTGGCGCGGTGGCTTTTCGCGCGCGGCTTGCGCCGCTACAGCGCCTACGGAGGCTGACACGCATGACTCGTTATTTGCGCTTGTTTGGCGCTTTCGCGCGTTTCGGTCTAGCGACCGAGATGGCTTTCCGCGCCAATTTCCTGGTCAAGCTGTTCGTCGAGGTCTTGTGGCTGGGCATCCTGCTCGTCTTCTATTGGAAACTGTTCGAGAACACTTCGAGCATCGGCGGCTGGAGCCGCAGCGAGTATTTCTTTTTCGTTGGCTGTCATTACGCCTTGGGCGGCATCGTTGAGACTTTCTTTCTGACCAACTGCATTGAGTTCGCCGAGCTTGTTCGTTCGGGGGATCTCGATACGTACTTGCTTAAACCCATTGATGAACAATTCTTGATTAGCTGCCGCTGGATCGATTGGTCCACGCTGCCGAACATCTTGCAAGGGATCATCATCATGACGATCGCGCTGGCCGTCATGGGGTGGAGTTTCGATCCGTTGCGTTTCGTGTTGTTCGTCGTGGTCTTCGCCTGCGGCTGCGCGCTGGCCTATAGTTTCCTGCTGATGCTATCCAGCACGGCCGTTTGGCTCGTTCGCAATCAGAACGTGATGGAAATTTGGTGGCTTTTTACGACCCTCATGCGCTATCCGCGAGCCATTTACGAGGGACCGTGGGCCAAGCCGTTCGGCCTCTTTTTCACCTTCGTGGTGCCCGTCCTGATCGTCGTCAACGTGCCGGCGGACACGCTCATCAAGGCGTTTGAACCGTGGTTCATTGCGTGGGCTATGCTATCCGCGATCACCATGTTTTTCGTAAGTAGGAGATTCTTCTTCTACTCATTGCGGCGGTATCGGAGTGCTAGCAGTTGAGGAGAAGGCTGTTTTTCTACAATTCCCCCAAAGACTCCTCATGGAGATGCGGCCGGTTGCGTCCCAAGCGATGCAACCGGCCCAGTTGGTTTTTCGTATCAGGCGAGAGGAGTGCGGACCATCATGAAGGCATCCGTAGCAGAGTCCTCTACCTCTTCCGCCAATCCGCCCGTAGGGAGGATACCCGAGTGTGGAGGAATTTTGTGAAAAGAAAAGTGCAACGGCGGCGAAAGAAGAGATAGCTAAACGAGCGCGCGGGATGCGATAACTACCCGTTCGGCTGTCTTGGAGGTGAGCGGTTGACTCGAGAACATGGGATTGGCTGGTCATTGGTCGCTTGGCTGGCAGTCGGAGTCTTCTGGTTGGTCGCCACCAGCAGATTCCATCCAACTTGGGGATTGGCCATCATCGCGACCTCGACCCTTGTATTCGTCTATGCGGCGGCGGCCTACATCAACCATCTGTTGCTCGTCCCAAGGTATTGGCGTGCGGGCCGGTACGGGAAATACGTTGCCGCGCTGGGCATGACTATGGCAGCTCTCACTGCTGTAGGGCTCGCAGTCATCCGAACAAGCTACTTCATGACGCTTGGACCGGACCCGGACCCAAACGGAGTGTATGTTCACTATGGGATCGATTTCATTGGAATGGCGTTTCATTTGATCGCTGCCGCTGGCGTCGTATGGTGCGTTGGTATGCTCTCCCAACGCCAATGAGATAACTGGCCGTCTAGAAAGTAGCCTTTCCCTGGCGTGCCAGTCAATGTTATCTTCTTGAGCATGAATACTCTTGCACGGAAGCGCTATCCCA
>Ga0070738_10005564_pt1 | contig 13866 bp, 12 predicted proteins | sample Coa_R2_2_FD_66446 | JGI IMG/M metagenome (GOLD analysis project Ga0070738, IMG submission 66446) | Surface soil microbial communities from Centralia Pennsylvania, which are recovering from an underground coalmine fire - Coalmine... | ecosystem: Environmental > Terrestrial > Soil > Unclassified ... | reverse complement strand
AACGTTTCCCCGTCCTTCAACAACACGCCGCCGCCCCAGGTGCCCACCAGCAGATCCTTTTCGCGCGTTTGAAGAACCGGCCAGACAAATAAATTCGAGATCCCTGAAACTTCAGTGTAAGCCGACCAACGGCCGGCCTCGTAGCGGTACAAGCCGGCGCCTTCAGTGCCAACCCACGCGGCGTCCGGGCCCATCATCGAGATAGACCGCAAACTGCATCCCTGAAAACCGTCCGGCGCCATGAGCATTTGAACTTTCCGCGGCCGCAACCCGTCCAGGCCGGCAGCAGTGCCTACCCAGACATTGCCCTCGTGGTCTTCGCAAAGGGACCGCACCCAATCGTGCGACAAACCGGCCGAGCGGGTAAAATGGAATGTCTCGCCGGTCGCTTTGACCAGATACAAACCGTCGCGCAACGTACCGGCCAATATGTCTCCCGAGCGCGTCTCGAGGAGCACACTTACCGAGCCGACAATACGCCGGGCGCCTTTCAGCTCAGCGGTCCATCGGCCCTGGTCCCACTTGCGAAGGCGTTGGTTCCCCAGGACCCAGATTCCCCGGTCGCGTGCGGGAAGGACGCGTTCGTAATAAGCTCCCGGATCCGAATCCGGCGAAAGGCAAATCGCCAACTGTCCGTGCTCAATGGTGAACACCTGTCCGCCGCAGACAATCCACGGTTTGCCGCTTCGGTCGCGAGCCAGGACGGCTTTACGGCTGGGAGAAGCACCACCTGGAATGTCCAGCAGGTTTCCATCCCGCACTCGAAACAGTTTTCCGCTGTCATTCATCAGCCAGAGGTCCTGGTCAGCGTCCGCACTGATGGCCTCAACACTGCCTCCAGGCCAGGTCTGCGCGAGCGGCACCGACTCGAAGCGGCCGTCAATGAATCGTGTTAATTGCCCGGTCTCGTGCCCGATCCAAAGCACGCCGTCGGCGCTTTCATACAACGCGGTAATGAGCCCGTTCTGCAGGCCTGGAGTGTTGCCGGAATCGAAGATGGTCGATCGGACCCCATCGAATCGCACCAACCCGTGGTAGGTTCCCAGCCAAAGATAACCGTCTCGAGTCTGGATAATGGCCGTCAGAGGGCTCTGCTGCGCTGCGCCATCTTCGACCTCCCACACGTCAAAAGCGTCACGCGCGGGCTTGGATTCCGCGGCAGGCAGCAACATGGACCGGAGCAACGCCCAGAACAACAGCGCCCCGAACAGAACAGGTTTCAATCGCCGGGGCGTGCGCCGAGCCATAAACACCAACATGCCAGAATTGTGCCAAAGCAACGCTGCCGATAGCAATCCCGGGCCGGACGGCCATAATGCGGTAATTGCGATATACCGCGCCGCCGGGCTTAACATTTATTGACCACTATCCCTGCACTCTCTATCCAGCACAGATGCGTTTAAAAGTCGGAATGTGCCAGGGTAGCAGGCTCCTGGCTGCGATGTTGCTTGCGGCCGCATCGCCCGCGAACGGGCTCGGCGAGGCCGGTGGTTCTCTGCGGCCGTGGAATGAATACCGGACTATCATGTGGGTCGGGGATACCGCCCGGAAGCAGCCTGAAAAACTGCCCCTGTTCTTTCAGCGTTTGCGTGAAATGGGCGTCAACACGGCCATGATTTATGGGACTGAAGATCCGGCGCCGACCGTGAAGGCCGCGTTTCCCTATTACGTTGAAAACCTGGTGAACAGGGGTCTGTGTCTTAAATTCAATTCCTCGGTTACTGACTGGGATAAAACGGTCACAGATTGGGCGCGCAAGGGGCGGCCGGGTTCAGCTCTCGTACGCGATTACTGTCTCGACGACCCCGCGTGGATGGATTCAGCGCGAACTACGCTCACCGGGATCGTCGCCAAAAACGCCACACATCACCCGCTTGCCTACAATATTCGAGATGAACTTTCGGTAACGATCTCAGCCAACCCGTTTGACTACGATTTCAATGACCTGACGTTGGATGCTTTTCGGTCCTGGCTGAGAACGCAATACGTCAGCCTGGAGGAACTCAACAAGGAATGGGGGACAGAGTTCAAGGATTGGGCAGCCGTAAAACCGTTCACTACGGACCAAATCAAGAACAGGATGGCGAGCGGACAAGCCACACCCCACGGCCAGCCCGACTGGCAGCAACTGCAGCGGGTCGAGTTCGATCCAGTAAAGGCCAGGCAAAATCCAACGGCTTGGAACTTTGCGCCGTGGGCGGATTTTCGCAGCTACATGGATCTCTCACTGGCCAAAGCATTGGACAAGCTCCGGATGGCTGCGCGCGTAGTGGATCCGGCCACACCGGTCGGAATTGAAGGAACCCAAATGCCCGCCGCGTTCGGAGGTTACGATTTGTGGCGATTATCGCAGGTCCTGGATTGGGTCGAACCGTACGACATCGGTTGCGCTCGGGAGATCTTGGGATCGTTCATGCCGGGAAAACCCATTCTTGCAACCGTGTTTGAGTCGGAGACAAGACCGGCTCAACGCCGGTTGTGGCACTTGCTGCTGGAGGGCGACCGCGGTTGCCTGGTCTGGTGGAGCGAAGATTGCCTTGATTGGGCAAACGGCGGGTGGCCGTTGACGAAGAAGGCGCTGGCGCTGGCTCCCGTGTTGGCCGACATGACCTCCCCGTTGGCGGGGTTGTTTCTTCGCGCTCGGCATGTGGAAGACCCGGTGTTCATCCACTACTCCCAGGCAAGCATTCAGACGGACTGGCTGATCGAGTCGACGGTCGATGGTTCTACCTGGCTGAGGCGGTTTTCGAGTTTTGAGGCTGAGCACAACCGAATGGCCAGGACTCGAGAGGCCTGGTTAAAAGCATTGCAGGACCTCGGCTACGCGCCGCGATTCATATCGTCGGAGCAAATCGAATCCGGTGGGCTTGCCGGCGTTAGCAATGCCGTGCTCGTCCTGCCCGAGTCCTACTCGCTTTCGGACAGAGAATCTCTGGAGTTGGGGAGGATGGCCAATTCCATCAGCGCAAATTGGAGAATCCTTGCCGACGGGCCGGCCGGATGTTTTGACGGGCACGCCCGGCTGCGTGTGGCCGTTACTCCTGGCGCGTTGAGCAGCCTGGCCACCAATAACGGAACGATGGTCCTGAGCCCGAACGGAAAGTGGTCCCAAACTCCCGAACGTGGAAGGGCCTACCTTGAGCAACGGTTGATGGAAAACCCGCGTTCTGACTGGCTTGATTGGCTCAGAGGCCAGTTGAAGTTTCCCGGCGCGGGGCCGCCGGACATTGTAGTGCCCTCCACCGCCCGCGCGCGGATTCACCGCTTCACCGTGCCGTCCGGCGCACTAGTGGGGATCGAAAGGAACATCGATTACCACATGAGCGAGGATTTAAAGCAAGCCGGTGGGAACCAGGCCTTGGAAACCTCGATTTCAACGCAAGCGGTCCTGCGCCAACCGGCGCATGTTTACGACCTGCGGGAGCAGAAATACCTCGGCTTCACCAATCAAATCCTGTTCAACCTCGACCCATGGCAACCAACCTTGCTGGCGCTTTTGAATCGGCGCGTTCCGGAGAAATCAATCGTGTCAGAACTCGAAGCTGAGCTGAACGCGGCTGCTCGATCAGCTCCTTGATACGAGCAATTCCGTGGCCGGTATTTGCCGGTCGCAGGCCGGCCTTGCCTATCTTGGATTAAGCCAAATGAGCCACGGGGGAGAATCGACCTGGGGTTGGGGAATACTACACTCCTTTTCCAATTCCTCGCGCAGTTCCCACCAAAGTTTTTGCGGGTTTTTGGACCAGACCAAAACCCAGAAGCCGCCTTGTTCGGGCCGTGGCCCGCTTCGCCATTCGTGGTCCATTCCGCCAAACCAGGTCAGGTGCCGGAGAAATTCGTCGCAGAATGCGGTTTCCAGCCAGGTAAAATCCTGATGATTGGGAGCCCATCCTCCGACGCGATTGGGTTCCTGCCGACGGTGGCATAACACGTTCCATGCCTGCTGGCCATTGCAGAGGTCGATGCAGCGGCGAACGAAATCTCTTCCCTCGGCGGCAACGGCCAGATGTTCGCAACCTCTGGCGGCGGGGGTTTTGCAATACGGGCAATGTCGTTGGTTGATCATAGCCTGGGGCCTGGAACTGCTAAACCGTATCCCGACAGGTGAGGGTTCCGTCAAGCAAAAGAAACAAAAGAGCGACGATCGTGTGACTTCAAAGCGACATTTTCAGCCCTGGGGCGGCAAAACCGGCCCGTGAGGATGCCGATGAAGCAGGCTGTGGGGCTTTTCGAGCCCGTGTTCGAGCATGAGTTTCTCGTTGGAAAGCAGTTGGACGGCGGGACCCTGGGCAATGAGCCGGCCTTCATCAAGCAGGATAACCCGGGAGCAGAGATCCACCGCAAGCTCGAGGTCATGGGTAGCGATTATCTTGGCGCCGGGCAGGTTTTGGAGCAATGCTTTGAATTCGCGGCGGCCCCGGGGATCGAGATCGCTGGTGGGCTCATCGAGGACGAGCACGGAAGGTTTGCATGCCAGCACGCCGGCCAGGCAAACCCGCCGCTTTTCACCGTGACTGAGACGATGGGGCTGGCGATCTTCAAACCCGCTCAGGCCGACCTGGGCCAGGCAGTGGGACACCAGCGCCTTAAGAATGTGGGTCTCGACGCCCAATTGTCGCGGCCCAAACGCCACATCCTCGAAGACCGTGGCTGAAATGAGCTGGTCGTCCGGGTCCTGGAAAAGCAATCCGACCTTTTGCCGGACGGCGCCAAGGTCTTTCGGATTGATGGGTTCGCCAGCAATCCAGATATTGGGTTGCCCGGTAAAGCGTTCGGGCAACAAGCCATTGAAATGCAGCAGCAACGTCGATTTGCCGGCCCCATTGGGCCCCAGGACCGCGACGCACTCCTCCTCCCCCACGGAAAAGGAAAGATTCTCAAGGGCAATTCGCCCGTTTTGAGGGTAGCGGTAGCTGAGATCCCGGACCTCGACGGCGGCTTTCATTTCCATCCCCGTGCGCACATCGCCAGGTAAATGCGTTCTGCGCGGTCGGTGGTTCTGACGAAGAGCCGCCCAATGATCAGTGCCGAATTTTGCCATGCGAATCTTCGGCCTGAGGTAAATGCCCGGCTGGCCCGGGCGCGCGACATACGGCGCGTTTCTTCCCCCAGCACAGGCAGGTACCGGTACATCAGCGCGAGAGTGCTCAGCATAACGGTTGGAAAATGCCAGCGCCGGAACTCCTGAAGGACATTTTCAAACGGGGTTGTCCAGGTCAGCAGGAGCAAAGTCAGGACACAGAGGTTGCTCTTCAGAAGAGCCGACAAGAACAATGGGGTGGTCGCGGGATGGATTAGCGAAAGGACCGCGATCCCGAAGACGAAAAGCTCGGCCACCAGCAACCGCCGGACGGCGTACCAGAATGGCATGCGGCAAAAGGGCCAAAGCATCAACAATACGACTGAAGGAACCACGTAAAGAAGGTGTGGACGCCTCGGCAACATGGCCGTGAAGAGTATCAAAACCAAGGCGGACAAGATTTTGGCCCGGGTTGGAATACGCTCGAGAGCCGCGCGTCTTGGGGGGTCAGTTCCCGGGGGATGCATCCTTCTTGGTCGTCCCGAGAACAGGAACAGCAACGCGGGCCAATCCGTAAGCGGCGGCGAAGGCAAGCACAGTTCCCACGGCTCCGGCCACGGCCGTGGCGAGGGTCGCGGAACCGATGCGAGGGAAATGGTAGTCGGCGAGCGGCGCATTACCGGGATGCGAATGGAGTCCGAGTTTTTGCGCGAATGCCTCCAACGCATCGGGCCAGGGACAGGCGAAAGGAGCGACAAACAAGGCCAGTGCCACGCAAATGATAATCCCATAGCCAACGGCGCTGAAGCTGAGCCGTGAAACAGGTTCGCCGGGCACAAGGTCGGGCCTGGCGCGCATTACCGCCAGCACAACCAGGGCGGTGGCGAGGCCTTCCGCGGCTCCGATGACCATGTGGCTGTAAGCCATCGCAGGAAAGGCCACAGACCAGGGAACCGTTTTGGACAAAGCCAATTCGCCGGCGCAAACAATCGAGCCCAGCACCGTTCCAAACCACCCGGCGAAAGCCGCGGCAAACACAGTCGAGCGTTGTTGGTCCATTCGAATCGCGCCCTTAATCAGCCGGAATACAAAGTAACCGCCGCAAACATTGACGAGGCCCATGTTGAGCACGTTGGCGCCGAAGGCGGTGAGGCCGCCGTCGGCAAACACGAGGCATTGCACGAGCAACACGCACGTCATGACCAATACGCCGGCGCTGGGACCGAGCAGGATGGCGGCAAGCACGCCGCCAACCAGGTGGCCGGAGGTGCCGCCGGCGATCGGGAAGTTGAGCATCTGGGCGGCAAATACAAACGCCGCGCCGAGCCCAAGCATGGGCATCCGGCGTGGTTCCAGAGAACGGCTAACCTGGCGCAAAGCCAAACCAACGGCGCCCGCCGCCGCCCCCGAAGAGAGCAGCGCGGTCTTCGTGTCCAAAAAGCCGTCCGGCAAATGCATGCTTACATTCCCCGCCGATTGCAATCGCAGGATAACAACATACCTGCCCGTTGCGGATCGATGCAACCGCCGAATTGAAGGAGCCGGGTGGCAAATTTACCATGCGCCCAGCGCTTCCAATTGCGCCGTCGCGATCCGTGACCAGGAGCGATTAGCCGTCGGGTTGGCAGGGCTCGGGTGCAGAATCTGACCGACGTTGCATCCGGCTTCGGAGAACAACAACTCGGCGCGACGCCGGGCGAAATCGCCGATCCCAATCACCCACTGCGGCTGGAGAACTTCCACGGCGCGGCGCAGATGACGATCACACGCCTCAAACAAGCTGGTTCGTTCTGCGGCCGGCAATTTGTCCGGAGTGAGGTTCCGACCCGATTCCTCCATAAACGCCAATGGGCAATAGTTCAGGACAAGGTGGCGCTTAAAGAATTCCTGCGCGGAACCGAATCGTTGCTCGAACAAGCTCCAAAGCCTTTCGCCGCTTACCTCTGAGCGGGGGCAGTCAAAGCCAAGCACACGACGCTTGGGATGTTCAGGGCATGGACGGCCAACGTTTCCCTCAAGGCCCAACCAGTCCCGCACCGCTCTGACCTGGCCAAAAGGCACACCGGTCTGAACCATCCCGAACGGGCCGGGGTTCATGCCCAGGAACAAAACAGGTTTTTGGCCCACAGCAAATCGGCGCAGGTATGCCTCGTAAGGAGCCCATGCGTATTCGAGCGGGTTGTATACGTGCGAAACAGGGGGTCCGAAACGCAAGCGCCGAATCGAAGCGCGGAGCTCGCGAGCGGCCCGGATCAGGCCCAAGACGGTTTCAGCTGACGCGCAGGAATTGATAGGAAACTGCGAGAGGGAACCTGTTCGGAAAGCTATCGGTGGGAGCGATGCTGGCCGGGATCACGCGGCCGGTGCATTTGACGCAACGCTCGCCTCAATGAATCGATTTCCCGTTCATCGGTGTTCTTTTGGCGTTCAAACAACTCGAGCAGTTCCAGCACCTCTTCCATATCATCCAGTGAGCTTCGCAACGCCTCGACAATGTTGCTGACCTGGTCGATGGCCTCCTGCACGGTGGCCGGCGGCGCGGGACGTGAGGGAAGCGCCGGCTCAGGAGCTGCTGTCAGCGGTTCGACCACTTCTTCGGCAACATCCTCCGGGGCGGTTGTCTCGGCAGCTTCAGGCTGTGCCGAAGGCCCCTCCTCGGCGGCCAGTTCAAAAACCGCTTCGGGCTCGGGCGGAGCCAGGGGAGCATCGGGCTGCTCGGCAATCAGCGGGTTTGGCCCCGGCTTGGGGCGCCTGCCACGGCCGCGACCACGCCGCCCGCGCGCCGGGCGCCTGTCGCGGCGTCCGCCCGCTTGCAGCGGAGTGGACTCCGATGCAGTTGCTTCCGGTTTCGATTCTTCTTCAGGAGCCATTTTGCCTCAAATTGCCTTGATTAGTCTCAAATGCAATGGGAATTATCGCCCGGCAAACCCTGAAATTCTATGGACGATGCCGTCCCTTTTCTCCAGATTCCAGTGCATGATGCGATTTATTCATCATGCCTCAGGGACCCCGCGGTCCAGGCGTGACCGGGCGCCGGGGGTGCGGGATTTAACCTGCGGCAAAACGGGAGTTCCCTGCGGAAATCAGCGTTGGTTTGAGAAGCCTCTCGCCGCGATGCGCTGGAGCGGAGCATGGATCTTTGCCGTTTTGATTGTTTGGGCTGCTTTCGCCGAAGGCGCCGAGCCCAGTGTGGCTCCGAATTCGAACTCAAGGCCCCCTGCCCCGCGCCGGCCCAACATTATCCTGATCGTTGCTGATGACCTCGGTTACGGAGACCTGGGCTGCTACGGCCAAACCATGTTCCAGACCACCAACCTGGACACACTGGCGTCCCAAGGTATTCGGTTCACGGATTTCTACGCCGGCAGCACCGTTTGCGCGCCCTCGCGCTGCTGTCTGATGACCGGGCTGAACACCGGGCACGCGTTCATTCGCGGCAACGGAACTCAAGCGTTGCGGCCTGAAGATTTCACGGTGACGCAACTCCTCAAGAATGCCGGATATCGAACCGGCTTGATCGGGAAATGGGGGTTGGGCAACGAAAACTCAACAGGCATACCGGGACTGAAGGGTTTCGAGGAGTTCGCCGGTTACCTCGATCACGTACACGCCCATGACTATTACACCGATCGCCTTTGGCGCACCGACACGAGGATGGGCCACAATGACTGGGAAATATTTCCTGAAAACCAGGCCGGCAGACATGGCATCTACATGCCGGACCTGTTCACGAAAGCATCGCTGAACTTCGTCAATATCAACAAACCCGAGGCCTTCAACCATTACCGTCCGTTTTTCCTGTACCTGGCATACACCATCCCTCACGCCAACAACGAAGAAGCAAAACGCACCGGTAACGGCATGCAAGTGCCCAGTGACGAGCCTTATTCTGATAAACCCTGGCCTCAACCCGAAAAAAACAAGGCCGCCATGATTACTCGCATGGACAATGACATCGGCCGGCTCATGGACAAACTCAAGGAGTTGAAGATCGAGGATAACACAGTCATTTTTTTCACCAGCGACAACGGCCCTCACAAAGAAGGCGGTGTGGATCCCAAGTTCTTCAGAAGCGCAGGTCCGCTCCGCGGGATCAAGCGGGATCTTTATGAAGGAGGAATTCGGGTGCCCATGATCGTTCGCTGGCCGGCCAAGATCAAGCCCGGCCAGGTCAGCGACCGGGTCTGGTCTTTTTGGGATTTCTTCCCCACAGCGGCCGGCATTGCCATGGCCCAGGCGCCGACAAACATCGATGGCATCTCCATGCTGCCAACCCTGCTTGGCCGGACTCAGACCAATCAGCATGACTTCCTTTACTGGGAATTCCACGAGCGCGGCTTTCAACAGGCCGTTCGAATGGGAGAATGGAAAGCGGTCCGGCCCCAAGCGGGAGAACCGCTCGAGCTCTACGATCTAAAGTCCGACCTTGGGGAAAAGAACAACGTGGCGGCTCAAAACCCCGATGTGGTCGCCCGGATCGAAACATACCTCAAAACGGCTCGCACCGAATCGAAGGAGTGGCCGATCAAAAAGCCCGAGAAAGGGGATCCCGGTCAGAGAAGCGAAGCAGCCGCAGTTGAACCCGGCAATCGGTGATGTAGATCTCGTCTGTTGCGCCCGTGTTCTCTTCGTTACCCCCATTCAACTGCATTGGGTTAGCGTTGAACCGGTTGGTTTGTGCCCGGAACGGGCGTCTGATTTGCGTCGCGGATGCGCTGCGTGCGGCGAATCTCGAAGCTGAGCCAGAGGATTGCCAGGAGGACCGCGGCGACGAAAGCCGCAAGGACGGCCCATGGCCAGATGTATGTGCGTCGCCCCGGCGTTGCCTCTGGAGTGTTCATCCGATATGTAATTTCATGCTTGAACGGTGGCCGTTTCAGTCAGCATAAGATCCGTGCGCCGGGTGGCCAATTGGTTTTTGGCCGCGGCTCGGAACGCACCCAGAAAGGCCTTGCTTTCCCCTCAGGAAATGAGAGGTTAGGGGCACTTGGATGGCAGGCGATCTTCCGGGCATGGTGGTCTTCCGTTGTACGCTGGAACCTCAGTTGGTAATGTAGTAACTTTGATGAGACAGATAAGATTGAAGCAGAGATTTATAGTCCCGAACAAAAGCCTTTATGGCGGCGGGGGAACGGGCCCTTTCTCCGGGTCGTTGCGTTGCCACTCATGAGCAGCGAAGAACCGATCGAACTGGAGGGAACTGTCTCGACGGTGCTGCCCGGCACCATGTTCCGCGTGAAATTGGACAACCAACACGAAGTCCTGGCTCACCTCTCGGGGAAAATGCGCAAAAACTTCGTCCGTCTTACTGTCGGCGACCGCGTGCGGTTGGAGATGTCTCCCTACGACCTGAGCAAGGCGAGAATTACTTACCGGCTGCGGTAAACGGCCTTTGGCGGGCTTATTTTCGTGGTTAGGGGAACGCCCCATATTCGTTTTTCAATTCTTCCTTAAAATCAAATCCCGTCGCCTTCTGGAGGTGCGTGTTTGTTGTTGTAGACGGCGGTTGGATGCACGACCGCCGTTTCTCTTTTCAAAAGGATTTTCCAAACTGGCCCAGGTTTGTATTTTGAATCAGTTGTGACAAACCCAGGGCCGCTTCCCGGCACCACCGCAGTTCCAAACCCAGCCGCAGCGGACCCCTACGCGGTGCTCCGCAACCGCGATCTGCTGCTTTATTTGACCGGCCGCTTCATCGCTTCATTGGGTCAGCAAATGTTGACACTGGCGGTTGGATGGGAACTTTACGAACGCACCAATTCGGCGCTCGCATTAGGGATGGTTGGACTGACTCAAATGTTGCCGATGGTGCTGTTTACCCTCCCGGCCGGCCACGTGGCCGACAACTATGACCGCAAACGAATTATCCTGGCCATGACGTCAGTGATTGCATGCGCCAGCGTCGGGTTGACGATCATCTCGATTCACAAAGCGGACGTTTTTTGGATCTATTTCTGTTTGTTTGCGGCAGGCACGGCGCGGACTTTTTTGTGGCCGGCCAGCTCCGCCTTCCTGCCCGGACTGGTCAGCCGCCAGCAGTTCTCAAAAGCAGTGACGTGGAGCAGCGGCAGTTTCCAGCTTTCTTCGGTGGCCGGACCGGCCCTTGGCGGAGCCATGATTGCCTGGTCGCGGCATGCCGCGCCGATTTATGCTGCCAATGCGGCGGCCTCGATTCTTTGTTTCTGGCTCATGGCCATGATTGGGCGTCGGCACGTCATCGCGGTGAAAGAAAAAATGACGCTGCGCAGCCTGGTCGCCGGGTTCAGGTTTGTTTTCGCCAGCCGGATTATTTTGGGGACAATCACCCTGGACCTGTTTGCGGTTTTGCTGGGGGGCGCCACCGCCCTGCTGCCAGTTTACTCGAAGGACATCCTGCATTCGGGGCCGGCGGGACTTGGCTTGCTTCAGGCCGCCTTGCCCTCCGGTTCTTTGTTGTGCGCTTTGTTTCTTGCGCACCGGCCACCCATGCAGCACGCCGGCCGCACCTTGCTCTGGGCCGTGTTTTTGTTTGGAGTCGCCACGATTGGGTTCGGAGTCTCACGCTCGTTTTGGTTCTCGCTGGCCATGCTGTTTGTGTGCGGCGCCGTCGACAATGTCAGCGTGGTGGTCCGGCACACGCTGGTGCAGTTGCTGACCCCGGATGAAAAGCGGGGTCGGGTGTCGGCAGTGAACAGTTTGTTCATCGGCACCTCCAACGAACTGGGTGGGTTCGAATCGGGGATGGTTGCGCACTGGCTCGGGCCCGTATTCTCGGTTGTGTCCGGAGGCATCGGAACGATCCTTGTCGTGGTCGCCGTTGCCATGCTCTGGCCAGAGATTAGGAAATACGGGCGCCTCGACGCGTAGCGCCGCAGAAAAGGCCGTGGTGGAGGCCGCTCCGCCGTCGGCCAGGGACCGCGCAAGTCCTGGATGGCGCAGCGAACGCGTTCAGGTCGTGACGGGACCCTGACCGGGCCGCTGACTCATGGTCACCTGAGCTTCTTCAACCAATTGCTTGATTCGTTGCGCATCGGCTTTGGTATGGCCATGGCTGGACATGGGGTCGGTTCCGCCCGAGGACTCGATCAGGATGTTGGACCAAATCATGCCCGTCTTGATGTGAACTGAAGCCACTTTGCTGATCGTGATCGAAATTTCATCCTGGCTGAACCAGGAACGTTTCCGGCGGGTAACAGCTTTGTCGCTCACCTCGATGACCGTCGGGAACAGCAGATTGCCCTTGGTCCACCGGCTGGCTTGGAAGACTTCAGTTGCCATAAAGTTAGCCTGAACGGAATTCAATCGGAAAGTAAGATTCGGGTTGCAAGCAGTCAAGGCAAACTCCCGGGAAAGCCGGGCGTCTCCAAATTGCCGCCCGGGTACGGTTCAGCGCAAAACCCCGATTTGAAAAACTTATCCGTTGATCCGCACGATAATTCTGTTTCAATGCGGCGCAGCTTTTGGAATAACTGATGGAAATCGAGTAGTGGGTCGCAGTGCCGTGCCAAGGAAAATGCGGGTCGTTCACATCTCAACGTACGATATCGACGGTGGAGCCGCGCGGGCGGCATTCCGGCTACACGAGTCACTTTTGGCGGAAGGACTCGATTCAATAATGCTTGTGGGTGTGAAGCATTCCGGGGCCGAGTCGGTTCACGAGCTTCCCCGGGCCAACGGGACCGGCAAGATACTAGGGGATCTAATCCAGAAACATTGCATCGACAACAACCGGAGCCACGTCTCAACCACTTTCTTTTCGCTGGGTTGGCCGGGGGAATCCCTATGGCAACACCCGCTGGTGATTCAGGCTGACATCATTCACTTGCATTGGGTGAGCGGATTGGTGTCGGCCTCCTGCCTGGCAGGACTGCGGACGCTTGGAAAACCGATCCTGTGGACATTGCACGATCAGCGCACGTTTACGGGCGGCTGTCACTACACCTCGGGATGCGCTCGATTTGAAAAGGACTGCTCGAACTGCCCCCAATTGACCGTGGACGACTGCGGCATTCCCGCCGCCAACCTTGCTGACCAGCGCCACGTCCTTGGCGACTCCGGCATACTTATCATTACACCCAGCCGGTGGATGGCAGAATGCGCTCGACGCAGCGCCGTTTTGTCGAACGCCCGCATTGAAGTAGTCCCGTACGGCATTGATACCCAGCGCTTCCAGGCTGTTCCCCAAAAAAAGGCCAGGAAAAATCTGGCCCTGCCTGACGACGATTTTTTGCTCCTGTTCGGCGTCGACAATGCCGGCGAAAAACGCAAAGGGTTGCGCGAACTGTTCGCCGTGCTGGAAACCTGCGGCAAGGACGAAGATTTCAGGCGCGCCTCGGCTGAACGCAAAAACGGGTTGCTTTGCTTCGGTGAAGTCAAGCCCGCCGCAACCCTGCCCCTGCCCGTGCGCACGTTCGGCCGAATCCGCTCGGACGAGGCGTTGAACTCGCTCTACTCGGCGGCCGACCTGTTTTTACTGCCGTCACTGGAAGATAACCTGCCCAACACAGTCCTGGAATCGCTGTGCAGCGGCACACCCGTAGGCGCGTTTAGCTCCGGCGGGGTGCCGGAAATGGTCGTGCCGGGAAAAACAGGGTTCCTTGCGCCGACGGGCGATTTGCCAGGCCTGGCAAGAATTATCCTGGACGGCGCCAACGACGTTCAAGTCCTCCGAAACATGCGCCAGGCATGCCGCAAGCACATTGAAACCCACTTCACCTATGCGCGTCACGCTCAGTCGTGCATTCGCCTCTATGAAGAAGTCCTGCGCGGCGCTGGAGGGAAAGGACGAGCGACTCCGGCGATCTCCACCGTGCACCGCGATGCCGGCTGCCGATTTGAAACGGTCTTCGCGACGGCTCTGAAGCGCG
>Ga0070738_10005560_pt1 | contig 13868 bp, 14 predicted proteins | sample Coa_R2_2_FD_66446 | JGI IMG/M metagenome (GOLD analysis project Ga0070738, IMG submission 66446) | Surface soil microbial communities from Centralia Pennsylvania, which are recovering from an underground coalmine fire - Coalmine... | ecosystem: Environmental > Terrestrial > Soil > Unclassified ... | reverse complement strand
ATGGAAAAGCGCGCCTGGTCTGACTCTTTCTCCAGATAAGCCGTGAAGGGCCGTAAGGCCCGGTAGGTGTAAGCAACCACATCGCCCTGGCCCGTACCGTAGGGATCCGGCTGATAGACGCTGACCCCTTTGGACAGCACCCCCTCTGAGTCGATCGTCGTCACGTAGTCTTCAATTTCTGGGTGGGCCAGATCCCCCAGGATGCCTTCATGCACAAATGGAAAGTGCGCCACATCCAAAAAGTTTTCGATCGCCCGTAGACCACACAGGTCGTAGGGGCCGTAGGGGCCACATAGCAGCTTGCGAAAGGTGGGGTCATCCCATGCAGGAAATGGCGGTACGTCTCGCGCTGGTTCGCCGATCGCGACCCAAATGAGGTCATACCGCTCTTGCACATGATACGTTTGCACCTGTACACGCCTGGGGATCGGCTGCGTTGGATGGGCAGGAATGTGGACGCACACGCCATCGCTTCCGTAGGCCCAACCGTGGTAGGGGCAAACCAGTGTATTACCGTCTACATGCCCGCAGGAAAGACGCGTTCCCCGATGAGAGCAGTGGTCACGGCAAGCATGCACCTGGCCCCCCGATCGCCAGAGCACGATCGCCTGATCCAGCAACTCGACAGCCAGCAATTTGCCCTCTGCAACCGCATCCGAGACAGCGACGGGATGCCAATCATTCATCACAACGGGATCGTTAGTCATAAGGGTTCCTTCAAGGGCAACACAAAACTCAAGGCCATCATGGTTTACGGTTCAGTCTTGTTCGCCGTTTTGCCAGGTTGTGCATAGGCCAGTTCGCCCATAATGTATGTGGCGCAAACGGTGCGATCGTCTCCCATCATCATCAGCGCAAACACCTGGTCTGCCAGTTCTTCAAGCGAAGTCGCCGTTGGGTGCGGGGTACGGCGGGCCATCAATGGTGTGGCCCGTGGATCCAGCACAATAAAGTCGGCTTCTTTGCCGACATCAAAGTTCCCGATTGTGTCTTCCAGAGACAGCGCTCTGGCACCGCCCAACGTCGCCAAAAAGAGCGCTTGAAACGATGACAGCTTTTGCCCTCGCAGTTGCGCCACTTTATACGCTTCATTGGTTGTCTGCAGCAAGGAGAAACTAGTGCCTGCACCCACGTCCGTGCCCAGCCCCACTTTTACGGGGTGATCCACCGACTTGGCCTTTGCCAGATCGAATAAGCCACTGCCAAGAAACAGATTAGAGGTCGGGCAGAATGCGATCGCCGATCGGGCAGCTGATAATCGAGCAAATTCAGCGTCAGTGAGCTGGACACCGTGTGCAAACACAGACTTGTCGCCCACCAGCCCGGCGTGATCGTACACGTCCAGATATCCCTTGCGATCGGGAAATAGCTCAGCCACCAGCTTCACTTCATTCACATTCTCGGACAGGTGCGTATGCAGGTAGACATCGGGGAACTCCGCCAGCAGCTTTCCCGCCAGCCGGAGCTGGGCATCACTGGACGTGACCGCAAATCGAGGTGTGATTGCGTAAAGCAGTCGCCCATTTTTGTGCCATTTCTGAATCAGTCGCTTGCTGTCCTCGTAGCCCGTCTCGGGTGTATCGACTAAAAAATCGGGCGCATTTCGATCCATCAGCACTTTGCCGGCAATCATGCGCAGATTTCGACGACTGGCTTCCTCAAAAAACGCCTCCGCCGATTGCGGATAGACCGTTGCAAATACAAGCGCTGTCGTTGTGCCATGCTTCAACAACTCATCCAGAAAGAACACCGCTATTTCCTGGGCGTAGGCCTTGTCCTTAAACTTAGCTTCTGTCGGAAAGGTATATTTGGTTAGCCATTCCAGCAGTTGTTCGCCATAGGCCGCGATCATCTCCGTCTGCGGAAAGTGAATGTGCGTATCAATCATTCCCGGAATGATCAGCCGATCGGGGTAGGCTGTAGTCAGCACATCCGCATAGATCGGTTGCAAGTCTGCATACGGCCCAAAATCCTTCACTCGACCGTTCTCCAGCACAAGCAGACCGTCTGCTACGTAGCGCACGCTGTCAACTTTGGGTCTGTAGAATGGGTCATCAACAAAATCAAGAAATGCACTACGAAACGCTTTAAGAGACACACGCCTTGCCTGGGAGAGATGGGTAGTCATGGTACACCATGATTTTTCCCATAAAATCACACCACGCCACTCGTCGCGTAGCGAAAGCGACAAAATCAGGCAGCAACAGCCGTAGTAGTCTGTAGAGCAAAAGCGTAATGGCTAAGTACAATGCGTCATTAGTAGGGTTCGGAAATCAAACGTCACTGGTCATAAGGCTCTACGGGTATACGAGAAAGGTCATTGGTTATTGGTCACTGGTTATTGGTCATTGATGGGGAAGGGATCCAGGCTTGAGCCGGAGTCAGGGACATGCAATTCCAAACCCCTTTTAGGGTGACGTGTACTAAAGTCTAAAGCAGTGTAGAAAGACCCTAGAAGCAGAGAGTGCAGGGAACGCCACGCGGGCAAAGGAACCCCAAACACTCAAACCGCTCCGACGCAGCGGCGCTACTCAACAAAACTCCTCCTGCTTCTCCTGTCTACCGTATTCCCCGCTGCCTCCTCTCCACCACATTCACTCCATGTCTGGCAAACTCACAACGCATGTTCTCGATACGGCGCAGGGCTGTCCTGCGGCTGATTTAGCGATCGCGCTTTGGCTAATTGATGCAGCCGCCAACACCAGGACACGGCTCAAGACGACCCGCACGAACGCCGATGGCCGCACCGATCGCCCGCTGTTGGCCGATGACGAACTTCAGCCAGGAGTCTATGAGCTAGTCTTTAGCGTCGGTGACTATTTTGCGCGGCAGTGCACCGATCTACCGGAGCCACCGTTTCTCAATCAGGTGCCGATCCAATTTGGCATTGCGGATGCGGATGCTCACTATCATGTGCCGCTGCTGGCTTCTCCCTGGTCGTACAGTACCTATCGGGGCAGTTAACGATGGATTTGCACAGCGTCACCGCTTATTGGCAACCAACGCAGTTGAACGAAATTGGCCCCTGGCAACCTGGTTGGGCCTGGCTGGCCGGTGGCACCTGGCTGTTTAGCGAACCACAGCCACAGATCACAACGCTGATCGACATGCAGGGACTGGGCTGGTCGGAACTGGAGATCACGGTTGAGGGGTTGAGTATCGGCGCGGGCTGCGTCATGAGTCGCCTGTTGGAGATGCCCTATCCCGATCGCTGGACTGGTATCACGGCGCTTCAGAGTGCCGTACACGAACTGGCGTCGTTCAAAGTGCAAAACATGGCTACGATCGCAGGCAATCTCTGTCTGGCGTTGCCTGCAGGGACATTTGCGCCGGCCATGCTGGTATTAGGAGCCAGTTACGAACTTTTGTCGCCCGATGGTACGTCTCGGCAAGTGTCTGCGGCAACATTTCAAACAGGGGCCAGGCGAACGATTCTGAGGCCGGGAGAGGTACTGCGAAAAATCTGGGTTCCGGCGGCGAATCTGGAGTGGCGGGTCAACTATCAACGTCTCTGTATCGCCGCGTTTGGGATTGCCCTGTCTATTGTCGTGACGGCCTACAATCCCAGAACGCATCAGGTTCGCGTTGGCATTGGAGCCTGTGTGCCCGCGCCACGCTTGATTGAATTTGATCCGGTGCCGGACGATAACGCACTGATCGCAGCGCTAAACACTCACATTCCCGTTAGCGACTGTCTGGCCGATGAACTGGCAAGTGCGCTCTATCGTCACCACGTCACTCAAGTGTTGATGCAGCGATCGCTGCAAGCGGCGATCGAGCAAGGCAATGCGATATGAGGACATCACTCGTTGGGAACTGACGCTCACAGCACGCGGCCTTAGACTGCTATAGGATGAAGACAGGCATTGGCATGCTTGTGATTTCAACAGCGTTCTTCAGGGGTAACGGTCCTCATGGTTAATACAGTTCCAGCGATAAAGGCTACTCCCAGTCCGTTAGCGTCTGGTATTGGCGGTTCCGTCCATACGTATCGCTGGCGCTATCAGGGACAGGAGTTTGCGATCGCCTACGAAACCCGCGGACAGGGTGCCCGTGTGCTGTTACTGCCCGCTTTTAGCACGGTTTCCACCCGTGGTGAAATGCGAGGACTGGCGGAGCGGTTAGCGCCCCAATTTTCCGTGATTGCGTTGGACTGGTTAGGATTTGGAGACTCTGAGCGACCGACGATCGCCTATCAACCGGCTGTCTATCACCAACTCTTACACGATTTTGTCAACGATGTGTGCGATCGCTCGACCGCCGTGATCGCAGCGGGACATGCGGCTGGTTACGTGACCCATACGACTGACCCCGATGGCCAACCGCTGCCCTGGTCACAGATCGTCCTCATCGCACCAACCTGGCGTGGCCCATTACCATCAATGATGGGCAAACAGCAGTCGTGGTTTGGTGCTGTTCGGCAAACGGTCGGCACACCCATCCTGGGGCAGACCCTCTACAAGCTCAACACTCTGCCGTCGTTTCTCCGCTTCATGTACCAGCGCCACGTTTACACCAACCCGCGCACCCTCACACCCGAACTGCTGGAGCAGAAGTACCAGATTACACAGCGGCCCGGTGCCCGGTTTGCCCCAGCCGCATTTGTAACGGGATCGTTAGATCCTGTTATAAATCGCATAGATTTCCTTTCCGGCTTACAAGCGCTATCGGTTCCGGTTCTGGTGGTGATTGGCGAACAGGCACCGCCGCATTCCAAAGCTGAAATGGAAGCAATGGCGGCACTTCCAGGGATTCAAAGCCAGCGGCTGTCCGGCTCTTTGGGAATGCATGAAGAATATGCACCAGAAGTCGCAAATGTTGTCTTACCATTCTTACAATAGACCGTAACGGCGGGTACCACAGGATTTTATCGCTGTGTTATAGTTGCCCTACAGGATTATTTTCGGCTGTGTAATTCGTTTTTGTTCATTGACAAGCGTTTCTCCGAATTTAACTCTCACACACTCTGAAATTTGGAGATTCTCCATGTCGATTTATGTCGGTAACCTTTCGTACCAGGTTACTCAAGATGATTTGAAGCAGGCCTTTGAAGAGTACGGTACCGTTAACCGAGTCCAAGTCCCTACCGATCGCGAGACAGGTCGCGTGCGTGGGTTTGCATTCGTTGAAATGGGCACTGAAGAAGAAGAGGCCGCCGCCATTGAAGCACTTGACGGTGCTGAGTGGATGGGACGTGATTTGAAAGTAAATAAAGCGAAACCCCGTGAAGAACGCGGTTCCTCAGGTGGTTGGGGGAACAATCGCGGCGGCGGCGGTGGTGGTGGTGGTCGTCGCTATTAGAGCGATTGGCAAAATCTTAGTAATTTCCCACCTTTCAAATCCCAGAGTCTCTAGCAGAACAGGTCACTGCTCCACTCTGCTAGAGGCTTTCGTATCCATCTTTAGACTGCGGACTTTAGACGTTGCGATTTGGACTATGAACTAAACGATGTTTCAGCGCAGGTCAAAACGCTTGTCACTCTGTAACGCCTTTGATCAACCAGTCCCCGTCTAAAGTCCAGCAGTTTACAGCGTTCGGTTCAATCGGAGAGACAAGCATGACTCAAATAGTAGTGGGCGAGAACGAAGGCATTGAATCCGCTCTGCGACGATTTAAGCGCCAGGTTTCGAAGGCAGGTATTTTTCAAGATATGCGGAAAAAGCGCCATTTTGAGACCCCACTTGAAAAAGAAAAGCGGAAAGCGATCGCCAAGCATAAGCAACGTCGGAGCCGCTCGGACTATAAGTAAGCTCGTATCAGCATCGCCGCCTGCACGGTTGCTTCGACTCAAAGTGATGGATTTCATGCTTGAGGTAACTATTCACTCTGCAGCAGCAGCGCGTCCAATCAGGGCACTTTGACTCGATCGGCCCCGGCAGTAGTGCGGGTTAGAATGCCTTGTGACGGGCTAAACAGAAGCGCCAGCACCAGCAGGCCAAAGCTAATCAGCACGATGCACGGGCCTGATGGCGCATTCAAGTAGTAGCTGATGTACATCCCGCTGGTGCTGGCAATGACGCCAAAGAGTGCTCCCAGCCCCATCATTTGGTGCAGTTCCCGAACCAGCAGGTAGGCGGTCGTGCTGGGGCCTACGAGCATTGCCACAACCAGTACCACGCCGACGGCCTGCATGCTGGCAATGATTGTGAGCGTCACAGCCGCCATTAAGCCCAGGTAAATCGTCTCTACAGGCAGCCCGATCGCTTGCGCGCCCAGACGGTCAAACGTATAAAACAGCAGTTCTTTATAAAAGAGTCGTACTAAGACCAGCACAGTCAGCGTAATCAGTGCCGTTCGGACAACGTCGGTTTGCGTGACGCCTAAGATGTCGCCAAACAAAAAGCTGTCCAGATCCAGCTTGTTTCGCAATAACGTGATAAGCAGTACGCCCAGCGCAAAGAAGCTGCTGAACACGATCGCCATGGCTGCATCGACTTTGATCCGCGACTGAGCGCGGATCCAGGCAATGATGAATGCGCTGATAATGCCCGAAGCAAACGCACCAATCAAAATATTGATGCGAAGGAAAAAGGCGATCGCCAGCCCCGGCAGTACCGAATGCGCCATCACGTCGCCTAGTAAAGACATTCGCTGCACAATCAGGTAAGCGCCAATCACGGGACAAAGAATCCCAAACAAAATGCCAACGGCCAGCGCATTTCGCATAAATTCAAAGCCAAGCGGCTCGGTTAACCACTGAAACATAGGACGATAAGGAAAGGGTTGACTAGGGAAGTCAGGCAGACGGGGAGATCAGGAAACTGGAGGACTGGCGAGACAGAAGCGGTTGTGAGTTACGCGTTGCACGACGGTATTGAAGCGCGTTTCGCGTTATTGTGGTTTTTTCGGCTTCTAAGGGCTGGCTCTTCACCTCAGCAAAAGAAATTACTGCTCTCCAGTGAATCATGGAAGTGGGAAAGATGGGGGGGAATCTCATAGGCAAGCTGGATGTTCTGTGGCGTCATCACGTCTGCGGGAGAACCGCTCGCAATTAGCCGCCGATTGAGCAGCAGCAACTGATCGTAATGATCCAAAATACCGCCCCATTCGTGACAGCTAATCAACAGAGTTTTGCCCTGCGCCTTCAGTTCGTCGTAAATCTGAAAAATCAGTGCTTCCGTTTTTTTATCGACGCCTGCTAGCGGTTCGTCGAGCAACAAGAGGTCAGACTGTTGCGCGATCGCCCGTGCCAAAAACATCCGCTGCTGCTGTCCACCAGACAACTCTCCAATCTGGCGATCACGCAAATGAAACAGTTCAACACGCTCTAATGCTTCTCTGACGATTTCCCGCGACTGACGACTGGGGGAACGAAACCAGCCAGCATGGGCGGTTCGTGCCATCATGACTACGTGCCAGACTGTGATGGGATAATCCCAATCGATTTGCGATCGCTGGGGCACGTAGGCCACTCGCCGTCGCTGTTGCTTCAGCGGCACACCTTGATATAGCACCTGCCCGACCTGCACCGGGATCAGTCCCAGCAACGCCTTAATCAGGGTACTTTTACCGGCTCCATTTGGCCCCACCAGGCCCACCAGCGAACCATCGGGCAGCTTAAAGTCAACATCATCCAGGGCTTGCAAATTTCGGTAATTGACACATAGATGCTGAACCTGTAGCATGACGACCTGGATAGAATGAGAATCATTTTCATAACAATACTGGAAGTGCCATGCTGTGTAAACGCACGCGCGACGGATTGGGTTGGGTTAGTGGTTTAGCGGCGCTATCACTCCTTTTGGGTCTGGCTGGCTGTGGTTCAGCATCCTGGCAATCAACGACTTCAACGCAACCAGGTGCCCCAAATGCAATCACCGCGAACAGCCCAACAACGCGTCGCGATCGCCCCCTCGTCATTGCCACCAATACGATCCTTTGTGACCTGACGCGACAAATTGCGGCTGACACAATCAATCTCAAATGTCTGGTCGATGCCGGTTCAGATCCCCATGAATATAAGCCAACACCAGAAGACCGCAAGGCGATCGAGCAGGCAAAGCTGATTCTCTACGGTGGCTACAACTTCGAACCAGAGCTGATTCGACTAATTAACGCCAGCTCAAACCCAGCGCCTAAGATTGCAGTCGATGAGGCTGCCGTTCCTCGCCCCCAACAGTTTCAAGAGGATGGCCAGACCGAAATCGATCCCCACGTCTTTCAAAGCGCGGCCAACGGGATCCAGATGGCCGTAGCCATTCGTCAGAGTTTGTCCCAACTGGAGCCAGGTCAGGCATCTTTTTATGGCACCAATACTAAAAAAATTGAGGCTGAACTCAGTCAAATTCACGCCTGGATTAAAGACCAAATTGCCACCATTCCAATGGCCCAGCGAAAACTTGTGACCACACACAATGCGTTTGGCTATTACGCCAAAGCCTATAGCATTCCTGATGTCGGCGCATTACAGGGGATCAACACAGAAGAAAGACCTACCCCAACGCGAGTGAAGACATTAGTGGAAGCCATTAAATCAACAGCCGTGCCAACAATTTTCGCGGAAATGACGATTAACCCGACGCTCATTGCCACCGTCGCGAAAGAAGCAGGGGTCAAGGTTGCGGATCAGGATCTATTTGCGGATGGGCTGGGCGAAAAAGGGACTCCCGCCGACACCTATCAACACCTGCTCATCACCAATACGAGGACAATTGTGGTGAATTTGGGGGGAACGTTCACGCCATTTCAGCCAAAATGAACGGTGAGTATTGATGATCTAGCGTGGCTGGGCACACTGAAAGTGAGCAGGTGAGTTGCACGTGCCTGTTTGTTCATTCAGTGCTGGAACATGTGGCGGCGCTATGTCTGTACAAAAAATTCAGCTCGAAGCACTCCAAAAAATTCGACAGCATATTCAACACGGATTTGCACTGCCAGAATCAGAAAACCATCCTCGATCGTACGCCGCGTCCGATGACCAATCCGAGGTGCCTGAGCCAGATTCATTGAGTAGCCTGGGAGACCTGTTTAATTTTGGCGGCTCCGTCGAAGAATCAACCCATGCTCCCAATCAACGTGGAAAGTGGTTCATTAGCGCCATGAATCCCGGTGCTGTACTGCTGAAACTGCCGGGGCTGAAGCTGAAGCCAGATGTCAAGCTGATTAGCTACCTGCACCGCACGCCGGATGATGGCGTTGGAGTCGTCTGGGCTGTGCCAGAAGCACTGAGCACCACTGCCCAGTTAGAAAAGGCACTGGATACCAGCGGCGATCGCACCCATCCACCGCGCCCAGAGGGAGCCTTCACAAACGTTACTGAAGCGATTGAGGGCGATCGCTCCCCAGCCTCATTTATCATCGCCTCCCTTCTCCAGCGCGAACTGAAAGAATTTGGCAACCTTGGAAAATACTGTAGTTGGTCTCACCATCGGCTAATTGGGGCGGTGCCGGGGCAAATGCAGTGGCAGTGGAAAGGGGAACAACCCAAAGATTTTTCGCCCAAAGTGCGTCTCTTTCCTGACGGTAGAGTAGCGATCGAGTTTTTTAGCTGTCGCATCATTCCACCCATTACCCTCTACCAGCACCTTGACCAGTATCCCGCACAACATTACACAGCGGCTGTCCTTGATCGACCCATTGCGATCGCTCAGCGCACGTAAAAAGGCGCGGGGGATGTAGAGGCCGCTTTCTAAGACCCGATCGACCTCGCCTAGTGCCGCAGCATCGCCCCCGGGCATCCCGGTTGACGCTTTGCTTCAAGGTAGTCGATCATGATGTCCTCATAGCGCTCCCGCCCAAAGATATGGTAATGCCCTGGGTAAACAGTTTCGACGGGAAGCTGCTGCAACCGCTCGTAGGTGGCGATATACGTGGAAACGTCGCTACCGGGCAGTTGATCGAGCAGGTCACCATCGTAAATCACATCGCCAGAAAACAGCGCTTGATTTTTGGCATCATACAGCGCAATACTGCCCGGTGAGTGTCCCGGCAGATGCAGTACTTCAAAGGCACGATCGCCCAGATCCAGTACGTCCCCTTCCTGCAAAATGTGCGTCGGCTCGGCGCTGTGGAGCGTATACTGCATGGCTGTAAAACCAGCATAGGGCAACTGTTCAAAGTGCTCATCCAGCACAAAGCCCAACTCATGCGAACACACGGCAGCATGATTATCGCCTGTGCGCAGGGCATCGGCCTCGGCGGCATGAATGGCTCTATGGTCAAATTCGTGCAGTCCACCGGCATGGTCAAAATGGATGTGAGAGGCAATTGCCAGCAGCGGTTTGTCAATTAACGATGCGATATGCTGACGCAAACTAGCGACTCCCAGCCCAGTATCAATGAGTAAGTCTTGGGTTTGGCCCTTAATCAACCAGAGATTCGCGCGGTTCCATTCCCAATAATGAATTTCACTAATGCAGTAAAGGCCGGAATTAATTTGGCGCGTGGCAAACCAGCGATCGCAGACGGGTTTAGAATTCAACACGGTAATAGATGCGACGGATATAGACCTTATAACAGAATGAGCGTGGTGGCTGCTGGACTGAACTACCGAGAACGGCTAATTGGCTGATAAATTCTGATCATGGCCTTACGCTGCTGTTCCTTGATTAAGGATCCATTTACTGAGTATCGATTCGGCTCTCCAGCACAGCCTGGATGGAGTCACGCACGTTTGACAGGAGATTGTATCCCGTTACAGCCTCGATCGCATCCACAGACACGCGATAGTTTCGCCAGTCGGTTTCTTTAATGCCTTCAATGTTGGGAAGATTGACCGCAATCACTCGCGTCTGATCCGTAATTGCCTGAACACCAGCGTTCACCCGATCCAGCACGACAACCACTTTCCAGGTGTTGGTCGGCGCAACGATCTGGCCCTTCCGCAAAACGCGCTTGGTGCCATAGCCACCCGCCACAATGTAGAGTTCCTTGCCTTGCTGCGCCAAACTACGGCAGTAGCGCTCCAACTGCTCCCACGGCCCCTGATTGTTATCCTTGGCCTGCGGTAAGATGTTCGTCATCAAGAAGGTGGCAGAATTGTTCTCCGGCGTATTGGTGCGATCGCCCGATGGAGACATGTGCCCCCGGTCAAAGCCGCTGCCGGTATAGTCTCCGGGTAAGACATGGTACCAACTGGATGGCAAACTGTCATCTGGGCGAAAGTCATTACGGCGCTCGACCGTTCCTAACCAGGACGCATTGAGCTGCCAACTGACCCAGTTGGGCGTGTGCTTGCGGTTGTTATAAGACAGTGCATAGGGCGGTTTGATCATCAGGTAGTTGTCGGCATTGAGAAGATTTGTGGTGGCGTTACTGGGGTTACCCAGCATGAGATGAACACTCTCAGTGGCCGCAGGCTTGAGCGCCAACCCGCAGCCAACCAGCCCCAAAAGTAGCACCACTACCCAAAAACGCCGTTGCATGGTCATCATGAGAGAAATTGCCGCAATACGTTGGTGGTCGCCTGTCCTGTCTTGGCCCAACTGAACTCGTCTGCTCTGGCAAGACTGGCCTCCTGTAGCCTCGATCGCAACTGGCGATCCGTTGCTAATTGATGCATGGCGTCCGCGATCGTCTCAATCCGGTAAGGATCGACCAGCAGCGCCGCATCGCCCGTCACTTCTGGCAAAGAAGACAGATTCGAGGTAATGACGGGTGTGCCACACGCCATGGCTTCTAAAGCCGGTAATCCAAAGCCTTCCCACAGACTGGGAAACACTAACGCGATCGCCTGATTCATCACGACAGGCAGGTGTTCGTAGGGCACATAGTCTAAAAATTTGACCTGATGGGTTAATCCTAACGCTTCGATCTGTGTCTTGAGCGCCGGCGTCTGGTGTCGATCATACGGCCCGGCAAGCCACAGTTCATACTCGGCAGAATGAGGCAGTGTCGCGAAAGCGGCAATTATTCGCTGCACATTTTTGTACGGTGCAACACGCCCCACATAGAGAAAATAATTCTGGGTCGGCAGATTCAAAAATCGAAAGTTTTTGGTATCGCAAGCAAGTGGAATCGGTGTAATTTTTTGGGCAGAAACATCGCAAAATTTCACTATATCCTGTGCCGTAGCCTTGGAATTACAGATGATGTGTACAGCCTCTTTGAGAACCTGGGGAATGTAATAGCGGTTGTACAGAGTGCCGGGAGAAAAACGTTTAGAAAAGTGCAGGGGAATCAGATCATGTACCATCACGATCGAACGGCAGTTTGACCATAGCGGTGCTTCTGGCAGCACGGAAAAGAGCAAATTAGCCGCCAGCGATTGGTAGATCTTAGGCAGCTCAAACTGAGTCCAAAGTAATCGCTTTAAGTGTCCTTTGAGTCCATAGTCAGCAGTTAAATCAGCGGGCGATCGCTGCCATTTGTGGCCCTTAATCTCAAATGAACTGGCAATGGTCAGATCGAGTGTGCCCAATTCCCGAACGAGATTTAGCCCATACGTTGATATCCCAGTTGGGCGCGGAAGAATGGGCGAAAGGTTTGCCAGAATGGACATAACGAGAGTCAATGAGTAGCGGGAATGGAGGCATCAGGCTGACTTGAGCTGAAAACGGTAAGCCGTAAGCACGAGAAGGATGATCTTGAGGTTAATCAAGTCACGCGATTGAATGGCCGCAATCGCAAACTTGATGAGCAAGTAAATTCTGAGAACGATTTGTTCCCAGATGGGACGGTGTTTTTGGTAGTAATAGAGCTGGCTCCGTCGATACTCCAGCTTCATTCGCTGCGATACTTTACCGACTGAATAACCGCCGAGATGAATCATAGCGACTTCGGGCGTGTAGAGGATTGCCCAACCCAGATCACGCGCGCGCTGGCATAAATCAGATTCTTCAAAGTACATAAAAAAGGTTTCGTCGAAGCCATGCAAGGTCTGAAATAAATCTTTTCGGATGAGAAATGCGGCACCCACAACAATATCAACGGCCTGGATTCGATTGAATTGCTGCCCACTCAGACTGTTTGGATTGGCGCTATATTGCTTCAGTTGTTTGAGCGTGTGATACTCACCAGAAATACTGATTGCAGCGGCTGTGGAAAGCTGCAAGCTACCATCAGCATTTAATAATTTAGGGCCAACAATACCAGCGTTAGGATGATCTTTGATCAGCGTAATTAAATGCGGTAAAGGATCACTGACCAACTCTATATCGGTGTTTAAGAACAATAAAAAATCGCCTTTGGCCGCTTGTACGCCGATATTATTACCGGATCCAAACCCCCGATTCTCGGATTGCCGAATCAACCGCACCGTGGGAAAGTCTTTCGCGATCAAATCGGGGCTGCCATCCGTCGAGTTGTTGTCCACGACAATGACTTCGTAAGGGAAAGAATGAATAAATTGTTCGAGCGATCGCAGACAGTTCAAAACAACCGATGCGCCGTTGTAGTTGACCAAAATGATTGAAACGAATACGGTGCGGTCGTCATCCATCCCGTCTATTCTTCCTGCCAGGTTTTACCTAACTTCCCTACGAACCCATGATACGTACCAATGATGCCCGCGATCGCTTTTTCTCCTTTGTTGCCAGTATCAAACGCCAGTATTTTAAGCAGCGTTAATAGTAAGAACTTAATCCGCCGAAGGCTGCAAGAGAGGCGATACCATCCATGGGAATGCTTGAACTCAAGATAGGTATGATTGCGACAAATGTAGTAGTACCGCAGGGGTGAATAGAGCTGAAATACCTTCTTTCGGCCCCATAGCGTCACTGTGAATGGTTCCCCAAAGCGATGATACATCTTCGCGTTAGCAACAACCAGGTTGTGAAATCCCGATTGTCGTAGACGCAGCCCATAGTCTAAGTCGATGCCATCAATAAATAGCCCTGCATCCGGTGGTGCGACAGAAGCCGTTGTCTTGAGCCATACCAGTGCACCAGACGTAATGGGCGCATCGCATTCGTACGATGCAGTGGGCTGG
>Ga0070738_10005558_pt1 | contig 13870 bp, 14 predicted proteins | sample Coa_R2_2_FD_66446 | JGI IMG/M metagenome (GOLD analysis project Ga0070738, IMG submission 66446) | Surface soil microbial communities from Centralia Pennsylvania, which are recovering from an underground coalmine fire - Coalmine... | ecosystem: Environmental > Terrestrial > Soil > Unclassified ... | reverse complement strand
TCTAAGCGCCCCAACCGGGAGCGGACCGGCAGGCCCGGTCCGCCGGCACCAGGGCTACGACAGGACGCCGCCGGGCGCGTGCTGGATGCGCCGGAGGGCGAGCACGGGCGCTTGCGTGCGCTCGATCTGCGACCGCGTCCCGACGATCCGCTGGTGCCGCGCGCCCTAATCGTGCGCGCCGGCCTGCGCCCCGGCGACTTGGTGGAGGGGGAGATGGGGCCGGCTCCCGGCGGACGCGGCCAGGCCCTCGTCACGGTAACCGCGATCAATGGCCTCGACCCAGATCGGGCCCTGGACCGGCCGCACTTCGCCGACCTGACCGCCGTCTACCCCACCCGTCCGCTGCGGCTGGCGACCGGCCCAACTCCCCTCACCACGCGCGCCATGGACCTGCTCTGCCCGCTGGGCCACGGGCAGCGGGCGCTCATCGTGGCACCGCCCCACACGGGCAAGACCACGCTGCTGGAGCACATCGCCCTAGCTGTGCGCGCCAACTACCCGGCCACGCATCTCACACTGCTCTTGATCGGGGAGCGGCCCGAAGAGGTGACGCATCTGCGGGGCGCCATCGCCGGGGCAGAGGTGGTGGATGCCAGCTTCGACGAGCCGAGCGCACGACATACCGGCGCGGTGGAGCTGGCGTTACAGCGGGCGATGAGGATGGTAGAGGGCGGGGGCGACGCGGTGGTGCTGGTCGACTCGCTCACGCGCATGGCCCGCGCCTACAACCTGGCGGCCACGGGGCGCTCGGCCGGCCGCACCCTCTCCGGTGGCATGTCGGCCGGCGCGCTGGTGCCGGCGCGCCGCCTCTTCGGCGCCGCCCGCGCCACGGCGTCCGGTCCCAGCCTGACTATCGTGGCCACCTGCCTGGTGGAGACCGGCAGCCGGCTGGACGAGGTCATCTTCGAGGAGTTCAAGGGCACGGGCAACATGGAGGTGCGCCTGAGCCGCGCGCTGGCCGAGCGACGCATCTATCCGGCCATCGACGTGGCGGCGTCCGGCACGCGGCACGAGGAGATGCTGCTCGATGGGGAGACGCTGCGCCGCGTGCACGCCCTGCGGCGCAGCCTGGCGGCGCGCGATCCCGTTAGCGGCACGGAGGCGCTCCTGAAGCGGCTGCAGGCCACACCGGATAACGCGGCCTTTCTGGCCGCTTTGGGGCGATCAGGCTGACGGCAGGGTCACGGTGAACAGGGCGCCGCCCTCGGGCAAATTGGCCGCGGCGATACGCCCGCCGTGCGCCTCGACGATCCAGCGGCCGATAGCCAGGCCCAATCCGGTACCCGAGCTGGTGCGCGCCTTGTCGGCGCGATAGAAGCGCTCGAACAGATGCGGCAGATCGGCGGGCGCGATGCCCGGCCCGCTGTCGCGCACCTCCAGCCGGACCTGCCCGCCCTGGCGCGCCACCGACACCGAGATTGAGCCGCCGTCGGGCGTGAACTTGAGCGCATTGTCGAGCAGGATCAATAGCACCTGACGCAGCCGCCCCGCGTCGCCCAGTACCCAGGCCCCCGGCGCCGCCTCGACGAGCAGGCGCACGTCGCGCTCCTCTGCCAGGATGGCGACACCCGCGGCGGTCTCGGAGGCGAGATCGGCGAGATCAACCCGCCCGCGCTCCAGGGTAACGGCGCCACTATCGGCGCGCGCCAGCAGCGAGAGGTTATCGACCAGGCGTGTCAGGTGCACGTTCTCGCTCAGCGCCTGCTCGATCACACCCTGCTGCTCCGCCGTGGAATCGGTCGCCAGCCCCAACTCCATCGCCGTGCGCTGGATGGCCAGCGGCGTGCGCAGCTCGTGTGCCGCGTCGGCCACGAAGTCGCGCTGCCGGCGCAGCGAAAGCTGGATGGGGCCGAGGGCGCGCCGAGTCAGGACCACGCTGATCGCGGCCGCCGACAACAGGCCGGCCCCGCTCACGCCCAACAATACCGTCAACAACAACTGGGTGCCCTGACGGTATTGCCGTTCCGAGATATATCCCTGGAGTACACCCGGAGCTGTCGCCACGGTCGACGAGGCGCCATCCGGAGGCGGAGGGCCGGACGAGATCGTGACTCGGATCGTGTAGATCAGATAGGGGCCGGAGCTATCCACCTGTTGCTGGCTCCACAAGCCGGATGTGCGGCCCGCCAGGACCTTCCTGGCGGCGGCCGGATCGGGCAAGGAGGTTGGACTGAAAGGATCGCGGCCCGGATCCACTTTCAGCGCCTGGTCCGCAAGCACAAAGCGTACATCCCCAACGAAGGGTGGTGGGTGTCCGCCGCGCGACATAACCATGTCGGTGCTGTGTTGAACGGCCTGACGCAACCCATCCATAAGAAAACCCTGCATGGTGGCATACACGGCAGTGCCGAGCGCCAACAGAAGGAGGGCGATCAGGCCAACGGTGAGCCCGGCCAGCCGCCAACCGACGCGACTCAGCGTGGCCGCGTCGGGATCGGCGGTCCGGCCGATCCAAGGCCGTGACAACACCTGCAACATCGCGCCCTCCCCGGCCGCCATCATGGGGCCTTGATCTTGTAGCCCACCCCGCGCACGGTGTGGATGAGCGGCTGCTCGAACTCCTCATCCACCGCCTTGCGCAACCGGCGAATGGTGGCGTCGACCACGTTGGCGAAGGAGTCGAAGCCGTAGTCCCAGACCCGCTCCAGGATCAGCGTGCGGCTGAGCACCTGGCCCGGGTGGCGCATCAGGTACTCCAGCAGCGCGTACTCTTTGGGCGAGAGGTCGATGGGGCGGCCGGCGCGCGTGACCTCGTGGGCGCGCCGGTCCAGCACCAGGTCGCCGACCACCAGGCGATCATCGTCGACCGGCGCGCCGGCGCGGCGGGTAATTGCCCGCAATCGGGCCAGCAGTTCCTCGAAGGCAAAGGGCTTGGGCAGGTAATCGTCGGCGCCGGCATCGAAGCCGCGCAGGCGATCGTGCAGGGCGTCGCGGGCGGTGAGCATCAGGATCGGCACGGGGAGGCGCTCGGCGCGCACGCGTCGCGCGATCTCCAGGCCGTCGATGCCCGGCAGCATCACGTCGAGGATGAGGGCATCGTAGGCGCCGCTCTCGGCGCGCTCCAGGCCCTCGGTGCCGTCGTGCGCCACGTCGACCACGTGCCGTTCCTGTGTCAGGCCGCGCCGCAGCAATTCGGCCAGCGACCGATCGTCCTCCACCACCAGCAGGTGCATTGCTATCCCTCCGGTATCGGCCGGGCTTCTCGCCGTGCCGGGACCATCATCTCTATTCCGTGGCCTCAGCATAGCGCGTGTTTATGATCGTCTGATGACAGCGCCATGACCGTCGAGTGATGGCCCGGCCGCGGCGCCCTCTGTCATCGTTCCGCCTGCAACGTGTCATGGAACGGTCATCGCCGGATCACGGGGCCGTCATCCCTCCGTTCTACGCTGGCGGTGTGCTGGTGAGAGAGACGACGGCACACAGCCCGCCACAATATGCGGGCCTGGATATGTCAACGCAGAAAGAAAAGGAGAACACGTCAATGGCACAGGCACTCACATACACCTTGGAGTCTACATCCGGCAGCAATGTCGAGGAGGTAGCAATGGACGGGAGCGGGGTGGCGATACACCGAGGTGACGCGTCCCCACGCGGCCCTCCGCAGGGTGAGCGAAGCCCGGCACCAGGCAACACATCGACTGATGCACAGACAAACGATGAAAGGACAAGATCATGGACATTGCAAGAAAGACGAAGCGAGGGTTGGTGGCAATTGTGATCGTCGGCGGCCTTACCGCCGGCAGCGCCACGGCCTTCGCCATCACACTAAGCGGAAGCTCGCCCGCCGTGGCAGCCGCGACAAGCGGTAGCGTGGCGGCTGCTACGACCGCCAACGGGACCGGCTCGGGACAACCCGGCGCACCGCCCGGCGGCGTTGGCCGGTGGCGCGGTAATGGACCCGGCGGATACGGTCGCGGCGCCGTCCTCTCCGTCACCAACGTGAGCGGCAACACCATCACGGCCAGCAGCCGCTTCGGCCAGACGGTGACCGTGCAGGTCAGCGCGACGACCGTCTACACCGAGGCCGGAGCCAGCGCCTCCCTCTCGGATATCCACGTGGGCTCGGAGATTGCCGTGCAGAGATCCTCTAGCGGCACGAACGCAACTACCATTAACGCCACGGGCATCACCATCCTGCTGCCCACCGAGGCCGGCGTGGTCACGAGCATCAGCGGCAATACGCTGACCGTGACCGGATTCGACGGCGCGACGCACACCATCACGGTGAACGCCAACACGCGCTACCAGAAGGCCGGACAGAGCGCGGTGCTCTCGGACATCAGCTCCGGCACGGCGATCGTGGCCGAGGGCACGACCAATAGCGATGGGTCGCTGACCGCGTTGCGCGTGACCATCCAGCTCCCGCATCTCGACGGCAAGGTAACGGCGGTGAACGGCACTTCGTACACCGTGACCGGCCGGTCCGGCCAGAGCTACACCATCGTGGCGACAGCCGGCACGACCTACGTCAACGCCGATGGCAGCAGCGCCTCGGCCTCCGCGGTGAAGACCGGCACCTATATCATGGCGGAGGGTACGCTCTCCAGCGACGGCAAGACGCTCACCGCCCAGCGCATCAGCATCGCCCCGAGCGGTGCGGGCCGCGGTCCCGGCGGCCGCGGCGGCGACCTGGGCGTTGGAGCACCCATGCCGATGCCGGGCGCCACGCCCCAGAGCACCTCTGGTACGCAAGGCACGAGCGCGTAAGCCCCCGCATGTGCCGTCACATCTCAACCTTGGGTGACGGCGAAGCGGCCTCCAGGATAGGAGAGCGTCATCAGGCGCCGATTCCTCTACCTGGAGGCCGCTGCCTCCGCGCCCTCGACAGCATCTACGTTTTTCAGGACGTGTCGTTGTGCGGAGCGTCGCCCCTGGGACCGCCGGCATCCTTGCCGGCCCCGTCTGCCGCATACCAAACGCCTTTGACACGGCCGCGCGACCCGTGGTAGCCTGCGGCGATACGAGTAGCCCCTACTACCGGACACACTACGGGAGGGAAGACCATGCAGCCACAACGCGGGCGCGCCCTGCTGCGCGACCTCTATCGCACCAACCCGCGCATCGCGCGCGGCGAGGGCGTGTATCTCTACGATGAGGACGGGCGCCGCTACCTGGACGGTGCCGGCGGCGCCTCCGCCGTCAACAACATCGGCCACGGCCGCGCAAGCGTCGCCGAGGTGATGGCGCAGCAGGCGCGCACCGTCGCCTACACGCCGGCCTTCTGCTTCAGCAGCAAGCCCATCGAGGAGCTGGCCGAGCTGGCCGCCTCTCTCACCCCCGGCGACCTGAATAACTTCTGGTTCGTCAACGGCGGCTCGGAGGCGACCGAGAACGCCGTCAAGATCGCCCGCCAGCACTTCATCGAGTCCGGCCAGGCGGCCAAGCAGATCGTGATCGCGCGCTGGCAGAGCTTCCACGGCAATACCCTGGGCTCGCTGGGCTTCGGCGGCCACACCTACCGCCGCCGGCGCTACATGGGCATGTATCAGAACCAACCACACATCGCCCCCGCTTACCCCTACCGCTGCGCCTACGCCCGTGGCGGCGAACGGCTCTGCCGCTGCGACTTGAGCTGCGCCGCCGAACTGGAGCGCGAGATTCGCCGGCAGGGTCCTGAGAACGTGGCCGCCTTCATCGCCGAGCCGGTGGTCGGCGCGGCCCTGGGCGCGGTGCCGGCGCCGCCCGGCTATTTCCAGGCCATCCGCGAGATCTGCGACCGCTACAACGTCCTGTTCATCGCCGACGAGGTGATGACGGGCTTCGGGCGCACCGGCAAGATGTTCGGCATCGAGCACTGGGGTGTGACGCCGGACCTGATGGCCTGCGCCAAGGGCATGGCCTCCGGCTACGCGCCGCTCGGCGCGGTCGCGGTCAGCGACCGCGTGATGGCGCCGATCCTGAAGGCCCGGCAGAATATCGTGGGCGGCCATACCTACGCGGCCCACACCCTGACCTGCGCCGTGGGCGTCGAGGTGCTGCGCATCGTGGTGGAGGAGCGGCTGGCCGAGAATGCCGAGCGCGTGGGCCGCTACCTGCTGGATGCCGTGACCCGTCTGCTGGCCCACCCGCTCGTCGGCGACGTGCGCGGCCTGGGTCTGATGGTGGGCCTGGAACTGGTGCGGGACAAGGCGACCAAGGAGCCCTTCCCGCCCGAGCAGGGCGTCGCACAGATGATCGTTGAGGAGGGCCTGCAGCGCGGCGTGATCGTCTACCCCGGCAACGGTTCGGTGGATGGCGTGGCCGGCGACCACATCAAGCTCTCGCCGCCGCTGATCCTGACCGAAGAGCAGGCCGACGAGCTGGTTGCCGGTCTGGCCGGGGCGCTCGACGCGGTGGCCGAGCGGCTGGGTGTGGCTATTGCAGTCTGAGCGCCAGGTCGAGGACTATGCTCCGACGGATATCCGGCGCGCCCGGCGCCGTAGCCGGGCGCACCGACGTGGCTATTGCGGCCTGAGCGCCAGGTCGAGGACCGTGCCGCCGGTCACGCGCTGCAGCTCGGCCGGTGTGATGGGGAAAACGGCGTTGGGCGTGCCGGCCGCCGCGTAGAGCAGGTCGTAGCCCATTAGATCCCGGTCGATGAAGATGGGCAGCGGCCGCGCGTGGCCGAGCGGCGGCACGCCGCCGATGGCAAAGCCGGTGGCCTCGCGGGCTTCGTCGGCGCTGGCGCGACGCACGTGGCGGCCCAGGTGCGCGGAGAGGCGGACCGTGTCCAGGCGATTGCCGCCGGAGACCAGCGCCAGCAGCGGCTCGTCGGCGGCCATGAAGACGAGCGACTTGACGATGCGCTCCACGGTGGTACCCACCGCCGCCGCGGCCTCCTCGGCCGTGCGCGTGCTCTCCGCGAACTCCACGATCTCGACCTGCACGCCCGCCGCGGCCAGCGCGGCGACAACCCTCTGTACCGATGGCTTCATCTGTGATCTCCTTCCCTGTTATTAAGGGTAAGGCAGGACCGGCGACTGACGTCGACGCCCGCAAGCGGGTACCCGAGGGACACGCCGGCTAAAGCCGGACGCGCGGCACCGTGGGGACGTATCTCATGCGCCCGTCTTCGTGCGGCTCTAACCGATACGTTCTTGCCCGGCGGCTTTAACCGCCGGCCCCTGCTCGCTCCTGTAGGCCACCTTATGCCGGCAGGCCGGCCAGCGCTGCCCACTCCTCGGGCGTGGCGTGGTTCCATTCAAAGAAGCTGACGCCGAGCGCACCGGTCGTGCGCGCCGCGCGCCCGCAGGCGGCGACCTCGGCGGCGCTGGGGCTATCGACGCCGCTCTCGAATACATCGAACATCTGGCCCAGCACCTCGACCGGCTGGTCGGGCGTCGTGCGCGCACGAATAAGGCGCACGCTGTCGCGCACGAAGCGATAGACCTCGCCGGCTCCGTAGGTCCTGTGGTGCAGGTGCCAGTAGTCCATCGGCACGATCACATTCCAGCTCCGGGCGACAATGGCGTACGGGTAGGTCTTCCCGGGGCTGGATTGCGGCGGGAAGGTGGCCACGGCCATGAGGCGGTCGGGGCCGAGCATGGCCCGCATGATCTGGCTGTAGGCGCGCATCGTCCCATCGTCGAGCTTCTCCTCGACATCGGCCAGCAGGCCGTCGGGCCGGTCGCCGCTTGGCGCGACGTAATTGGCGGCGGCCACGCTCATGGCCACGTCGAAGGGCAGGTCGTCGAGAAAGGGGTAGACCCAGGCGATCACGCTGATGCCGGCGCGATGCGCCGCGGGCAGCAGAGAGGCCAGGCCATCGGCCCCATAAAATCCGTCGCGCGATCGTCCCACCTCCACGTAGAGGTGCGTCAGGCCGGCGGCCTGCGCCGCGGCGATGATGGCGGTGACGGGTGAGCTTGTGAGCAGCGGGTAGGTGAACCACATACCCTTGCCGCGCAGAGGGGCCAGCAGTGCGCTGCCATCGGCCGGGCGCCCGGCATCAAAGGCCACGGCCGCGCCCCACAGCCATCCGCGTGCGGGGGCAACGATGTGATACCAGGCCGATCCCGCCCCGTCCGTAGCCCAGGCATCGACCCTCACGGCCGCGCCGCGCGCCAGCGTGGTCCGGCGCTGCGTCAGAGTGGTAGGTGTGGCGCGCACGTTGACAGCCACCAGGGTCCGCCCCGTGGCAGAGAGCGACATCGCCCCGTGCGCTCCGGCCGGGTGCAGAGCCACCGGTGCGATCTGTAGGGGCGGGCGCACGATCGGGCGCGGCTGCAGCCCTGCCAACGGAATCCAGGCCGGCACGGCGTTCCAGAGCCGGATGCGGCCCCAGGCGGAGCCTTCCGGCGTCACGCGCACCGGCAGGTTATCGGGCAATCGCGCCAGTATCAGGGCGCTCGGTGCGGGCGCCGCGTAGACCGTCGCGCCGCTCCAGCCCGTCCACATGGTCACGGCGACGGCCAGGGCACGCGACGGCCCGGCCAGAGGTAAGAGGGCAAGGGACAATGAGAGGGTTAGCAGAGGTCGCGCAGCCATCACGGGTGATCCTTCCCAGAACCGGACGCCATCAGGGGAACGCGCTGCCTTCAAGTATAGGCGGCGGCGCCCGGCTTTGGCGCATAGTATCACACTGCCCCACGCGCCACGTTGGACAGCGCGCCGCCGGAAGACCTATACTGCTACCGTCGTCAGGGCGACGGGCAGCGCCGGCGTCACCGCGATCGGTGACGGCGCCGGCCCCTGTGACAGGAGGAGACGATGGGTCTGGGCATCGCCCCGCCCACCTATGGCAGTCCGCTCATCTCACCGGCGGCGATCGTGCGTCTGGCCCAAGAAGCCGAGCCCCTGGACCTCGACCACGTGTTCTTGGTGACCGGCTATGCGCCCTCGCTCGACGAGCAGGTGCGACTGCTGGAGCGCTTGCAGCGGGCGGTGCAGGGCGGCGGTGGGTGAGACGGCCGGCGGGCCGGCCGCGCGCTTGCCGGCAGAGGCGTGGCGCTACCTCGAGGAGCATCGCGTGGCCCACCTGGCGACGGTGGACGCCGCCGGCCACCCGTCCGTCGTGCCGCTCTGCTACGCCACGGACGGCACGGCCATCTACTCCGCGCTCGACGACAAGCCCAAGCGCGTGCCGCACGAGGAACTGCGGCGCGTCCGCGATATCCGGGCACATCCCGAGGTCGCGCTGGTGGTCGATGACTACAGCGAGGAGTGGGCGCATCTCGCCTACCTGCTGATCCGCGGGCTGGCGGAGGTCCTGGCGCCAGGAGGGGACGAGCACGCGCACGCGGTGGCCCTGCTGCGGGCCCGGTACCCGCAGTACCGGCAGATGCCGATCCAGGAGCGCCCGGTCATCCGTATCCAGCCCCTGCGTACCCGCTTCTGGCGCGCCGGGGGCCGCCCCACCCCGCCTGTCTGATCGCCCCGCGCGCCTGCCCCGATGTCATGGCTACCCGGCCCCACTCGGTGTGCGACATACGCGTGGTCGGACGCCCGATGGCACGATACGTGCTACGACTATCGGTGGCATCTAAGTGGCCGGTGGCTTCAAGGTCGTCGTTTTGAAGCGGCACATCCTACGAGCGCCGACCGCCGACCCACTTAGGGGATGAGCGGGTGCCACCAATGCAAGCCTCACAGCCATCTAGAGGGGACGTGCGACATATGGACTCTGAGCACGTGGTCTGCCCGTACTGCGGTAGGGACATCCGGGAGGCAGGTGTGGTGAAGGTAGAATCAGGGGTGACGCAGCACAATCTCTATCACTATCATCCCCATGCGGGCCAGTTCATGGAGGAAGACTTGGGCAAGCGCCAGTATGGGACCGCTACGTCGTGGCAATGCCGCTCCTGCAAGCGCGATCTCAACGGCAAGATCGCAGCATTCGTCGAAAGCCATCTTGAGCGCTGCTAAACCACAGCCAGGGTGCAACCCGCGGGGTCGGTAGCGGCCCGCACTGGCGGTCCCGCCGCGGCTTTGGTTTAGGGTGAACGCGCAACGAGAGGATCGCCGGCCCGGTCGGCAGCAGCTATCTCTGTAGGCCGGGTCGCAAGAACAGCTAGAAGGATCTCAACCATGGCGGAGACACAGACCAACACACCGCGAAAGACGGATGATAGCAAGAGCGATCAGGCCAAGGGGGCCGAGGCCAAGCACGACGTGACGGAGGCGGCGCGCGCCGGTGCCGACGCAACACAGCACGTGGCCGCGGCCGGCCGGACACAGACAAGGCGAGCCATCGAGGAGGCGTCGCGCATCAGCGCGGCGAGTGAGGAGGCCGGCACCAGGGTGGTGTACGAGTTGGCGGATCGGTCGGTCGAGGCCGGCCGTAAGCTGTTCGACGCATGGTCCACCGGCACCGAGGCCGCGATTCAGGGCGCCTTCGATCTGCAAAATGCGGTGCTCTCGACGGGCCTATCCTACATCGAGACCGGCGACAGGGTCAGTCGCGACGTCGTTGAGCGGTGGTCGGAGGCCGCACATTCGGCGCAACAGGCCACTCTGGAGGCGTGGCAGGCCACCATTCAGACGGCCTGGAGTTACGACGAGCCCGCTGAGTAGCGATCAGACGCAACCGGCGCGGGCGGGTTAACAGGACCGCTCGTCCAGATACGTGGCTATCCGGCCTGATCGGCCTGTATCGCCTCACGCTCAGCCTACGCGCCTCTGGCCAATTGGGCCGGATGGGACGTAGACTGAACGTGAGGACCGCGATGAATCTGCAGCCGCCTACCGTGCAGACATGCTACGATCGCGTCGCCGCCGAGTACGCCGCGCACTATCTGGGCGAACTGGCCTATAAGCCGCTGGATCGCGCCCTGCTGGACTGCTTCGCCGAGCAGGTACGCGGGCGCGGCCCGGTCGGCGATATCGGTTGTGGCCCTGGCCAGGTGACCCGCTATCTGCACGAGCGCGGCCTGCCGGTGGTGGGCATCGACCTGTCCCCGGAGATGGTGGCGCAGGCGCGACAGCACCATCCGGGGCTTACCTTCCGCCAGGGCACCATGCTCGACCTCGACGTGGAGGACGGCGCCTGGGCGGGCCTGGTCTCCTTGTACTCCATCATCCACCTCGAGCACGATCTGGTTCCGCGTGCCATGGCCGAGTTCTATCGCGTCCTGCAACCCGGCGGGCTCGTCCTGCTGTCATGTCACCTGGGCCAGGAACGTCGCCACCTGGACGAGTGGTGGGGCCATCCCGTCGATATCGATTTCCTGTTCTTCGAGCGGCCGACCGTCGAGGGATGGTTGCGGGGTGCGGGTTTCACCATCCAGGCACGCATCGAGCGCGAGCCGTACGTCCCGAACGAGGTTGCGACGCAGCGCGCCTACCTGCTGGCGCGGAAGCCGCCGGATGCCGGGGGCGATCAGACATGAGCGCGCGCGAACCGGTCACAGCCGACGACCTAGAAGGAGCGGTCTCCGCCGTGGTATCAGCCCTCCAACCGGCCGTGGATCGGGATTGGTCGGTGCTCGCCGGCGCGCTCGAATGGGGCTGCCGGCGCACGGCCGAGCATCTTGGCGATGTGCTACTCTCCTATGCCGGCCAGATAGCGGTCCAACCCCAGAGTCGCTATGTGCGTTTCTGGGCCTCCGCCGAAGCCGATGCCTCGCCGGCCGAGATCCTGGAGTTCGCCGAGGCTGCCGGACGCATCCTGGCTGCCGTCATACGCTGCGCCCGACCGGACGCCCGGGCCTTTCATCCCACGGGGATGGCCGATCCGGAAGGGTTCGCCGCCATGGGCTGCGTCGAGACGTTGGTGCACGGGTACGATATTGCCGGCGGCCTGGGCATCACGCTCGACCCGCCGCGCGACCTGTGCAGGCGTGTGTTGCAACGACTATTTCCAGCAACACCGATCGACGCCGACCCCTGGGAGATCCTGCTCTGGGCCACCGACCGCGCCGACCTGCCCGGACGCGCCCGCCCGGGCAACACCTGGCGCTGGCATGGCGCACCGTTGGATATGTGAGCGCTGGACCTCCGCGGGTACAATGGGAGAGATAGGCCAGGCGACTGGTGGAAAGTGTAGGCAACGGATGGCACGAGAGGAGCCCGTCTCATGGTCGCACCGACAACACCTTACCCGACTGTATATACCGACCGGCTCATCACCGCCGATGAGTTCGCCGCGATGCCCGAGCACGCGTGCTACGAGCTCGTGCTGGGACGGCTAGTACCGGTGGCTCCCGCCTCGACCGACCATGGAGATATCGGCTCCAATCTCAGCTATCTGGTCATGCACCATGTACGCACGCACAGGTTAGGGCGAACCTATATCGCCGAGACCGGATTCGACATCTCTCAGCCCGGCGATGTCGGCCAGACCGTGCTTGGCGCCGACCTGGCGTTCATTCGAGCCGATCGCGTGCCGGCACGCGGCGGCAGGCCCGCTTTCAAGAGGGTCGTGCCGGACATGGTATACGAGGTCGCCTCGGACAGCCAGACCGGTGAGGAGATGGCCGATAAGGCGCGATTGTGGACCGGCCGGGGCGTGCGCCTGTGCTGGATTCAATGGCCTGCCCGGAACACCATCGACGTGTGGCACCCCGGAGATGTTGCGCCACGTACGCTGGGGCTGACCGACGAGCTTGATGGCGAAGACGTGCTACCCGGCTTTCGCTGTCCGGTCTCCGCCGCCTTTGAGTAGCGGGGATCGACATGGGTTGAAGTCACCGCTGTGAAGAGCAGCTCAGCCACACACATTACGCCGGGTCGGCGAGCGGGGGCAGCTCGGCCGGCGAGCCCAGCCCGAGCGTCTGCAGGAAGGTCATCGTCGTGCTGTAGAGCGTCGGACGGCCGGGCCCATCGAGGCGGCCGCTCTCCTCAATCAGGCCGTGCTCGAGCAACACACGCAGGCCGTGGTCGCAGCTCACACCGCGGATGCGCTCGATCTCGGGGCGCGTCACCGGCTGGCGGTAGGCGATGATGGCCAGCGTCTCCAGCACGGCGGGTGAGAGGCGCGCGCGTTCAGGTATACCCAGAAAGCGCGCCACGGTCGGCGCGTGCTCGGGCGCCGTGGCCAGTTGCACGCGCTCGCCGTGCCGCTGAACGCGCAGGCCGTGGCCACCCTCCAGGTAGTGCTGCTGCAGCTCCTCCAGCCCCTGTTCCACCTCGCCGGTGGCCAGTCCAAGCGCGCGCGCCAGCGCGCCGATGGTGGCGGCGTCGCCGGCCGCGCAGAGCAAGGCCTCAAGCCGGGCCAGGAGCGGCGCCATCACCCCTCGCCCTCTACCACCAGCTCGATGGGGCCGAAGTTGCTCTGCTGCCGCATGGTGAGATGGCGGCGTCGCACCAACTCTAGCACGGCCAGGAACATGGTGACCGCCGCGAGGACGTCGGTGGCCTCGGCGGCCAAGGCGCGAAAGCTGGTGCGCGGGCGCGCCCGCAGGTGTGCGAGCACGATGTCCAGGATCTCGTTGAACGGCACCAGCGGGCCGGGCGCGGCGGCAGCGGCCAGTTCGCGGTCGCGCAGGCGCGCCATGGCGCGCCGGGCCAGGCGCTGCAGTCGAGAAGCGTCCAGATCCACCATGCCGGGCGGGAGAGCCGGCACCGCGGCAGACGACGCCGGATGGCCGAACGACCGCAACCCGGCCTCCTGGCGCTCGGCCAGCAGACGCGCGGCATCGCGGAAGCGCCGGTAGGTCAGCAGCCGTTCCTCCAGGTCATCCTCGTCGTCGCCCGCCTCGCGCGTCTCGTCGCTGGGTGTCTGCGGGAGCAACGCCTGCGACTTGAGCAGCAGCAGCCGCGTCGCCACGTACAGGAACTCGGCGGTGAGGTCGAGGTCGAGCGACGGGGCGTCGCGCACCACGGCCAGGAACTGGTCGGCAACCTCGACCAACGAGACGCGCGTGACCGGCAACTCGCGCCGCTCGATCAGGTCGAGCAGCGTGTGCAGCGGCCCGCGAAAGAGATCGAGCTCGACTTGAAGAGCAGGGGA
>Ga0070738_10005555_pt1 | contig 13875 bp, 10 predicted proteins | sample Coa_R2_2_FD_66446 | JGI IMG/M metagenome (GOLD analysis project Ga0070738, IMG submission 66446) | Surface soil microbial communities from Centralia Pennsylvania, which are recovering from an underground coalmine fire - Coalmine... | ecosystem: Environmental > Terrestrial > Soil > Unclassified ... | reverse complement strand
CAGCGCAGTATTGATGGAAATCAGCGAGGAGTGGGAAACCGACAAAATCTACTTACGAATGGAAAACAGTGGCTCGATTACCCGGGAACAATGAATTTACAGAAAGAACTTGACTTTATCCCGTCTCTGCCTCCCACCGGCGCAGCCCTGCCCAAAACAACCGGTGACCGATACTGTCGAACTCCGTCGGGCACCATGCCAGCGTCCAACCGGGACCGTAGATTCGGAATGGTTGAAGAGCCCAGCGCCAGGGAAGTATCCGGCGCACACGGTCGGGCAGATATCCATGTTGGCCTGCCCAACTGACCGGGAGTCTTAAGGGATTCAGGAGAGGACTTACCACATGTTTTGAAATCCCCCGGACGTTCATACAGAGTGCCTGCCCTGCGCCATCCCCATTATCAACGCAGAAAACAGCGGCGGCATCCGTCCGTCAACGATGTTCCTGGAAACTGTCGGAGATCATCCGCGCAGGGATACCGTGTGTAAAACCCAACACGGTCACCGATTCCGGACTGGCCGCGGAGCCCGGCAAGCGGTTTCTAGGCCGCTCGCCGAAGCTTCATTCCGATCCCACGCAGCTCCCGCGCGGTTCCCACGATCGACATGTGATTCAAAGGAAACTCCAGAAACACGTGCAGAAAGCTGAGGCAAAACAGGACCTTCATGGCCGCAGAGGAATCGTAGAGATAGAGCGCGATGCAGGCCGCCCACATGACTCCGAGCAGCGGCAGCCGCATTCCCGGCACCTTGTGCCACTTGATGATCGCTGTCTTGGAAAACCAGTTCAAATAGTGGTAAGTGTACGCAAACGCAATGAACCGCATGACCGTCAGGCCATTGTCGGAACCGAACACGCGCCGCACATTCTCATCCATCTGCGCTTGCGAGTGCGGAGGCGCCAGCCCCAACAGAGCGGTGTTGATATTCGAAAACGGGCGCCAATACGCTTGAACGATAGAGTCGCTCACTCCGAAACTGCCGGGATGCAGGACGAGGTACAGCAGCGGGCAAACCAGAAAGCACCCGAAGGCCAGGTATCCGCTGACGCTGCGCTCCTTCAACGCCCCGAAAATCATGAAGACACCCGTAAACACGTAGACATGGATCAGCGTAGGGAGAAAGAGGGCCAGCAGCAGGACGATAAAGGCACTGGAGTTGACGGCGATGAGAGAAACCGCGGCCACCAGCCCTAATCCCACCAGCCGCGCAGACCTTGTCCCCGTCAGGAAGAAGACCAGCGCGCTTCCGAAAGCCAAACCGATCGCCGCCGCCATATCGTGGGGAGAGCGGAATAGCTTGACCGGCCCGAAAGAAAATGTCGCGAAGATGGACGGCACCAGCGCCAGTGCGGCCAGCACCCACGGGTCGTACCCGCCCTTTGTGAAGAAGCGCCGCCTCTCCAGCCAGGAGATCTCCGTCAGGTAATGGCCGGGCCCCAGGATCGCATAGGCGAAGAGAAATAACTGGAATGGCAGGTACAGGGCAATCGCAAACGACGCCAGAATCAGAGCGATATTAATGGAATTGACGGTCCGGGTAGTCGTAGAACCACCGTGCCCCCCGGATGGGGCTTTCTTGCTGAGGGTTGCGCAAGACATCGAGCAGTCCGCCTGTGTCGAGACTCGGGGCCACAGCCCCGGTGCGCCGCCGGCGCCGTCAGCAAACATCGTCGGCGCCGCACAACGCCGGTAGAATACCCCCGCTCCAATTTCCCGGGCTATTGCCCAAATGGGTTAGTCCGGATGGTCAGGGGGAGCGAAGAAAAAGCGGCCACCGGAACTGCGGCAATATTTCCTCTGCGCGCTCATTGGCTTACCGGCGGAACCCGCCTTCCACCGCGCCGTGCCGTGCTATCACTGTGGTGCAGACGCTCCGTCCGCAACTCCGGAATCGGAAACCGAAATTGGCTTCGTTTCGCAAATCCGTTGCCAGCCTCGCGCGGCCTTGCCCCACCCGCGATTCAGCTACCGATGGCTTCGATCTTGGCTTCGTTTTCCCAGCGCCTATCCCACAGCAAACACGCCGCTTAACACCGATCGTTGGGTTCGTTTTGCAAAATTTGGTTTGCCTTCGTTCCGTCGCGCCGGCCTTGATATCCTGTGAGATGGCAAGCCGCGCGCCCGTCAACGCAAAAATTCTCTGGAACCGGTCGAAAATTCGCTCCAAACTCAAACAAACTGTGGTAGTTTTGTTTCTTTCGGGGGTGGTGTGCGCCCGCGCCCAAGCGCCTTTGCTCCGCTTGGAGAAGAGCGGCGACGCGATGGGTTCCACCTACACCGTCGAGTTGTACGGCTCCGATCGGTTAAAAATGGAGGCTGCCGCGGACGCGGCGTTTGACGAAGTCCGGCGGCTGGATGAGCTCCTCTCGAATTACAAAGCCGATAGTGAGTGGAGCCAGGTCAACCGGCATGCGGCGGAAAAGCCGCTGCGGATATCCCGGGAGTTATTCGATCTCCTCTGGGCCTGCCAGGAATATAGCAGGGAAAGCGAAGGCGCTTTCGATATCTCGGTTGGCCCGCTGATGAAGGTCTGGGGGTTTTACAAGGGCACCGGCCATTTGCCGCATCGGGCGGAGGTCGAGGCGGCTATGACCAAGGTGGGATACCGGCACGTCCACCTCGACCGGGCGGCACAGACCGTCTGGTTCGACCGGCCGGGGGTGGAGTTGGACCCGGGCGGCATCGGCAAAGGCTATGCCGTCGACCGCATGGTGGATGTATTGAGACAGAAAGGGATTACCATCGCCCTCGTGGCTGGGTCGGGCAGCAGTATCTATGGTATGGGGGCTCCCCCGTCGGAGCCTCGCGGCTGGAGGATCGAGATCAAAAATCCATGGAATACAAGCCGGTCGGCGGCGGAGGTTTTCCTCAAGGACATGTCCATGTCCACCTCCGGCAGCTACGAGAAGTTCTTCCGTGCCGAAGGCCGGATTTACGCCCACATCATGGACCCGCGAACCGGATACCCGGCGCAGGGCAGCGTGGCGGTTTCGGTTGTTTGCCCGCGCACCATCGATAGCGAGGCGTGGGCCAAGCCGTATTTCGTGAACGGCCGCCAGTGGGCGGCCAGGCATAAGCCAAAAGACTTTCGCGTATTTTTCTGCGAAGACAGGGTGGATCAGCCATGCGCGTGGCTCCAATGACCAGCCGGTTCCTCGACGCCTGCCGGCGGCGTCCTACCGATGTTCGGCCGGTATGGTTCATGCGGCAGGCCGGCCGTTACCTGAAGCAGTACCGCCAGATCCGCGAGCGCCACGGCATTCTCGAAATGTGCAAACGCCCCGATCTGGCCGCCACGGTCACGCTGCAGCCCGTCGAAATCCTGGACGTGGACGCGGCCATCATCTTCGCGGACCTGCTGCTGCCGGTCGAGCCGATGGGCCTCAAGCTGCGCTACGCTCCCGGCGAAGGGCCGATCATCGATAATCCCGTCCGCACCACCGACGATATCGATTCGCTCTCGACCACCAATACGGACGACCTCGGCTACGTCGGGCAGGCCATCCAGCAGGTCGTGCGCGCGCTCGCCGGCAAGGTCCCGGTGATCGGCTTCGTGGGAGCGCCGTTCACCATGGCGAGCTACATGATCGAGGGCGGAGCCTCCCGCAACTTCATCCGCACCAAGCGCATGATGTACAGCGACGAGACCATGTGGCGCCGCCTGATGGGCAAGATCGTGGACGTGCTCGCGCCCTTCGCCCACTTGCAGGTGACGGCCGGCGCGCGCGCCATTCAGGTCTTCGATAGCTGGGTCGGTGCGCTCGGCTCGGACGACTACGTGCGCTACGCCGCGCCGTACTCCCGCGCGCTCATCGAGCGCATCCGCTCGACCGGCGTCCCGGTGATCCACTTCGGCACCGGCGCTTCCGGGTACTTCCGCGAGCTCCACGCGGCCGGCGGCGACGTCATGGGAATGGATTGGCGCATCAATATCGACCAGGCTTGGATGGACATCAGCTACCGCGCCGCGGTGCAGGGCAACCTGGATCCGGTGGCGCTGTTCGCGCCGCTCCACGAGCTGCGCGCCAAGGTCCACGAGTTGCTCAAGCGCACCGGCACGCGGCCCGGCCACATCTTCAACCTGGGGCACGGAATCCTGCCCGAAACTCCGGTCGACAACGTGCGCGCCGTGGTCGAAATGGTGCGGGAATTCCGGCCGTGAGCGATGCGGTCCTGCTCCTGGCGCACGGCGCGCCGGAGCGGGTCGAGGATGTCGAAAGCTACCTGGCCCAGATCCGTGGCGGCCGTCCGGGCAGCGCGCAAGTCGTCGAGGAAGTCAAGCACCGCTACAGCCGGATCGGCGGCGCCTCTCCCCTGCTCCGCTGGACTCGCGAACAGGCGGCGGCACTCGAAAAGCTCCTCGGAATCCCCGTATTCTTCGCGATGCGCAACTGGCATCCCTTCATTCGGGATGTGGTTCCGCAAATCCGCGCGGACCGCGTCGCCGCCGTTTGCCTCGCGCCCCAGTATTCCGAAATGAGCGTGGGGCTGTACATGAAGCGCACCGTGGAAGCCGCGCCGGATCTCAACCTGATCTGGGCCAGGAGCTATCACGACGAGCCGCTCCTCATCGAAGCCTTCGCCGAGCGCCTCCGCCCGCTGCTGCCGGCGGCCCGCGTTCTATTCACCGCCCACAGCCTGCCCGAAAAGATCCTCGAATCCGGCGATCCCTATCCCGAGGAATGCCGCGCCACCGCAGCCGCCGTAGCCGCGCGCGTAGGCCTGGCGAGCTACGAATTCGCCTTCCAGAGCCAGGGCATGACCTCCGAAAAATGGCTCGGCCCCACGGTCGAATGCGTGCTCGACCGCTATGCTGCCGAAGGCGTGCGCGAGGCCGTGATCGATCCCATCGGTTTCGTCTGCGATCACGTCGAGATCCTCTACGATATCGACATCGGCTTCCGCGACTACGCGGCCGCCCGCGGCATCGCGGTGCGCCGCCCGGAATCGCTCAACGGCTCCCCCACGTTCACCCGTGCCCTGGCCGAGGTGGCCAAGCGATGCCTGGCAGCCTGATCGTCGGCGGCGGCATTTCCGGCCTTTCCACGGCCTATTACCTACGCAAGGCGGGCATTGGCGCCACCATCGTCGAATCCCGCCCGCGGCTCGGCGGCGTCATCCAGACGGAGCACGTCGAGGGCTGCACCATCGAGGCGGGGCCGGACAGCTTCCTCTCCGCCAAGCCGGCGGCGCTCGACCTGATCCGCGAGCTCGGGCTGGCTGCGGACGTGATCGGCTCCAATGACCGCCTGCGCGTCACCTTCGTCCGCAGGTCCGGCCGCCTGGTGCCATTGCCCGACGGTCTCATGATGATGGTGCCGACCAAAATCCTGCCGCTCGTCGCTACGCCGCTGCTCAGCGTCGCCACAAAGATCCGCATGGGCCTGGAACTCCTGCGCGCCCCCCAGCCGCTGCCCGGCGACCAATCGGTGGCCGATTTTGTCCGCGAGCATTACGGGCAGGAGGCCGTCGATTACCTGGCCGAGCCGCTCCTCTCCGGCATCTACGGCGGCGATCCCGCGCAGCTCAGCGTCGCGGCCGTGCTGCCGCGCTTCGTCGAGCTGGCGCGCCAATACGGCAGCCTGACGCGCGGCGTGCTGGCGTCGCGGGCCAAGGCGCGCTCGAACGGCGCGCAATCCGAGCCCGCGCCGCTCTTTCGCACGCTCAAGGGCGGGCTCGGGCAGTTGGTGGATGCCGTTGCCGCCGCGGCGAAACCGGAGGTCATCCCGGCGCGCGCCGAAAGCCTGGAACGCGCGCCCGGCGGCTTCCGCGTGCGCATCGCCGGGCAATGGATCGAGGCCGGCCACGTCGTGCTCGCCTGCGAGGCCCACAATGCCGCGCCGCTCGCGGCCGCCCTCGATCCGCGCCTCGGCGAGCTGCTGGCTGCAATTCCGTACAGCTCTTCGATGACCGTCGCGGTCGGATTCGATGCGGCCGACTTCCCCGCCCCGCCGGTGGGCTTCGGCTTCCTGGTGCCCAGGAAAGAGCGTCGCCGTCTGGTCGCCTGCACCTGGGTCGGGACCAAGTTCGGGCACCGCGTGCCTCCCGGCAAGATCCTGGCGCGCTGCTTCCTCGGCGGGATGGACGACGCCGGGGTGCTGGCCGAGTCCGACGACACGGTGACAGCCGAGGTCGCGCGCGAGCTGCGCGAGATCGCCGGCGTGACTGCCCGCCCGCGGTTTACCCGCATCTTTCGCTGGCCCCGGTCGATGGCGCAATACACCGTCGGGCACCTCGAGCGCGTCGCGGAGATCGAAGCCCGCGTGGCCGCCGTGCCCGGCCTGCACCTCGCGGGCAATGCTTACCAGGGGATCGGCATCCCCGACTGCATCCGCATGGGTAAGGCCGCGGCCGAAAAGATCGTTACCGGCGGCGCGACGCCGTAATCCGGAACTCCACCGCCCCGCGCGCCTTGGCTTCCGCTGCCGTCCAGACCACATCCGAGGCGGGATGCCCCGCGCCGAGATGCACCGCCTCCTCGGCAATCCACGGCACTCGCGGGAAATCCCGCACCCAGATCGGACCGGGCGTGCGGCGGGCAAAGGCGATGAGCTGCTCGGTCGGCGCGGCGCGCTCCAGGAACTGCGAGCGCTTCTTCGTCCAGAGATAGCCGATGTTTTGGATCACGATCAGCGCCATCACGGCCCACGCCACGCGAAACCCAGGGACGTACCGGCCCGGGAAATACAGGTCCGGCATTCGGCTCAGCGCCAGTCCCACCAGCATCGCCAGCCCGGCGCTCGCGAGATAGGTCTGGCGGCTCGGAATTTCCGTCGAATAAGTCAGGAACGCGTACGGCAGCAGCGCGATCGCGATCCACGCCAGCGCGAGGCCCGCGGTCTGCAGTGCCTTCCGGTCGCGGGTGATCCACACCGCCGCCAAGGCCAGCCATCCCCACGGCCACAGCACCCGCGCCACGCCGCGCGGCCACGTGATCCAGAACGGCGCGCGCCATGAGAAGCTGCCATCGCCGAAGCGGAACGTTGCCGGCCCCAGGAAAATCGAACCCGTGACCACCGCCGCGACGGCCGCGTACGGCAGCCAGCGCCGCCAGTTCCGATGCGGCGCGGCGAGATAGAACAGCGGCAGCAGAATGACCGCCGATTCCTTCGAAATCAGCGCCAGGGTGAACGGCGCCACACCCCACGCGCGATCCTTCCGCCACGCCCACAATGCCAGCGCGCCGAAGAGGAACAGCCACAGCTCGTTGATGGCGGAGAACCACATCACCGCTTCCTGATGCCCTTCGGCGACGGCGAAAAACGCCGCCGCCCAGAACGCCGCAGGCCGGAATTGGGGCCAGGCGAGGCAGATGGCGAATAGCAGCCACGTGTTCACAATGTGCAGCGCCAGGCTGAGCAGGTGGTACGCCCAAGGGCGCAGGCCGGCCAGGCGCCACATCCAGTACATCGTCCATTCGCTGGTGGAGCGCACGCGGTAGACCGGATGCCCGGCCAGCGCCGGGAGCGCAGACGGAGCTCCGTACACCTGGGATTGGGCCAGGTTCGGGTAGTCGTCTTCGATCAACGGCAGGCCCAGCGCCGGGGCGTAGGCAAGAAAGCAAAGGACGGCAAGAAGGAGGCAGTGCAGGCCAGAGGCCTGCACTGCCGGCTTTACGCCATTACTTTGAGGAACGCGGCCTTGAATTTCTCCATCTCCTCGGCCGTGCCGATGGTGACGCGCACGTGCGTCGGCCAGCTCGGCCACACGCGGCCGATGTAGACGTGGTACTGCTCCCGCAGCGCCTTCTGCACCTCGCCGCCGGGCCGGTGCACGTCCACCATGAACTTATTGGAAACGGAAGGCACGTACTGGAAATGGTGCTTGTCCATCCAGGAGAACATATCGTTGCGGATATCCGCAATGATTTTGCGCCGCTCGGGCACGAGGTTCTTTGCCTTGAGGCTCGCCGTCGCCGCCGCCATCGCGGTGATGGGCATAGCGCCGCTCGAATATTGCGACACCTTCGCCAGCAGGTCGGGCCGCGCCAGTGCCGCGCCAGCGCGGATGCCCGCCATGCCGTAGATCTTCGAGAAAGTCCGCAGAATGACGACGTCTTTATCCTGCGCCACGAGGTCCGAACACATCTTCTCGCCGCAAAGATGAATGTACGCCTCGTCGATCATGACCACCGCGCCCTTCGGCTTGTTTTCGACCAGCCACTCGATGTCTTTCCGCGGCGTGATTGTGCCGGTGGGGTTGTTCGGGTTGCAGATGTAGATCAGCCCCGTGTCCGGGCTGGCCGCCGCCATCGCCTTCACGTCGTGCGCATAGGTCTTGGTCACCGGGACGCGGATGACCTTGGCCCCGATCACCCGGGCCGCCACTTCTCCGGCCTCATAGCCGGGGTCAGCGGTCACAAAAGGCCGCTCCGGCCCAGTGAACGCCAGCACCGCCTGGTGCAGCGGCGCGCTCGATCCGGCATAGATCCGCACGTAGCTGGACTTCAGCCCTTCCATTTCCGCCATCAGCTCGCGCGTGGTGTCGGTCTGGTTGTACAGGTACCGGCCGCCCTGCGGGATGATGTCGCGCATTGCCTGGCGCGCTTCCTCGCACGGGCCGAGCGGATTTTCATTCGCATCGATCTTCACCGCGTCCGCGGGCATCGGACCGCGCACTTGCGAAAGCTGTGCCAGGGCCGGCTCGTTGTAGAACGGCAGCGCGGCGCCGGCGGAAATGACAGCGGCAATCCGGCCGAGGTCCCGGCGCGAAAAACCGCGTTTCAGAAAGTCGCGTGTCTGTTCCTGGGTGAAGATCATGCGCACACTCCCCTCCCGTGTGAAAAGATCGCAAATAGGGTACCAGTTTCGGACGCCGGTGTAAATCGTAAAAAGCGCGGGGTTTCCGGTTCAGAACCGGTAATACAGCCCGAACTGCATAATTCGGGGCGAATAGAACATCGAGCTGATCACCCCGAAAGTGTTCGAATTGATGTTCTGGTCTCCCACCCAGAAGGTCGCGTGGTTCACCGCGTTGAACGCATCGGCGCGCAATTCGACGTTCTGGTGCTCGGTGATCTTCACGGCCTTGATGAGGCTCATGTCGATATTGAACGTCCACGGGCCGGAAAATTCGCGGCGCTGCAGCACGCCCAGGCTTCCGGCGACGGGATTAAAGAACACCTGGCCGTTGAAGAAGGGCTCGGTGTCCGCGTTGACGCCGGTGCCATCGGAGGGATTGATGGCGGATTTCGCGACCATCATCGGCCCGTTGCCGGTCATCTGAAATTTGACCACCTGTGAAAGCTGCGATCCGCCGAGCAGCGTGGTCGCGGTGTTGTAGTACGACCGCGCTTCGCGGTTCAGGGTGCCGCGGCCAGAAAGGATGGAGAACGGCGCGCCGGACTGCCACACCATGTTGCTGGCGAACTTCCAGCCGCCGATCACCCGGTTCAGCGGCCGGTAGCCCAGGCGATGGCCTTCGCCGAACGGCAGCTCGTATTCGCCGAACGCCTTGATCATATGGTTGAGGTCGAAGTTGGCGCGCGAGCGTTCCAGCCCCGGATTGTTCAAATCGAGGAAGGCCTGAAAGCGCGTCTGCAGATCGCCGTCGCCATCGCTCAGCACCTTGCCGAACGTGTAGTTCGCCTCGACCTTCAAGCCGCTCTTCATCCGATGCCGCACCACGACCTGCAGCGAGTTATAGCTGGAGCTCGAGTAGTTCGTCAGCATGTCCGTGGCGAGCGCGTTCGGGTTGGGAAAAAAGCTGACCCGGCCGTTGAGGCCGTTCTCCGTCAGCACGGTCGCCAGCTCGCCGGGCTCGCCGCTCTCGATCAGGTTGACGACTGTCGAATTGTTCAGGATGTTCCGGGCCATCAGCGGGAAGACCGTAAGCGGCTGGCTGCCGGGAATATTGGCGTTGTAGTTGGGATTGAACGTGCCGAGGGCATGAAAAGCCAGCAGGCCGTTGTTTTCGGCGCGCTGGAAGTCGGCCAGAAAGCCGTTCTGGACGATCTGCACCTGGTTGAAATCGAAGGCGCGGTACGCCCCGACCACGTGATTCCCTACATAGCGCACCTCGAAAAATGTGCCCTTGAAATCGTGCTGGATGCCGATGGAATACTGCTGCACGTGCGGCCGGTTGAGGTTCGGATCGACCATCGTCAGCACCGTCGTGGGATTGACCGCATAGTTCTGCGAGAGTGTCAGGGGCACCTGATAGGTGGGGAGCTGAATCGCCGGGGGATTCGAGGCCCGACCGGAAAGACCGAAGTCCTGCGCGAAGCCCTGCAGGCCACCGTTGGCCTCCAGCATGTTCTCCGGCGCGACGATCTCCTGGTCGTTGACGTAGCTGATGGCATAGCCGCCGCGCAGCGCGGTCTTGCCATCGCCGAAGATATCCCAGGCGAAGCCGAAATTGGGCGCGAAGTCCTTCCACCGCCGGTTGTAATAGGGCCGGCCGACGGCGGAGCCCGCGAAATTCAGTGTGGCGTTCGACATCAGCGTCTGCACAGCCGAGCCGGTGAGGACCGGCGCCAGTTCGAGGGCGTCGCGTTCATCGAGCACGCCGGGAAGGTCCCATTTGAGCCCGAGCGTCAGCGTGAGATTGCGTGCGGCCTTGAACTTGTCCTGCGCGTACACATCGTAATCGTTCAGCCGAAAATGGCGCACGAACGCCGCTCCGGGGACGAAGCCCGATGTGCGGCTGGTGACGTTCAGGGTTTGGGCATAGTTATCGACGTAACCGCCCAGTGTCGCGAGCAGCGCGTTGGCATTCGCCAGGTCGGTGTTGGTGATGCCGGGCAGGTCGCGGCGGGAGAGCCCCGGCTGGCCGGTTCCCATGGCGAGGCCGTAAGCGGGAATGACGCCGGAATCGTCGTAGGAGCGCACGCGGACATTCTGGCCGTGAAAGCCGAACTGCAGGTAGTGGCGGCCGCGCTGGTACGCGGCATCGTCGGAGAGCGAGAAAGTGTCGGTATTGCGCCCCTGCGGCAGGAACTCGTTCACCGGGTCGGAAAAGGCCATGCCGGTCAGATAATACGAGCCGAACTGCTGGGAGGTCAGGAAGTAGCCGTAAGTGAGATTAAAGCCCGCGCGGACCTCGTTGGTAAGGCGCGCCGTGGGGGTCAAGCGCCAGGAGAGCGCCACGAAGTTCGCATGCGTCGGATTGTAGGCCTTGGGAATTACCGAATAATCGTTCTCAAGATCGGGCCGGTCCGAGTTATCGCGGTTCCAGAGATAGGAGCCGCTGACGGCGTTCTTGGTGGAGATGTTGTAGTCGATCTTGCCCGTGACGTTGTCGCGCGTCTCGTTATCGCGCTGGTTGAAGCGGTATCCGCCGGTGTTGAGCCCATCCCCCACGATATTGGTGTTGATGTACTGCGGCCCCGGCACCTGGTTCAGGAGGGTCTGCATGGCGGGATCGATGCCGGTATTTCGCAGTTGCAGAAGGTTCACGGTGTGGGGCGTACCTGAGCTGTCCTTGTAAGTGAAGATACCCTGCCGCGCCGGCCCGGTCAGGATCGTATCGGTGACGGGCACCTGCTGGTGAGCGCGCACGGCTTCATAGTTCGAGTAGAAAAACAGCTTGTCCTTGCGGATCGGGCCGCCGATCGAGGCCCCGAGCTGGTTCTGGTTCAGAAACGGCCGCGCGATCCCGGACTGATTGTTAAACCAGTCGTTGGCCGAGAAGTAGTTATTGCGGTTATACCAGAAGGCCTCGCCGTGGAACTCGTTGGTGCCGGAAGGCGTGGAGAACGCCGTTTCCGTCGCCCCGCCGAACGAGGCCGCATTGCCGTTGGAGGAAACCAGCGTCATCTGCCGCACCTGGCCGAGCAGCAGCTTGTTCGGCACATAATCGAGGGCATTATCGCGGATGTAGTTGTCCTGGATGTTGATGCCGTCCAGCGTGACATCCGAGTAGGACGTGCGCAGGCCGTTGATCACGGTGGCGGAATTGCCGTTCGAGACCACGCCCGGCTGGGTTTGGAGCACTCCCAGCGGGTCTCGATCGAGGATCGGCAGGCTGCGGATATCCTCCATGCTGATGGTGCCCGAGATTTCCGCGCTCGAAGTTTCGACGCCCGCGTTTTCCGCCACCACGTCGACGGTTTGGGTGACGCTGGCAAGCTGCAGCTTGATCGCCGGGATGCTCGTCTCCTTCGCCGCATCGACGGTCACGCTCCGGACCACGGCTTTGACGAAGCCTTTCGCATCCACCGAGACGTCGTAATCGGCCGGGCGGACGCCGATGAAGTGATAGAGGCCGTCGCTGGAGGTCCGGACCGTCATCAGCGCGCGCTGCCCGCCCGCGAGGATCAGGTCGACCTGCGCGCCCGGCACGGCGGCGCCCGAGGCATCCACCACGGCTCCGGTAACACGTCCCGAAAACTGCGCCCGGACCGGCAAAGCGCCGAGGCAGAGAAACACTGCGACCCACGAAGCGAAACGCATATGGCTATTTAACCCCAATTCCCGGCGGCTGTCGCGCAGCGGAGCCGCGACGCGACGCACTCACCGCTCCCTGACGTTTGCGGGCTTGTTTCGTCACGTAAAATGAGGACAGCCATGTTCCGCCCAGCGCTTGCCGTGCTTCTGGCCGCCTGCTTTGCCTCGGCGGGCGTACCGCAATTCAAGCTGCGCGACACCGGCGGCGCCGTCCACACCGATGGCGAGTGGAAATCCGCGCGGGCCGTGCTCCTGTTCTTTGTCACCACCGATTGCCCGGTCGGCAACAGCTATGTCCCGGAAATGAACCGGATTAAGGAAGCCTACGCGCCGCGCGGCGTAGTGGTGTGGGGGGTCCAGGCGGAAACCTCGATCCCGGAATCCGCCGTGGCGGCATACGCGAAGGATTACCGCTACGGCTTCCCGCTGCTGCTCGATCCGGCGCAGCAACTCGTCCGGCTGGCCGGCGCGACGATCACGCCGCAGGCCGCCGTGCTCTCACCGGATGGCCGCGTGCTGTATCTGGGCCGCATCGATAACCGCGTCGCCGATTTCGGAAAGCAGCGGCCGCAGGCCACCGAGGCCGATCTGCGCGAGGCGCTCGATGCCGTGCTCGCCGGCAAACCCGTGCCGCATCCTTATACCAAGTCCATCGGGTGCGCGATCAATCGCGTAAAGTAGAAAGTATGAAGCTGTCTGTTGCGGTGGCCGCGGTCCTGGCGGCATCCTGCCTGTTCGCCGCGGGCGACGATGAAGAAGTCAAGAACCTTCCCGCGGGCGAAGGCAAGGACGCGGTGGTGAAAGTCTGCCTGAACTGCCACGGAGCCGGCAATTTCCGCCAATTGCGCCTGAACAAAGACGGCTGGTCGGACAAGGTGGCGGACATGGTCGAAAAGGGCGCGCAGGCGAGCGACGCCGAGACCGCGGCGGTGATCGATTACCTGGTGCAGAACTTCGGGCCGGATTCCAAGATCTACGTCAACACCGCGCCTTTTCAGGAGATCAAGGCAGTGTTCAAGCTGACCGCCGCGGAAACGCAGGCCGTGGTCGATTACCGCCAGCAGAACGGCGCGTTCCACACCGTGGCAGACCTGCGGAAGGTTCCCGGCGTCCCGGCCGAAAAGATCGACGCGCAGAAAGACCGCATCGCTTTTTAACGCCTACACCACCCGGTCCAAGGCCAGGAATTCCTGGATGTGCGGGTGGTTCGATTCCGCCAGTCCGGACACAGGTCCGAAGTAGATCACGTGTCCTTCGTATAAGAACACGACGCGATCCGCCACCTTGTACATCAGGTCCAGATCGTGCGTCACCACCACCGAAGTCAGCTTCAACTGCCGCTTCAGACGCAGCATGAGGTCGCCCAGATGGTCCGACATGATCGGGTCCACCATGGTGGTCGGCTCGTCGTAGAGGATGCACTGCGGCTGGGCCGCGAGCGCGCGCGCGATCGCGACGGCGCGCTTGTAGCCGGTCGAAAGGTCGGA
>Ga0070738_10005553_pt1 | contig 13881 bp, 12 predicted proteins | sample Coa_R2_2_FD_66446 | JGI IMG/M metagenome (GOLD analysis project Ga0070738, IMG submission 66446) | Surface soil microbial communities from Centralia Pennsylvania, which are recovering from an underground coalmine fire - Coalmine... | ecosystem: Environmental > Terrestrial > Soil > Unclassified ... | reverse complement strand
GTCCCCCTTGTCCTCCTTGTCTCCCTTGTCCTCCTTGTCCTCCTCGTCCCCCTTCCCTCGTCCCCCTTCCTATCGCCAATCTAGTTACTGCGAAAATGTTTGCGTGTCTATATATTCACGCCAACGGGTGATTTTGCCGTCTTTAAAGTCGATCGCGATCGCGTCTTCTGCTTTTTGGTGGGAACCTGTGGTTTTATTGGTCTCTTCCCAAAACCATTCGACAACAGCGCGATCGCCTTGAATGAGGATTTGATGAATCTCGATTTTTACGGAGTGCGCTGCTGTAAACTCAGCAGTGACTTGCCGAATTTGGCTTGGTCCTACCCAACGATGACCAGGGACAATAAACAGCCCATCAGGTGTGAATAGCCGAGCAAAAGCATCTGCATCACCTGATATCCAAGCCTGAGCTGCTTGTTGGATGATTTCGTGAATTTCCTCTGGTTTCATCGATTTTGTCCATCCTAAATGAGAGTTAACTGTCGGTTGTGGGGTTGTTTGACGGGTGATTAAAGTTGTAGCGACCGCGTAGGGCGTGGTAGTTTGAATTGCCAGCGCCATTACGAAGATTAAAATTAACTTATTCAAAAACAACATCTTCGTAAAGTGCTGTGATTGTCTCCTCAAAATCCACGCTGTTGAGCCGGAATGATTTGTGTTCTGATGTGTAGGATTGCAAAACCCATAACCCTTGCTCGTTACGACGAAAACACTCAACTCGTGGACGTTTCGTATTAATTAATACATACTCCTCAAGACTTTCAAGGGCTTGATAATCAGCAAATTTGTCACCTCGATCAAAAGCTTCAGTAGAATTCGATAAAACTTCGACAACTAAGCGGGGAAATCTTTTATAAGCTGGCGTTTCTTGATCTCGTTGGTCGCAAGTGACCATAACATCAGGATAATAAAAGCGATTCAGAGATTCAATTCTGACTTTCATATCAGCGATATAAACACGACAACCAGAGCCACGTACATGATTACGAAGCAGAGCAAACAAGTTGCCAGCAATGGTGACATGTGGATCAAGCGCTCCAGCCATTGCGTAGATATAGCCGTCTATATATTCATGCTTAACAAAGCTTTGTTCCTCCATTTGGAGGTACTCTTCAGCGGTAAGGCAGTGTTGTTGAGAAGAGGTTATCATGGGTAACACTTCAAAGCTTAGGCAATGGCTAAGTTTTAAGGTAGCGCTTGCTGTCCACTAAATAGAGTTTTTTATCTAATCGTATTGCTCTAATACTACCCCAGGTGCGATCGCCTGAAATCTGCCTATAGTTACCTATACCAACCTAAACTGTGACTAATGTCATAAAGAACTCTCGACTAGAGGTATAAAAAAGAAGTTAGGAAGTTAGTAAATTTTTTCCTACCGAGTAAGAAATTTATCGAACATCATGAGAATGGGGGCATCGCAATCTTACTACTGAAAGATTGAGCATTAGGACTGTTAGTCAGACAGTGGAGATTTGTTTTTTATGTTAGCAGTAGAAGAATCTGTAAACATTTTTAATAATTTAAATAATGAATATGTAAGAGCCAAGATTGTACCGATATCGTCAAGACATATTCGAGAAATTGAATTAAATTGGAAGCCTCAGTTAAGTCAGGAAAACTTTTGGTATAAAAACTTAGATATCAAAATATATTTAAATGATGAGAAAAATAATGAAATTTATGTACTAGAATACGACTCAATTGCTCAAGGTATAATAGTTTTTAAAATTGCTAATTCCCCTTCTAGGTTAGAAGTAGGTAAAAATTTAATTTATTTAACCCTAGTAAGCGTAGCTCCTTGGAACCGTGTATCTACTGTAGGTAAAAGGAATTATAAAGGAGTAAGAACTGCTCTACTATTCTTTGCAATTTTACACAGTTTCCACTTAGGTTTTGAAGGAAGAATAGCTTTACATTCTCTAAAATCCGCTGAAAGTTTTTTTAAAAAAATGCCTTTTTTTGATGGAGGATGTGATTCGTTTTATTGGGGCAATAACGGCGAACACTCAAGTTTGAAATATTTAGAAATTTCGAGAGAACAAGCAGAATTAGTTATACTAGATTTTTATTTAACTTCGTATTTAAAATTTTCTAACTAATAAGAACTGTAGAGTATATACTACGGCTTCTGTCCCCACATCCCGATTTTAGTGGTAGTACCCACCTAGGGTGCATGGCAAAAATCAAATAGAATCCTAACTCACCCGTTGTAAAAAATTTCTACCCAAGATGTTAGTTTCTGTGAAAGCAGTGGGTATCCTCATAGCAAGAGGATTGCTGGTACCTAAGTATTTACCGCAATAATATATGAAGTATGGCGCTTTCCGGAGAAGACTACGTAACTGCTCACCGCAAGAAGATAGAGCGACGACAGAAAATTGTCACGATGGTATCAATTATATCGTTCTTTGGCTCTACCGCATTTGCAGGAGTTTCTGCAATTAAACAAGCTATTCACGATCCTAAACCACCAGCAACTATATCTGCTGAATCCTCATTACAGCAACAAGAGCAAGGCTTTGAGTTTGTTTTACAACGAGAACCAGAAAACCAAGTGGCGCTTGAAGGGTTGGCAATGACACGAATCCGGTTGAAGGATGTTCAGGGTGCTATACAACCTTTAGAGAAGCTAGTGAAGTTGCACCCTGATAGGAAGGATTACAAAGTTGTTTTGGAACAGGCAAAAAAGCAAGTGGGGACGGGTAAAAATTAAGTGTTGGTAATGAAAAAGTGAAGCACACGCAGATAAAAAGTTATGGAAAGCTATAAGAACCCATTAAAATTACATCTTGGATGTGGATGCAATGTAAAGGAAGGATACTTTAATATTGATCAATATGTTTCTGCTCCAGGTGTTACATATATAGATATTTTTAATCTTCCTATAGAAGACAATGCTGTGGATGAAATTTTCACAGAGCATATGTTAGAACATCTGAGTAAATATGAAGTGCCATTAGTATTAAAAGAGTGGGCAAGAGTTTTAAAGCCTAATGGTAAATTAGTAATGAATTTACCAAATCTTGAATGGTGTTTACTTGAATGGTTAAATAAGCCAGAGGAAGAGCGTTGGGGTTGGCAAATAGATACTATTTTCGGTTTACAGACTCACCCTGGAGAGTTTCATAAAACTGGGTTTACAGAACCTCATTTACGCCAATTACTTACAGATGCAGGGTTGAAACAAATCTCTATTCATGAATATTGGTCTCACGGTCAAAGTTGCTTTTGGGTGGAAGCTAGTAAACTATGTGAAGATAAGAAAATCAGCAAAATAGTTTGTGATTCTGTTAACCTAACACTAGAATCTGCTATTGATGTCACTAGCATCGAATCTTCAGAGAAAAAAATGCTCACTATAGTTGTACCATGGTGGGATCATACTGAATTACTCAACTTATGGGATAGCAACCTAAAATACTTAGAGGATACTGAAATAATTTTTGTTGATAATGGAAGTCAGCCCTCTGGAAAAGATAAGCTTAAAGAGTTTTGTAATGGTCACAATATTATTCTCATTCGTAACGAAGAGAATCGAGGATTTTCTGCTGCTAATAATCAAGGTTTAGAGATTGCAAAAGGAGAATATATACTACATTTAAATAATGATATAGAAATTTTAAATTTTTCAACTAAATTACTGTGCCATTTGACAGCCAATGGAATTTCTGGACCCGGTCCAATACAAAATGAGCTAGGTGAAGTTTATATAGAAGGATGGGCATTATGCATTAAAAGATCTACACTTCAATCTTTGGGGGGCTGGTGTGAGGATTATGGTCCTGGCTATTGGGATGATGTAGATTTATGCTATCGAGCAAGATTAGCAGGATACTCAATAACACCTATTTCTAATATTAAAAGCTTAATAAGGCATAAACAAAATACCACAGGGCGTGATGGTCGTATTGATCAACTTGCATTACATATTCGTAATAGAGGAATTTTCATAAGAAAGCATTATTCATTATCTCCAAAAATTATTCTTGATGGTGTCTTTTTCCAACTTTATCAAACTGGTATTGCTCGTGTCTGGAAATCTTTGTTAGAAGAATGGGTAGACAACGGCTTTGCTAAACATATTGTTCTACTAGACCGATCCAATACCGCTCCCAAAATTCCAGGTATCAGGTATAGAACTGTCTCACCTTACGACTATAACAACACTGATGCTGACCGGGACATGCTACAGCAAGTGTGTGATGAAGAAGGTGCTGAGCTATTTACCTCCACTTACTATACAACGCCGACTACAACACCTTCTGTATTCATGGCCTATGACATGATTCCAGAGGTTTTGGGATGGGATTTGAATCATCCTATGTGGAAAGAGAAACATCATTCTATCCAATATGCATCTGCTTGTATAGCAATTTCAGAACATACAAAGCATGACCTGCTAAAATTTTTTCCTAATTTCTCAATAGAGTCTATTACCGTTGCTCACTGTGGAGTGACAAGCACATTTTCACCAGTAAGCTTTGAAGAGGTTAATACTTTCAAAACAAAGTATGGTATTGTCAAACCCTATTTTCTTTTGGTAGGTGCTGGAGGTAGTTATAAGAATAGTATTTTATTCTTCCAAGCTTTTTCTCAGCTTGCAAATAGTTATGGATTTGATATTGTCTGCACCGGAAGTGGAGGTGTGTTAGCGCCTGAGTGGAGAGCCTACACCTCAGGTAGTATTATACATATGCTGCAACTCAGTGATGAAGAGTTAGCAACAGCTTATTCTGGTGCTGTAGCACTGGTCTATCCATCTAAATATGAAGGTTTTGGAATGCCTGTTGTTGAAGCAATGGCTTGTGGTTGTCCAATCATCACTTGTCCTAATGCTTCCATTCCAGAAGTTGCAGGTCAAGCGGCCATCTATGTGAATGACGATGATGTAGAAGGGCTAGTCAATGCACTGTGTGATGTACAAAAGCCTAGTGTTCGTAAATCATTAATTAGTGCTGGTTTAGAACAGGCAAAACAGTTCTCTTGGTCAACAATGGCGAAAGCTGTCAGTTCGACATTGATTGAGACTACTCTCTTACCTTTGAAGCTGAAAGAAACTAATTTAATTATTTTCCCAGACTGGTTGCAGTCTGAAGAAATACTTGGTTTAGAGTTAGAACAGGTGATTAAGGCGATCGCCACACATCCTAATAATCAAAGTACCACGTTACTCATCGATACCAGTAACATAGCAACTGAGCAGGCTGAACTGTTCTTATCCAGTGTCGCAATGAATCTTCTCATGCAAGAGGATTTAAACGTCACTGAGGATTTAGAAATTTCTTTAACAGGACAATTAGCTGATATTCAGTGGGATGCTTTACGACCTCGCATCAAAGCCAGAATTGGTTTACCACACGAAAATACAGATGCAATCGCACGAGTACAAGCAGAAAATATGCCACTGTTCTCTTTAGAACTTAGTTCGTAGTGAGCACTTCAGTGCTCATAAATCTCCTGTACTCACAAATTCACAGTCACTTTCTTGTTTTTGAGTGTTTCAGCACTCACTACGAACAAAAGAGAAAATTTTCAATGGGAAAAAGTCATTTGATTAGCCACATAGAAGAAACTCAGGCAAATATCAATATTATAATTTTCCCTGATTGGTCACTCCCAGAAGAATCACTCTATTTGGAATTGGAACGAGTGATTAAGGCGATTGCCACTCACCCTATTAGCAATCAGATAAAGTTACTCATCCACTCCGATGGCATTTCTCACGAGAAGGCTTGTCTGGTTATGTCTAGCCTATTGATGAATCTTTTCATACAACAAAATTTCGATTTGACTGAGGGATGTGAAATCTCTTTAGTGAGTGAGTTAGACTCAATCGAATGGGAATTTATTGCCTCAAACCTCTATGCACATATTATCCTCAAACAAGAAAATCAGGAGGCATTAGCACTCTTTGAGACAGAGAATCTTTCCAGATATGAAATAGAAGAATTCAGCGATGTACAAATAGGACAGTTATTTTTTGATTTGAGCAATAGACTCTTTCATCTGGGAAGATGGCAAGAGGCGATCGCACAATATCAAAAGCTGCTCGCAATTCAACCAGGCAAACCAGATACTTACTGGCGCTTAAGCGAATGTTATCGACAGTTAAACCTGCACGAAGAAGCCTTGATCACTCTCAGGGAAGGTATTAAACTTCATCTTCAAGACGGTAATCTGCATTTTTCACTAATCATGCATTTGCGGCGCAGTGGACGAACTCAAGAAGCTATCTCTAGTGCGATCGCCGCTTCAAATGCCTTACCCAACGATTACACTTTTAAGCTTCTCAAACATTTAATAGTCCCGACTATCTACCATTCTCAAGATGAAATTAGTTTTTATCGTGAGCGATTTACCCAAGGACTACAAGATTTAATCCAAGAAACATCCCTAAAAACGACTGAAGAAAAACAGAGTGCTTTGGCAGGACTCGGTCGCTTCACCAACTTTTATCTATCCTATCAAGCTCAAAACGATATAGACTTGCAACGTCAGTATGGGGACTTGGTACATGAAATTATGGCAGCTAACTATCCTCAATGGATTGCACCTTTATCCATGCCAAGTCTTAAGCCTGATCAAAAAATTCGTCTTGGCTATGTTTCTCATTACCTGCACTCCTACAGTGGAACACTGTGGTTAACTGGCTGGCTGCGTTATTGCGATCGCCAAAGTTTTGAAATCTACTGCTACTACACAGGAAATTCCCCAGACCCAGTTACACAGCAATTTCAAGATTACAGCGATGTTTTTCACCACATACCCCATAATTTAACAGCCGTCTGCGAACAGATACGTGCCGATCAGTTGCATATCCTCATATATCCCGAAATTGGGATGGACCCGCAAACAATGCAAATGGCAGCTTTACGGCTTGCACCTGTGCAATGCGTTGCATGGGGACATCCGGTAACTACTGGCTTGCCAACAATTGATTACTTCTTGTCTAGTGAGTTAATGGAACTGGAAAATGCCCAAGAACATTACTCAGAGAAACTGATTCGCTTGCCTAACATAGGTGTTTCTTACCCCAAACCATACATTCCGCCAGTCATAAAAACCCGCTCAGATTACGAGTTACAAGATGATGCGGTCATTTATTTGTGTTGCCAAGCTCCTTTCAAATACCTGCCACAATATGATTTTATTTTTGCAGAAATTGCTCGTCGTGTTCCTCAAGCTACATTCTTATTTCTGCGCGGCGGTTTACTTCAGAAACGTTTAAGCCGTGCTTTTGCTTCAGTCGGTCTCAAAAGTGACGATTACTGCAAGTTTCTCACCATCCCAGAAAGACTAGACTATCTCATGATTAACTTGCTTTCAGATGTTTATCTGGATACGTTCTGCTGGTCTGGTGGTAACACTACACTGGAAGCGATCGCCTGTAACCTCCCCATTGTCACCTGTCCAAGTGAATTTATGCGAGGTCGCCACTCTTACAGCTTCCTCAAAATGTTGGGAGTGACAGACACCATTGCCCAAAATGAAGCAGAATATATCGAAATGGCAGTCAAATTAGGATTAGACCCCATGTGGCGAGATAAAATTGCACAACATATGAGTCAGAAACACGTTCATCTCTTTGACGACAAAGCTTGTGTTGCAGGTCTTGAAGCTTTTTATAAACACATTATTCTTCGTTTGTAGTAGTGTGAGCATTTTGCTCGTTGTAGCTAGTAGCACACAAGATACTCACACTACTATATATAGCAATAACTTCGTTTTGGTTGAAGGCATTCAGCTTTCTTGTTGGTTTAACCAAGCTTCTAAATCATTGACATTTGAAAAATCAAATAATGCTTCTCCCAAATTTTCTAACTGATTAGCTGCTAGTATTCTTATACGTTCTGTCAAAGATGAATCGATATTTCCAAAACGACGATTTAAAAGACGTAACGTGTATGTGAAGGCTTCTTGTTGTCTTCCCTTTTGCAATATATCCTGATAAATTACAGACTCTTGCATAAGCTCCTCACTCAATAATTGACGAATTAAATCTTTTTGAAATCGTAAACCTGCTATAATTTCCGTGTAGGCAGCAATATTTTGCCTAGTATCCCTATCTAAAATTTTAGCAATACTTTGAGTAACCTGGGATAGTAATGTTTGGGGTGATGTCGTTTTCGTTAAGGGTGCTAGTGGTAACAATGCAGGATTATTGAGGAATAGAGTTGAATCTTCTTCCCACATCCTTATAATTCGGTATTGGTGGGTTGTGTTTTCGTCTACATATTCTGCACTCAAAGTAATTTCGTCATTTGACTCTTGTAAGAAAATTACTACCTGAGTTACGGGAACATTATACTGTCGCTTTAATCTCACAGAGTAATCCAACATCCGAAACGGAAGTGGAGGCTTTGAGGTAGTGCGGGTTTGAAATTCAATATGCAAAATCCTGTTTTCTGTTTGCAGAAATGTAACAAAGTCAGCCCGAATTGGTTCGATACTTAATTCAGTTTTTAATACTTTGATTCCTCGAGGTTCAACCATTAATAACCAACGAGCAAATTCGGTTGGATATTTTTCAGCTAATAATTTACAAACGTTGTCGTAATTCACGCTATTCCTCAATATACCTTTGCCACATCTGCTCGTAAGCATTCTCCATCTCACGAGTAAACTGCTTTGCATTCCACAAAGGTGCAGTTTGCCGGGATGCTTTCAATTGACAGGCAATTTTGTTACGTAACGCCTTATCCTTACCCAAACGCACACCCCACTCCACATACTCTTCATCTGTCCAGGCAATACCATCTGTAATCCCAGCATTCATCATCATGGTGTAGCTATTACGAGCAGCAAATTGCTGCCCAACTCTGGTGACTAGAGGGATACCCATCCAGAGTGTTTCTAAAGTTGTTGTTGCTCCATTGTAGGGATAAGTATCTAAAACTACATCAGCAATGAGTAAATTTGCTCTATGGATAGTCTCAGATGGATCTAAGGGTAAGAAGCGTAGGCGATCGCTATCTACTCCTTCTTCCTGTGCTAGCTGCATAAAAAACTTCTGAACAGCTTCTGCATCTCCCAAACCTTTGATCAAGAAATAGCTATTAGGAACCTCCTTGAGAATTCTCATTTGCAGTCGTGCTGTATCAGGGTAGCGCTTAAATCCTCTTTGAGCACTGAGATAAACTACAGCATCACTAGGAAGATCTAGAGAGTCACGCCTTAAAGTTGGCACACCAACCTCAAAACCATCAACTGCAATATACGTTTGCGGTAATCTCCAGATTTTTTCTGTGTAGTACTCCTGCGCAGATTCTGGCAAAACGTAAGGATCAGCAATAAAGTAGTCAACTGCTGGTATTCCAGAGGCATCCCACCCTAACCATGTTGCTTGAACAGGTGCTGGTTTTAATGCCATGATTTCACAAGCAATATCTAGAGTGATGCTATCAAGGTCAATGAGAATATCAATTTCATCTTGGTAAATCTTTTCAGCGATATCTTCACTAGAAATTCCACCTTTATAAGCTTGAGTCACATTTTGGACATACCATTCTTGTAATGGATCAAATACCTGTTTGTAATTAATGAAATAGGCGTGAATTTGAAAGCGCTCACGATCATGATGCTGAAAAAGCCAGCGTGCAAGCCAGCCAACTGAATGATTAGATAGACAATGGGACAGATACCCAATCTTAAGTAGCTTAGTTCTATCCCCTAAAGTGCGCTGTCTATATCGCTGGACCTTTTCACTAGCATACTCTTCCACGTTAATCTGGCAAAATTGAGCCAGTTGATTCTGTATTTGTCTGTTTTTGTTGGGATCGTCTCGCAAGTAAGGTGCAAAATAGTTGGAATTAAACAGACGAACAATCCTAACAGGCTCAATATCTGTAGGCTGTTCTTTTATCAAAGATGTTAATAAAGATTCCTGCTGTAGAAAAATCCTATAAGCCTCCTGCCAATATCCTGCCGTATCCATCAATCCTTGCTGCAGCAGGTATGTTGCAGATACACGCTCAGGTAATGTCGCTGATAAGGACTCGCACAACCTAGCTGTCTCTATTCCCTTAGAATAATCACCTGACCTTATATAAAAAGCACCCAAATAGCGCAAAATTTCTGTATTGTGCGGGTCTAGGCGTAAACCTAGCTCCATTAAGCGTGCTGCAATTTTTGGTCGCCACATTGAATGGGCTATTTTAACTGTGGCTGGAATTAATATCTTAATCAAAGAATTAAGGTCGTGAATATGAGCAAGACTTGCTTCTACAAAGTCCAGAACTGATGGATGCAAAGGGGCTGAATTGAGAATACTCCTCAACACTTGTAACAGTAGCCCAACATCTACGATTTGTTCTAACTGAATTAACTCAATTACACCAAAGTTGGTTAATTCATCCCCAGTAAAAGTTTCTAGCTTTATAGCTAACTCAATTAAGTAAAACAAATTGTTGAGTTCTTTTGGCGCAATTTCTCGGACATGCTGACGAACTGCCCAAGCAACTGTATATTCTGCAAGCTTCTCTCTCCGTTCTGCTTCATTTTGTAGAACCTGTATCAGTTCATCTGTCCACTGATCAACTTGTTGGGCTTCTCCATCAGCTATGCCCAACATCCAAGTTACTTGTGCTTCTGCTTCTTGTCCTTGCAATAGCAACATTAATCCTAAGTTCCAGTAGTGAGATTTTACTTCTGGCTCTGCTTCTATAGCTTGCTCATAATAGTCAGTAGCTTGGTTATAATTACCTTTAATAAAATATTGTTGAGCTTGCTCCTCTCGTGATATGAGAGCAGGATGAAGGTACACAGAAGTCATAATCAGAAATTTCCAAAATATTAGGATTGTATTGAATCTTGCACCTTAAATGTAAAAAAGGTTTCTGTTCACAACAAGTTTTTTAAATAGAAAAAACTTTTATTCAATCAGCTAATTTACTGACTTTGGCTACTTGCGTTGAAAAGGAATTTTCAAACAGATGGTGAATGCTCTAGTGCAAGAGGTGTTATTGACAAAATTGGAAGTAAAATCAAAATGGGTAGTATAAGCTACCCACTTCTATCTAGCTTTTAACTAAAAGAGATATAGCTAACCGTTTTACTTAGTAGTCAGCTCTTGAAAATCCTTAGGACAAGCAGGTGCCATTGCACTACCAGTAGCGGCAGAGCCTGCAGGTGCTGTATTTGAGCCAGTGCCAACGAGAGTAGTTTCACATAAAACAGCCAAAGTGGTTGCGTCACTACTGCTATTTTGTAGTGTAGATAGAACCACATTACCATGATACGATTTAAGAGCAGCTTTCAGAGACTCTCCATTATTACCAATTTGAGAAGTGCCGGAAGCAATTTCGTACTTGTAGTTCTCTGTTTGAGTTTTAATGCCAATCCCTAATTGATCTATTGAAGTACCGAATGAACTGTTTTCCAAGTAATAGGCTTGCTGGGAGCGATTGAGAGAACCAACGTACTGTTTAGCTTCGGATTGCTTACCTTTGTTTGCTTGGTTCAAGAAAGAGGGCAATGCAATAGCAGAAAGAATACCAATGATGATAATTACTACTAGTAATTCAATAAGTGTGAAACCTTGATCTTCCTGCTTTTTTTTCAGAATGTGTTGTAAAAACTTGATTTTTAATTCAGTTTTCATATCTTTTTCCTTGAGTGGGAGTTGCTTAGCGAGTGCTAGATGTAACTTACCCACTTCGGATCAATTTCATATCACCTGGGGTAAAAATTTTTCTGTCTGAGGATAGATTGCTTGCATTTCATAGATGTGTTGTCAATTTGGTTCTGACAAACAATGTAGAGTTGTTGCAATGCAACGCAATACGGTTTAGCTAGCGTGAGTTTTCTCCCAATACGGTTGCGGTTAAGGCTGATTACAGGTAAGTAGCCTCATGTCTAGGCTATGATAGACTACTCATAGTTGGTTGTGTTGTAGCAGTCATGATTCAAGGTTTACCGATACCACAGTCAATGACCTTAGATGATTTTTTGGACTGGTATCCAGATGGCTATGGTCGCTTTGAATTGCATGATGGAGTGATTGTCGAAATGCTACCAGATGGAACTCACGAACAGGTTGCTAGTTTTCTCACGCTCAAGCTGGGAGTAGAAATCGAGCGTGGTAAACTTCCCTATTTCATCGCCCGACTATGTATTGTTAAACCTGTCGAGTCTGAAAGATCAGGGTTTAATCCTGATGTCATTGTTTTGGATTGGGATAGCATTGCAGATGAACCTATGTGGAAAAAACGTTCCACTATCACGAAGGGTAAAACTGCACGTCTAGTGATTGAAGTTGTCAGCACTAATTGGCAAGATGACTATCTAATTAAGCAAGCAGAATACGAGAAGCTTGGTATTGCTGAATACTGGATTGTAGACTATCTGGGTTTAGGTGGTAGGCGATTTATTGGTAACCCAAAACAACCGACGATTTCAGTTTACTATTTGCTTGAGGGTGAGTATCAGGTCTCTCTGTTTCGGGGGAGCGATCGCATCACATCACCAACCTTCCCACACTTAAACTTGACTGCTGAGGAAGTCTTTAGGATTGGGTAACATGTCATAAAATGGCAGAAATTGCCATAATAGGGATGAAAGAATTAAGGAATTAACTCTTGTGAAAAGCATAAATATTTCCCTACCTGACTCTATGCGTGCTTATGTGGAAGATTTGGTAGCCAATGGGGGTTATAGCAGTATCAGCGAGTATTTTCGGGAATTAGTGCGTCTTGACCAAAAACGCAAAGCACAAGAACGTCTCGAAAGTATGTTATTGGAAGGCTTGAACTCTGGCGCTGCTACTGAGATGACCCAGCAAGATTGGGAAGATATTCGTAAAAAAGTGCACGAGAAAGTTGCCAAGCGGCAAAATTTGAACCAAGAGGCATGAGTGAGGTAAACAAACGACCGCAAGCCATTCGTGATTTAATTGAACTAGCAACTTACATTGCAGAAGATAGTTTGGATATCTCGGATCGATTTCTTGCATTTGTGGAAGAAACCTTCAAAAAAGTCGCGCAAATGCCGGGTATTAGCAAACCTTGTCAATTTTTTAACACTACTCTAGCTGGTGTCCGACAGTACGCTATTAAAGGATTTAGGAAATATATTGTCTTCTACCGTCCTACAGAGTTAGGGGTGGAAATTCTCAGAGTTATTCATGGCGCAAGAGATATAGAAGCAATTTTGGATGAGGATTTGGGAAAAGATGACTAATTGAGTTTGCAAGTTAAACCTACTTTGAATTCTGCGTACTCGGTTTATGGATACTTTAAGCTTGTGATGCTGAGAGATAAAAGACTAGAGCAATTATTCTTATCCATTTAAAAAGTCGGACGCTTAGTTGCATTTCTCGAAAAGAGGTGACTATAATAAAGAATAAGTCGTAGTCATTATGAGTTCATTTTAATTAACATGAGCAACCCAACAGTAGAAAACTTAGTGATTATAGGTTCTGGACCTGCGGGCTACACATCTGCCATCTATGCAGGACGGGCGAATCTCAAACCTGTGGTTTTTGAAGGCTTCCAAGCTGGGGGTTTACCTGGTGGGCAGCTGATGACGACAACTGAGGTTGAGAACTTTCCTGGATTTCCTGAAGGGATTACTGGACCGGAGTTGATGGATAAGATGAAGGCGCAAGCAGAACGCTGGGGGGCTGAGTTACATACTGAGGATGTGATAGAAGTTGACTTAAGCCAGCGTCCTTTCACTGTCCGCTCAGAAGAACGGGAATTTAAAACCAACAGCATTATCATTGCTACTGGTGCGACAGCAAAGCGCTTGGGTTTACAGAGTGAAAATGAATTCTGGAGTCGGGGTATCTCCGCTTGTGCAATCTGCGATGGTGCCACACCTATCTTCCACGGTGCAGAATTAGCTGTGATTGGTGGTGGAGACTCAGCCGCAGAAGAAGCAATT
>Ga0070738_10005552_pt1 | contig 13887 bp, 9 predicted proteins | sample Coa_R2_2_FD_66446 | JGI IMG/M metagenome (GOLD analysis project Ga0070738, IMG submission 66446) | Surface soil microbial communities from Centralia Pennsylvania, which are recovering from an underground coalmine fire - Coalmine... | ecosystem: Environmental > Terrestrial > Soil > Unclassified ... | reverse complement strand
GGAAGTGACACAGCAGAGGTTCACATCTTTAGACCGCGTCATCCTGCGGAACGCGGCAGCAGACAACGATACGGAACATCTGTGGGCGGCGCCAGCTTCGGACTACGTCGCCGCCCGCCTACGATTTCTATCGACGATGGGGTTGAGCGACCCTTCCAGTAATAACCGCTGGCGCGTGCGCCGGGATCTCGAGACGATTCTTCGAGCCATGCAGCGCGCCGGCGACCGCCAGAAGGCGCTGGCAGCCCATGCCGAAATGCTTTCCGACCCGCGGCTTCCGTTGGTGGTTACGAACGCGCGAGATATTTCCGAACTCGAAGGCCGCGTGCTCGGTCATGGAGAAGACGAAAGCACGGGTCGAGCCTACCTGCTATTGGAGGGCACGGACGCCAAGGTCCACTTCATTTACCAGAACGGCGCAATCGCGGAAGCCCGGCGGGCCGGAAAGCTGCGGGCGGGATCGTTCGCTCGGTTTCGGAGACGACTCGGCAAGCTGGAAGTCCTGGACTACGGCGATGCCGAGGTGCTCCTTTCAAACAGTGAATATCTCCGGAATTCGGCACAGCGGCTGGCCAAGAAAGGTATTGTCCACCAGCCCGGCGGCTGGGGTGGTTGGCTGGGCAGGTATCAATTTGAAATTCGGAGCGCCCTGGCGTCTATTGCATACAACCGGCAACAGAACCTCTTAGCGGAGAGGGAATAAGTGTGAGCCGAAGTTAACTGTCGAATTCACGGTGGGCGTTGGTCTTAAATTGCCGAATCCCTTCACTTTGTTGCAAATGCACGGCCTATCTATTTGCGATACGCCCCGTGAAACAGTTCCACACAAAATGTCGTAATTCAGCCGCGAGATGCAGCCCTGGTCTCCCATGAAGTCTGTAAGTAATTGAAGAAACACTGAAACGGCAAGGCCGGCAAGCGTTGTATTCATGCTGATCACGGATGGTGCGCGAGTGCCGGTACCCTCTACGTAGCCCTCTCGCGTCAAGCGTTGGCGCTCACCTTGCGGCATGCTTTCTGCCGCGATGCGATCAGGGCTCAAGAACTGCTTACACCACAAACATGGTAAGTTAGGGCGAAGCACATCTAGCCCGCCGCTTGCGCCGATGATCTCTCCATTCTTCGAGTCAATCCTGACGCCAAGGTTAATTGACGGGATCAGGTACTGGTAGCTGATCTGGTTGACGACAGAGCGGCCCCAGTGGTCGTCCGTGCAAATGAAAATGACATCTCGGTCCAGAAGCCCTTCTGCGGCTCTTGTTTCCGCGACGTGAGCGGACATGAGTGAGATCTTTGCCTCAGGGCTGATCCGTGCCAAGTGCCGCCGGACGATCTCCGCCTTCAACAACGGCTTTCGCCAGGGCCAGCGTACCCGGGGGTAAGCATCCGCCCGGACTGAGCCGTAGACTCGCGTGAGGTTCGACGATTCGAACCGGTCATAGTCGATCAAGCGCAGATCCTTGACACCAAGGCGGATCAACTGCTCCGCGCAGGCAGAGCCGGTGCCTCCGACTCCAACAACCGCTGTCTTCGCGGAGGACACCAAACGCTGTCCTTCGGTCCCGAAGGCGAGCACTTGCCGACTGTAAATCTCGGACGCTGAGAATCCAGCGCCGCAGGCGCCCCGCAGCAATGGGCGGCGTATTGCGCGGCCTATGACAAGGATCTCGTCGATCGGCACCGGTCTGGGAGAACCTGGCAACCAGACCCGCGCATCCAACCCTCCCGGGTAAAGCAGCAGGCTTGCGGTGGGCGCGCCGGGAGGAATGAACTGCCGCAGTACATCCAGGATCCTTCTTTCGCCGTGATCGTCCGACCGTGAATATGGAATGGCCTGAGGGTGGCTGTGGCAGATCACCGCGCCAATCCCGTTCGCCTCGCAAAGGGCAACGAGACCGTTCACGGCCTGTGCAGAAACCTCGAGCCGATACTCGTGCTGCGTGATGAAGTGTTCCCGCGCGACTGGCACCACGCGCCGGACGAGAATGTTCTCAACGTCGCCGGTGCTACCTGAACCGGCGAGTAGGAAGGCCCCAGCTTCCTTCGGCAGGTCCGCAAAAACCAGGCGCTGAAGCTCCTCGTAGTCCTCCTCTGAGATCTTGAGCCGGTATCGTCTCATCAACCTACACCGCCTGGGCCAAACGCTGGTTTACGAATTCAAGGTAGGTGGTCAAGTCGTCTGTGGCAGGATTCCAATTCTGCGGATGCCAGGAGAACCGCCGCCACTGTTTCCCAAGCGCAGATTCGATCGAGTCGGCACTACGAGGAATCGCGCCGCTCTGCAAGCGGAGATCCTCCTCTGTCCAAAACATATCCGGCTTGCCGTTCCGATAGGACAGTGGAAGCTTGATCAGCAGGGTCGTATCCGGCTTGTTGTAGCCAGGCGGCAGGCGGTACTTCGAGAACACGACGTTGAACCAGCCTTCGGCCTCGATTGCCTCAACCTCGTAGCTGGCGCGCCGCAACGCGTCGACTTCGCCCACGATGGATTCCGGAATCATGCATCGGCACCGAAAGTTCCCGGCGGAACGACGCGGAATCGTTCACCGCTCTTAACGGTCACTGGACCCGTGACCTGTTCGTCGTCCACCGGGAGCTGCCCTTCCGGATCCGGGCTCTTCACGATTCGCCACACTTCGTAGTCGTTGGGCGCTTGAATCAGGTTCCGGAAATCCTGTGGCGACAAAGTGGTTTGGTCAACGTGGTACGGCTTCTGATTGACGAGAATGGTCACGTTTGGCATTCGACCGATCCTTTCCGGACTGCTCGAGATGTTCTCAATACAGTACTATAATAATGTATAGCGAACATAGGTGGGCATGGCCGCAAGGGCCGCAAACAGGAATTCTGATGGCAACTGTCGGTGATCGAATTCGAGAGATCCGGGAGGAGTTGAGGATCACGCAAGACCAACTGGCCGAGCGCAGTGGCTTGAGCAAGGGCTTCCTCAGCGATGTCGAAAACAACAAGCGCAACATCGGATCTCAGAATTTGTTAAAGATCGCGAACGTGCTGGGCGCCTCTGTCGACTACCTTCTGCGCGGAGAAGTCACCGAGCCGTCGGGCACGGAACCCGTCGTGATACCTCCTGAGCTATCTCAGGCCGCCGAGGAATTGGAGCTTTCCTATGCGGCGACAGTCGAGCTGCTGGAAGCGCATCGGTCCGTAGTGGCTCGCCGGAGTAACCGGAGTCTCAAGAGGTTCACGGTCGAGGATTGGAAGAAGCTCCACCAGGCCATTAAGAAGGTGTTCGGGTGATGGCGGCGACCTCCCTCAAGCGAAGCTACAAGGTCCACACCCTGGCCGCTGACTTGGGGCTCAGGGCCTCTGACGATCCCGTTCGCGACATCCTCAAATTCTGTGACAAGCGCGTTCGCCAATTCCTGCACGACTTTCCCCGCTGCAGCACGCTGACAGAATTGCTCGAAATAGTGGCCTCGAAGCTCGGCACAAAGTTCGAAGAGATTCGCTCGGACGATGAGCTGGACGAAGTGAGGGCACGGTATCTCCGTCAGGGCGAGAAGGCATTCGCGCTCCTGCAGGAGGAGTTGTCTGACCGTGTGTTTGGCATCACGTTCAGGCGGACGAACAGAAAGCCATGGGAACCGCCCTTCGTGTCGGTGATCGATTGCAGGGGCGAAAAACAGCTCAGATCGTACTACACGAAGTGGCACGAGCTCGGCCATCTTCTCGTCCTCACCGATCAGATGCGCCTCACCTTCCGACGGACCCACTTCGGACTAGACGAAAAGGATCCTGAGGAGGCGTTGGTTGACGTTATTGCCGGCGCATTTGGATTCCTGCCCGACCTAGTGAGGCCACTTGCCAAGGCCCGACCCTCGTTCGAGAGGATTGAGGAACTCCGACTGAAACTCTGCCCGGAAGCCAGCCAGCAAGCCTCCCTGATTGGGATCGTCAAAGCTTGGCCCAGTCCCTGCCTTCTGCTCCATGCACAACTTGCGCTTAAGAGAGGTGAGAGTAGGATGCTCGCGCAACGTTCGTTCGGCTTCGGAACTGAGCCGGCAGCCGTGTTACGTGCCGTGCAGGTCAGCCCCAATGACGCCGCCCGGGCCGCTGACCTCACCATCTTTCCGAACATGAGGGTGCCGGAGCGTTCGGTGATCTATCGGGTATTCTTCAAGGGCATTGAAAAAGCAGAAGCGAACGAGAATCTCTCCTGGTGGGAATCGAGTGACGGGACTCAACTCCCTGATGCAGACATCTTCGTTCAGGCACGGCGCGCCCGGGAAGGAGTGCAGTCGTTGATTACGCCGCGGTGAACGATAGAAGTAATCCAGGAGAGGGCCGTTGAACGACTATGAGCCTTCAAACTGAAGCAGTTAGAGCGACTAAGGCCTGGATGATAACGCCACAGCAGAGCTCGTTTTTCGCGCATCGGATCACGCTGGAGGGCCTAGGCGAAGAGGCGCTCGCGCAGTCGCTAGCGACTGCGCGCGTGGACATGAACCCGCACCAGGTGGATGCCGCGCTTTTTGCTCTGGCGTCGCCCTTGTCCAAGGGCGTCGTGCTGGCGGATGAAGTTGGGCTCGGCAAAACCATCGAGGCCAGCCTGGTGATTGCCCAGCGATGGGCGGAACGAAAGCGGCGCATCCTGCTCATCGTGCCGGCGAGCCTGCGCAAGCAATGGGGCCAGGAACTCTCCGAAAAATTCTCCCTCCCATCCTGCATCCTTGAAAGCAAGAGCTACCGGGAAGCCCGCAAGGCGGCCGTGGCCCTTCCCTTCGACGGGGCGGGCGAGATCGTCATCACGTCGTATGAATTCGCCGCCAGCAAGGCTGACGAGATTGCCCGGATCAACTGGGACCTGGTGGTTTACGACGAGGCGCACCGCTTGCGGAACGTATACAAGCAGGACGGCTCCGTGCGCGCGAAGAAGCTCCGCGACGCCACGCGGCGATTCTACAAGCTCTTGCTGACGGCGACACCGCTCCAGAATTCGCTTATGGAGCTGTACGGCCTGGTTTCGGTCATCGACGAGCACTTCTTCGGTGACGAGAATTCCTTCCGCGCGTACCTCAACGGCGGGTTGGGAAGCAATGCCCTCCTGTTCTTGCGCAAGCGCCTGGAGCCGATCTGCAAGCGCACGCTGCGGCGGCAGGTCCAGCAGGCGGGGCTGATCAGGTACACCGAACGAGTGCCCCTGACCTTCCACTTCGAGGCCTCCGACGATGAGATGCAGCTCTATAACGCCGTCTCGGCGTACCTTCAGCGCCCCGATACGATCGCCTTCGGAGACCGTCCAAACTCCCTTGTGACGCTGATCGTTCGCAAGATTCTGGGATCGTCCACCTCCGCCGTGGCCGAAACGCTCGGCAAGATCATAGACCGGCTGAAGAAGAAGGAACGGCCTTCCATCAATGTCGTCGGCGACATCGACACCGTGGAGGAAATGGCGGAAGAGCTGGCGGAAGATGTGAATGCCGCCCCTTCGCCTCAGCCGGAACCTCCAATTGATCCGAAAAATCTTGCGGAGGAAATTGCAGAGCTGGAAAGCTACCGGGCGCTGGCCCTGCGCATCGGGAAGAACGCCAAGGGAGATGCGCTGATCAAGGCGCTTCCCCAGGCGCTCGCTCAAATCGAGGCCAAGGGCGGCGAGCGCAAGGCCGTGATTTTCACGGAGTCAGTCAGAACCCAGCGGTACCTTGCCGAACTTCTCGAACAGAACGGCTACGCGGGCGAAATCGTGCTGCTGAACGGCTCGAATAGCGACCCCGTTAGCCAGAGCATCTACCGCGACTGGCTGGAACGTCACAAGGGCACGGACGCGGTGTCCGGTTCGCGGACGGCGGACATGAAAGCCGCCGTCGTCGAGGCCTTCCGCGAACACAAGACGATCCTCATCGCGACGGAGTCCGGCGCCGAAGGTATCAACCTTCAGTTCTGCTCCCTCGTCATCAACTTCGACCTGCCCTGGAACCCGCAGCGCGTCGAGCAGCGCATCGGACGCTGCCATCGCTACGGGCAGAAGATCGATGTCACCGTAGTGAATTTTCTGAACCTGAAGAACCGCGCCGAGCAGCGCGTCTTCGAGCTGCTCGACCAGAAGTTCAAGCTCTTCGCCGGCATCTTCGGCGCGAGCGACGAAGTGCTGGGCGTCATCGAGCGCGGCGTGGACATCGAGCGCCGCATCCTCGAAATCGTGCAGAAGGCCAGAGACGAGGACGCCATCAACGCGGAGTTCGACAAGCTGCAAGCCGAGCTTCAGGCCCAGATTGACGGCCAGGTGCTCGATGCTCGCAAGCGCCTGCTGGAGAACCTGGATGAGCAGGTCGTGCGCCAGCTCAAGACCCGCAATGGCGAGATCCAGCGGAACCTTTCGCAGTTCGAGCGCGCCCTGCTCCTGGTCGCCCGCGCGGAATTGCCCGGCGCCCGCTTTCATGACGACGACGAGCGCCGCTTCGACTGGCAGGGCGACACCTACACGACGGAATGGCCGCTGGCGGACCGGGAAGGCTGGAAATTCTTCCGGCTTATTGAGGGAACGCTGGCTCCAGAAGTCGTGAAGCGCGCCAAGGACCGCCAATACGATGCAGCGCGGCGCCTGCGGTTTCACTATGACGCGTATCGAGGCGTCCTCGCCGATGTCCAGCTGCTTCGAGGATGCAAGGGCTGGCTGCGCGTCTCCAAACTGCGCATCGCCACGCCGGCGCTGACGCGCGAGCATCTGGTTCTGGCCGTCTTGCCGGATGATGCCGGCCGGGAAATACATCCTGACACCATGGAACGCCTGATGGCAGTGCCGGCAGAAGATGTGGGCGAAGCCGAAAATCCGCCGGTGGAAGAACTGTTGCGCCTGGAGACAGAGCGCCGGAAGGAACTGCTTGACCTGGCTGAGCAGGAAAACGCCGAATGGCTCGATGAGGAAAGCGACAAGCTTGATGCCTACGCGGACGATCTCGAACGGGGGTTCGAGATGCAAGTGAAGGCTCTGGAAGCCGAGATTAAAGAAGCCAAGAAGGCGCTGCGCGGCTCCACCCTGCCAATGGCGGAGAAACTCGCGGAAAAGCGGCGCATCGGGACGCTGGAGGCCAAACGGGACAAGATGAAATCGGAGTTCTTCGACAGGCGCGCGGAAATCCGCGCCGAAGTGGACGCGATGCTGGACAAGCTTCAGGAGTCGCTCAAAATGGAACCAACGCTGACGCCTCTGTTCACCATCCGCTGGGAGGTGGCATGAGCAAGAAGCAACGCCTCGAACTGACGTGGATCGGGAAGGAGGAACGCCCTCATCTCGAGCCGCGTATCCTGCTGGAAGACTCCGCGCAGAGCTATCATGCGCCACACCGCGTCACGGAGAACGACATCTTCGAGAATCGGTTAATTTTCGGCGATAACCTGCTGGCGCTTAAGGCGTTGGAGCAGGAGTTCGCCGGCAAGATCAAGTGCGTTTTCATTGATCCGCCGTATAACACCGGGTCAGCTTTCACACACTACGATGACGGGCTGGAGCATTCGATTTGGCTTTCGCTCATGCGTGATCGGCTGGAGTTGATTCGCCGGCTTCTGTCTCGTGATGGGTCTCTTTGGATCACGATTGACGACAATGAAGCACATTATCTGAAGGTGCTATGCGATGAGATATTCGGTCGTTTTAACTTCGTTGCAAACGTGATCTGGCAGAAAAGATTCTCTCCCAACAGTACAGCCCAATTCATATCGGACTCTCATGACCATGTGCTGGTGTACGCCCGAGATAAATCGTTATGGAGGCGCAACCTACTTCCGAGAGACGATAAGCAGAACTTGAGTTACAAAAATCCCGATAACGATCCTCGCGGCCCGTGGACGTCTGGCGATCTTTCAGCTCGAAACCCCTACTCCATGGGAATCTATCCAATCACGACTCCTTCAGGACGCGTAATCCCAGGCCCTCCGAAGGGTATGTACTGGCGCGTTTCCAAGGATAAGCTACTGGAACTAGACCGCGATAAGAGAATCTGGTGGGGGAAAACTGGCGACAACGTGCCACGATTGAAGCGGTTCTTGTCTGAGGTGATGGAAGGTATTGTGCCACAGACGGTCTGGCTACACGATGAGGTTGGAAATACACAGGAGGCGAAGAAGGAAGTCATGGCTGTGGTCCCAGCGGATGCAGAGGTCTTCCAGACCCCAAAGCCGGAGCGGCTGCTTCGCCGCGTAGTCGAACTCGCAACTAGCCGGGGAGATTGGGTTCTTGATTCGTTTGCTGGCTCAGGGACGACGGGTGCAGTTGCACACAAGATGGGCCGGCGCTGGATCATGGTGGAACTCGGCGAACATTGCCATACGCATATCATTCCCCGCCTGAAGAAAGTGATCAACGGGGAGGACCCGGGCGGCATCACCAAAGCGGTCGGCTGGCAGGGCGGCGGCGGCTTCCGTTATTACCGCCTCGCCGCATCGCTGCTGGAGAAGGACCGCTGGGGCAACTGGGTGATCTCCAAGGACTATAACGCGGCGATGCTCGCGGAGGCAATGTGCAAGCTCATGGGCTTCCAGTACGCGCCTTCCGAACAGCATTACTGGATGCACGGCCGGTCGTCGGAAACCGACTTCATCTACGTCACCACGCAGAGCCTCACGCACGAGCAGCTTCGGGCGATTTCGCAGGACGTGGGCGAGAGGCGCAGCTTGCTGATCTGCTGCAAGGCGTTCCGAAGCAGCAATCTGGACGCCTTCCCGAATCTGACCGTGAAAAAGATTCCGCAGGCGGTGCTTCGCAAATGCGAATGGGGCAAGGACGACTACAGCTTGAACGTCGCCAACTTGCCGATGGCCCAGAAGCCGAAAGAAGAGCCGCCGCGCCAACGAGATCTGTTCGCGGCGGTGGCGGAGTAACGCATGAATAACCGCATTCTCCGCAACGTCGCCCAGCGGCTTTCGTTGCGCAAGCCGCAGGCAGATTCACTTGAGATTCTCGCCGAGATTCTGGAGCGGACCCAGCTGTGCAAAGGCGCCGATCCGGCGGCGGCGCTGGCGGCCATTCAGGCTCTTGCCGCAGAGCGCGGCTGGCTCAAGATCGAGGACTTCGAGCGCGCGTTTCCCTCGCTGTGCTTTGCCCTCGCCACAGGCGTGGGCAAAACGCGGCTCATGGGCGCGTTCATCGCCTATCTGTACCTCACCGGCAAAAGCCGGCATTTTTTTGTGCTTGCGCCCAACAAGACGATTTACGAAAAGCTGCTTGGCGACTTTTCGCCGGAGCATCCCAAGTACGTCTTCAGGGGCATCGCGGAGTTTGCCCAGAATCCACCGCTGCTGATCACCAGCGACAATTTCGAAAGCGGCGTCGGCGTCCGGCTGGATGGCGGCGGATCGTCGTACCTTTTCGGCGGCGACGTGCACATCAACATCTTCAACATCGACAAGATCAACAAGGAGGAAGGCCCGCGCGGGAAGCCGAAGATGAAAAAGCTCCAGGAGACGATCGGCGAGAGTTATTACGAATACCTCTCCAAGCTGACCGATCTGGTGCTGGTCATGGACGAGGCGCACCGCTACCGCGCAAGCGCGGGGGCAAGGGCGATCGAGGGCCTGAATCCCATCCTCGGGCTGGAGCTGACGGCGACGCCCCGAAGCGTCGGCGCAAACTCCAAGCTGTTCAGGAACGTAATTTATAGCTACGACCTCGGCGAGGCGATGGCGGACGGGTTCGTCAAGGAACCGGCGGTCGCCACGCGCGCGAATTTCAATCCAAAGGACGTGAAGGATGTTGAAGAGCTGGAGCGCATCAAGCTCGAAGACGCGGTCCATTACCACGACCATGTCGCTGTTGAGCTCGACCGCTATCACCGCGTCACAGGTAGGCCGAAAGTGCATCCGTTCATTCTTGTCGTGGCCCAGGATACGGACCACGCCAGGCGCTTGCGAACCTTTATCGAATCCGAGCAGTTCTTCAACGGGCGGTTCAAGGACAAGGTGGCCGAGGTCCATTCGGCGCTCCGGGGCGAGGAGAACGACGAGGCGATGGAGCGGCTGGTTGCGCTCGAAAGAGATGCGCGGACGGAGATTGTCATACACGTCAATAAGCTCAAGGAGGGCTGGGACGTGACGAACCTCTATACTATCGTGCCGCTGCGGGCGTCCGCCTCCGATATTCTGACCGAGCAGACGCTGGGCCGCGGCCTGCGGCTGCCCTATGGCGTGCGAGTAGCGAAGGGCGATGACGACGAATTCGCGGCGGTGGACCGCCTCACGGTCATCGCGCACGAGCGTTTTGACGAGTTGATCCAGAAAGCCAAGGAGCCGGGCTCCATCGTCATGAAGCAGGTGGTCATTGGCGATGGCGGAGACGTATCGCCGGCTGGAGCGACCCTGGTCGAGGCCAAGTCGATGGCCGAGACCATCATCTTCGGCGATGCGCCCAAAATGGACGGAGCTCCGCAAGATGGCGCGCCCGCTGCCACGTTCACCAGCCCTCAGGAACGGCGGGCCGCTGAACTCACGCTCGACGTGATCCGCCAATTCGAGCGGCGGCTGGGGGACATCGCGGATTTGCGCAAGCCGGAGGTGAAGAAGCAAATCTCCGAGGAGGTCCGGGAGCTTATCCGCCCGCTGCAGGCCACGTTCGAGGGCATGGAAGAGTCTCGGCGCGTCGAGGAGATCGTCTCGACGGTGGCGGAGACCGTGGCGGAGCGGACCATCGCCATTCCGGAGATCGTGATTCTGCCAAAGCGGCAGGTGACATTCACCTTCAAGGACTTTGACCTGAAAGATCTGGAGACGATTAATTTCCGGCCGGTGGAAGAGGGCCTCGTCATCCAGAACCTGCGCACGGAGGCGCGAGCCTATCTGGCCAAGACGGCCAGCGACCCAAAGGAAGAGCGCATGGAGGACTACCTCGTGCGCTACCTCATTGAGCGCAATGAAATCGACTACGACGCACATGCGGATCTGCTTTACAAGCTGGCGGGCCAAGTCGTGGGCCGCGTTCGCTCTTATCTGAATAACGATGCTGATGTGGAGAACGTCCTGCTGCGCAACGGCCGTCAGCTTGCCGATTTCGTATTCCAACAAATGATGCAGCACTACCAGGAAACACCGCTCGGCGAGGAAGATTACGAGATCCGGGTCACGCGCGGCTTCATGCTGTTGCGGCCCCAGCCGCTGAATGTCGTCCCTGGACAGCGCGGGCGAGATTTCCGGCAGCCGGTGACTCCTGCCTCGGAAACCCGCAAGCACGTCTTCGGCGGTTTTAAGAAGTGCAGTTACAGCCTACAAAAATTCGACTCCGATCCGGAGCGGCGGTTCGCGGTGCTCATCGAGAGCGAGCCATCCGTGCAGAAATGGATCAAGTCTGGTAAAGGGCAGTTCCAGATCGAGTACAAGTCGGGGGAGAACTACGAGCCCGATTTCGTAGTAGAGACCACCGATCGCATGTTCATTTGCGAGGTCAAGGCCCGGAACGAGATGAGTGATCCGATTGTAATGGCGAAAGCGCAGGCGGGTGCAAAGTGGTGCAAGGCTGCATCCCTGCGCGCGGCCGAAGGTGGTGGAAAACCCTGGTCGTATCTGCTCATCCCGGACGAGCAGGTGATCGGAGCAACAACTTTCCAGGGACTGGCAACGAGCTGCGGGCGATAGATCGAGCATGCTTCAGCGGGTCATTTCCATTAGGAATGTGGGCCGGTTCCAAAGTTACAGCGCAGCGGGCGACGTGACGTTTCGCCGGTACACGCTGATCTTTGCCGAAAACGGGCGCGGCAAAACGACGCTCTGCGCCATCCTGCGTTCGCTGTCAGGCAACGCGTCGGCTTATATCCTCGGGCGCAGGACACTTGGAGTCGCGGAATCGCCGGAAGTCCAGATTCTTGTCGGCGGTGGCAACGCCACGTTCCGTAACGGGGCGTGGAGCGCGGCATTCCCTGACATGGCGATCTTTGACGGGACCTACGTCAGCGAGAACGTGTTCGCCGGAGACGTGGTGGACACGGAGCACCGGCGCAATCTCTACCGCGTCATCATCGGCGCGGCGGGCGTCGCGCTGGCCGCGAGGCTGAACGAACTCGACAATCAGATCAAGGCCAAAAACACGGAGATCCGTGACAACCGGACGCGGATACAGAGATATGTACCGCCCAGCATGACTGTAGATGCGTTCGTCGCGCTGCCGGAAGATCCAGCGGTTGATGCGAAGATTGCGGCTAAGGAACAGGAGCTGCAAGCCGCACAGCGCGCGGCGCAGCTCCAGCAGAGGCCGGGCCTTGGGGCGGCGGTGGTCCCGGTTTTCCCGGCGGCCTTCGCGACGGTTCTTGCAAGAACGCTGGAGAACGTGGGGGCAGACGCCGAGCGGCGGGTCGGGGAGCATATCGCAACCCATCGGATGCAGGCGCGCGGGGAAGCCTGGCTCACGGAGGGCATGCAATATGTGGAGGGTGAGTCTTGCCCTTTTTGCGGCCAGGACCTGGCGGGGGTCGATCTGATCAGGGCCTACAGGGATTTCTTCAACAGGGAATACCACGCACTGCGGGACGAAGTGGTCGGCCTGAGCCGGCAGGTGGATACGGCTCTCTCGGATCGTGTCGCAGCAGGGATCGAACAGACGGTGGTGCAAAACGCCGCCGCCGTGGAATTCTGGCGCGAGTATTGCGCATTGACGCCGCCCGTCTTGCCGGAAGCCGACAGAGCAGGTGCGATCATCGCCGCGCTGCGGGAAGCCGCTCAGGCTCTTATTCAGCGCAAGGCGGCCTCTCCAGTGGAGGCCGTCCCTCCGGACGACCGTTTTACAGGCGCGCTTTCCGGATTCGAAACGCTGCGCACCTCCATCGCAGCCTACAACAACGCCGTCGCCGCGGCGAATGCGGTCATCCAGGCGAGGAAACGAGAGACACAGACGGCCAGTGTGCCCGATATTGAGAATGCGCTGGCTATGCTGCGGGCACAGAAGGCGCGCCATACGTACGAAGTCCAGGCGCTTTGCGCCGCCGATGTGCGCCTCCAGGCTGAAAAGAACGCTCTCGACAATGAGAAGGCCCAAGCCCGCGAGCAGCTTGACGCGCATACGCAGCAGGTCATTGCGCAATACGGTAACAGCATCAACCGCTATCTGGAGCGGATAAATGCGGGTTTCAGGATCACGGCGCCCACGCACAATTATCGCGGCGGGACGCCGAGCACGAGCTATCAAATCCTCATCAACCAGAGCGCCGTGGATCTTGGGGATGCGGCAACGCCGATGGACAGGCCGAGCTTCCGGAACACACTGAGCGCAGGCGACAGGAGTACGCTGGCCCTGGCTTTCTTCCTGGCGCAACTCGAGCACGACCCGGACCGCGCACGCAAGGTGGTCGTATTCGACGATCCCTTCAGCAGCCTCGACAGCTTCCGGAGGAACCATACGGTTTACCAAATCTATAGGTGCGGAGAAATGTGCGCGCAGGTCGTGTTGCTCTCGCATGAGCCAAGTTTTCTCAAGCTGCTATGGGACCGGGTTCAGCCGGCAGACCGGAAAGCGCTTCAGCTCGCGCGTATCGGCGAGGAAAACACCACGATTGTGGAATGGGACATCGAGAAGGCAGTACAAGCGCGTTACAGGGCGGACATTGAGGCTCTGCACAGGTTCTTTTCGGATGGCGAAGGAAAGCCGCGCGAGGTGATTCAAAAGCTGCGGCCGGTCCTTGAGGGATACTGCCGCACGCTTTACCCGACGCAGTTCGCTAATGCGGATACGCTGGGTGTGATCGTGGGCAAAATCCGGGCTGCCGGCGCTGGGCACCCACTTCGGCCTATTGCCGACGATCTGGACGAGGTGAACATATACTGCCGCCGCTACCACCACGCGGAGAATCCCAACGCCGCGACGGAGCCCGTTGACGACGCGGAGCTGAAGGGATACGTCAGGCGCACCCTGAAACTTGTCGGTTGCCTCCTCTAAATCAAGGATCAAGGAGT
>Ga0070738_10005551_pt1 | contig 13888 bp, 12 predicted proteins | sample Coa_R2_2_FD_66446 | JGI IMG/M metagenome (GOLD analysis project Ga0070738, IMG submission 66446) | Surface soil microbial communities from Centralia Pennsylvania, which are recovering from an underground coalmine fire - Coalmine... | ecosystem: Environmental > Terrestrial > Soil > Unclassified ... | reverse complement strand
GAGGATGCCCTCCTGCATGCGGGCGCCGCCGGAGGCGGCGAACAACACGAACGGGCAGCCCTTCTCCACTGCCGTGTCCAAGCCCTTGATGACGGCCTCGCCCGCCGCCATGCCGAGCGAGCCCCCCATGAAATCGAAATCCTGCACGCCGATCACGGCCGGCAGGCCGTCGAGCTTGCCGAAGCCGAGTTTCACCGCGTCGTTGAGGCCGGTCTTCGCCCGCGCGTCCTTGAGGCGATCGACGTAGCGACGCTCGTCGCGAAAGCGCAGCGGATCGACCGGCACCTCCGGGACGGCGACGTCGAACCAGGTCTCGTTGTCGAACATCGACTTCAACCGCGCCGCGGCGCTCATGCGCATGTGATAGTTCGACCCGGGGATGACGAACTGGTTGGCCTCGACGTCCTTGTAGAAGACGAGCTGTCCCGTCTCCGGACATTTGATCCAGAGATTCTCCGGCACCTCGCGCCTGAGCATGCCGCGAATCTTCGGACGCACAACGTTAGAGATCCAGTTCATCGGTCTTCTTCAGCGCTTCCAAGACGGCATCGTCAAACACCGCGTCCCGCGAACTGCCGCGATTCCAGCGTCTCTATATCGCATTTTGGCGCCGCCGAGCCATATCGAAGGCGCCGCGCGCAAGAACCGGCGACGAAGTCCGGCGTCTGCGGTCCGCCGAGCCTGCGACGCGCACGCTTTAGTAGGCTGATGTAGGGTGCCTACGGCGCTGTCCCAAGCGATAACGGTTGAAAAAATCTCGCAACGACGGCGTCCGGCGGCGGGGCGACGCCGGGGAGCGCGTCGGCCGCTCTCCGCGTCGCGTTGTCGCCCTCGGCGCGATTTTGCGGGAACGGGAGTCCCGTTGGCCGGTTGCTTGAACGTCATGTCTCCCAAGGGTTCCGATGAGTCGCCGGATTCTTCGAGGCTCTCATGGATGCGCGCGGCCCTGTACCGAGCCCGGGCAAAATGAGGATGGCAGAGAAGGGACGAACGATTCTCCGCCCTGATCGGGCCGCCGCCGCAACGCAATTTTGCCGTCCTCGCCCATAGAGTGGCCGTGCTGCCGCGGCGCCGAACGCATCCGCCGGTAAGTGCGGGGTAACCAAACCGCGCGCAGGATGGCCACGAAGCCGCGCATCGGCGAGAGCATTGGGTCGTATGGCCGCAACTTGAGTCGGAAGACGGCAACTGAGTCGGAAGACCGCAATGAAAAGGGTTCTGCTCGGATGGTTGGCGGCGGCGGCCCTGGTTCAAGGCGCGGCCGCGGCCGACCTGTCGCTCGCGCCGCTCTACAAGGCGCCGCCGACCGAGGCGGCGCAGGCCTATAGCTGGACCGGCTTTTATTTCGGCGCCAACGGCGGCGGCGGCTGGGGCCATTCCGTCTGGAGCGGCAACGCCACGGGAATTGGTCTTTCCGGCGGCCAGGCCGGCGGCACAGTCGGCTACAATCAGCAGCTCGGCAAAGTCGTGCTCGGCATCGAGGCCGACGCCGACTGGTCCGCTCTCGACGGCAAGAGCACGTCGCCGGGTTGCCCGATCGGATGCAGCACCAGCGACAGTTGGCTTTCCACCGTGCGCGGCCGCGTCGGCTATGCGTTCGATCGGATCATGCCATACGTCACCGGCGGTCTCGCCGTCGGCGACATTCGCGCGGCGACGCCGGGCTTTCCCGGCGGCGAGGCCGTCAATCCCGGCTGGGCCGCGGGCGCCGGCATCGAACTGGCGTTGCCGGGCAATTGGAGCGCGAAGGCGGAATACCTGCGCGTCGATCTCGGCCGCTTCAACTGCACCGGCTGCGGCGCTTTTCCGCCTGACAATGTTTCGCTGCAGGAGAACGTCTTCCGCGCCGGCATAAACTATCATTTCGGCTGGGGTAAATAACGCCCTCTGGCTCGACCGAGGCCTCGGCGTCGGTCCGCGCACGATGCACCCGACCGCTGCCGCGCGCGCCGAGCGACGCTCATGCGCCGGCGCGCAACGCGCGCGCGGCGGCGTTGCTTCCAATTTTAACAAAAACGGCAACGAGAACGAAGGAATGGCGTAGTAGCAATACATAGTGCTTACACGCAGGGATTGGGGTCTCGGTGCCGATCGTCGCTACCTCTCATCTGGTTCTCGACCTGCCGACATTGTTCGTGGTCATCGTTTTTGTCTCGGCGACCGGCGGCATCTTGCTGCTTTTCGCCTGGATCCAGAACCGCCGCACGATCGCGCTGGCGTTCTGGGGAGCCGGCTATCTCTTGGGCGCCGCCGCGGCGGCCCTGCTCGGATGGCCGGGACTGTCGCCGAACCCCTGGTTCGTCTGCGTCGCCAATGCGCTTTTATGCGGCGCCTACGGAATGATGTGGGGCGGGGCGCGCTCGTTCGAAGGCCGGCGAGTCCGCTTTTCCCTGATTGCGGCCGGCGCGGTCGTTTGGATCGCGGCCTTTCAGATCGACAGCTTTGCCCAATCGGTGCCCGCCCGCATCGACCTCGTCTCCGCCATACTGGCGAGCTACGCGCTGCTGAGCGTGCGCGAGCTTTGGTACGCGCGCGACCGCGAGCTGATCTCGCGCTGGCCGACCCTGGCGCTGGTCGCCACCCACGCGTGCTCCCTGCTGGCACGTATCCCCTTTGCCGACACGCTGGCGCTGTCGGCTGCCGTCGGCCGTCCGCAAAGCCTGGTCGTTTCGCTGATGGGCTTCCAGGCGTTGTTCACCACCGTTTGCTTGCCGTTTCTGCGCGTGGCCATGTCGAAGGAGCGGGCGGAGCTGGAGCAAAGGAAAGCGGCTCTCACCGATTCGCTGACCGGAATCGCCAATCGGCGCGCCTTCTTCGATCGCGGCGAAGAGCTGCTCGAATGGACGGCGGTGGATCGCCGCTCGGCCGCGCTTCTTCTGTTCGATCTCGATCGATTCAAGGAGATCAACGATACCGCCGGCCATCAGGCCGGTGACCGCGTGCTCAAGGCTTTCTGCGAGCTCGTTGCCCGCTCGATCGGCCCGCACGATGTATTTGCCCGCCTGGGCGGCGAGGAGTTTGCCTGCCTCCTGGCGGATGCGTCGATGGCGCAGGCGCTGCACGTCGCCGAAAGGCTGCGCGGCGAATTCGCGGCGATACGGCTTCCCGGCCTCGATGTGTATCCGACCGTCAGCGTCGGCGTTGCGATGGCGAACGAAGCCGGGCGAACCTTGTCGGCGCTGTTGATGACCGCCGACCGGGCGCTCTACCGCGCCAAGACCGACGGCCGCAATCGCGTGGCGCCGGCGCCGTTGGTTCTGATCGATCGGATCGCGAGCGATCGCGCGGGCCGGAACGCCGAAAGAGCCGTCTTGGTCGCGCCTGCCGCTGGCTGACCGAAAGCGGCGGCAAAAGAGCGTGCAGGCAACGGCTACGCCCTTTGCTGTCGCACCGCCGGCCGGACGCTGAACGCCGGCGAACCTCGCGCGGTCGGGCGCGGATTGAGGCGTCAGCGAGCGAACCGCCCCTTTCGTCCGCGGTCACGCCGGAATACGTTGGATTGTGCTGCCGGTCACAGTCTTCGTGGCGGCGTCGAAGTAGGCTCTCTCGGGGCAATACCTGCGACAAGCGCGGCAGGCGCATGACACCGGCGGAGCCGCCGCGTCCCGCGGTCACCGCCACTCGCGCGACCGAACCAGCCGTGTCGAGCTTCGGAATGAACGAAACCCCAATCGCTCCTTGGTTGCCGCCGTCTTGTGCGCAAGGCGCCATGCAAAGTGCGGCTTGGTGCCCGGCATGATCACGGTACCCGAATTGGCGGCGGAGGCGCTCGGCGCTTTTCTGACTTCCGATTTGAGCCGCAGATTCGGATCGACGCACGCCGATTTGACCGAGCTCATCCCGTCCGTCGCCCAGCTTTCGCTCGAATGCATCGGCACCAGCGACGCGCTCTATCACAACGTCGAACATACGATGCTGGTGACGCTGGTGGGCGTCGAGATCATGAAGGGACGCTCGCTGCTCATGCCAACCGCCGCCAGCGATTACGCGCACCTGATCGTCGCCTGTCTGCTGCACGATATCGGCTACGTGCGGGGCATTCTGCGGGGCGACGGCGACGAGGGTTACGTGGTCGACGCGCACGGCGGCAAAATAAGGTTGGCGCGCGGCGCTTCGGATGCCGCGCTCACGCCCTACCACGTGGACCGATCGAAGCTTTTCGCGGCGGATCGCCTCGCGAAGATGGAGCTTATCGACGCCGCCAGGATCGCCCGCGCCATCGAATTCACGCGCTTTCCGGCGGCTTGCGCGCCGAACGACGGCGACGCCGAGGAAGGAATGATGGTGCGCGCCGCCGATCTCATCGGACAGCTCGGCGATCCGCATTACCTGCGCAAGACCAATGCGCTCTATTGGGAATTCGAGGAAATCGGGATGAACAAGCAGCTCGGTTACGAATCGCCGGCCGATCTTACCGATCTCTATCCGCAGTTCTATTACCGCAGCGTCGCCCCGCAAATTCAGACCGCGATCCGCTATCTCAACGTCACCTCGAGCGGACGGCAATGGATCGCGAACCTTTACAGCAACGTGTTCCGCGCCGAGCGCGACCTCGACTTGCGCGGGCCCGAGCGCAAACAGGACGCCCGGGCTGACGGCGGCCCGTCGTGCTGAGCAACAGTCGCGGCGAGGAAAGCCAATGGTTTTGATGGCATCAAAAACCGGGCTCGGACGTTTTGACTGAATCCTTTCGGAGAATCGAATTCCGCCTTTGCGGACCGGCCTCAAGCCACGACAGCGAGTTTTCGACGAAGAGGTCGGCGCAGCGGTGAAATCGGCGAGCGCCGCCTTACCGGCGCCGCGCGTCAGTCGGCGTCAACGGCAGCGTGCAGACGGCTTCGGCAAACCCCGGCATTCCTATCGCGGGGCCGTCAGGGTGTTGATGGCGCCGCCGATTAAGCCGCCGACAAAGCCACCGAGGTCTTGGTTGGCTGCGTCTGCCGGCGGTTCCGATGATCGCAAGGTCGGTGGGGGTACCGCGTCGGCGGCCGCCGGCTTTCTGGCGTCGAGCTTGCGATCCTTCATCGTCGTTGCCGCCTTGCCGTGATGGTCCGACGCGCCTGCGGACTTTGCTGGCGCTCCCACCGATTTTGTCGGCGGCTTGCCGCCCACCGCGTGCAACTTCTTGCCGTCTTCCGCAAAGGCGGAAGGCGGCAGCGCCAGCGCCGACGCAAGAGCGAGAACGACCAAAGCCGCCGATTTCTTCATGTCTGCCCCCGTGTTCCAAGTGCTGCGAGCTCGCACCTTACACGTTTCCCAAGCGCTTGTCGCTACCGCGGCTGGACCGACGCCTGGCGCTAGGCGCCGTGTCGCACGCGCATCACCTTGGCGGGCAGTTCGAGCGCAGTGTTTCCAGCGCCGTCCCGAGGCCGCTCAAGGAAACGGCTCCGCGGATCACGGTGCTGTCGTCCTTGACCACGACGGCGAGTTCCGAAGCCGCTTGCCAAGGGCCCGTCGCAAGCGCCGTCGCTTCCGGCGGCAGCAAAACCAGGGCGCCGGGCGGTACGACGCTCGCGGTGAATACCGTGCTTGCGCCGCCGGCGGTGACCGTCACCTGCGGATGCGTTCGGGGCGGTAAAGGCCGGACGAGCACGACCATCACTTGCGGCTGCGTCTGGCCGCAATGCAGCATGAGGCCTGCGAATTCGACATCGGAGCGGGACACGTCCGCGGTCTGCACGACCGAAACGGTCTCGTGCCCATCCGCTGAACTTGGCGTGCGCAGCAGCCGCCATGTGCCGGCCGGGCCCGGCACCGGATCGGATATGTTCCTCGGCGCGGCGCCGGCATCGTTCGCGCAGCCCGACCGTGCGGCATCAACGTCGTCCGTTCCGCAGCGCCGGATGCCGGCATGGCCCGGCGTTCCGAGGATCTGGGCGAGACCGGGCGCCGTGTCGTTCAGCCATCCGGCGCAGAGAAGCAGCGCGCCGGCGAGCAGCAACCGGGGTCGCGAACGCATCATCGGTTCGACGCCTCCCGGCTGCGATCGTTCCTGCGAGGTGCAACGAGCGGGAAAACAATCCTTGCCAAGACGGTCCGCTCCTTCGATCGCTCCAGCAAAAAAGAACGACTGAGCCCCTTCAATCGGCCGACGTGCCCGGTCCTCCGTTCAAGCCGGCTGCCGGGCAGCGGGAGGCGGGCGTCTTCGGGCGTTGTCCACTCCGCCGCCGAAACGGTCGATTTGCCAAGGCAATGACCGATGTTGGGCGCAGCTTGCCTGCGGCCCGCGGCCGCTCCGACGTCAGGCGCGCGGAACTAACCACAAATTCGAATGTTGAGCCACTTGGCCTGACGGATCGTCTATCCTTGTCTGCGTCAGGTCCGGAGGCGTTAACCCGGACACGATCGAGGCGGCGAGCACGAGCAAGCCTCGGCCAGGGTGATCCAAGGAGTATGCTATGCGTTACCTGATCATTGCATGTCTGGCTTTGTCTCCTGCGGTTTTGGCGTCTGTTTCAGCGGAGGCCGCGCAGGCGGGGGCTGCGCAAAGCACGCCCCAACAGCAAGGCACGGCTGCCAGCAGCCAGACGCAGCAAGAACCAAAGAACAACTATGAGCCGTGCCCAGCGAACGTTGTCATGGCGGACGGCAGCCACGAATGCCTCGGGATGCCCTCCTATCCGTCTCAGGCGCCGACCCACCGATGGCGCCATGTTTCCTGGCGTCATGTTTCCTGGCGCGGCGTGAATTGCCGCTGACTTCGGTGGCTGCCGCCGCCGTTTTTTGATCGGCGGCGTGAGCCGCACGCGGCCGGCCCAACGTCACGAAACGGCAGCGGTCCGACGTGTTTTGGATTCGGCGGCGCGCTGTCAAAGGCCCGCCCTCGACGCTCCCGCAACGGGCAACGGGCGCACAGGGCTGAGCGCTGCCATGAGCCGCAAAAGGCCGGTGCCGTCCGCTCACTCCCCGCGCACGACGGTTTGATCGGGCTTTTGCAGGCGCCGGCTGAGTTCATCGGCCTGGCGGCATTCTGAGTAGATCGGCGCCCCCAGCGCGTCGGTGCGTTCGAGGCAATGGCGCATGTCCGTCAACGTCCCGTCGACGGTAAAATCGTATCCCGCATCCTTCAGCACCAAGGCGTAGCGCCCGGCCGGAAATACAAAATCCGCCGGGTCGGGACGCACAACGATCATTTCCGGATTGTTGCCGAGCGGTGCCACCCGCATTTGATAGGAGGTATTGCGAATGACCCAGGAATTGGTCATGTCCGTTGTCTTCGCGTTGCCCGCCTTGTCGAAGGTGAGAACCCGGGCCACGCGCGCGACGATGCGCACCATGACGCGGTCGGGCGCAGTGGTTGCGAGGTCGCGGCGAAATACGACGAATTCAAGTCGACCTGTCGACACGTGGGTCGGACTCGGCGTCGAGATCGGCGCCGACAGCGCCACGCGCGGGTCGGGTATCCTGATGGGCTCTTGTTGAAGCTCGGTCAATCGCCCGTTGACCACGGCATAGACGCCGTACTCGGTGGGAAGCGGAAACTCGGGCGCATCCGGCTTGGTCGCGCGGCTGGAGTTGAGCTCGGCCTCGTTCTGATCCTTCTGAGCCTCGCGCGGCGCATTCGCCTGCGTCGGTTCGTCCGGCCAGCGCAATCCCACGCGGTCGACGACCGTCTTGACGTCGATCGAAAAGTATATCGCCACGCCAAGAGCGGCGGCGGCGAGCAGTTGAACATTGCGCCAGAACCTCGAGCGCAGATGTCGGCCAAGGTACGCTCCCGCAAACCGGTCGTCGCGCGACGACGTCGGCAGCGAGGCGAGCCCATGGGAGCCGACGCGGAACGGCGCGCGAAAATCGATGGCGCCTTCGCCGAATCGCGTCGTGAATTGCGAACCCGGCATCGCGGGCACGCGCGGCTGCTCGGCGAACGGCAATTTCGCCTGATGCGTCGATTGCAATTGCGGATTCTGCGCGTACTCCGCCTCCACGCGATCGATAGCCGCCTCAAGTCCTCGCAGCTGCTCTTCTATCTCAGACCATCCCCCGTCCAGGAATTGCGGATAAAGGTCCTTCCGCAGCTTGAAGCGTGCAAACTCGTAAATGAACGTTCGCAGCTCGGCATGGTCCTGGGTGACTTGGGAAACCATCCGACTGAGGACGTCGTAGTGGTACAGCGCCGGCGTCCCTTCTGCGGTGCCCGCGGCGAGCTTGTCGGATGGCTGAGTGTCTTCTTCAGCCGGCCCCGTTCGGGAAGGCAAAACCGTGAAGGTCATGTTCGCCCGTCAATCGCGGTGACGAAACCTGCTCCGCCAGATATCGGAATTCCCGCCGGCAGCAGGCTTCCGCCGCAGCATAGGGTTCGTTTCGAAGCTCGCCCCGGGGCACGTGGCGCCGAGCGCATTGTGGCCGGCACCACCGGCTCGCCACGCGAAATTGTAGGCTAGACGGCCCGCGCATGACAATGCGCAAAACTCCCGGCGCGTCCATCCGCCACGATCGTTGCCGCCGCCATCGGCGGCGCGTTGCGCAGCGGCCACATCCTGCCTTGCTTTTCTTGCGCCCCGCGCGGTCCCGTGAGGTGGGGCCGTGGGGGCGTGCCGTCGACCGTCTTGCCACCGAGGCGGAACCGCATGAATATCAAAGGCGGTCGGGGCCTCCTCCTGAAATCCGTTTTCATGGACCGTCCGCCCTTCCCAGAGCCAAGGAGCATCCGGGGCAGCTTTCCGAATGGAACCTTGGATACAGGAAGATTACCGCTCAACCCTCGCCGACATCATCATGGCTTCGGCAAGGGAGGACGCGAAGCTGCGGAGCGCGATTTACGCGATGGCCCGCGGGAAATTGCGCCAGCAGCTGCATCGGCATGCGTTGAGGCTGAGCCATGCGGAAAGGGCGCAACGGCTCTTGGCCCTCGAGACCGCCATCGAGCAGATCGAGGCCGATCTCGCCGCCAACGCCGCGGGCGCGACCGATTTGAGGGGCGCGGCGCTTGCGGGCCCGGGCCAGCCGCGCATGGAGATCATTCCGCCGGCGCGACGGTTGCCGCCGACGGCCGAGGCGCAACCGGAGTTCGCGGCCAATGCTCCGATCCAAGGCGCGCGCTCCGCCCGGCCGTTGACGCTCATGCTGGTCGCGGTCGCATGCGTCGCCGGCGCGACATACATCGGAGCAAAACTGGGATTTTCCTGGCAGCCTCCGATGCAGGGCCAGTCGAGCGTTGCGGTCAAGACGGCCGCGCATCCTGCATCTGATCGCGCGGTTGCGCCGAGCATCCCGATGCCCAGCGCTTACGGCGTCTATGCCGTCGTCGGGAACCGCCTGATCGAGCTGCCGACACTTCCGGTCAGAGTCCCCGGGCCGCGGGTGAAGATGTCCACCATCATTTCGCTTCCCAGCAAAGTGGTGTTGCCGAGCGGCCATGTGCAGTTTGTCGTCTTCCGGCGCGAGCTTGTGAACAAAGTCCCCGACAAGGTGGAGGTGCGGGTGGTGGCTCGCGTCATGCGCCGCCCGGCGCCGGCCGGCAAAGCAACAACGCCGTCGGGCAAAGACGATGCCATGTGGGCCATTCGCGCGATTTCGCATGAAATGAAAGTTGCTCCGGTCACCGGCAATCCGGCAATGATCCTGTTGCGTCCGGCCAATGCCGATGTTTCGCTGCCCGCCGGCCGCTATGCGTTGGTGCTCAATGCAACGGCCTATGATTTTCGCATCGACGGACCTGTCACCGACCAGGCGCAGTGCATTCAGGGCGATGACGAGGACGCGGTCCCGGAGTTCACGGAATGCGTCAACCGGTGAGGGTACGGGTTATCCAATGACCCAGCCCTTGGTGATGGAGTACCGCTCCGGCGTCATTATTTGTAATGCCGGTGCGGCTGCTGCCGTTCCGATGACAGACGGCCGCAGCCGGCGGACTTGAACTTCCTGTCCCGCGATAGGAGAACGAGCCATGGGCGCCATCGCACTTCGTCTTGCAACGATCCTCGTGCTGGTTGAGATCGCGGCGCTGTCCGCGCCCTCTCCTGCCGTCGCCATCGACGCTGCACTGGCAAAGAAGTGCCGGTCGATGGCCATCAAGGCACACCCGCCGCAGCTGCCGGGAAGCAAGCCGTATGCCCGGGCCGAAAGGGATTTCTTCCGCGAATGCGTCGCCAAGAAAGGCGACATGCCGGAAAGCAACCAAGAGCAGGGCCCGGACTCTGCCCCGCCCAAATCATCGCCGAAGTAATTCGGTGGATTTGAGATGCGCCGCGCACCGGGCGACGCGCGCAGGGCGGACGCCAATTCCAGGCTCCCGGCGTGGACGGACCGCTTTCAGAACTGTTCGCGGGCGTCGAATCTGAAGCTATCGGCGGCGGGAAGAATGCCGAGCACGGATTCCTTGCGATCCCATGGTGGAACGTCCATGACGATGCAGGAGTCGCTGTCGTGATAGCAGACCCTGACCTTGATATGCATGCCGCAACTGTTCGTCGCGGCGATCCAGTGCTCGAAAATATGCGCGTTGAGCGCTTCGGGCTTCGCATAGCCGCGCAGGGCGAGGCAGGGCTTCCCGCTTAGTCCCGTGTGACGCTTGTACAGGTCATTGGGCGCAGGGAAAATATTTCTCGACGGCGGGGGAAGCGTCTGTCCGAGCGCCGGGCCGACGATGATGACCGCGAGAACGATTGAGCGAAGCAACAAGCCGCGAGCCACTTGTGATCCTATGTCGGACGCCCTGCTGCCCCGTTAATCCTATATCACTCCGATAATGGGAAGGCCAGCGCGCCGCTGGTAGCATGACAGGCACTTTCCGCCCGCAACGAAATGGTCACAGCATGTTGAATGAGCGACAGGTCCTGGTGACCGGCGGCGCCGGCTTTATCGGCTCGCACCTGTGCGAGCGGCTGCTGGCGCTTGGCTATGAAGTCGTCTGCGTGGACAACTTCTACACCGGCACGCGGCGCAACGTGCACGATCTCCTCTCAAATCCCCGCTTCGAGCTGATGCGCCACGATGTGTGCTTTCCGCTCTACGTGGAGGTCGAGCAGATCTACAATCTCGCCTGCCCGGCTTCGCCCATCCACTACCAGTTCGATCCGGTGCAAACGACAAAGACCAGCGTGCACGGCGCCATCAACATGCTCGGTCTGGCCAAGCGGGTGAAGGCGAAAATTCTGCAGGCGTCAACCTCGGAAGTGTATGGCGATCCGACGGTCCATCCGCAGGATGAAAGCTATTGGGGCAACGTCAATCCCATCGGGCCGCGCTCGTGCTACGATGAAGGCAAGCGCTGTGCGGAGACGCTGTTCTTCGACTACTACCGGCAACATAAGCTGAAGATCAAAGTGGCGCGCATCTTCAACACGTACGGTCCGCGCATGCACGCCAACGACGGCCGGGTGGTATCGAACTTCATCGTGCAAGCGCTGCGCAACCAGGATATCACGATTTACGGCGACGGCTCGCAAACGCGCTCGTTCTGCTATGTGGACGATCTGGTCGACGGCCTGATCCGTCTGATGGAGAGCGGCGACGAGGTCGTCGGGCCGATCAATCTGGGGAATCCAAAGGAATTCACCATCCGCAGCCTGGCGGAAATTATTATCGAAATGACCGGCTCGGCGTCGAAGATCGTTCATCGCCCGTTGCCGGCGGACGATCCGAGACAGCGTCAACCCGACATAAGCCGGGCAAAGGAACAACTCGGTTGGCAACCGACGCTGGCCTTGCGCGAGGGACTCGGCAAGACGATCAGCTATTTTGATCACATTCTGCGGAACGAAAAGATCACCCCGCAATCGGCATGACGCCTGTTGCCCAATAACGACTGTTGCCGGAAAGCTTTGCCGGCCCTTTGAATTCGCGTTGACTGGCCGAGCCTTCGGAAGATCTCCGCGAAAATTAACCTAACCAATGGCTTGGCCGACCCGTCGATCGGTAACGTAAGTTCGTCGCGGTGCGTACCCCAGCCATAAAAGTCATTGCGTTTGCGATAAAATTCAATATGGTTGGTATACGCAACGTTATTCCTAAACAGCACTAAGAGACCAGCCTACTACGCGGGGGGATTCGGGGGTCCCGGGGCGAGGGAAAGAGCGAGCCCACAGCAGCGTACGGCGTGATCGAATGGTGAATTTGTCTCTGCCCGACCCCAACGGCCAGTTGTCCATAAAGGCAGCGGCCGTTCAAAGCTACTCCCCGCCAGTCAAGCGTCGCATCGAGCGACTGATCGCACAAATCCTGATTGTCGAATTCTTGGCAATCGCCGGGACTTGCTTTGTGACGAGCGCGATCTATTTCGAAACGGTCCTCACCCAGTGGCCGTCGACCAAGGAATACGCCGCGGCCGCCGTTGCAATTTCGGTCTTCACGCTGCTGGTGGCGCTCGGTTTCAAGCAGTACGTCGCCATCCAGTCACAGTCGCGTGATCGCTACATGTGGAGCGGCTTGGGCGCCGTCATGCTGGCGTTCTCGCTCTTCCTGTCGCTGCTGTTCGTCTTCAAGATTGCCGAGTGGTATTCGCGCGGCACATTTTTGTTTCAGTTCGTCGGGGCGAGCGCTGCCATGCTGGTCGCCCGCGGCACGATGCACAGCCATATCCGTCGCGCCATTTTGTCCGGCACCGTCGAAGCGCGCAGGGCGATCATCATCGGAGACGCGGGCCTCCACGATGGCGTCGTGCAGAACCTGACGCGCGCCGGCATCAACTGCGTCGGCACTCTCCCCTTGCCGACAGCGGATGCGAGTCCTGACTCGGGCGCCGCCGGTGCCTTCAAGACCTTGCGCCGCTTCGTCGAATCCTGCCGCAGCTTCAAGCCCGACGACATCTTGTTCTTGGCTGCGCCGACGGACCTGCCGCAAATCGGCGGCCTGATCGACGCCCTGTCCGAACTGCCGGCTGCGGTCCATGTCATTCCCACGCGCGTCAGCGAGCTTTGGGGATCAGCGAAGATCACGAGCTTCGGCGGGACAACCACGGTCCAGGTTCTGCAGCCGCCGCTCTCCGGTTTCGATCGGGCGATCAAGCGCGCGCTGGACATCTGCGTGGCGAGCCTCGGGCTGTTGGTTTTTTCGCCGCTTCTGTGCATCGTCGCGCTGGCGATCAAGCTCGACTCGCGCGGCCCGATATTCTTCCGGCAGAACCGTCATGGCTACAACAACGAAATAATCCGCGTCTTCAAATTTCGCACCATGACCGTGGTGGAGGACGGCGAGACCGCCAGCACGTTCACCCAGGCCAAGCCCAACGACACGCGCGTGACGAACATGGGCCGCATCCTGCGCCGGACCAACATCGACGAGCTGCCGCAGCTCATCAACGTTCTGCGTGGCGAAATGTCGATCGTCGGACCGCGGCCGCACCCCATCGCACTCAATTCCCTGTTTCAGGAGCGCATCACGCCGTTCTCGCGGCGGCATAATGTCAAGCCGGGCTTGACCGGCTGGGCGCAGGTGAACGGCTTCCGCGGCGAGACCGACACGCTGGAAAAAATGCAGCGCCGCATCGATTATGACCTGTACTACATTGACAACTGGTCGCTCGTGTTCGATCTGAAGATCATTTTGCTGACATTGTTCTCCAAGGATGCGTACACGAATGCCGACTGACGGCGCCGTTGTGCGTCGCTGCGCCGCTCTTGGCATCGTCCTCCCGAAACGGGGATCGATCGCGCATTGCCGTCTCGCGGATGACCAAGGGAGCGATCGTGTTCGGCGCGGCGGCGGCCGGATGCAGATCGGGGTGCGCTTCGCTCGCTCAGGCGCAGTCAAACAAGCGCAATATTTAACGATCAATCATACCGGCGCACTCGTCTTGACCGGCGCCGGACCCTCATCATAACCACACGCGAATGGCGTTACCGATCGCAGGAGCGTAGCGTGGTACTGTCTCTCCAAACGATGGCGCCTTCGGCCGATAGTGCGGGCAGCGTCGCGAATACCATTCCCGATCAAATTCGACGTCACG
>Ga0070738_10005550_pt1 | contig 13889 bp, 16 predicted proteins | sample Coa_R2_2_FD_66446 | JGI IMG/M metagenome (GOLD analysis project Ga0070738, IMG submission 66446) | Surface soil microbial communities from Centralia Pennsylvania, which are recovering from an underground coalmine fire - Coalmine... | ecosystem: Environmental > Terrestrial > Soil > Unclassified ... | reverse complement strand
ATGCGCTCCAGGCTTTTGGCTGCGATCCCGAGGCCGTGGCGAATTTGCGGGCGCGCCACGTCGCTGCTTTCGTCGAATTGCATATCGAGCAGGGGCCGGTCCTCGAAAGCGAAAATCTCGCAGTCGGCGTGGTCACCGCGATCAATGGCGCGACGCGGCTCCAGGCGGTCGTGAAAGGCGAGGCCGGCCATGCCGGCGCCGTGCCGATGGCGTTGCGTCGCGACGCGCTCGCCGCGACGGCCGAGATGATGCTCGCCATCGAGCAGCGCGCGCGGAACGAGAGCGAGCTTGTCGCCACGGTCGGACGGCTCGACGTCGCGCCCGGCGCGGTCAATGTCATTCCGGCCGAGGCGCGCTTCACCATCGACATCCGGGCGCCGCGCGACGAGGCGCGCCGGCGCGCGGTCGCCGACCTCTCCGAACGGCTCAATGCGATCGCGGCGGCGCGGAAGGTTGAACTCTCGCTGGCGCAGACGCACGAAGCGGACGCCTATGCCTGCCATCCGGCGATTGTCGCGGGGCTGAAGGAAAGCGTCGAACGTACGTCAGGACGGCCGGCGCGGCTGCTTCCGTCCGGGGCGGGGCACGACACAATGATCATGGGCCAGCTCTGCCCGGCCGGAATGCTGTTCGTGCGCTGCAAAGGCGGGATCAGTCACAACCCGGCAGAGTCGATCACAACCGAAGACGCCGAAATGGGATTGGCGGCTTTGATGGATTTCACGCGCCGGTTCCGTGCAGGCGCTTTGACGCCGGCGACCCCTTAAAATAGCCGCATTGGCGCCATCTCGTCGCATGAGCGGCGAGAGCGCGAGTGGGTGGGGCGTTACGCAAGCCGACGCGTCGGAACACGCAGCGCGTCATGTGCGTTGTTACCTTTTAGGAAATCGCTTTCGGCTGGAGCCAAAGCCTCCAGCGCCCGACCGCAGCGTAGCGCGGCGGGCGTCGCCATAAGCGGGAGGATCAACATGCACACGCATCATCACCGCGCCAACGCGCCCAATGTCGGCGCCTTGCACGCGGCCAATTTGGAAGAGAACGACGAGATTCGCAGAAGGTTCGGCGCGACGCCGATCTACATTCTGCGCCAATCCTACGGGGAAGGCTTCGCGCCCGGCACGCCAGGCGATGTGACGCTCGGACAAGCCCTTGATCACATTGACGCCGCGTCGCTGCACCTGTTGGCGCGCCGCCTGGCGCATCATCCGACCGACGATCTGAACCGGATGTAGGCCGGCGCGGCGAAGCTCGCGCAGCCATCGCCCCGCGGCCCGCTCCGCGGGGTTTTTCGTTTCGCCGGCGATCGGTCGCGAGGCGCTATTGACAGGCTTCCGTCTCGCGAAACAAAATACGGAATCCGAAATAAATTGATCGAGGGCGCCAGGGATTGGGACCGCGCCGCGATCGCTCTTCCGCCGCCCGAAAGCGCGCCGCCGCGAAGCGGGCGTCGCTCTTTTTTGCGAAATAGTTGTTGATAAGTCGAGCGCGACACCGGCGCTCGTGAGAGCACGAATGGGGGAAACTATGACGGATTTCTTCGGCAATATCGCGCCGATCCGCTACGAGGGGCCGCAGAGCGACAATCCGCTCGCCTTTCGCCATTACGAGGCCGGCCGGAAAATTTTCGGCAAGACGCTCGCCGAGCATTTGCGGCCGGCGGTCTGCTATTGGCACAATTTCGCTTGGACCGGCGTCGACATGTTCGGCGGGCCGACTTTCGAGCGGCCGTGGTTCGGTGAGACGATGCAGGCGGCGAAGCTCAAAGCCGATGTCGCCTTCGAAATGTTCTCGCTGCTCGGCGCGCCATTCTTCACCTTTCATGATCGCGACGTGGTCCCGGAAGGCGAGAGCCTCGCCGAATTCGGCCGCAACCTCGCGGAGATCACGGACTATTTCGCGGCCAAGATGAAGGCCTCGGGCGTGAAGCTGCTTTGGGGCACCGCCAATCTCTTCAGCCATGCCCGCTATATGGCCGGCGCGGCGACCAATCCCGATCCCGACGTTTTCGCCTATGCGGCCGCGCAGGTGAAGAACGTGCTCGACGCCACGCACCGTCTCGACGGCGCCAATTACGTGCTTTGGGGCGGCCGCGAGGGCTATGAGACGCTGCTCAACACCGATCTCAAGCGCGAGCAGGAGCAACTCGGCCGGTTCCTCTCGCTGGTCGTCGATTACAAGCACAAAATCGGCTTCAAGGGCGTGATCCTCGTCGAGCCCAAGCCGCAAGAGCCGACCAAGCATCAATACGATTACGACGTCGCGACCGTGTTCGGCTTCTTGCAGAGATTCGGGCTCGAGAAAGAGGTTAAGGTCAATATCGAGGTCGGCCATGCGATTCTCGCCGGCCATACTTTCGAGCATGAAGTCGCGATGGCTGTCGCGCTCGATATTTTCGGTTCGCTGGATTTGAACCGCAACGACTATCAGTCGGGCTGGGACACCGACCAATTCCCGAACAATGCGGCCGAGCTGGTCCCTGCCTTCTATCACATTCTCAAAGGCGGCGGCGTCGCGCCGGGCGGACTCAATTTCGACGCCAAGCTGCGCCGTCAATCGATCGACCCCGAGGATTTGCTCATCGCTCACATCGGCGGCTTGGATATTTGCGCCCAGGCGCTGATCGCGGCGGCGAAGCTGATCGAGGACGGCAAATACGACGCCGCGCTCGCTCAGCGCTATGCCGGCTGGAGCGAGCCGGAGGCCAAAGCCATGCTTGACGGCCAGCGCTCGCTTGAAGACATCGCCAAGCGCGTCGCCGAGAAGAAGATTTCGCCCAAGCCGCGGTCGGGCAAGCAGGAATTCTTCGAGAATCTGCTGAACCGCTATATTTGATTCAGCCTGCACGGCGCCTGACAATAGAGATGCGGCGTCAGCGACCCTCTCCCCGCGTTGCCGGGAGAGGGGTTTCCTGACGTCGCGCTCAGATTACGTCGCTCAACCGATTATTCATCGTCAGGGGTCATTCCATCAATGTCCAACGCCATTGAAGACGCGCCAATCGCGACCTATCCGAGCCTCAAAGGCAAGGTCGTGCTGATCACCGGCGGCGGCGGCGGCATCGGCGCGGCGATCACGCGCCGCTTCGTGGAGCAGGGGGCCAAAACCGCTTTCATCGATATTGCCGAGGCGCCATCCAAAGCTTTGGTCGAGCGATTGAGCGGGGCCGGCCGCGAGGTCCATTTCGAAAAAGCCGATCTGAAGGATATCGAGGCGCTGCGCGGCGCCGTCGCGGCGATCCGCAAGCGCTTCGGGCCGATCGACATTCTTATCAACAATGCCGCCCATGACGAGCGCCATGCCATGGAGACGGTGACGCCCGAATATTTCGACGATCGCATCGCCGTCAATCTCAAACATCAATTCTTCATGGCGCAGGCCGTGCTGCCGGACATGGTCGAGAAGAAGAAAGGGGTCATCGTCAATTTCGGCTCGACCTCCTGGATGCTCGGCCGCGGCGGCATGCCGGTCTATACGGCGTCCAAATCGGCCGTTCTCGGCTTGACCCGCTCGATCGCCCGCGACTATGGCCCGCACAATGTAAGATGCCTGGCGATCGCGCCGGGCTGGATCATGACCGAGCGCCAGATGACGCTGTGGCTGACGCCGGAAGGCGAGGCCGAGTTGATGAATGGCCAATGCGTCAAGCGCAAGCTGGTCCCCGACGATATGGCGCGGGTGGTTTTATTCTTCGCTTCCGACGAAGCCGCCGCTATGACCAATCAGCAATATGTCGCCGATGGCGGCTGGCTATGAATTGGGGCTGACAGCATGATTGTCGTCTTCGGCTCGATCAATCTCGACCTCATCACGCGGGTCGAGCGCATCCCAGGGCCGGGCGAGACGACGCTGGGCGGCGATTATGCGACGAGCCCCGGCGGCAAGGGCGCCAATCAGGCTTTGGCGGCGCGCCGCGCCGGCGCTGCAGTCGCGATGGTCGGCGCCGTCGGCAAGGACGCTTTCGCCGGGGAGGCGTTGGCGCTGTTGACGGCGGACGGCGTCGATCTTTCGGCGACCGAAACCGTCGCCGCGCCGACCGGCGCCGCTTTCATTGCGGTCGATGCGAATGGCGAAAACGCGATCGTCGTCGCCTCCGGCGCCAACCGGCTGGCGCGGGCGGCGCAGCTCGAAAAGCTTGCGCTCGGCGCCGGCGACATTCTCGTCTTGCAACGCGAGACGCCGCCGGCGGAAGTGGAGGCCGCCGCGCTTCACGCCAAAAGCAAAGGCGCGCGGGCGATCTTGAATCTCGCGCCGGCCGGGCCGCCGAGCGACCGACTGTTGCGGGCGCTCGATACGTTGATCGTCAATGAGCACGAGGCGCTGACGCTCGGGGAAGCGTTGAACCTTGCGACGCGCGAGCCGGAAGAGGTCGCCGCCTTTCTCGACCGGACGCTCGGCCTTGCCGCGATCGTGACGCTCGGCCCGGCAGGCGCCGTCGGCTATGCAAAGGGCGCGCGCTTCGCCGCCCCGGCGCCGCCGGTGAAAGTCGTCGATACGACCGGCGCCGGCGATACGTTTGTCGGCGCCTTCGCCGCCGCGCTCGAACGCGGCCTATCCTTCGAAGCCGCGATGAAGCGCGGCCTCGCCGCCGGGAGCCTCGCTTGCACCAAGCCAGGCGCGCAGCCGAGCATGCCATACGCGGCGGAAATCGAGGCGCTGGCGAAATAGAGCGGAGAGGCGAAGGGGGCGAAGGCCCCAGGCGCTGCTGCGCTCAGCCGATTCCCGCCGAACCAAGAGGGAAGGGATGAAAACCGCTTTGTGCTATGGCGATTCGAACACCTGGGGCTGCGTCCCGATGGGCTCGTTGAGCGACGATGCGCGGCACGAAGAGTCGCGGCGCTGGCCAAACGTCATGCAGAACGCGCTCGGCGCGGATTGGCGGGCGATCGGCGAAGGCCTGCCGGGACGCACCACCGTGCATGACGATCCGGTCGAGGGCGGCCACTTGTCGGGCCTCGCCTATCTGAGGCCTTGTCTCGAGAGCCATCGGCCGCTCGATGTCGTTCTCCTCATGCTTGGGACGAACGATTTCAAGCGGCGCTTCTGCCTCGAAGCCGAGGAGATCGCGCAAGGGATCGAGCGGCTGATGGTCGAAATTTCGCATCTCGATGTCTTTGGCGGCAAGGAGAAGCGGATTTTCGTCATTTGCCCGCCGCCGATCGCGGTCGTCGGCCCGCTCGCGACGATGTTTCAAGACGCCGATCGGAAGTCGCGCCAGCTCGCGCCGCTGTTGCGGGACATCGCGCGGCGGCGCGGAGCGGGATTCCTCGACGCCGGCGAGATCATCCGTTCGAGCCCGATCGACGGGATTCATCTCGACGCGGACGCGCAGGTCGCGCTCGGCCGCGCCGTCGCGGCGGCGCTTTCCGCCTTTATCGCCAAGACGGCTTGACGCCTTCTTACGAAACGTTGGTGAAATTCGCCGCCTTCCGTTAACGCCTTATTCGCGGGCGCCGCTGTAATGTCGCCGTCTCCGTCGTCGCACGGGGACCGCGCGGCCGCCCATGTTGCGTTCATCCCTTCTCGTCGCCATCCTTGCCTGCTTGCTCGCCGCTTACGCGCCGACGGTCTTTCCGGCGCTCCTGCAGGCGATGAGCGAAAGGACGAGCGCGCCGCAGCCGCTCCCGGTCGCGGCGCCCGCGCCGCCTCCGGCGCCAGCGGCCGAAAGCCGGGACAATGACGACCGCCGGGTCGAAATCGACGCCGATGCCGGCGGCCAATATTCGACCGAGGTCGCCGTCAACGGCGTCATCGTCCATATGCTGGTCGATACCGGCGCGACCACGGTGGCGCTTTCCGCCGATACGGCGCAGCGGCTCGGCTTGCCGCTAAGCGACGCCAGCTATACGGCCCTGGTGCGCACCGCCAATGGCGTCGCGCGCGCCGCGCCGGTCGTCCTCTCCGCGGTCAGCATCGGCGACATCTATGTCCCCGCCGTGCAGGGTGTGGTGTTCGAGCGCAAGGCGGGCCATGTCGATCTGCTCGGTATGAGCTTCCTGAAACGGCTCTCATCCGTCGAGCAGAAATCCGGCCGACTGATTTTGCGGCAATAGGGCTAAAGAGAGAGCGTGTACTGCTTCGGCGCCGCGAGCCGGCGCGGGTCAGTCCAGCTTTCAAATCAGCGACCGATCGCCCGGCGGTACCCATAGAGCCAAGCCGCAATATACATGCCGAGCATACCCAGGACGAACCCTGCAGAAAACACGTTCAAGCCGTGCAATCGAGGACTCGCCGCCAACCAGGCTATTCCGTTGACGATCGCGAGAACGATAATGACGGCTATTCCGTAGGCGGTAATCGTACGCATGGGGCCGACCTGCCTTTCGCCGTCACCGTGTGGGCGTTGCGACGCGGGGTCAAGTGCATGGCCCAAGCTGAAAGCCAAGCGCCGTTACTCCAACCAGTTCTCTTGCGCCGAAGGCGCGCCGCGCTCTCGCCCTTGTGATGGCGCGCCGGAACCGGCTCGAATCCCGGCCGTTTTTATGAAAACAGCCCTCATTTTCAAAGGATTTGCAGCTATGAAAAAGATGTCGTTCGCCCTCGGCGCGACGCTTCTCGCCCTCGCCGGATTCGGCGTCCTTCCCGCGCGAGCTGCGGACAAGGTCCTGATGGGACATACCGTCGCCTGCGACTCGGCGCAGGAGGTCAAGTCGTTCGTCGGCGGCAAATCGGACGAGCAGGCGAAAGCGGCCCTCAATCGCGTGAACCGCCGCTACGGCAAGGACGCCTGCAGCGTCGAGACGCTTGTCTTCGCGCCGGAGACAATGGCGGGCGACGTGATCACGCCAGCCGGCTTGGTCGAAATCATGAAGGTCGAAGTGTTGGGCGTCATCGACGGTTCGCACCTGAAAGAGCTGGCGCAGCCGATCATCCAATACGTGCCGGCGATCGCTCAAGGCGGCCTGGAAGTTTGACGTCGTGACAGGCAGCCTGCGCTTCGGCAAAGCGGTATAGCTTTCGTCGGCGCCCCGGCAGGGTGCGCTTTTCCGGCGCCAAGCCGGAAATGCTCTCGTCAGGAAAGAGGCGCCGCATGCTGTTTCGCGACGACGGTTCCGAGGTCCTCGCCATCAGCCAACTCGCCCATGCCTGGATCGCCGGGCAAATCCTTCGCGCCTGGAGCGAGAATCTGGGCGAGCCGCTCCTTTTCGCAACCGAGTTGCACGATATCGGCTGGCTGGACTGGGAAGCGATCCCCACTTTCAACCCGCAGACCGGCCGCCCGCATCTGTTCCGCGAAGTCGCCCCGGCCGTTCATGCTCCGATGTGGGCGCAGGGCGTCGAGCGTGCGCTCGCCGCGTGGGGGGGCCACGTGGCGCTGCTCGTCTCGCGCCATGGCGGCCTGATCTACCGGCGCTACGCTCGTCGCGGCGACGAAGCGGACGCGGCTGCGGTGGACAACTATCTGGCCGGTCAGGCGGCCTTTGAAGGGATTTGGGCGGGCAAGCTTGGGCTGAGTGATGAGGCGCTGAACAAGGAGACGGCGCTGCTCGCCTTCGCCGACGCCGTGTCGCTGGCGCTTTGCGGCGACCTGAAACCGCCTCTCGATTTGGAGGCGCCCGGTCGCGACGGCGAGACGGTCAGGTTCCGGCTGGCGGAGCGGTCCGGCCGCCCCTTCGAGTTTGTCCTTTCGCCCTGGCCGTTCCGCGAGGATGTCCTAATTGTCGAAGGGGAAGGGCGGCCCCTCCCGGCCGGCGGCCGATTTCCCGATGAGGCGGCCATGCGGAATTGGCTTGCGGCGCCGCGGCGCGCCGTATTTGACTCGGTTTTGCGCCGCGCTTGACGTCCGGCAGCCCTTTCGGCGAGCGGCCGCCGACCTATCGGCGCATTCCACCACCCGCCGCTCTACGCCGAAGCTCGCAGGCGCGGCTCGTCGGCCCTGCAGCCAAGCGGCGGGGAATGCCTTCTTCCGTTCAAACGCGATCCGGCTGGAGGCGGCGATGGAGCTCGAAAACGCCTTGCTCTTCCGAAGGAGCGCCGGTCGAATCCGGCCGCTTGGCCGGAACCTGAAGCACCCGCGCATGCTGTCCGGGTCGCAGCGAGGTCAGCATGACGATTTCGCCGTCCGGAAACTCCAAGGCGTCGTGATGAACGTTCGGCCGGTGCATGTTCACTTGCCGGAACTGCGCCACCTTGCCTCGCGATTTCCGCCGCCAGAACCGGCGCAGGAAGGAAAAATCGTAAGAGGTCAGGACCTCATTGTCGAAAGCGAGCTCGGTTCCAGGTTGAACGCAAACCGCCACATGCGGAGCGCCAATGGCGCAGAAGCCGCGCGTTGAAGTCGCCCCGAATCTTGTCGACACTAATCTGTCGCCGATCTTTGCCGGAACAGACGCAACATGATGAAGACTATAGTCGCACATTGCTCAAACCTCCAATTTCTTGGATAGACTACAGGGCCGTCGGTCCGATCGCCATTTCGGATGGTGTGTAACGCGCGGAGCAGAGGAAAGTTTAAGCGTCCGGCTCATTTATAATTGAGCTTCGCAGCGTCAGGCGGCGTCCGCCTTACGATCGCCCGAAATGATCGAACGGTAGAGCCGAACGGCGGCGCCTCCCGTGAGCGGGACGCCCGGATTGTATCCGCGCATGAAGGGTCCTCGCCCGCCGCGCAGCTTGGAGACTCCTTTGAGCGAGCCCGAAACATCCTCGCCCGCTTACGATGTGAGCGAAGCCGCGCTCAAGGAGCTTTATCGCGATCTCGACGCCGACCGCGCGGACGTGACCAAACTCATCGACGAGGCCGAGGCGCTGATCGAGTCCAATCTTGAATCCAAGCCGGACGCAAACAAGCGCGGTGCGCGCGCCCCTGCCGATCTTACGTCGAAGCCTGCGGCGGATTCCCTTCCGAAGCCGGCGGACGATTTCGGCCGCGAACCGTCGGTTCGTCCGCGGCGGCGAAGGATCGGCGTCGGCCTGGCGCTGCTCCTCGTTCTTTTTTCGGTTGGCTTCGTCGCTTACGGCCCGTTCCGCTCGCGGCTGGCGGCGGACGTCCCGCGCCGCTCGCCGCAGATCACTGGATCTCTGCGCGTCGCCGATCTCGCCGCCGGCCATACGATCAAGCCGGGAGATGTCTATGCGGTCGACATCCCATCCGACGCCGTGCGCATCAAGGTGCTGTCCGGACGCGTGGCGCTTGTGACGAAGAGCGGCGCGTCGCTTCGCGCTTGCTCGGACCAGCCCTTCGTGATCGAAATCAAGCACGGCGCGCTGAGCGCCGCCGATCCGCTTCTTTCGGGTTGCGGTAGCGCGCCTTCCCGGATCCAGGCTGTCATTCCTCAGCCGCCGCTGCCTTCGCCGGTTCCAGCGCCGGCGATTTCGCCAGCGCTGCTCAAGCAGCAAGAGCGCGACTGAAGGCTCAGGCGGCTCAGCGGCGCACTCTCGCTTCATGCCTTGCGCGGGCGCTTTCGTACCCAATGTTTAGGCAACCGGCAGCCGCCGAGTTTCCGAGGCGTCGGCGAGCAGCCGACAGCGGCGTTTTGATCAATCCGTCCCGGCCCTTTTCGCGGAACTAAAACGCCGCGCGCGGCGTTAACATTTGTTACTGCGTGAGTGCTCTGGAGGGAGAGCTTAGGATGTCCGACCCCAACATGTTCAATGCGCATGAAGAGCCTGCATTGAGCCAAGCTTTTGCGACAGCTTGGCGCGCATTGATCGCCCAGCATCCTCAGCTTGGAAGCTCGATCGCGCTTCAATCTCGGATCGCTTCGGCGATTATGGCCGCCGCCGCCCGCGGCGTTGTTGATCCCGCGCTGATGGCGAAGGCCGCGGTCGAGCGCTGTTCCGCGGCGCTGGCCGCCCAATTCAGCTAGGCGATTTCGCCGACCCTCAAGTCACCGTCAGTTGGTAGGTTTCTCCGACCGCGCTGATCAGCGACCAGCCCGTGACTTCGATATCCTCCTCGTAGAACCGGAATTTTCTGCCGCCGAACTTCGCTTTGCCCTTGGAGGTGTTGAGGGCGGCGAGAGCCGCCTCGGCATTCAGAAAGTCGCCGACGATCTCGGTCGCGGGCGGGTCGGATTCTTGATCGTAGATCAACTTATAGATCGCCATCTCGGCAGCTCTCAATGAGGCGAAAAGGCGGCGGCGCGCTGGAATTCTCACGGCGGCCGCCATTCTTCCTTGCGCATATAGAAGCACAGAGTCGGTGAACGCTCGATGAACCGAGTACGCCGCTCTCCAAATCGAGTCCGGAAACGGCGGAGCCAGGCTTTCAGCATCCGTACAATCGCCGCTCGGCGCCCGCGCCGCTTCGCCTTAAGGCTGACCGCTGAGTACGACGCCGCCTGCTCTTATTGCGCCTCGATCAGAGCGCGCCGCTTGTTCCGCAAATGCAGGAACAGAATGTCGCTCAACTCTTGACCGGCTCTGCGGCGCAAAGCGTCAAGGATTGCCTCGTGCTCGCGCATCGCCTCGCTCCAGCGGTCGCGGTCGCGCGCCATATTCGCGGAGAAGCGCACCCGTCTCAGCCTGCCGGCGAAACTCGCATAGGTCGCGGCGAGGATCGCGTTACGCGCGGCGTCGACCACTTTGTGATGGATGAGTTGGTTGAATTGGAAATAGCCATGCATGTCGCGACGCAGGTAGCAGCCATACATTTCATAATGCAATCGCTCGACCTCGGCGATCTCGCCATCGGTAATGTTTTCGCAGGCCAAGCGGCCGGCCAGGGCTTCCAGGCCGCCCATGACATCGAACAATTCGGTCAGATCCCGCTTGGTCAGAGCGCGAACCCGCGCCCCTCGGTTGGGCAGGAGCTCCAGCAGGCCCTCGGAGGCCAGCACCTTGAGCGCCTCGCGCAGCGGCGTCCGGGAAATGCCAAACATTTCACAGAGTTCGCGCTCTGGGACACGTTCGCCCTCGGCCAGGTTTCCCTCGACGATATAGTCGCGCAGGCGGGTCAGGACCTCGCCATGCAAGGAGGCGCCGGCTTCCGCAGCGGGGCGTTCATCCGCCGCGGCCATTTTTTCGGCATTGTTCGCCACTGACTTGAGCATTTGGCACAAATAGCGCGTTCATTTGAGTCGGTCGACCAAAAAAATTGCATTCAAAATTTTTCTTGCGCTTCGTAAGAATGCATGCAGGATGGGGCTGTAGCTGCTGCAAGCGCCGCGGAGATCGTCATGAGCGAAGGTCAGGGACGGCACTTCTTGCAAATCCCCGGGCCGAGCCCCGTGCCGGAGCGCGTCCTGCGCGCGATCAGCCGGCAAGTCATCGATCACCGGGGGCCCGAGTTCAAACGTCTCGGCCAAGACGTGCTCGAAGGCTGTCGCGCGATTTTCAAAACCTCCGGTCCGGTCGTCATCTATCCGTCCTCGGGGACCGGGGCCTGGGAGGCGGCGATCGTCAATACGCTCTCTCCGGGCGACAAGGTGTTGATGGTCGAGACCGGCCATTTCGCGACTTTGTGGCGCCGGATGGCCGAGCGCTGGGGCCTCGATGTCGACTTCGTTCCGGGCGATTGGCGTCATGGCGCCGATCCGGGCGTGATCGAAGCAAAATTGGCGGAAGATAGAGCGCGCGCCGTCAAGGCGGTGATGGTCGTCCATAACGAGACCTCCACCGGCGCGACGAGCCGCATCGCCGACATTCGCAAGGCGATGGATCGGGTCAATCATCCCGCTCTGCTGATGGTCGATACGATCTCGTCTCTCGGCTCGGTCGATTATCGCCATGAGGAATGGGAAGTCGACGTAACCGTGAGCTGCTCGCAAAAGGGCTTGATGCTGCCGCCCGGGCTCGGCTTCACCGCGATTTCCGAGAAAGCGATCGCCGCTTCGAAGACCAATCGGATGCCGCGCTCCTATTGGGATTGGGGCGAGATGCTGAAGCCGAACGCCAACGGCTTTTTTCCCTATACGCCCGCGACAAATCTCTTGTTCGGGCTGCGCGAGGCGATCGCCATGCTGCTCGAAGAGGGCCTGGAGCACGTCTTCGCGCGCCATCAGCGCCTCGCCTCGGCGACGCGCGCCGCCGTGCGCGCCTGGGGGCTCGAAATTCTCTGCCAAACGCCGGCGGAATATTCGCCGGTCCTCACCGCGGTGATGATGCCGGCGGGACATGACGCCGACGAATTCCGCAAGCTGGTGCTCAGCAAATACAACATGTCGCTCGGCGCCGGCCTCACCAAGCTTGCCGGCCGGGTCTTCAGGATCGGCCATTTGGGCGAATGCAACGATCTCGTTCTGCTCGCCGCCCTGGCAGGCGTCGAGATGGGCCTCTCGGCTGCGGGCGTGCCGCATCGCGCCGGCGGCGTGGCCGCGGCGATGGCCGAATTGAGCGGCCGTCAAGCGAGCGCGTCGGCGAATCTCAAAGTCGCCGCCGGCTAGAATCGGCCAGGGAGAATTTCGCGCGAAGGAAAGCATTCGCAAGGGATTCCGGGGAGGGCAATGGCTAGTCTCGAGTTACGCGACAACGCGATACGCCGGCGGCCGCGGTCGTTCGGCCTGCAGCGGCTCGCTCCTTCTCGCCCGCAGCGCTGACTTTTGCGATCTCGTTGAACAGAGAGAACTGAAATGCGCGTCTCCGCTCATAAGATATTGATGAACAGCCCCAGCGACGCCTCGGGTCTGGAGCGGTTGATCGACGAAGGCGTTATCGATCCGCGCGAGATTGTCGCCTCGATCGGCAAGACCGAAGGCAATGGCGGCGCCAATGATTTTACGCGCGGCTATGCGACGCTCTCGCTGTCGCTCGCGCTGGCGCGCCGCCTCAATATTTCCGCCGACGAGGTGGCGCGGCGAATCGCTTTCGTCTGGTCGGGGGGCACCGAAGGCGTGCTCAGCCCCCATGCGACATTGTTCACGCGCAGCGAAAGCGCGCCGTCGGGCGGAGGCAAGCGGCTGGCCTTGGGAATCGGCATCACCCGCGATTTCGCCGCCGAGGAGATCGGCACGCTGGTCGAGGTGCGCGAAGTCGCCGCCGCGGTGCGGCGCGCGCAGGCTGAGGCGGGGATCACATCCGCTTCAGACGTCCACTATGTGCAAGTGAAGGGGCCGCTGCTCACGCCGGCTCTCGCCGCCGACGCCGATCGGCGCGGCGCCAAGCTGGTCACGCGCGACCCGAACGGCTCGAAAGCTTATGCGCGCGGCGCGACCGCTCTCGGCGTCGCCCTGGCTCTTGGCGAGGTCGAGGAATCGTCGCTGAGCGACAGCGTCATCGCGAAGGACATGAATCTCTTCTCCTCGGTCGCGAACACCTCGGCGGGCGGCGAGCTCAGAAATTGCGAGATTCTCTTATTCGGCAATTCCGAGAAAGCGGGCGGCGATCTGCGCATCGGCCATGCTGTCTTGAAAGACGTGGTCGATAGCGACGCGGTGCGCGCCGCCGCGCTCAATGCGTTGGGCGATCCCTCAGCCAAGCTGGATCGGTCGAAAATCGTCGCGCTGTTCGCCAAAGCGGAGGCGCCGCCCGGCGGCATTCTGCGCGGCCGGCGCACGACCATGCTGTCGGACGCCGACATCAACTACGAAAGGCATGCGCGCGCATCGCTCGGCGCGGTCATCGCGTCGGTCACCGGCGATTCCGCAATCTTCGTTTCCGGCGGCACCGAGCATCAATGCGCGCCGGGAGAAGCGCCGATCGCCGCGATCGTGCGGGTCTAGCGCCGCGATCCGCCTCATTGGCGCCGAACTTGCGTTACTGGCTTGGACCTTACGCAAACAATCGACCCGGCGACGGGCAGTTTGAAAGGGAGGAAACCGATGAAGGCGTTCAAATCAGGCTACCGATGGCGCGGCGCAGTCGCCGCGTCGCTCCTTGCCGCCTTGCCGCTGACGGCAGCGCCGGCGGCCGCGGAAGAAAAAGCGGCCATTCTGCTGCCCGGCAGCATCAACGATCAGAGCTGGAACGCTCTGGGCTACGCCATTCTCCAGAGCTTGAAGCCGCACGGTTTT
>Ga0070738_10005549_pt1 | contig 13892 bp, 14 predicted proteins | sample Coa_R2_2_FD_66446 | JGI IMG/M metagenome (GOLD analysis project Ga0070738, IMG submission 66446) | Surface soil microbial communities from Centralia Pennsylvania, which are recovering from an underground coalmine fire - Coalmine... | ecosystem: Environmental > Terrestrial > Soil > Unclassified ... | reverse complement strand
CATATATCGAACGCCTGTTCGCCTTGCGACACGCCGACATTGCGGGGAGCGGCCTGCCCAAGCGCGACGGCGGCAACGAGGCTTTCGAAGCCCGGGTGCGAGCGGAGCTGGCGCGTAAGCCGGCGTTCTCCATCGCCGATCTGCGCGTGGGCGGCGACGACGTCGTTGCGGCGCTCGTCCGCCGCGGCGACGCGCCGCGTAATTTTCGCGGCGACGAGCGCGTCGGCGCAGCGTTGCGCTATCTCTTCGAGCAGGTCACCGACGAACCCGAACGTAACGAGCGCACCTTGCTGCTGCGAATTCTCGAGCAGTATCTCGACGACAACCGCGCCGCGCAGAGCGCAGGGGAAAGATCCTGAGCCGCATCATCGCGCTCGTCAATCAAAAAGGCGGCGTCGGAAAGAGCACTACCGCCGTCAATCTCGGCGCGGCTCTCGCCGTTCTGGGACGGCGCGTCCTGGTGATCGATACCGACCCGCAAGGCAATACGACGACCGGATTGGGAATCGACAAGTCCGCGCTAACGCACGATATCTATCACGTTTTGATGCAGGAAGTGCCGCTCGAGCGCGTCGTGGTGCCGACGGAAATATCCAATTTATGCCTAGCGCCGGCAACGATCAATCTCGCCGGCGCCGACGTCGAGCTGGTCGCGGCGCTCTCGCGCGAGACGCGTCTGCGTCAAGCGCTCGCGCCGATCGCGTCGCGGTTCGATTTCGTGCTCGTCGATTCGCCGCCGTCGTTGGGACTGCTCACCATCAACGCGCTGACCGCGTCGGACGATTGCATCATTCCGGTGCAGGCGGAGTTTTACGCGCTCGAAGGTCTCGCGCAGCTCACGGGCGTCATTTGGCGCGTCCGCGACGCACTCAATCCGACGCTGCACGTGAGCGGCGTGCTGGTCACGATGTTCGACGGCCGCACGCGCCTGGCGCTGGAAGTGATTCGCGAGCTCGAGAAATACTTTCCGCAGCAAGTTTTCAAGACGCAAATTCCGCGTAACGTGCGCCTCTCCGAAGCGCCGTCGTACGGAAAGCCCGCCGTCCTCTTCGATCTGAAGAGCCGAGGGGCGCAGGCCTATCTCGCGCTGGCTCGCGAGATGCTCGAGCCCGCGCAGCGGCCGGCGTGAGCGCGCCCAAGCGCGGACTCGGACGCGGGCTCGCGGCGCTGCTCGGCGATGCCGCGGTGCCCGTCGCCGCGTCGCAGCAGACGGTTCACGAGATCTCCGTCGCCGAGATCACGCCCAACCCGTTTCAGCCGCGCAAAAGCTTCGAACCGGCCGCGCTGGACGAACTCAAGAGCTCGATCGCGGAGTACGGCGTCCTGGTCCCCGTCATCGTACGGCGGCGCGGCGACCGTTACGAGCTCATCGCCGGCGAGCGGCGATGGCGCGCCTGCGCGGCGCTCGGCCGCCCTACGATTCCGGCAATCGTGCGGAACAGCGACGACCGCCAAACGCTCGAATTCGCAATCGTCGAAAACCTGCAGCGTGAGGACCTCAACCCGCTGGAAGAGGCCGCCGGCTTCGTCTATTTGATGGACGAGTACGGCCTCACGCAGGAAGAGGTCGCGCGCCGCTTGGGCAAAAGCCGGCCGTCCGTCGCTAATACGCTGCGACTGCTCGGCCTCGAAGACGAGATAAAATCGATGCTCGCGGACGGACGGCTCTCCGCGGGACACGCGCGGGCGCTGCTGAGCGCGCCCGAAGCCGGCCGCGTCGCCTTAGCGCGACGCGCCGTACGCGAGGGACTGACCGTGCGCGCGCTCGAGCGCATGCTCTCTACCGCGCAGACGCCGAAGGCACCGCCGAGGATCCAACCGCTTTCGGTAGACGAGCGCGATTTCGAAGCACGCCTGCGCGAGCGCTTCGGAACGCACGTCAGCATCGTGCGCCAAGCGCGCGGCGGAAGAATCGAGCTGCGGTTCGGCAACGACGACGAGCTGATGCGCATCGGCGATCTTCTGCTTCCAAAAGAATCGTAGGGCGCGGTGTTCTTTCCGTTCTCTCGCGTCATCGCCGTTTTGATGGCCGGCGTCCTCTGCGCGTTCCTTGCCACCATGGCCGTTGCGCGTCACTTGCTCGCGCTTGCGGTTTTCGTCGCGATCGTCTACGTCGCGTATGCGATCGGCAACGTCGTGCTATGGCAACGTCTGCGACGCCGCGAATAGCGCGCCTGCAGCGCGCCGAATTGCTCGACGGCGTCTATGCCATCGTCAATGAAGGCCCGCGCCTGTTGCAGATCGCGCAGGCCGCGCTCGAGGCCGGCATCCGCATCGTCCAATACCGCGCGAAAACCTCGTTTAGCGCCGAAAACGTCGGCGCGTTGCGCGCGTTGACGCAACGTCGCCGCGCGCTGCTCATCGTCAACGACGATTGGCGCGCCGCCGCGCAGCTCGATTGCGACGGCGTTCATCTGGGGCCCGGCGACTCCGGCTTCGACTGCGTCGCCGCGGTTCGCGAAGCGCTCCCCGACCGGCTCATCGGGCTTTCGTGCGGCACGCTCGACGAAGTGCGCCGCGCCAACGGCTCCGACGCCGATTATCTCGGCGCCGGTTCGGTCTACGCGACGCGCTCGAAGTCCGATGCCGGCGCGCCGATCGGAATCGCCGCGCTGCAAGCGCTGGTCGAGGCCAGCGCCGTGCCGGTTGCGGCAATCGGCGGCATCACGCCCGAGAAGATCGCCGACGTGCGGCGCACCGGCGCCGCCATGGCGGCAGTCATTTCCGCGCTTGCGGGCCCCGCCGATCCCGCGCGGGCGGCGGCCGACCTGGTCGCGGCCTGGGATGGCGCCCGCGCGCCGACCGAGCGATGAGCGCGATCGTTCTTTCGATCGGTACGACTCATCCGTGGAACGTGGCCGGCGTCGGACGCGATCTCGTCGTCGGCGGGGAATTGGGCGTTCGCGTCTTCACCGCGGTGGCGGCGGTCAGCGCGCAGGATGCGGGCGGCGTCGTCGCACTGCACGCGGTGCCGGCAGCCGTACTCGACGCTCAGTTGGCGGCCCTGCCGTGGGATTCGGCGGGGGCGGTTCGGATCGGCGCGCTTCCGACGCTGGCATCGGTACGGTCGGTCGCGCAGGCGCTGCGCGCGCGGCCCTGGCTCGTCGCGGTCGTCGACCCCGTTTTTGCAGCGAGCCGCGGCGGCGAGCTCACCGACTCGGCCGCGCGTTACGGCATCCGGGACGAGCTGGCGTGCGTCGGGAGCGTCGTCCTGACACCGAACCTGGAGGAGGGCGGATTTCTGCTGGGATCGACGATCGAGCGAGAAAACCTGGCCGAGGCGGCGGCGGCTTTGCAGGCACGCGGCGCCGCGGCGGTCTTGCTCAAGGGCGGTCATCTCGACGGCGATCCCGCCGACGCGCTTGCCACCGCGTCGGGAGTCGAGATTTTCAGCGAACCGCGGATCGCCGGCGCGATGCACGGCATCGGGTGCACGCTGGCAATGGCTTTAGCCTGCGAGCTGGGCGCCGGGAGACCGATCGGCCACGCTGTGCGCGCGGCGCGGGCCTTCGTGCGCGCGGCGCTCGCAAGGCATTGAGCGCGCCGAAGTAACATTGACGCGCGAATGACGATCACGGCCGGCAAACGAGCACGCGTCATGTCGGGAATGCGTCCGACCGGGATGCTCCATTTGGGGCATTTGGTCGGCGTGCTGACGCAATGGGCGAACTTCTGCGATACGGCGGACGCATTTTTCGAGATCGCCGATCTCCACGCGTACACGACCGACTTCGAGGATCCGAGCGACATCCGCGCCGCAGGAATCGAAATGGTTGCGGTTTGGCTTGCGGCCGGCGTCGATCCGTCGAAGGCGACGATCTTCTTGCAATCCGCGGTGCCCGAGATCGGCGAGCTGCAAGTGCTGCTCTCGATGATCACGCCGGTCTCGTGGCTCGAGCGGGTTCCGACGTACAAGGGCCAGATCGAGGCGCTCGGACCGCAGATCGCGACGTACGGCTTCCTCGGGTACCCGCTGCTGCAGCTCTGCGATATCGCGATCGTGCGCGGCGAATACGTCCCCGTCGGGCGGGACCAGGTCGCGCATCTGGAGTTCGGCCGCGAAGTCGTGCGGCGCTTCAACTATCTCTACGGCGACGGGAAAGAGATTCTGATCGAGCCGCAACCGACGCTCTCGGAATTCCCGGAAGTTCCGGGAACCGACGGGCGGAAGATGAGCAAGTCGTACGGCAACGCGATTCTCATCAGCGATGACGAGGAGACGACGACGCGCAAAGTACGCGCGATGATCACCGACCCGCAAAAGATCCGCCGCGGCGATCCGGGACGCCCGGAGATCTGCCCCGTCTTCGCGCTCTGGCGTTTCGTCAATCCGCTTCGTCTCGACGGCATCGCTGCCGAGTGCCGCTCCGGCGCTCTGGGCTGCGTACAAGACAAGTCCGATTTCGCCGAGCAGCTCAACGCGTACTTACGTCCCGTTCGCGAGCGTTACCGCGCCTATCACGACGATCCGGCATCCGTCGCGGGCGTTATCGCGCAAGGGACTGAGCGCACGCGGGAGATCGCGTCGGGCGTCCTCGTCGACGTCAAACGCGCAATGAAGCTCATCTAGAAAGGAACGCGATGACCGACGTAACCCTGCAGCATATCCACGAGGATCTTCGCCTCATCCAAAAGCTTCTGCTGATTATGGCATACGACCAGCAGGAGGGACGTCCCGCCGAGCACGGCGAGCTTTTACGGGAGATGGCGCCCGATGTCTGGCCCGAGCACTTCGGCCCTGGCGGCAGAACGTTCTAGCCCGGGAGACCGTCAAGGGGACGTAGAGAGCGCGGCGTTATGCCCGTCCGTCGTCGCGTCGCCTGCCGAAGAGCGCGGCCAGCGGCAAGCCTAGAATCAGTACGAACGGGAAAAAATAAATGTGGCCGCGCGAGAGTACGTAGACGACCGCGGCAATCGCGAGCATTATTGCGAGGGCCGCGGCGACGCGCCAGCCTACAGCCAAGGCTTTCTCAAGATTTCGGCTTCGCTAGCGGTGCGCCGAACGTGACTTATCCCTCAAACTTCGGCAGCGTCTTCGCGATCGATTCGAGCGCCCAGTCGATGTCTTCGAGCGACGCCGCATACGAAAAGCGCAAATAGCCTTTGCCGGCGGCGCCGAACGACGAACCGCCGCCGCAGGCCACCCCGCCCTCTTCGAGCAGAAACTTGGCGAGCGCGCGATCGTCGTGCGTGATCGACGAGACGTTAGGGAAGGCGTAGAAAGCCCCTTCGGGCACCAAGCACGAGATGCCGGGTATGTCGTTCAGTCCGGCGATGAGGCGGTCGCGGCGTGCTCGGAAGATGTCGTTCATCCGCACGACCGGCTCGTCGGGACCCTGCAGCGCCGCAATTCCGGCCATCTGGATGAACGTGGCGACGCAGCTGAAGGTGTTGTTGTTAAAGAGCGTCACCGTGTGGGCGAGGCGCTCGGGCATCAACGCGTAGCCCAAGCGCCAACCAGTCATGGCATAGGCCTTCGAAAAGCCGTCCACGACGATCGTGCGCTCGTGCATCCCGGGCAGCGATGCGATCGAGAGGTACTCGGTATCGAGGTAGAAGTTGCGGCTGTAGATCTCATCGGCCAGCACCAGGAAGTCGTGGCGCTGGGCCAGCTCGGCGATGAACTCGAGATCGCCTTTGGTGAGCACGCCGCCGGTGGGATTGTGCGGTGAATTGATGACGACGACTTTTGTTTTCGACGAGACGCGGCGCGCGAGCTCGTCGAGGTCCATACGCCAGTTGCGCGATTCGAGCAACGGAATCGCGTGAACCGTCGCCTGATGGTAGCTCGCGCACGAGGCGTATGCCGGATATGCCGGGTCGAAATAGACGAATTCGTCGCCGGGATCGAGCAGCGCGCTGAGCGTGTTCCAAATAACCGGCTTGGCACCGGGCCCGACCACGACGCTCGCCGGCGTCCAGGGGCGTTCCATTTGGCGGAAGCGGCTCGCGTAGTCGGCGATCGCCGCGCGCAGCGACGGCAGGCCGCTGGACGGCGTATAGTGCGTATGGTTGGCATAGAGCGCGTCGACGGCCGCCTTCTTGATATGTTCGGGCGTATCGAAGTCCGGTTCGCCGATCTCCATATGAACGACGCGCCGTCCCTGCGCTTCGATCTCTCTCGCGCGCGCTAGAATCTCAAACGCGTTTTCGGATCCGAGCCGTTCGACGGCGGCGGCAAGGCGATCTTCGTGTACTGCTAACATCCAAGCATCCTCTCACTCGCGGGACACCGCTGTACGACGGGCGAAACGTCCCGGCGTCATGCGCCCATTGTCGGAAGTCTTCGCGCCAGGAGCACCGACGTTGCCCGAGCGCCTCAGAACGCTCGTCGTTTCGCCCGACCGCGAGTTGGAACCTGGAATGACGGTGCGCGCGACGTTCACCTTCCGCAATCAGGGCGGCGCGCCGGCGACCGGCGTACGCTTGCGATTCAACATTCCCGAAGGGCTGGTTTATCTCGTCGGAAGCGGCCGGCTCGACGGCGACGACCTCGACGACGAACACGGAAACTCACCGCTTCTCTCGCGCGCCGGCGCCAACGTCGGCGACGTGGCGCCGGGCGAGGAGCGGCGGATCGAGATCGCCTACAGCGTTGCCGGCGCGATCGAAAACGGCACGACCGTCGAACTCCAGGCGGCGCTCGCATCGTTCGAGCTGCCGCCGGTCGGTTCGAACGTCGTGCGGCTGGTCGTCCGCAGCAAGCCGCAGTTGCGTAACGCCTTGACGCGGATCGCGATCGAACCGCAGCACGAGCCGGTTCCCGGATCGGAAGCAGTCGTTACGGTCCGGATACACAACGCGGGTCAATCCAGCGCCCGCGACGTCGTCGTGGTGGCGCCGATCCCGGAGAACGCCGTCTACGTGCCGGGCTCGGCGCGCGTGAACGGCCGCGAGATCGAGCGCGAGCTGGGGACGCCGTTCGACCGGACGTACGCGCCGGTGGTCCTGCGGTCGCTGCCGGCAAACGCCTCGGCAACCCTGAGCTATCGAGTGCGCGTCGAATCGCCGCTTGCCAACGCAACGGCGATCGTGGCCGCAGCGCAGGTCGCGTCGCAAGAAACGGCCGCATTCGAACTGGAGCCCGCGGCGCTTACCATCGCCGCCGCACCGGAGTTTGGCGACGATCGAACGTCGCTGCGCGCCGATCCGGCGCAGAACCTCCAACCCGGCGAGCGCGTGACGCTCACGTTGAGCGCACACAACGCCGGCACCGCGGACGCCGAGCGCGTCAGCGCCGTCGTCGAACTTCCCGAAGGACTCGCCGCCGTGCGCGGTGCCTCGACAATCGACGGCCGGGCCGTGCGCGAACGCCGCAAAGAGCCGCTGCGTTTTTCGCTTGGGCGCATCGGCGCCGGCGACGGCGCCACGCTGCAATTGCACGCCGTCGCAATATCGCCGCTACCCGACGCAACGGTGCTCGTGCCCCGTGCGACGCTCGAGTGGGAGCCGGCCGACGGCATTGCGCAGCGCGAGCTGGAATGCACCATTACGGTGCGCTCGACGCCGGCTTTTGCCGCACGGCACAATGCGATCGAGCGGCGCGGGAACGCGAAAGTTCGTCCCGGCGAACCGGTCGAGGCCGCGATCCTCCTAACGAACGACGGAGGCGCTGCCGCACACGACGCGGTTCTTCACTTGCGCGCGGAACCCACGCTCGACGAACTGGCGCTGTTTGAAGGCAACGCGCGGCTCGCGTTGGAGCGGTCCGGGCAGGGTGCGCCGCACGCCGACGTCGCCGATCTCGGCACGATCGACGCCCACGCGGCGCGCCGTCTCACCGTGCGCGCACGCGTCGCGTCGCCCGCGCCCGATCGCAGCGAAGTGCGAATCTCCGCAACGCTCCATACGCGCGAGCTCGGCGAGACGCCGCTGCGGCACGTCTTCTGGCGCGTCGACTCACATCCGGTCTTCAGCGCGCAAAGCTCGCGTCTAGAGCTCGCCGACGACTCGATCCTTCGCCCCAACGCGCTGGCGCCGATCGACGTCGTACTCGCCAACGACGGAAGCGACGTCGCGCACAACGTCGGCTTGTGGCTCTACGTCTCGCCGGAGGCTCGCCTCGAAAACGTTGAAGGCGCGACCCGCGAGAAATCCACGCTGGCGTTCGGCGAGATACCACCCGGCGGCCGCGCCCGCGCGCGGCTGAACTTGCGGTTGCTGCGCGGACTCGCCAAGGAGTATCCCGTCACCGTGGACGCCGTGCTCACGGCCGACGCAATCTTGCCGGTACCGCTGCACCGCCTCGTGATCGCGACGACGGCCGAACCCGATTTTTCGGTCGCAAACTTTCGCGGCGAACCGGCGGAGAGCGTCGACGCCGGCGACGCAGTCGAGTGGGTGCTGCAGCTGCGCAACGGCGGAGACGGGGTCGCCCATCACGTCGCGGTGGCGATTGCGATGCCCGACGCGCTCATCTACGTTCCCAACTCGACGACCGTCAACGACGTGCCCGTGCGCGATGCCGGCTCGCTTCCGCCGTTCGCACGTACCGAGGGAGTTGCGTTGAGCGAAGTCGATCCCGGCGTCGAAGCCGTCATTCGGTGGCGAACCGTCGTGCACAACGCCTTGCCCGCCGGCACGACGATCCGTCACGTCGCGCACGTTCGATACGACGGCGATCGCGACGACGAAATCGCCTCCAACGAGCTGACCGTTCGTTCGGCCCCGCTCTTTGCCAACGCGATTCCCGGCCTTCCCTTCGGCCTCGAAGGCGTCGTCGGGCCCGCACTGGCGGCGACGACTCCGGTGCTCGAAACCGAGCGCTTCATCCAACTGCCGCCGGCGACTCCGGTCGCCGAAGGCAACGGCGCGCCGCCGCAGATGCAGCTCGTCGCCGGCTTCGTCGAAGCCTCAACCGTTGCGGCCGCCACGGGAACGCTGTTGGGATTGAGCGCACAACGGCTCGCACACACGCTGCGCTTTCTGCGCGAAGCGCGGTTTGGGACGCTGGTCAGCCACCTCTTCGCAGTGCGCGCATTTCTTCCCGAAGCGATCGGCGACGCCCACTGCGGCGCGCTGCGCGCCCTGCACGAATCGCTGCGCGAACATCTCGACCGGGTCTTCATCAAGCTCCGTCTGCCCGGCTACGCGCCGTCCGCGCGCGACGTCGAAACGCCCTCGCTGCGCGCGACCATCGAACGGCTGCTCGACGAAGCCGCCGCAGCGCGCGGCGTGCCCGGCGCCGCGCCCACCTCGGCGATCGAGCTTCGCGGAACGTTCTTTCCGCGCGAACTGCGCGAGCTAGCCGAAACGGTCGCGTCCAGCGAGCTGGCCACCGCGCCGCCGTGGACCGCGCTCGCACGACTTTTGCCCGACGAGCTGCCCGCCTGCGCGCGATATCGCTCGCAACTGATCGAAACGCTCGATTCGCTCTCCGACGAGCGTGCGACGGATTTTCTCGATGCCCTTACCAACCGGCGAGATTCCGAACTCGACGCAGCGCTCGAGGAAATGACCGCGTCGCTGCACGCGACCGCGTAGGCCGCCGATTATCCTAACGATTCTGATTGCAGTCGTGCTCGTCGCGATCGTGTCGGCCGCGGCGATTGCGACGGCACGCGCGCGCCGCCCGGCTCGGGTATCGGCGGCCGCTGCGCCGGCGAGCTGGACGCAAGGCGCGGGCGACGAGTTCGAGACGCTCTCCGACGCCCAACGCTGCGATCTCGTCTTCGCGGTCGCCGCGCTCGACGACGACGCCTCGTTGGAACTGCTCGAGCGAGCCTTAGACGATCCGTCAGAATCGGTGGCCCTGGCGGCCGCGCGCGCGTTGCGCCGGCGCGGCGAGAGCGGCGCGCTCGAGAGGTATTTTTCGGCGCATCCCGGCGAGCGCGCGCGCACGCTACGCGTGCTTGTGGAAATACTCGACTAAAATTTGTCGCGCGATCGGTGCGGCAACCGTTGCGCCGTATCCGCCGCTGCGATCGACGAAGACGGCCAATGCGACTTTGGGCCGCGCCGTCGGCGCCCACGCAACGAACCATGTCGTGTTCGGGCCGTTTCCGTTATCGGTCTCGACGGTTCCGGTTTTCCCCGAGAACGGCAGGCCATCGATCGCCAAGCCGTAGGCGGTTCCGCCGGGATCGGTAACGCGCGCCATTCCCTCGCGCACCGCCGCGAGCGCCGATTCGGTCACCGGCACCCTGCGGATCACGTACGGCGCGAATCGCAGGATCGTACGTCCCTGCGGGTTGCGGATTTCGCGCACGACTTGCGGGCGATACAGCGTTCCGCCGTTGATAACGGCGGACGCGACGTTGACCATCTGCAGCGGCGTCGCTTGCATCGCGCCTTGACCGATGCCCAAAAAACAGGCCTCGCTCGGCTCCATCGGAACGCCGAAGACGCGCATCTCCCAGGCGTTGGTCGGCCAGTTCCCCTCGTTTTCCCCGGGCAAATCTATCCCGGTTTTCGAATCGAGGCCGAACGCCAAAGCATATTTGCGCAAGCGCGCGTTGCCGAGCCACCACGCGAGCCGGTAGAAGTATCCGTCGCTCGAGGCGGCGAGCGCGGGAACGAAGGTCGTGTCGCCGAGCCCACCGGCCGCTATGTCTTGCGCGTAGTAGCCGCCGCAGTCCCAGCCGCCGGTATCGTCGATGACTTGATTGACGCGGACGACGCGTTCCGTCAAGGCGGCAGAGCCGGTCACCATCTTGAACGTCGAGCCGGTCGGAGTGGCCGCGGAGATCGCGCGGTCGAAGAGCGGCTGCGAGGCGTCGGTTAAATCGAAGGCGATGCGCTTGGAGCGATCGGCCGCGAAATCGTTGGGATTGTAGTTCGGATAACTCGCCAGCGCGAGAATTCCGCCGGTCCACGGATCTTCGGCGACCACCGCGCCCGAGAGCCGGCGCCCGCCAAGGCTGCGCAGCTTGGTCGCGAGTGCCTTCTCGGCGATTTGCTGCAGGCGCCAATCCACATTGGTCACGAGCGTATCGCCCGGCACGGCCGGCTTGGCGGCGAGCTTGATTTCCGGAACGACCGCACCGGCGGCATCTACGACGACGCGCTCTCCGCCGGGCGTTCCTCGAAGGTAACGGTCGTAGGCGTACTCCAGGCCGTCCTTCCCGATGACGTCGTTGGGCGAATAGCCCTCATGCTTGCGCCGCTGGTATTCGTCTTCGGTGATAGCGCCGACGTAGCCGACCAAGTGCGAACCGAGCGGGCCGTACGGATAGTTGCGCACCGGCGCGACCTCGAGGTCCACGCCGGGAAGATCGGTGAGCACTTCCGACAGACGCGCGACGACCGCGACGGGAAGATCCGTTGCGAGCATCACCGGCCCATACGGCTCGTTTGCAACCACCGCATCGAAGCCGGAATAGCTCAGCCCGCGATGATTGAGCAGACGGTCCCATAGCTTGCGCTCGGGTTCGCCGAGGATCGTTGCGAGCGTCGCCAGCTCAGTTTGTACGTTGACGACTTCCGACGGAATGAGGGCGACGGCGAAGGACGGACGGCTGCGCGCGATCACGACGCCGTGCCGGTCATAGATCGTCCCGCGCGGCGCCGCAACCGGGATAAGCCGCACTTGATTGGCCTGCGCTGCGGCGCGATAGCGCGCGCCGTCGACGAGCTGGACCTGGACCAGGCGAGCCATCAGCGCGAGGAACGAGAGCGCAACGATTGCACCGAACGCGACGAGCCGCCACACCGGCCGTTGCCACGGTTTCGGGCGCGCGGCGTTGCGCTTGGAGATCACGCCGGCGCGACGTCGAAGCGCCGGGCGACGAGCATCGCGACGACGATGACGACGGCGTTAAGTAACGCTTGCAGCAGCGCTTCGTGGAAATGCAGCGTGGCCAATCCAGGCGGATATCCCGAGAGCGCCATGACGACCCAGAAGAGCAGCGCGCGGGCCAGCGTTGCGGCGACGGTCACCGACGTCGCGAGCGGAATCGAGTCGGCAAAAAAGCCTCGCGAGAGCCGGCTCGCCAGCATCGCGCTCAGCGTCGTGGCGATCGTCCACGCCGCACCGGTCTGCGCGGAGAGCGCGTCTTCCAGAAACCCGGCGCACAGGCCGTAGAGCGCCGCACGCCGCGCGTCCACGCGAATCGAATACCAAATCACGACGACGAGGACGAAGCTGGGAACGACGTCGCGGATCGCGAGGTAGTGCACGAAGGTTGCCTGAGCGACGACCGCCGCAATCAGCCACGCCGCCGCCGCGTACCACGCCGGGCCGACGAACGGCGCGACGTGTTCTTTACCGCGGAACGACGACAACGCGGTCGAGTGCGCCGAGATCGACGAACGTCTTGAGCACGGCGGTCTGATAGAGCGTCGCGTCGCCCCGCTCGACGGCGGTCACGACGCCGATCGGGACGCCGGAGTGAAACGACCGTCCTTCGCCGGTTACGACGACGTCGCCGACGTGCAGCGGCGCGTCTTGCGGAATGTAATCGACGACGACGCTGGTCAGGTTTCCGCGCGCGATTCCCCACCAGCGGCCACGCCGGACGATGGCGGGAATTCGGCTCGTATAATCGGTTGCGAGCACTACCGTGCTGGTGAAAGGGCCGACCGCGGCGATGCGCCCGACGATCCCGTCGGCGGCGAGCACCCCTTCGTCCCGTCGGACGCCGTCGCGAAATCCCTTATCGATCGTGACGGCGCGCGATTCGTTTTCCGGCGGAAATCCTACGACGCGCGCCTCGACGCCGCGATACAGATCGACGACCGGGCGAACCGCCGTTTCGGCCGCATACGCGGCGGCGAGTTCGTGCAGACGAGCGTTCTCCTCCGTCAATCGTTGATTGCGCGCCCGCAGGCTCGCGTTGTCGCGCTCCAGCTGCGGCAGCGACACGATCGTCGTTTCGCCGCTTCGAACGCCGTCGAGCGTGAGGCTGATCGCCGTTTCCCCCAAGCCGAGAATCGAGCCGGCGGCCGCAGCGATCGGACTCTGCGAACCCGAACGCTGCGCGGCGATCTGCATCAGCGCCAAAACCGACGCGACGATGATGACGGCAATCAGCGCAAAAAGCGTTCGTTCGTCCCGATACGTAAAAATGTCGAACCTGACTTAAGAGCGGTGGTTCGGAGCGTACTCCGGCCGCATCCCTTTCGTGTCCGGCAACGCGAATCCCGACCGCCGCAGCGCTCGAATCAAGCGCCCCAGCGGAAGTCCCATCACGGTGTAAAAGTCGCCGTCGATGCTCTCGACCAGGGCGGCCGCCCGTCCCTGGATGCCGTAAGCGCCCGCCTTGTCCATCGGTTCGCCGGTTGCAACGTACTCGTCGATCTCAGTTCGTGAAAGCGCGAAGAATCGAACGCGGGTCGTCACGCGCTCTTCGATGAACCGGCCGCCTGCCGGCAGAGCAAGCGCAAAGGCCGTATGGACGAGGTGTTGGCGCCCAGAGAGTCGTTCGAGCATCCGGGCGGCCGCCGCGGCGTCTTGCGGCTTGCCGAGCGAAACGCCGTCGAGGTCCACGACGGTGTCCGCGGCAAGGACCGGCAGGTCGCCCGGAAGCCCCGCGCTCGTCACTGCTTCGAGCTTCCGGCGGGCATGGAGCGAGGCCAAGTCGGCCGGCGACAAGTGCGCGAGGTCCGTCTCGTCATAGCCGCTGGGCATCACCGCGACTGCTAAGCCGAGCGAGCGGAGCAGCTCGTACCGCCGCGGGGACGCGCTCGCCAGCACGATGCCGGTCAAGACCACGTCAGAAATAGGTTTGCCCGTTCACCGCAATGTAGCCCCCCTCGTGACGGCCGCGAGGATCGCGATGCGTCCAGTGGATCACGCCGCCGAGCGGATAGTACTCGTACTCGCCCTTTACCAAAACGCGCTGACCCGGCGCCAGCGGAATCGGACCGGTAAAATCGGTGTTGGCCTCGACGCGCACGACGAGACCGCAGCCGGATGCCAGCCGGAAGAGAAAGCCTTCGTGCGGACTCACGCG
>Ga0070738_10005544_pt1 | contig 13905 bp, 11 predicted proteins | sample Coa_R2_2_FD_66446 | JGI IMG/M metagenome (GOLD analysis project Ga0070738, IMG submission 66446) | Surface soil microbial communities from Centralia Pennsylvania, which are recovering from an underground coalmine fire - Coalmine... | ecosystem: Environmental > Terrestrial > Soil > Unclassified ... | reverse complement strand
CAAAATCTGCGCCGATGCTTCCAGGCTGGGCATTGGAGCGCTTCAATTGGAGATTTTGGGTCAACAATTCTCGGACGGAAGCTTGAAAACTCAGGGGCGTCAACCTCGGCACCAGAAAAACCACGCTTTCGGTATAAAGATCGCGGCAATACCCCTGAAATTGCGAGGCCAACAAGAGCACGTACGCCCGATTGATCTGCAGTGTCGCGTACCGGCGTCCGCGTCCCGTCCCGCCGATGGCCGCATGAGCCCGTTCAATCTCATCTAATTCGCTTCTACGGGTCGTTATCCAACTCCCGTAAGAAACCGAGGGCATCGTGTAATCTCGATTAGTCGAGGGATCGTCATTCGAGACACGGTGAAGAAACCAACGCCCTCCCGCGGTGCTGACACGTTCCATCGTAACGCGCCCAGATCAGCGCGTTAAGCCGAGGTCGAGTCATCGAGAAAGGGCGGCATCCACTGACCCAGGCAAAGATTGCATGCAACCACAGATCCCGGGGTCAGAACCATCTGGTAAGCCGCAAAGACAGGGGATTATTTCCCCATATCCCGGTAGCTCAATGGCATGCATGCGATCGGGCGTCCGAAGGGGAAGCATGCCGTCCCCGCCGACCGTTCCTTGACATTGATCTGTTGACCAGATTCCTCGGCAGCGCCCGATCGGCAAACTCGCGGCACCGCTCAGGCGGGCCATGCCAGGGAGAGAATCCCTCGTTTGCTTTACTCGCTGTTCGGCCGCGCTCCAGCCGAAAGTGATTGCACGCGACATGGAGAAGGGGGCAGCGGAACCGGCCGACCGGAGAGCGGAAACCGCAGCTCGTGATGGCCTCGTCGAATTCGCCAACAGGATCCGTTGCTACTCACTCCTCGGGCTCGCCGCGACCGTCCGCCTCAACCCTTCCTCGAATGGGACGATCGGTCGGTAGCCGAGGACCCGGCCGATCCGGTCCAGGCTGGCCAGCGAGTCGCGGACGTCGCCGGCCCGCGGCGGCAAGAACTCGGGTTCGAGGTTCGTGCCGAAGATGCGGTTCAGCGCGGCGACCAGGTCGAGGAGGCGGATCCGCGCCCCGACCCCGACGTTGAAGACCTCGCCGCCCAGCGGCTCGGGATGCCGCATCGCGGCGAGGTTGGCGGCCACGGCGTTGGCCACATACGTGAAGTCGCGGGTCTGCTCCCCGTCGCCGTAGAGGCTCGGCCGCCGGCCTTGCGACATCCGCTCGATGAAGATCGAGATCACGCCGCTATACGGGCTCGACGGGTCCTGCCGGGGGCCGAAGACGTTGAAGTAGCGCAGGCTGGCGCCGTCGAGCCCCATGGTCTGGGCGTAGACCCGCACGTAATGCTCGCCGGCCAGCTTCCCGGCGGCGTAGGGGGAGAGCGGCTGCGGCAGCATCCCTTCGTGCTTGGGCAGCTCGGCCGTGTTGCCGTAGGCGCTGCTCGAGGCCGCGAACAGGAAGCGGCGCACCCCCGCCAGCCGCGCCGCCTCGAGCATCTGGATCGTGGCGGTCGGGCCGCTCGCGTGTGAGAGCAAGGGCTCCTGGACCGAGCGCGGGACGCTGGGGACCGCCGCCTGGTGGAAAACATAGGCCGCACCCTCGGCCGCCCGGCGGCAGGTTGCGTAATCCGCCAGGTCCCCCTCGATCCACTCGAACCGCCCCTCGAGGTGAGCCAGGTTCGCGAGCCGGCCCGTGACCAGGTTGTCCACCACGCGGACCCGGTAACCGGCGCCCAGCAGGGCCTCGACCAGGTGCGAGCCGATGAACCCGGCACCACCCGTCACCAGAACGAGCTCGTGTTGTTTCATGGAGAAAGTCCCCGGGATTCTAGGCGTGGACAATCGTGGCCTTCGGGGCGACGACTCCCTTGGTGGCATTGCGGGTATCGACGATCAGGGGGGTGTGCCGGGCGATCCAGTTCCAATCGTAATTGGAATGGTCGGTCGCGATCAGCACGCAGTCGCGGGTCCGGAGGTAGTCCTCGGTCAGCTCCCGGCTAGACATCCGGAGGTGGGGATAGTGGCGCATCGCCGGCAGCGTGGGGATGTAGGGGTCGTTGTATTCGACCACCGCCCCCTTGCCGCGGAGAAGCTCCATCAGCTCGAAGCCGGGCGATTCGCGCGGGTCGTCCACGTCCTTCTTGTACGCCATGCCCAGCAGGGTGATCTTGCTCCCCTTGACCGCCTTGCCCTGATCGTTCAGCGCGTCGGCGACCTTGGCGACAACATAGGCCGGCATGGACGTGTTGATCTCGCCGGCCAGCTCGATGAACCGCGTGCTCAGGCCATGCTTGCGGGCCACCCAGGTGAGGTAGAAGGGATCCACCGGGATGCAGTGCCCCCCCAGCCCGGGACCCGGATAAAAGGCCTGGAAGCCGAACGGCTTGCTCCGAGCGGCCTCGATCACTTCCCAGACGTCGATGCCCATCCGGGAATAGATGACCTTCAACTCGTTGACCAGCGCGATGTTGATGGCGCGGTAGGTGTTCTCGAGGATCTTGCAGGCCTCGGCGACCTCCGGGCTGGAGACGGGCACGACCCGGACGACGACCTGGCCGTAGAGGGCGGCGGCCAGCTCCAGGCTGGCCGGCTCCAGGCCGCCGACGACCTTGGGGATCGTCGGGGCCGAGAACTGAGGATTGCCCGGGTCCTCGCGCTCGGGGCTGAACGCCAGGAAGAAGTCGACGCCCGGCTCGAGTCCCCGGGCGGCCAGCACCGGGAGGACGACCTCGCGGGTCGTGCCCGGGTAGGTGGTGCTCTCCAGCACCACGAGCTGCCCGCGCCGCAGCCGATCGGCGATGGCCCGGGCCGAGTTGACGATGTAGGTCAGGTCCGGCTCCCGCGCATCCGTCAACGGAGTGGGGACGCAGATGATGATGACGTCGGGCTCATCGAGCCGCCCGAAGTCGACCGTGGCCTCGAAGCGCCGGGCGCGCATCTGGCGGACCGTCGCGTCGGGAACATGGCGGATATAGCTCTCCCCCCGCTGGAGCCGGTCGACCTTCGCCGGGTCGACGTCGAACCCCAGGACCGCGATCCCGCGGTCGCTGAAGGCCCGGGCCAGGGGCAGCCCGACATAGCCCAGCCCGATGATTCCCACCAGCGCCTCGCCCGCTTCGATCCGGGCCAGCAGCGCCTGGTGGAGGGGAGGGCGCGAAGCCGAACCCGGGCTGGACTCGGACGTTCCTCTCCCGCCAGGGGAGGGTTCGCTCTCGGCATCCTGGGACATTGGGTGTTTCCTCGATCGATTCCGGGACCGGCGCGGCTCGTGGGACTTTCGGGTCAGGCGAGAGAAGCCCGATACCAGGCAATATACTGCGCCAGCCCCTCGGCGATCGCGGTCTTCGGCGCATACCCCAGTTCGGCGGCGGCCCGGGTGATGTCGGCGTAGGTCTGGCGGACGTCCCCCGGCTGTTCGGGCAGGTGCCGGAGGACCGGCGTCTTGCCCAGGGCCTGGCCGATCGCCGCGACGAGCCGGCGCAGCTCGACCGGGTCGGAATTCCCCAGGTTGTACAGGTGATGGCCGGTGCAGCGCTCGATGGCCCGGATGATCCCGTCGACGAGATCCGCGATGAAGGTGTAGTCGCGGCGGGTCGTGCCGTCGCCGAAGACCGGCACCGGCTCCCCCCGGTCGATCAGCCCGGTGAACTGGGCGATGGCCAGGTCGGGGCGGTTGCGCGGCCCGTAGGCGGTGAAGAACCGCAAGCCGGTCACGGGCAGCCCGTGCAGGTGATGGAAGGTGAAGGCCAGCAGCTCGCAGGCCTTCTTGGTCGCGGCATACGGGCTGATGGGCAGGTCGACCGGGTCGGTCTCGCGGAACGGCGCGTCGGGTCGATCACCGTAGACGCTGGAGCTCGACGCGTAGACAAACCGCGGGCGGGGCTCCAGCCGGCAGGCGGCCTCGAGCCAGCGGACCGTCCCCAGCACGTTGACCTCGGCATACAGCGCCGGGTCCGCGATGCTGGGGCGGACGCCGGCGCGGGCGGCCAGATGGACGATCACGTCGGGTCGGACCCGGTCCACCAGCGCGGCGACCCCCGGCCCATCCCGGATATCCAGCTCGACCAGCCGGCAACGCGGGTGGCGCAGGGCGCCGGCCAGGTTGGCCTCCTTGATCGCCCGGGAGTAGAACGGGTCGAAGTTGTCCACCACGATCACCTCGGCCCCGTCGGCCAGGAGCCGATCGACCAGGTGCGACCCGATGAAGCCGGCACCTCCGGTCACGATGGTTCTCACGGCGCGGATGCCCCCGTTGCGCAGACTTCAGTCGAGCTGGAACTGCGCGAGATACTGTTGCCGCTCGGCCTGGTCGATTTCGCGAGCGACTTCCCCCTTGTGGATGACGGTGTCCTCCAGGACCAGGGCATCCATGTCGGTGGCCAGGAAGCAGCGATAGGCATCCTGGGGCGTGCAGACGATCGGCTCCCCGCGGACGTTGAAGCTGGTGTTGACCAGGATGGGACAGCCCGTCTGCCGGTAGAAGGCCTCCAGCAGGCGATGGAACCGGGGGTTGCGCCCGGCGTCGACGGTCTGGAGCCGGGCGCTGTAATCGACGTGGGTGATCGCGGGGACTTCGGAGCGGACCACGTTGACCCGGTTGCGCAGGTCGGGGTCGTCCTGCATGATCCGGGCCTGCTCCGGATCGATCGGCGTGCGGTGCTCCGGGCGGACGGGCGCGACCAGGAGCATGTAGGGACTCTCCTGCCCGGGTCGGACCTCGAACCAATCGTGGGCGAACTCCTGGAGCACGCACGGGGCGAACGGGCGGAAGCTTTCGCGGAACTTGATCTTCAGGTTCATGGTCGCCTGCATCTGGGTGTTCCGCGGGTCGCCCAGGATGCTCCGCGCCCCCAGGGCGCGGGGCCCGAACTCCATGCGGCCGTGGAACCAGCCGACGACCTTGCCGTCGGCCAGGAGCTCGGCGACGTGGTCGAGCAGTTCGGCCTCATCCTCGAAGTGATGGCCGGCGGCCCCCTGCTCGCGCAGGACCCGGGCGATCTCGGCGTGGTCGTACCGGGGCCCGAGGAAGCTCCCCTGCTGGATGTCGTGGACCCCGTCGCGGGACCGCGCCCGGCCGAGCAACTGGTACCAGACGAACAACGCCGCGCCCAGCGCCCCGCCGGCGTCGCCGGCCGCCGGTTGAATCCAGAGGTCGTCGAAGGTCCCCTCGCGGAGCAGCTTGCCGTTGGCCACGCAGTTCAGCGCCACGCCGCCGGCTAAGACCAGGTGCGGCAGCCCCGTCCGCTGGCGGAGGTGGCGGCCGATCCGCAGCATGACCTCCTCGGTCACCGTCTGGATACTGGCGGCCAGGTCCATGTGCCGCTGCTCGAGCATCGATTCCGGCGCCCGGGGCGGGCCGCCGAAGAGGTCGTGGAACCGGCGATTGGTCATCGTCAGCCCCTGGCAGTACTGGAAGTAGTCCATGTTCAGCCAGAAGCTGCCGTCGGGTTTGAGATCCATCAACCGCTCGAGGATCACATCGTGGTAGATCGGCCGGCCGTAGGGGGCCAGACCCATCAGCTTGTACTCGCCGCTGTTGACCTTGAACCCGCAGTAGTAGGTGAAGGCCGAGTAGAGCAGGCCCAGCGAGTGGGGGAACTGGATCTGGTCGGTCAGCTCGATCCGGTTGCCGCGGCCGACGCCCAGGGTGGCCGTGCTCCATTCCCCCACCCCGTCCAGGGTCAGGATGGCCGCCTCCTCGTAGGGCGAGGGGAAGAAGGCGCTGGCCGCATGGGACTCATGGTGATCGGTGAAGACGATCCGGGCCCGGGTCGAGCCGTCGAGCCCCCGCCGGATCATCCGCCGCATGTGCAGCTTGTCCTTCAGCCACAGCGGCATCGCCAGGCGGAAGCTGCGGAAGCCGGCCGGGGCATACGCCAGGTAGGTCTCCAGCAGCCGCTCGAACTTCGTCAGCGGCTTGTCGTAAAACGCCACGTAGTCGATGTCCGAGGGACCCAGGCCCCCCGCGCGGAGGCAATACGCGATCGCGTGATGGGGGAAGTCCGGGTCGTGCTTCTTGCGGGTGAACCGCTCCTCCTGGGCGGCGGCGACGATCTCGCCATCGATCACCAGGGCGGCGGCGCTGTCGTGGTAAAAGGCGGAGATTCCCAGGATGGCGGTCATTCGCGTTTCGTCCTCGCGCGCCGGTCGCGCCCTCAGTCTGATCACCGGACTGGACCCACATCACACCATCTTCGCCGATCCGGTCGCCGAGAGCGAGACGACTTCCCTTGGTCCCGACGGAGCGGAGTCCCTCAGGCCGGCATCCATTGTGCAACAACAAGAAAGGGACAGGCACCCCGAAGCCCGGAGCCTGTCCCCGTCGAGTCCTTCCCGAGGATGAGCGCGTCAATCCGTCCCGATGACCAGACCGAAGCGATCCTTGAGGTCGGCCCGGGCGTCCCGCATGGCCGCGTGATCCGCCGGGTCGACGAGGCGCGGGTCCGGACACCAGCAAAGCGGGGCGAGGTCGCGGGTCCACTCCTGGCCGGCTGCCAGCATGTGGCTCCGGATCGCCTCGTTGAGGATGGCCGTGCTCCGCTGGCACGAGATGTTCCGTTCGGCCCATTCCCGGGGTGAATACTCGGCCGCCCGGGCGAGAAAGTCCCGGAGCCGGCCCGAGCAGTCACCGTGCTCGAGCAAGCACCCGGTGGACTCGTTGATGAAAGCCCGCGACCCGACATGGGCATCGGCGAGCATCCCCACCGGGGTGTTGGCGAACAGCGATTCCGCGACGACGACGCAGGAACCTTCGCGCCGCGAGAGGATCAGGCTCACGCGCGACCGGCACAGGGCCTCGGCCACACCCCGGTAGGGAACGTTCCTCAGGATTGTCAATCGCTTATGGACATGATAATACCGCGCTTCCTTGTAGATCGTATCCCAGGTCCGGCCGTCCTGATCCTGGCCGATCAGCACCACGTTCAGATGGGACGGCATCTTCCTCAAGGTCTTGAAGAAGGCGAAGTGCCGCTTGATCCGGCTGAAGTTGGCCACCATGATGATGTCGATGTCGCGCTCCGGGAAGGGGAGCGGGCGGAAGAAGTCGGGGTTGACCCAGCTCGAGGCATAAAGCGGGACCACGCGATAGCCCCGCGACAGGCGCGGCAGGGTTTCGAGGTCGCGGCGGTTGCTGATCAGCGAAAACACGGCGTCCGGATACGACCTCGGGAAGACGTAGTTGATCAGGTCGTGCGGCGGGCTCCAGCCGGGCGCGAGGACCAGGGTGTAGCTCCGGGCCAGTTCCTGGAGGTTGTGCAGGCCGAGCAGCCGGACCCACTGGTTGCCGAACGAGATGAACAGCACCCCCTTTTCTCGCTCGCTCATGCGCGGCTTGAGGATCACCGCCTTCTCCAGGGTGCGGCTGTGGAAGTCCGGCAGCAATCGCCCCCACTCCAGCCGGGTTGCGTCCAGGCGCTGGACGCGGCGAAGGATCTCCTCCTCCACCCGCTCCATCATCGCCGGCGTGGGCGCCAATCGGGCCGCCGTGCAGAGTCGCTCGATGGAGCGCGCCAGGGCCTGGGGGTCATCCCCACCCGGCTCTTGAGCCCGGAAGCGTATCCAGCGGCTCAACACCGTCCGGACCGCCGGGCTGTTGATCAGCCGGTCCCGGACCTCCAGGCCGGCACGACCCAAGGGCGCCAGCAGGGACGAACGCAGGCCCTCCCCCGGCGCCAGCGGGGCCTCGGACGGTCCCCGGGTCAGTACGGCGTGGTTTCCCGTGGCAATCTGAATATTATTTTGATATTTCATATTTTTGATAATGTGTATCAATGATCCCAGACCAGTTGGTAATCGCGGGCGGACGCGACCGATCCCGTCCAGCCGGCTTCGGCGGCCCGCACCAGGTTGACCATCTCGCGGGCCGTCACGTAGTGGTAGTGGAACGCCGGGTCCTCACCGGCGCGGCGGGCCAGCGCCTGGTGGAACTGGACCATGGGCTCATCGAGGAGGACCCGCATGTTGTAATCCTCGGCCCCGTGGGTATAGAGCTTGACGAAGAACCAGTCGGGACGGGTCCGGACCTGGACGCGCGCCGTGAGCCAGAGGTCGAGACGGTCGATCCGGGGGGGCTGGCTTTCCTGGAGGCATCCGTTCTCGACGTGGGGCAGGATGCCCCACTTGCGATCCGACCAGTCCAGGAGCAGCGGTCCCTGGATGAGCAAGAGCGCCTCGGGGGGGGCGGGGCCGGCACCCACATCGATCCCCGAGTCGTGCGACTTGGGCCGGTGGGGATCGTCGGTCGCGTAATAGATGCTGTTGATCTTGCGCGTCTGGGTCGGGCTGGGCGCCGAGGGGAGCGTGAAGTCGGCATAGCAGCCGGTCTGGCGGAGGATGTCCAGCTCATTATTCACGCCGCAGCAGCGGCCGTCGGGCCGGGCATTGTCCAGGGCCCAGTTGCCGTGGACGAAGCCGTAGGCCCGCTCGCCGGTGTCGCGGTGGCGGGGCAGCAGGCCGTGCCGCGCCGCCAGGATGTCCTTGAAGTGGAGCAGTTGCGCGCGGAGCTGCTCGGGGCGGTCGCCGTCATGGTGCAGATGCACCTCGACCTCGCCATAGCCGGCACGGCAGAGCGGGACCAGGGCGTCCAGGTGCTCGGGCTGGTACTCATCGATGGGGTAGAAGAAGGTGTGCCGCGGGGGCCGGCCGTCGCTGTCGCACAGGGCCCCGAAGAGCCGGGGATAGTCCTGAACCCAGCGGTCGACCCGGGCGCGGGCGACCGCCGGAGCGACCCCGTCCCGCCCGGGCTCGAAGTGGTCGGCGATGGCGAGCAACAGGTGCACCGGCTCGCCCGCCCGGGGTGGCCGCCGCCTGGCCGTCTCCTCGAGGTAGGACGGGAGCCAGCGATCCAGGCTGCGCCGGCGGGCCTGGCTCACGACCAGGCCCATCGCCGAGGCCGCTCCCGCCCCGGCCAGGACCATCGGCAACACCATCGGATTCATCGGGCCACCCCGTCGGCGTTCTCCGCGGCGCGGACGGTCCGCTGCCAGACGCCCTGCTGGCTCCCCCGCAGCCACTTCCAGAACCCGAGCAGCAAGGCCAGGTTCATGCCGGTGAACATCGTGGCCAGCCGCAGGGGCTTCAGGATGCGGAACCGGGCCGGGACCACGGCCATGACCGCCGAGATCGCGTAGAAGGCCAACTGGGCCGCCAGGGCGGCCGGGTACGACGAGTCGGAGTCGGAGAGGACCAGCACCAGGTTGCTGACCAGCAGCCCGATCAGGAAGAACGGGCAGAGCCAGCGGAGGATCTTGTGCGACGCGAAGGCCAGGGCCGTCCAGCCCCAGCGGGGATGGAGCAAGCCCCAGAGGAGCCCCAGGCTCTGGAAGCCGCCGGCCCCGATCCGGCACCGGCGGCGGAACTCCGACCCCAGCTCCGGCGCCGTCTCCTCGTAGGCCACGGCTTCGCTGTCGTAGACGATCGCGGTGCCGTGGCGCAGCTTGGCCAGCAGCGGGATGACGAAGTCGTCCAGGATGGTCCCCTCGGGGATCGGGGTGAACACCCCCTTGCGGATCGCGTAGATCCCGCCGCTGGCCCCCAGCAAGGCCCCGAGCCGCCCCTCGCACTGCTTCAGGAAGGTCTCGTACTTCCAGTAAAGACTCTCGGCGTTCTTCCCCGTCCGCGGGTCGGCCAGCACCATCTCCCCGCAGGCCGCCCCCACCTCGGGGTCCCGGAGCCATCGGACGAGCTTCCGGGCCGCCGCCGCGTCGAACTGGGTGTTGGCATCGGAGAACATGACGATCTCGCCCCGGAGCTCGGGCACCGAGGCATTCAGGACGGCCGCCTTGCCGCGACGGCGCACATAGTCCAGCAGGCGGACATCCCTGCCGGCGTAGCGGCGGACGATCTCCGTGGTCCTGTCCGTGCTCCCGTCCGAGCTCACCACGACCTCGAGCTTCGCGGGGGGATAATCCATCGCCAGGGCGTTGCGCAGCCGGTCCTCGATCACCGCCTCCTCGTTGTGCGCGGCGATCAGCAGCGAGACCATCGGCAGCTCGGCGTCGTCCCCGGCCGGGGGAACCGCCGGCCGGTGGACGACCCGGGACAGGCCCCAGATCAGCAGGGGATAGCCCACGTAGGCGTAGGTCACCAGCGCCAGGCAGGCCCAGAAGATCAGGGTCGCGACGATTGTTGGGATCATAGTCGCTCAGGCTCCCACGGCGGCCGGGACCGCGACCCGCACCGGTCCTTCCAGGGCCTCCTCGAGCACGCGGCCCTTCATGTGGCCGGGGATCGGCACGCCCAGCAGGTGGAGCATGGTCGGCGCCAGGTCGAGGTTGGTGCACTCGCCGATCTCGGCGCCCCGACGGATGCCGGCGCCCCGGAGGATGACCAGGCCGACCGGGTCGTGATAGCCTTCCTTGGGGGTCGCGTCCTGCACGGCGCAGAATTGACCGAACGGGATGCGCCGGTCGCCGGCGTCGGGGAAGACGCAGGGGGACTCCGGACCGATCCCCTTCAGCCCCTTGGTGAAGACGTTCAGGCAGAGGGTATCCCCGACCGTCTCGAAGGCGAACAGCGGGTTCTCGGGAGTGCCGACCCAGGCCGTGCGGAGGACCTGCTCGGCCCGGCCGCGGTCGGCCGGGTCGGGGATCTTCAGGTTCCATTGCGGGGCCATCATCGACAGCGGCGTGCCACGGCCGGCGATCCCGCAGATCTCGATGAGCTGGCCGATATCGCGGATCCGCACCACCTGCCGCCCCTCGGGGAACTCCTCCACGACATAGGGCTGTTGACCCAGCCCCGAAGCCAGGATCACCACGGTGTGGGCATCGGCCAGCTTCCAGAGCCGGCGGAGCAGCTGGTCGGCGACGCGGTAGCCGTATTCGACCGCCGGGCCGTACTTGCGGACCTCCTCGGCCGAGGGCTTGGTCAAGAATGGGGTGGGGTCCATGGCCCTCCAGTAGCGGTGCATGTAATGGGCCGCGTGGTTGGTGTGGAAGGTCGCGAAGTCGCACCGGTACCGGCGATAGAGCCGCTCGAAGAAGTCGAGGTTCACCAGCGGCTGGAGGCTGACCTTCTCCCACTTGCGGTACGGCTGGAGCCGCCATCGCACCAGGTGCGCGGCGGCGGTCGCGACGGTCGTGGGCTTGAGGCCGAGCTGGAACAACTGGAGGGCCTGGCGGACCAGCCCGACGCGCCGGCCGTTGGCGGCCAGGGGCGTGTGCCCCCGGGTCTGGGAGAGGTTCAGCTCCTGGATCGGCCGGAGCTCCGGCGGGATGGTCTCGGGCCCCGGGGAGAACGTGCCGGGGACCCAGAAGCCCCGGGCATCGGCCCGGGGGGGCCAGCTCATGATCGAGCCGTAGATCCCCACGGTCTTGCCGGCCTCCACCGCCAGGTCGAACACGCGGGGACCGGTCACCGTCTCGGGAGGCTGCTCCAGGAAGCGGACCCCGTGCTCCTCCTGGGGCCGCCCGGTGTACACCGTCGTCCAGGCAATCCAGGGATCCAGGTGGGGCGCGACCTCGGTGGCCACGGGGGAGCCCTTGGCCCCGTTCCGGCAGAAGTCCACGAACGTGGGCAGCTTCCCGCGCCGGCACAGCGGCTCGACCAGCCGCCAGGTGATCTCGTTGAATTCCGCCAGCAGCACCTTGCGCGGCGGCGCGGAGTGCAACTTCTCCATTCCAGCCTCCTTCGGCCTCGAGGCCGCTTCTGGGTTGCGACAGGGACGTGCTACTGGGACTGCGCTGTGACGAGGGCGGGGTCCTGGCGGCCGGATGCGGCGACACCGGGCACAGCCACGACGCAGTCGAGCTTGCCCACGCGCCGGATTTCCTGCAAGGAAAACCCGGTCTCGTTCAAGAGCCTGAGGATCGCGGCGCGGCTGTAGAAGTGGACCTCGCAACCCCGGAGGGCCAGGCGCAGCTTGCGGGGCAAGGCCCGCCAGGTCAGCAGGCGGGGGAAGCTGATGATGGCCCGGCCGGCCGTCACCGCGCGGATCTTGCTCAGCGCGGGCGCGGGATCGCGGATGTAATCGAACAGGCCGATGGCCAGGACCACGTCGAATCCCGGCCCCGCGCCGGCGTCCAGGCCGAGGACGTCGGTGAGCTGGAATTCGCAGCGATCGGCCACCCCGTGCTCGGCCGCCAGCTCCCGCGCCAGCTCGAGCATCCGCGGCGCGATGTCGATCCCCAGCACCCGGCTCGCCCCGGCCTCGGCCAGGGCGACCACGTACCGGCCGCTGCCGCAGCCCAGGTCCAGCACCGTCCGGCCCGCGATCGGCTGGCTCCGCTCGACGGCGAACCGGAAGCGCTCATACATGTCGCGCCGGAAGACACGATCCAGCCAGTTGCTCAGAGCGGACTTGCGGTGCGAGTAGATCGCATCGAAGGCCTGGCTCTCGTCATTCCAGTAGCGGGCTTGCCGCTCGATGGGGGTCAAGTTGTGGATCTCGGTCCGATTCTGGGTCACGGTCATATCCCGAGGGCCTCCCTCACAGTGGTGAAACGAAACGCGTTCAAGAGCCGGCGGAACCGGTCCTCGGTCCGCGCCAGGTTCGTGTAGTGCCGCAGCCGCTTGCTCCAGGAGAGCCGGACACGAGGCTGGTCCGGGTCGAACTCCCACGGATGAAGGTAGAACATGAACGGAGTGCCGGCCGCGCCCAGCCGCCGCAGGGCGAATTCCGTCACCCGGTAGGGGAAGATCCGGAAGTAACCGCCCCCCCCGACCGGGATGTTCTTCCCCCAGACCGGCCACACTGCCGGCGGGAATTCCCAGAGGGCGGGGGCGATCCGATGGGGGGTCCTCGGGGCGCCGGGGATGCCGTAGTCGGGGTGGTGGGCGACCGGGAAGACGGATGAGTCGTACTGGATGCCGTGGTCCTCCAGGATCGGCAGCGCCCAGGCGGTCCGCTCGACGATCGAGAAGGACGGGGCGCGGTAGCCGATCACGGGTCCGGGCGCGAGATTGCGGAGGATCTCCAGGGAGCGGCCCAGATCGTCGCGGAATTCCTCCGGGGACATCCGGTAGAGCAACTGGTGCGCGTAACCGTGCGAGGCCACTTCATGGCCGGCCGTCGCGATCTCGCCGACCAGGTGCGGGCACCGCTCCGCGACCCAGCCCAGGACGAAGAACGTGGCCCGCGTCCGGCTCTCCTGGAGGATCTCCAGGATGCGCCGCGTGGACTCCACCACCCGCGATGGGCACTCTCCCCAGCGCTCCCGGGGGATCACCGACGCGATGTTGTTGGCACAGAACCATTCCTCCACGTCGATCGAGAGCGCGTTTTCCATCGAGAGCCCCCCTGGCGGTGTTCCGTTCCCATTCCCCTCCCCAACACTCCCCCTACCCGTCGTGACGATCGCGTTCGACCAGCTCGATCAGCAGGTGGTCCTGGCTCGTGAGCCAGGCAATCTTTCGGCCCCCGAAGGCCACGGCCGGGGTCGGCTGGTGAAGGATCACCATGCCGGCCTGCCGCAGGGTTCGACAGGCCGATTCGATATCGTCCGTCGAATGACAGAGGTGATTGAGCCCTCCTCCCTTCTCGATTGCCTTCCTGAGCTTGCTCTCCGGCCCGTCGGGTGCGACCAGCTCGAGCAAGACCGATTCACCGGGGAACCTCAGGAACTGGATCATCGCCGTCTGGACGGGGTCGTGGATGAGTCCGCCCTCCGGCTCGCAGCCGAAACGCCGCCGGTGATCCTCGGTGGCCTGGGCGATATCCCGGACGGCCACACCGATGTGATGAAGTCGGAGATCCATTGTTCAAATCGTAACGCGGCCTTCGGTCGCAATCCAGGAGGAATGGAAGATTCCAGATTCCAGATTCCAGATTCCAGATTCCAAATTCCAAATTCCAAATTCCAGATTCCGATGCATCTCCATTTGGAATCTGGAATCTGGAATCTGGGATTGGGAATCCCCAGCCGCGCGCACGCCGCGGAGATCCGCCGCGGGCCGACCCTCAAAAT
>Ga0070738_10005542_pt1 | contig 13906 bp, 6 predicted proteins | sample Coa_R2_2_FD_66446 | JGI IMG/M metagenome (GOLD analysis project Ga0070738, IMG submission 66446) | Surface soil microbial communities from Centralia Pennsylvania, which are recovering from an underground coalmine fire - Coalmine... | ecosystem: Environmental > Terrestrial > Soil > Unclassified ... | reverse complement strand
ATACTTCGAACTACGGTCCCAAAATCGTTGCCTGGGTATCCCACGCTTCCTACTAAAGTCCTTTTCCGGTGAGGCAGCCGCGCGCAGCCCAGGGGCAACGGGTCAAATTCCGCCGGTCCTTCAAGGCTCGTACGGATTGTGCGAGTACGGCGGATGACGAGCGCCGTCGACGACGATCGTATAGCTATTGCCGCTGCCCCGGTGCGTTCGGAAATCGTACGTCGCGCCGTTCAGCGTCAAGTGCAGAACGCGGACCCGGTAGAGGAGCGGCACGCCGGCCCGCAGACGCAATGCCGCGCCGTCCGAGAGAATATAAGCACCTCGCGGAACATAGCCGCCGGACTCCCTGGCGCGCTGGACGAGCGTCGCGCGTCCGTCGGGTTCGACCAGAAGCGCCGCGTCTTCGTCGACGGCTACGCCGTACGCCGCGCGAAGACGCGCCATAAATGCGGCGAGGCGGCCGAAGCGGTCGCGGCGTGCGAAATGCGTGTCCGTAATGGAATCGCGCAGCGGCGGCCAATCGAAGAAGCCGGTGGTAAAACTGATGGCGGGTTCGAACGGATTGCGAACGGCGTCCTTTGTGTCTACATTTTCATCGTCGGGTAAGACGCGATCGGCGGCGACCGAGTCGTACACGTACTGGCCCTGAATGGCCAGGCCCGCACTGCCGCCGCCGACGATGCCGCCGCGTCGGTAGAGCGCACGAATCGCTTGAATCAGCCGGCTGCCTTTCCAGCGGACGTAGTTCGCTTGGTCGCCGCCGGCGAACAGCACGATCTGCGCGTCCCTTACGTAGGCTGCGGCGCGGTCGACGTCGCTGCGGCGCGCGCACGGCGGAATCGTGATCTCGCGCACCGACGCCAGGCGGCTGTTGCGGTAGAAATCGTCGGAGTAATCCCTTCCCCCGCTGGCCGCCAGGAACAGCAGATTGCCGCCGCGTGCGTTCGCGCCGCGGTCGACGTGCGCGTCGATCCACGCCAGGACTCTCGGATACGGCATACCCGAAAGACCAGCGCCGGAGAGGACGAGCGCGGGGCCGCGCACGGGCGCGGAACGCGGTGTCCCAGCCGGAGAGAACACCTGCAGGGCGCAGGCAGCAGCTGCGGCGGCAAAAATCATGCGACGACTCCTCGAATCTCGCCGACTTGCAAGCCGGCCTTGTTGTGGACCGCTGGCCGCGCGAACGCGGCCAGCCCGTCCAAGCGCCCTTGCGGAAGCGCATGGAGCATGGCAAGAACGGCCATCGCCGCCGGAGGGCGTGCGCGCGAATTTCCGTCGGCAACCTTGAGCACCAAGCCCGCACCCCGCTCGATGAGCGCAATGCCGTGCACGCCCTCGGCCCCTCCCTTGCACGCCAGCGCACCGGCGCCGGCGCGCATCAGCTCGGCGTCGAATTCCCCGCTGCCCGAAACGAACTCCGGATTGGCGATCATCGCATCGCGAACGCGCCGCAGTGCGCGCGAATGCCGCAGGTCCAAACCTTCGCCGCAAGCCAAACGCACGTACGACTGCGCCGCCGCGCGCAGCGGAACTGCGTACACCGGCACGCCGCATCCGTCGACGCCGACGTGCAACTCGTCGCGCCGGACGCCCGACATGCGCGCGCAGACGTCGAGGATGACGCGCTGCGCTGGATTTTCGGGATCGCGATAGGTCTGCGGATCGCTTCCGATGGTCTTGCAGAGCGCCAGAATGCCCGCGTGCTTTCCCGAGCAGTTGTTGTAGATCGGCTCGGGCGGATAGCCTTCACCTTCCGGGCCGCATTGAAGGGCCGCTTCGTCCATTCCGATCTTCGAAAGGATCGAGCGCACGGCGGAAATGTGAAACGGCTGGGCGCTATGCGATGCGGCAATGACGGCGATCTCCCGATCGTCGAACTGGTAGCGGTCGGCGGCACCGGCGGCGACGATCGCCGAAGCGATGAACGGTTTGGCGGTCGATCGCAGAAAAACGGGTGCCTCGACGCTCCCGATTGCCAGCAGCTCGTTGCCGGCGTCATCCATCGCACAGGCCGCCACGCAGTGCACGGACTCGATTATGCCGTCGCGCGTGACCTCCACCAGCGGCTCCCCGCGAAGCTGCGTCAATGAAGCCGCCACGTCTGTACGTTCCAAAACGGACCCCAGGGCGAAACCCGGATGCCGGAGATACGGGTGCTGAACGCGTTGATCTGCCGGCGCTGAAAGAGCAGCGCGAGCGGCATGTCGGCGTAAATCCGCTGCTGGAGGCGAGCATACGCGGCTTTGCGCGCCGATCGATCGTACGTGCGCAGGCCTTTTTCCAAAAGCGAATCCACGACCGGGTCGCACAACCGCGACTTGTTGTAGCCGTTCGGCGGAACGTTGCGGCAGGCGAACTGATCGGTCGTATCGGGATCTGCGCCGTTTTCGAAATCGTAGTAGGCCATCTGAAACTTGCCGCCGTACACAGGGCCGCCTTCGGACGCCGGAGCGACCATTTGCGTCACGTTGAACTGCTTGATCGCGACGTCGGCCCCCACGGCACGCTCGTACTGCGCGATGAGGTTGGCTGCGATCGCGTCGATCGGGGTGCCGGCTTGAATGATGAGCAGCGGGCGCAGCGCAACGCCGTCGCGCTCGCGGATTCCGCCCGCGCCCATGCGCCACCCAGCCCGATCGAGCAGTCCCCGCGCGGACCCCGGATCGTACGGTATTGCCGGATATGCATGCGGGTCGTACGCCCACAGGAAGAGGCCGCGCCCGGCGTCTTGCGCGTCGACGGCCCCGCGATAGGACTTCTCGACCAGCGTACGCACGTCGACCGCGCGTGCCAACGCGGTGCGGACGCGGGCATCCGACGTCAAGGCGCTCTGCGTGTTGAAGATGATGGAACCCACCGCGTCCTCGGGCGTCGCGGTCACCGAATATCCCGGGATGGTCTTGAGGAACCTGTAGTTCGAAACGTCCTGATCGTTTTCGAAACCCTGGATTTCGTGCGTTTGCAGCAGGTTGATCGCGGCCTGGGGATCCGGAACGAATTGGATCTGCAGCTTCTTTATGGCGGGGACGCCCTTGAAAAAGTAGGGATTGGCGTGCATGACGACACGGTCGCCGCGCTGCCAGGAGTCGACGACGTACGGACCCGAGCCGACGGGTTTGGCGTCGAAGCCGATCCGGTTGAAATCGGCATACTGCGCGAGCAGGTGACGCGGAAGTATCGGAAAGCCTTGCGGAGCCATCACCACGCTCACGACCGGCGGAAACCGTTTCTTCAGATGCAGCACGAACGTGCGATCGTCGGGGGCGTCGGCACGCGCGACGGTGTCGTACGCGAAACGGCTCTGCACCAGGTTTCGGGGATTTTGAATCGCCTGCACGGACCACACGCAATCTCGCGCCGTAAGCGGAACGCCGTCGGCAAACCGGATGCCGGGCCGTAAATGGTAGGTGATCGTCAAACCGTCGCGGCTGATCCCGCCGTTTGCCGGTGTCGGCACCGCGATTGCCGCGTCGCCGGCCAGGCGTCCGTCCCCGTCATAATTCAGCAGATATGAGAACAGCAGCTGCCCCCACTCGGCGGCCGACGTACCGTTCTCGAGTGCAGGGTTGAGCGATTGCGGCTCCCATTGCTGCGCGATGCGCAGACCGCCGGACGGCGCCCCCGTTCCGCCGCCCGAGCCGGAGCATCCGGCCGCTGCGCACACCGAGAGCACCGCGGCCGCCGCGGCCCAGCGCATCTACACGCGCATCCGCAACTGAAAGTACACGTTCATCGGCAGCGGGAAGTTGAAGCTGCCGTTGGGGTCGCCGAACGTCGGGACGAACGGCAACGCGAAAAACGGATTGAGCGGCACCCCGTTCGCCTTGGTGTCGTTCGGGCTCGACCCGTTGTAGAAGTTCGAGATATAAAAAGTATTCGTCCCGTAACCGCACACGGTCCGGCTGGGCGGGTTTGCCGCGGTCCACGGCTCCGCGGAGCCGCCGAAACACTGGTTGACGAGGTTCGTGACCGTGAGGTTCGCAGTAAGAGCGCGCGTGATGTCGTAGCTCATCTGCAATCCCATGTTGAACTGCCAGGGCTGCCGGAATTGGCCGAACGAGTCGAATCGGCCCGAATACGGATTGGGAATGTACAACGAGCCCGAGAGCGTAGCAGCGGTGCTGCACGACGTATAATCGGCGTTTTGCGGATTGCCGGTGGTAACGCCGATCGAACCCTGATTCGCCGTGCAGACGCGCGGATCGTTGCCTTGGAAATCCGCGGGCGATCCATACGTAGCGCCTTGGTTGAGTAAGAAGGCGGGCGTAACCGCGAACGGGCCGTGACGGTAGTTGAGCACTAACGCGAATGTGTTGGGTGAAATATACGGAAAGTCCAGGCCGGTGTCGTACCAGCCGAACTTGTCGAGCAGCGGCTGCGCGGGCATGTTGTAGTACGGGTTGCGAATGGACGTGGGACCGCATGAAAAGTCCGGCGTGCCGGTACCCGAGTTGTCGTAACACGGCGCCGGAGGGGCCACCAGCGAGGTGTTGCCGCAGAGGGCCGGCGAGGGGTTCGGCGGCGCACACGCCTTGGTCAGCTGATTATACGCCTGGATGTCTTCGTTGTACGGATCCACCGGATTCGCCGGCGATCCCGAGTAGTTGTTCCACATCTCCTTCGAATTCGTGTACGTATACGAAAACAGTCCCGACAGGCCGTTCTTCGTGAAATCGCCCTTCGTAAATTCGAGCTCCACGCCGTCGGTGCGTTCGCTCCCCGAATTGAACGCGGGCGAGATCGACAGCGTTGGAATGCTGACGGACTCGTACAGTTGCTGGGTTGCATACCGGTAGTACGGCGAGACCTTAATAGACATGTCGGTGCCGTGGAACTGGTGCTCGTACGAGAAGTCGAAGTTGTTCGAGAACTGCGCGCCCGCGTCGTGGCGAGGCGTGTTGAAGCCGAACGGCAAGAAGCCGATCAGGCCGGCAGCCAGATTTTCCTGCGTACTGTTGTATTCGATTTCATAATTCTGCGGTTCTTGCGCGAACCGCCCCATCGACAGCCTCAGCACCGTATCCGGATTGACGGTGTACGTCGCGCCGAGGCGCGGCTCTGCATAGTTTTGGACGTACGTGGGATTGAACTGGCCGGTAAGCAGGATATGCCCGTTCAAACCGTCGGGATGCACGCTGGTGCCTGGGCACGTCAGTGCCACGTACGGCTGGACGATGCTGGCATTCTGCGGCGGCTGCGGAACGATCAGCGGCTGCAGCGTGGTCGGGTCGTAGCAGAACTCCTTCTGTGCGGCGGCAAACCAGAAATTGTGCCCCGCGTCGTTGATGGGCGTCAGATCGAACTCGTCCCGGTCGAACCGTATGCTGCCGCTCACGTCGAGCTTGGCGTTCGGCCGCCACTCGTCCACCAGCGAGAAGTTGGCGAATTTCGGAACGACCTCGTTGATGTCCGCATTGTTGCCCGTGTACGTGAGGCGCCAACTGGCGCCGGCCGCGCATGCGGGCGCGGGGATCGGAGCCCCCGGCGAACTCGGGCTGCAATTGACCTGCTGGGCGATCGGATTGGACGAGTTCGGATCGTCGACGCTCGTCGGGTCGTTGAAATACCCTTGCGATATCGGGTCGTTGCACGGCGCCGGCTGTCCGGCGTTGATGAGGTTGGTGAAGTTGATGTCGCTCTGCAGGTACCCGCTGAATGCGGCGAAGCACTGGGTACCGTTCGTCAAATTGCTGACTTGAGTGTCGAATCGGTTCAAATAGTTGTGATTGAAGTATCGCACCGTGCTTGCCGTCACGTAGTTGAGCGTGGCTGAAAGCTGGTCCGTCGTCGTGAGCTGGTCGGCCCATTGCATCTGCGCGCCGCGGGTGTGGGCGTCGACTTCGTAATCGAAATCGGTGCCGCCCAGACCGCTGCCGATGCCGTAGCGCGACGCTCCGCTGCGATTGGTGTTCGAGTAGAACGTGTATCCGAAGACGCGGAAGAACGAACTGCTCCAATTCTTTTGATACTGGGCTTTGACGATGGACGCTTGCTCCCAAACACCGTCGCGGTAGTCGGGAGAGAGGGGTTCGACGCTCGTTCCCGGACACTGGTTCGGAATCGGAATCGATCCGCTCAGAATGTTCGTGTTGTTACACCGTGTCGGCGGAGAACCCGGGAACAGGTACGCGATAGGCGTCTCGTTCGCCGGCGCGAGGAACTGAGTGCCTGCGGGGTACGTCAAGAAGTCGGGCCAGTGCGGCGGCCAAATCAGTCCGCCGTTGCAGCAGTTCACCAAGGCGTTCACCAGCGGCGCGCCCGCGTCGTTCACGCCCGAGTACAGTTGCAAGTATTGCGTCGAGTTGTCGTACAGCAGCTGAATGTCGTCGCGCCCCGAATCCCGCTTGTGAGGGATCTCGAAGTGCAGGTTCGCGACGGCCTCGCGATCGGCGACCATCGACGGAAGCGCATAGGCCTGCGAGATCGCCGCGAAGCACCCCGGATCGGCCGTAAGCGTCACCCCGTTCGCGCCGGTCGTCGCCGGGTTGGTATAGAGATTCGGATTGTTGACGTCGCAGTTGGGATAAACGGCCGGATAAAACGATAGAAACGTGGTCAGATTGCTCGGGCCGTTGCCGTACGGAAAGACGTTGAGCAAATCGTTGCCATTGTTGTTGTCCAGATAGTTGACGACTTGATTGCTTCCCAGCAAGCCGAAGTAGTACGAGAAGGTGCGCGCCGGGTTTGCGCCGCCCGCCTCGGCCGTCAGTTCGTGATAGAACGTGGGCGTGCCCAATCGGCCCGAAAAATCCGTAAAGCCGGGATACGTTCCGGTTTTAATCACCTGATTGATGAAACCCGAAAGGCCGGTAGCGTTGGCCGACGCCGGGCCGCCCCCGGTGTAGACCTGCAGCTCTTGCTCGCCCAGCGTCGAAAGCGCGTGCGCCGGCAAGTTGTCGAACGAGCGGTTTACCGGAACGCCGTCGAACTCGAATCCGACCTGATCGTAGTAGCCGCCGCGGATGTAGATCGACTGGTTGTTGCCGACCTGGTTCGGCGGCACGTACGTGCCGGGCATCGCCGACAGCGCCGAATACGCGCTGTTCAAATTCGTACCGCCGCCCAGTGTTGCGGCTGCGCGGACGCCCGCCGCGTTGACCGAGTACACGTCGGTCGTCGTGCCCGGCTTGACGGCGCTCAGCGAGGATCGCGACGTGACGTTCGCGATGGTGCGAAGCGACTTTTCGATCGTGACGTTCACGGTTTGTGCCTGATCTGCAAAGACCGCGATTCCCGAGATTTGCCGCGGCGTGTATCCGCTCAGGGACACAGCGATCGTGTACGTGTCGGGAGCCAACGAGAGGAACACGTAATGTCCGCTCGCGTCGGTTTTCTGCGTGGCCGCCTGGGAGGGGCTTGTGACCGTTACCACCGCGTCGGGCAGCGGACGGCCGCTCGATGCGTCGGTCACGATGCCGTTGATGTTACCGGTCGTGCCCGCGAGTGCGGCCGGAGTCTGTCCGGCCAGCAGTCCCAGAGCAATGGCAATAGCTGCGAGAAAACGAGCGCGTCGAATCATGGCCGCTCCTCCGAGTTGCGTTATGGAAAGTATAAGGAAGCGCGGGAGGCCCGCGCCATCCCGGAAATCCCCTATTGCGCGGGACGGCGCGCCATGGCGTGCGCCAGTTGCGCTCGCGATTTGAGCTCCCAGCGCTCGAAGATCGCCGAAAGGTGGTGCTCCACGGTGTGCTCGCTGATCTGCAGCCGGGCGGCGATCGCGCGGTTCGTTTCCCCAAGCGCCACCAATTCGGCGATCTGCATTTGGCGCGGCGTCAGTTGCGCCGGCGCCTCCGCGGCCTTCGGCGGGCCGGCTAGCGACGAGCTGAGCTCGCCGGCTTGCGACGCGTGCAAGAGGTCTCCCATGAGCCGGAATTGTTTTTCCGCGGCGCGCGCCATGCGGCGAGCCGCAGCGCGGTCCTTCGCGCGACCCATAATTGCTTCAAAGAGCAGGCGATAGCCCCGGCGCAGGCGCGGCCGTCCGAGCGCGGTTTTCAGCAGGGTGCGAGCGGCAGCCGCGTCGGCCGGCGCACCGTAACGAGCCGCGCATAACAGCAAGTCCCATGCGCGGTGGGCTCTGCCAACCCGCGCGAGGGCATCCGCAACCAGCGCACGCGCCTCGCCGGCAGCGCCTTGCTCTGCGCGCAGCTCGGCGAAGGCCGCAGATACGCCCGCGATACGCTGCACCTCTCCCGAGTCTCGCGCGAGGTCCAGCGCCTCTTCTCGCGCACATGCTTCCAACAGCGCCAAGTCGTTCAAGCGCAGCGCCAGGGGAATCCCGACGGACGCGGCCTTCGTCTTGAATGTCGCCGTCGCCACGCCCGTTTCAAGCGCCGACCAGACGCAGTCGCGCGCTGCCTCGAAATCGCCGGTGAGCATCAGCGTTCGCGCGTAGCCGAGCGAGCAGTACGCGACCCGCCACGTCATCGCAGTTCGATCCGCCTCCTCGACTGCGCGGCGGTGCCTGCTCAATGCGGTCGGATACTCGGCCAAGTCCGCAGCGCCCAGCGCGGCGTTATTTTCAATCTGAGCGATGAGTTCCGGAGAACCCGTTTCGGAGGCCATCGCAGCGGCCGCAAGCAGATCCGCCAGCGCTTGCCGCGTGCGGCCCTGAACGGCGAAGATCTCGCCGCGAATTTCGTGCAGCGAGGCGCGCATGACGGCGTCCATCGCCGGCTCGTGCGCTCGCGCTGCCGCCAAGTGAACGAGCGCCTCTTCCGGCCTCCCGAGCGTGACGGCAAATCGCGCCATGGATAGCACGGCCCCCGCTTCCAACTCCACGTTTCGGAGTCTGCGGGCGCGCGTAGCCGCTTCCGTGGCGGCTGCAAGTCCGTCGATCGTGCGAGCGTCCACCCAATGCTGGTCTGCAAGCAGCCAAACCGCGCGCGCCGCCCCTTCTTCATCCTGCGCGCGTTCGTACTCGGCGCGGCAACGCTCGAAATACTGCGCGGGCTCTTGCGCCGATCCGTCGATATAATGCAGCGTACCGAGGTGTTCGTAGATCTGCGCGCGGTCGCGCCCGGCCGGATACTCCCACCGCAACGCCTCGGTGTAAAACCGGATCGCGTCGCGGTACGCGTACATGCTCCAGGCTTGCGCCGCGGCTCGCTCGTTCCAGATGCGCGCTTCTTCTGCGCGCCGCGCCGCGGACCAATGGTAAGCGAGCTCGGCCGTGCGCGCGTAGTCGTCCGAACGGCTCTGCAAAGCCTCCGCTATCCGCACGTGCAGGGGCGCGGCGAGCGCGACGACCAGACGGTCCGCAAGGGCTTTGCGGATCAACGCGTGCCTGAAACGGAATCTCAGCGGAACCTGCGCGTCTTCGACGACGAGCCCGCGCTCCACGCTGCGCTGCATCAATCCGAGCAGGTTCGCCTCGGAAACCCCCGCAATCGCTGCAAGCAGCGGAACGTCGAACGACAGACCCACGATCGCCGCGCGAATCAGGCACGCGCGCTCGGCTTCGTCGAACGGAGCGAGGCGCTCGCCGAGAATCGCGGCGACCGAGATCGAACGCTGCGGCCGCAGCGTCAGCTCGCCGTTCTCAATCGCGATGCGGGCCAGCTCCTCGGCGAAAAGCGGGTTTCCCTCGGCAAGCGTTTCGATCTGCGAAACGGTTCCCGACGTCAACTGGGATCCTCGCCTCGAAGCGCTGTGCTGCACGAGATTCCGAACGTCGTTGCCGCGCAGCGGACGCAACTGAAGAAAGAGGCTGCGGCTCCGGGCGGCAGCGGCACGGAACGCCGCCAGCGCCGGAACGGTAACGTAGGTTTCCGCGCGCAAACTCAACAGCATCAGGACCGGAGTTCGACCCAGGCGGGCGAGCAGAAAGCCCAGCAGCTCGAGCGTCGCCCCGTCGGCCCACTGCAGGTCCTCAATCGTGACGAGCAGCGGACCCGGCGTTCCGCACGTCCGAATCGCGTCCGCCGCTCTTTCGAAGAAAGCCGACTTGGCGAGTTTCTGCGGCTCCCACGCGCGCTCCGGTGCGATCTGCTCGAGCACGTCCACGATCGGCAAATACGGGGAACGGATCTGTTCGACACACGCGCCCGAGACCCGGCGCGCGCCGGTGCACTTGACCAGTTCTTCGATCAGCCGCGACTTGCCGATTCCGGCCTCGCCTTCGACCACGACGAAGCGGGCAGCGCCGCCGCACGCGGCACGAAACTCTTCCTGCAGCAGCGCGAGTTCTTCCCGGCGCCCGACGAAGTCCTCGCTGTGGAGCGTGGCCGGCAGAATCATCGCCGGCGTATTTCGTCGGATAGGAACGCGCGACCCGCGTTGAGCATTGAGCGTCATGCCGCAGACGACGCCGGCGATTCCCGGCCAGATCGTGCCCGTTCGACTGGGTGATTATTTGGACGTCATGACTCGTGCCGTATTTCAAGCCGGACTGAGTTGGGCGTCGATCGCCCGGCGCTGGGATGGATTCGTTGCAGCCTTCGACGGGTTCGACTGCGAGAAAGTGGCCGCGTATACCGAAGGCGACGTCGATCGCCTGATGCGTGACGAGCGCATCCTGCACAGCGCGCGCAAAATCCGCGCGACGATCGCCAACGCGCAAAAACTGCTGGAACTCGATCGCGCGCACGGAGGCTTTGCACGCTATCTCCGCTCGTTTCCCGATTATGCTTCGCTTTCCGCGGACTTGCGAAAGCAGTTCAAATTTATGGGCGGGATGAACGTGTGGTATTTCTTGTTCCGCGTACGCGAGCCGGTACCGCGCTTCGAAGCATGGGTCAAAACGATTCCCGGCGAGCATCCGCGGATGAAAGAGATGGTCGAACGCGCCCGCGCGGAGGGCACCTCGACCGAGGAGCCGTCGTGAGCGCGGCTAGTGCGGCGCGGGAGACGGCGGGGGGGATGCGTCCGGCGGCCGCTGGCGCATCACGATATAGAGTCCCAGACGCGGCGAGTAGTTGAGCGCCGGCGGCGCAGAACCGTCCAGGCCGAGTTTGGTGAGATCGTCCTTGGCCGCCGCAGCCACGTGTCCGCAACTGATGACTGCAGGTACGGTTGCGATATCGGTTGCGTCGAGCGAATACCACGTCCCGCCGCTTGCCGAGTGCGGTGCAATGGTCCAGCCCGGCGTTGCGGCGTTCGATGCGAAATGCGCGCCCAGTTGTGCGAGCGCCGCCTGCGCCGTGGTCCGTAAATCGCTCGTGCACGCCGGCGCGTTCGTGAGCAGGAACGGTTTGGCCGGAGCAGCCTGCGGGAGCTTGTACATGCGGAAGCTTTCGCGCCCGGCCTGCGGCGGGCGGCGAACGAAGTACAGGCCGGCTTGCGGCATAAACGTCACGGACGGCCGGAAGAACATGCCGCCGGGCTGCGCCGAAACGAACAGATTGCGCTGCTGCGCAGTTTGTTCGTCCGCGACGTGGAACTGCGAACAGCCGAAGAGAGGGCGCAACTGCGACGTTTGCGTAACGGCGATCTCCAGCGCATACGTCGTTTTCATGCCGTGATACGTGACCTTCACGCCGGGGATTGAGGCCGGCGGCATCGAGTCGGGATAGCCCTGGGCGGTCTTGGCTGCCTCGACCTGCGCTGCGTATGCTTTAAGCCCGTCCAGCACCGGCTGCGCGATCTTTTGCGCGTCGGCCGTGCACAGCGGCGTTTGGTTCAGGCCGAACGGGTTGGCCGGCGGCGTATCGGGCAGCGGCTGGAAGAATCGGCCGATGCCGCCGCGGCCGCCCGGCCCGCCCTCACCCGGCGTCGCTTGCGAGAGCAGCGTACGATTCGCAGGCGCCGCGTTTGCGGCGCTTCCGGTTCGTACGGCGTACGTGACGGAAAATTGCCGCGGCGTGTTCGGCCGCGCGATCGTCGCAACGGTCATGCCGCCGAGCGTCGTATATGGCACGGCCCACTGTGGTCCGGAAAAGACGCCCGCATAGGTGTTGAGGAGATTCGTCCCGGCAAACGTCAAGTCGCCGCGCGACAGATGCACGTTGATGCCGGCGTCGACCGTCGCAAAGGCGGGGAGATTTTGCGAGTTGTTCGCACTTGTGTAGTTTGCGTCGGCCAAATACTCGACGTTGGATCGCGGGGCTTTATAGTCCAGCGTGATCCCGGCGCGCTGCAGCGGAACGTTTGGCAGCTGAGAACCGGGAATCGTAATCGAGTACGGGTTGTTGAGACGAAAATCGCCGCTGACCGCCTTTGCGACCTGAACGTCGTAGTAGGGTTCGGCCACGAACCGGCCGAGCGTATAGAATCCGGTCAGTTGCAGGCCTTCGTAGATTCGCCGTACGCCGCCGATCGGGGTCGTGAAGTATGTATTTTGCGCGACGTTGGAGGACGGAACCGACCCGCATTGCGTTTGAAATCCGCTTCCGACCTGCGCGAAATACCCGGGCGGAAAGATACCGCTGGGAATTAGGACCAAGCCGTTGACTTCCGTAGGCAGCACGACGTCGTTCTGGGCCTGGCGGTAAAGCGAAGCGCTGACCTGCCCGGCGTTGCTGCGGTGCGTGATGCTCAAACGCGCCGACGTCGAAGAGCTCGCGCCCGGTTGATCGCCCGGAGCGCTTCCGTACGCAACGCCGCCGCTGCAATCGAACCGCAGCTGCGCGGGATCCGTCAACAGGCCGAAGCGGCCGGGATGCGCGGCGGAGCCTCCGACGTTATAGCTGAATGCGAACGTGTCGTTGGAAGTCGGCTGCCACTGCGTCGAGAGCCCGGCCAGGATCGCGCCCGGTGCGTTGGTGGCGCGGCTCACTCCCAACGACGTGTTGAACCGCAGTTTCGTATTGGAACGAATCGCATCGTTCACCGTCACGGCACTATAGGCGGAACCCTGCGTGGGGAAGACGTACGGCAGCGCCTGCGGGACCAGCGGCGTAAAACTGCTCTGGCTGTTCGTGCTGTACGCGTTGATCGAAATCGTATGCCGCTGTTTTGCCGGGAGGGTCGCGTTGAGCGAAAAGCCCGTGTTATTCATCGTTTGCGACGTGCCCGTCGGCTGCGCCACGCCCGCTACGTAGCGGTCGAGCAAGTCGCTGGTCGACGACGAGTGCATCCCGAAGATCGCGGCCTGCAGCTGCGTATCGCCGATGAGCGCGTTGTCGGTGAGCGAGTACAAGTTGAAACGGCTGTCGGACGTATTGTCCGGGCCGTATCCGCACGGAACGTCGCCAGTATATTGCGTGCACGCCAGGTCTCCGCCGCCAACGTTCTGCAGGAACATTCCGGTGAGGGTCTGCGCGGTGCCCGCCTGATAACGCAGCTTGAGCATCGAGCCGATCGATTGACGATCCCCTTCATGCGCGTAGTCCAGGCCGCTGGCGTCCAGGTACTGCATGCCGTCGAGCAGGCTGGGCATCATGCGGTACGTGTGCATGAGCGCCACGCCGAGCTTCCCGAGCGTACCCGTCTCGCCGACCGAATAATTGTTCTTTCCGTTCGATCCCGCCGAGAGCGAGAACTCGTTCTGCCACGAGAGCGTCGGTTCGAGCGTCGAAAAATTGACGCCGCCCGCCAAACCGCCGAGCTGCGGACCGAAAGAGACCGAAGAGCGCGTGAAGAGATCCGTGCCGATGGCCCGCAAATCGCCGGCCGATCCCGGGGCGTTGAGCGGAATACCGTCGAGCGTCAGCGCGGTCTGACTGGCGTCCTGCCCTTCGAGCGAGACCGTTTGGGTCGCGTCGCTGTCGTTGCTCGAGGTCGAAACGGTCACGCCCGAGAGCTTGCCGAGCGCGTCCGCGAGCGTGTCGGAGAGCTTGCGCTGGGCGCTGTTTTGATCGATCGACGTCGTCGAAATAGTGGCCGTCGACTTTACGACTTCCGACGCGATCGTCTTGAGCGGCCCGGACGACGAGAGGGCAAGCGCGACGGTTACCGTGACGACTTTTCCGTTGGTGACCTCGAAGTTCTCCGAGGTGACCGCTTGAAAGCCGCGCGCGAAGACGCGCGC
>Ga0070738_10005541_pt1 | contig 13908 bp, 15 predicted proteins | sample Coa_R2_2_FD_66446 | JGI IMG/M metagenome (GOLD analysis project Ga0070738, IMG submission 66446) | Surface soil microbial communities from Centralia Pennsylvania, which are recovering from an underground coalmine fire - Coalmine... | ecosystem: Environmental > Terrestrial > Soil > Unclassified ... | reverse complement strand
CGCGCCCGAAGGGCAAGCCCCTCCGTAGCCGCGCAGCAGCTCGCTTCGGGGCTTCACTTGAGGAAGTGTGTATCGCTGCTCCGGTGCCTCTGGTCTTACAAGCTAAATCCAAATAGCAAGAGGCTCGCCTGGTCCCTGAGGTTCAGGCATGGTAAATGCTCAGAATGAGACGTATCTTAGGCAGCCATTGCAATGAATTAGGCCTCGTATCCCGGGATCGGGATTATCGGAAACAGGGCCGGCAGCCCAGCTTTCCGCTTCCGGTCAACGGGCTCAAGCATTGGGTCAATTCGATCCGCCCCGGATTCTGGTTTTTGCTTATTCTTGCTGCGAAGCTTTGCAGTGCCCCCGCCGCTTCTGCCGAGTTCGCCGGGGCCGGCAGCACTTCTCTTCCTCCGGATGAACACGCAAGCTCCACCTGGCCGAAAGATGACGCGATTGGCGGGTGGCATTTTGTGCGGAGCGCCGGAACGAGCAGCGAGCAAGGTGCCTCGGCCATCCTGCATACAGCGGACTTCGAACGGTCTGATCCCCGGTTCGCGGGATTGATGCTTCGATGCGGGAGAGAGGGTATCGAAGCCGTTATCGTTGTGATCGAGCCCTTCCCTCCAGCCGCGCGGCCGGAGATCACTTTGCATGCGCTGGGAAAGGAAACCAAGTTTACCGGAACCGTCATACCGACAGGCGCGGGGATTCGTTTGCCTCGCGATGCGACAGGCTTAATCACAGGGGCTTGGCATGCCGCGCGTGATCTCGACGTTAAAGTCATCGACGGTGACAAGGAGTTCCACGGCACCGTGACCCTGTTAGGTCTCACTGGAGCGCTCGAATCTCTCAACGCCGATTGTATTCAAAAATGAGACTTTACGCGAGCCTAGTTTATGTAGATACTCTAACAAAAATAGTAAGCGCTAAGTAAGAAAAAAAGGCCATCATAAGGCTTTTGGAGGGCATCGAAATGGAGATCCTGATTACAGGGGGAGCTTTGGGCGCCTTACTCGGGCGATATTTCAAGGTGTTGATCCTTATCCCGGCGAGCGTTCTCATCATCGCGCTCCTCCTGACGAAGGCGAGTTTTGCTGGATATCCCCTGTTGGTTTCTTGCGTGAAGATAGCCCTGTTGATTGTAAGTCTTGAACTTGGTTATCTGACGGGTCTGCTTTCGGCAGGCGTTTTCGCCACAATGCGTGGCATTTGGGGGTATTGGACACGATAACGCGGGAGTGCATCTGGCCCGGCCCGGCTTAGATAATTGTGTGCCTGTCTTAGCCCAATTATGAGAAGCAGAGGGAAGCAGAGGGTCATTGCCGCCTCGTCATTACTCGTGATTAAGAGTGGAGAGGCCCAAATACGTAGCTGTGCTGCCGCTTATGTGCTCAGGGCCGCGCCCTGCCCCGCTTTCCGCTGATTGTCAATGCCCCTCACCCTGCGGCAAATCGCGCATGTGATCTAGCTGCCGGGGCAAGGCAGGAAGGCGCAGCCGGATTCCAGGGTTTCTCATTTGCAAAATGTTCGATCAGGGTTCATGAAGCAGACATCCGGCTGATTGAGCGAAGGCAATTGGTGCCTGTAGCCTCTGCCGGCTATCGGACGCACAACATGAATCTCTCGGAACGCGGCCAGTTTCTCCGGCACGATTGGACAACGGACGAAATCGTCGAGATCCATGATCTGCCGCTGCTCGAGCTCATCACGCGGGCAAACCAAGTCCATCGGCTCTTTCATGATGTCAGCGATGTCCAAAAGGCGAGCCTCCTCAGCATCAAAACCGGCGGCTGCCCGGAGGATTGCGCCTATTGCCCGCAATCGGCACATCACCACGAGGTTCATCTCGGCAAGATTGACATGATGGAGACCGGCGCCGTGCTGGCTGCGGCTACCCGTGCGAAAGAGGCAGGCGCCGATCGCTTTTGCATGGGTGCCGCGTGGCGCAATGTGCGCGATGGGGCGGGATTTGATGCAGTTCTCGATATGGTGCGCGGCGTCCGTGCCCTTGGGCTTGAAGCTTGCGTGACGCTTGGCATGTTGAATGACAGCCAGGCACAAAGGCTGAAAGATGCTGGGCTCACGGCATATAATCACAACCTCGACACAAGTCCCGAATTCTATCCCAATATCATCAGCACCCGGCGCTATGAGGACAGGCTGAGCACTTTGCGGGCCGTGCGGGCCGCGGGCCTGCAAATGTGCTGCGGCGGCATCATCGGGATGGGCGAGACGGTGAGAGACCGGGCCTCCATGCTGCAAGTCCTGGCATCCTTCGAGCCGCATCCCGAAAGCGTGCCAATCAATGCACTCGTTCCTGTCGAAGGCACTCCGCTCGGAAAGAGACAGCGTGTCGGCTCAATTGATTTCGTGCGGATGATCGCGGCTGCCCGGATTGTTCTCCCGGCCGCAAGGATCCGCCTTTCGGCCGGACGTTCGGGTCTGAGCCAGGAAGCGCAAATCCTTTGTATGGTTGCGGGAGCAAATTCGGTTTTCTATGGCGAAGCCCTGCTGACGACACCCAACGTCACGGAAGATGAGGATGATGCGCTCTTCGCCGCGATCGGGCCGGCCGAACGGGCCACGGCATCCGTTCGCCGCGAGTGACGGATTGCAGCACGGCGAGGGTGACTGGTGCCAATTCCGATTTCCCCTCAAAAAATCAATCAGCTTTCGCCATTCCTCGCCGCACCAATCGGATTATTGAGCTTAAATGGCTTTATCTTGGCAGATATTGCGATCGCAATTGCACGGCAGATTCTCCTAGAGCGCCCCATAGCCATTGTGGCGCTTTTAAGCGCTTGTATTCTTTGTTCCAGCAGATGAAACTCGCCGCTGGCCTTCTTCTTTGGTCTAGGCTCACCCCCTGCTGTGCTGCCGGATATAAAGCGGCACAAAAGGCCCCTGATCCGTTCAGATATACCGAACCAGGGGCAAGGATATAGGCTTGGGGAGTATGCACCAAGCTCGTGAATAGTGATGAGCCAAGCTGGCGCCAAGCTTGGCGGGACTTGGGTGATTCAGGCGGGACACAAGGGATGCCGAAGTCCGGCTATTACCCGGCAGAAGCTCTGCTTGCGCAAGACTTTGAAAAAATTGGCAGGAAAAGAAAAAGATTGGCAGGAGAGGAGGGACTCGAACCCCCAACCCCCGGTTTTGGAGACCGGTGCTCTAACCAAATTGAGCTACACTCCTACTGAGCGCTCTTTTAGCGCGAACGCCCGTTCCGGTGCAAGCGCGGAGACCCGGACGGCAGCCATACGCCCAAGGAATCTGTGCGACACCGCCTGCCTGTGAGACCGCCTGGCGGCCGGGGAGGATGTCAAGCAAAGGTGATGCAACGCTTGCCGAATAGAAAGCCGGGCTCATGGCAGAGCAAATGTGAAGCACCGGTTGTCTCTGGTGAAGGCCGTGGCAACACGGTTTGACGCTCAAAAAAGTCATTGCGCCCCGCCAGGCCGCCCTTCGCTACCGGGATGATGAGAGCTGAATTCCATTTTAGCCGATCTTAAGCGGACTGATCATCACTTGAGACGGTCAAGCAGGCGGCGGCCGTAGGTTGTCTTGCCGAGCTTCATGGCGAGGCTGGCGAAGGTGTCCTTATCGATCCATTTGTTGAGGTAGGCGATTTCCTCCGGCGCTGAGATAAGCTGGCCTTGCCTATGTTGTAGAACGCGAACAAACTCGGCAGCCTCCATGAGGGAATCATGTGTGCCCGCGTCAAACCAGGCAAAGCCCCGCCCCAGCTTTTGCGCCTCTAGCCGCTTTTGCTGTATGTAGAGATTATTAAGATCGGTGATCTCTAGTTCACCGCGTGCCGACGGGGAGAGGCTGCGCGCCAAGTCTGCCACATCAGCATCGTAAAAATAGATGCCTATCGCCGCCCAGTTCGACTTCGGCCTCTGCGGCTTCTCCTCGATAGAAAGCACGTTGCCTGAGCCGTCAAATTCGATGACGCCATAGCGTTCCGGTTCATCGACGAGATAGCCAAAGACCGTCGCCCCGCCGGAGCAGGCATTGGCGCGCCGCAACGTTTCCGGCAGACCGTGGCCATAGATGAGATTATCGCCGAGAATGAGGCATGACGGTTTCCCATCGAGGAAATCTGCGCCGATGAGAAAAGCCTGCGCAAGACCATCGGGAGATGGCTGGATTGCATAATCGAGACGGATGCCCCATTGGCTTCCATCTCCGAGAAGATGCTTGAACGCCGCCTGATCCTGTGGCGTCGTGATGATCAGTATTTCGCGAATTCCCGCCAGCATCAAGGTCGATAGCGGGTAGTAGATCATGGGTTTGTCATAAACAGGCAGGAGCTGCTTCGAGGTGACCAGCGTCAGCGGATGCAAGCGTGTTCCCGAGCCGCCTGCCAAAATGATGCCTTTGCGCATGCCCAATCGCCTTCTGTCCCGCCTGTGCAGGGATTATTCGCATTGTCTTTGCTGCTTTGCCTGGATGTTCAATTGTTGTCTTTTGGCAAGCTGTTTGGTGATTGCATCTGTCTCGCTGGTCCAGTCATTGGCGCGGAAGCCAAAGGTTCGCTCGAATAGACTGCAATCGAGGACGGAATTCGCCGGGCGCCGGGCCGCAGTGGGATAGTCAGAAGTTGTGATCGCGGTTACTCTTGGATGCCGGCCCGTGATCTGCGCCTGTGCCTCGATGATGCGGGTTGCAAAACCGTGCCAGCTCGTCGCTCCTGTCCCCGCAAAATGATAGGTTCCATATAAATTGTTCTCGTCAGTGAGCTCCGGCGCGATGCGCAAAATCGCCTCAGCGAGATCGCGGGCCGACGTTGGGCAACCGCGCTGGTCGGCGACGATCCGCAGCTCGTCGTGATCCTGGGAGAGGCGCAGGATGGCTTTGAGGAAATTATTGCCGAATTCGCTATAGACCCAGGAGGTGCGAAGAATGATATGGCGCACTGTTGTTGCACGCACGGCTGCTTCTCCGGCTGCCTTGCTGCGGCCATAGACACCGAGCGGCGCGATGGTATCACTTTCAACGTATGCGCCTGACTTCTCACCATCAAACACGTAATCAGTTGAGATATGGATCAGCGGCATATGCCTTGAAGCGCAGGCCGCTGCGATGACACCTGGCCCGGTTTCGTTCACGAGCCGTGCGGCATTGATTTCTGTTTCCGCAACATCGACCTTTGTATATGCGGCGGCGTTTACGACGGCCGCTGGCCTGATTTCATCCAAAGCGCGGGAGACGGCGCCGGCGTCGGTGATATCGGCCTCTGCACGCGTGAACGCCGCAAAAGGCACAGCTCTTTGCATCGCACTTCTCTGAAGCTCAAGGCCGAGCTGTCCGCCGGCTCCAAAGATGAGGATCACGCGATGACTCCGAGACGTTCACCGCGATAGACGCCCGACCTTATGCGCTCCCACCAGCTGCGATTTTCAAGATACCATTTAACGGTGTGACGAAGACCTGTGTCGAATGTTTCTCGCGGCGTCCAGCCGAGATCGGCGGAGATTTTGCTGGAGTCGATCGCATAGCGAAAATCATGGCCAGGGCGGTCTGCGACGAAAGAGATGAGATCCTCGCGGGGGCCAAGGCGGGGGTCTGGCGCAAATTCATCGAGAACAGCGCAAACCGCTTTGACAACGTCGAGATTGGTCTTCTCGTTGTGCCCGCCAATACAATAGGACTGTCCCACGGTGCCCTCCGTTGCGACGGTGAGCAGCGCGCGTGCATGATCCTCGACATGAAGCCAATCGCGAATATTGGCGCCAGCCCCATAGACGGGCAAAGGCCGTCCTTCGAGGGCATTGATGATCATCAACGGGATCAGCTTTTCAGGAAACTGATATGGCCCATAATTGTTGGAGCAATTGCTGATGATGGCGGGCAGACCATAAGTGTGATGCCAGGCGTTGACGAGATGATCGGACGAGGCCTTTGATGCCGAATAAGGCGAATTGGGACTGTAGGGGGTGGTCTCTGTAAAAAAATTGTCTTCTCCTAGAGAGCCGAAAACTTCGTCAGTGGAGACGTGATGAAAGCGGAAAGCTTTCTGCTGCGAGGGAGGAAGAGTACGCCAAAAGCCGAGCACCTCCTGAAGCAGCGTGAAGGTTCCAACGATATTGGTCCGAATGAATTCAGCAGGCCCATCGATCGAGCGGTCGACATGGGTTTCGGCGGCGAGATGCATCACGATTTCTGGCCGGAACTCTGCAATGATCTCGCGCATGCGGAGGGCATCGACAATATCGGCGCGGATGAGAGCATAGCGTGGATCACCCGCCGCAGGCGCTAGCGACTCGAGATTGCCGGCATAGGTCAGCTTGTCGATGACGAGCACTGAATGCGGCGTCTTTGTGATGATCTCACGGACAACTGCGGAACCGATGAAACCAGCTCCGCCTGTCACAAGAATGCGCCTCGGTTCGCCATGCACGAGAATTAGCCCCCCTTTATGGTGTGTTTGCTTCAAAGTGGAAAGGTGTTATGAAATCGCGGAAAAAGCCAAGCTTGGCATCTTTTTCGGATAAAATGGCCGAACCGGGGGTGACCGGCCAATCGATGTTAAGGTCGGGGTCGTTCCAGATAATTCCTCTTTCGCATTCCGGCGCGTAGAAATCGTCGGTTTTGTAGGCAACCTCGCAATCGTCCTCAAGCGTGCAGAACGCATGGGCGAAGCCCCGGGGAATCAGCAGCTGCTCGCCTTCGTTCGCGGTCAAGATCACGCCAGTCCAGCGGCCGAATGTTGCCGAGCCCTGCCGCAGATCGACGGCCACATCGAAGATGCGCCCGCGCGCCGCCCTCACGAGTTTCGTTTGAGCCGCGGGCGGCAGCTGGAAATGCAGGCCGCGGATGGTTCCCGCCCTCGCTGAAAACGACTGATTGTCTTGTACGAAATGCGCAATAACGCCAGCGTCCGCAAGGGAGCGTTGATTATAGGTTTCGACGAAATAGCCGCGGGAATCGGTGAAGCGGTGCGGCTTCAATAAAAGGACGCCCGGCAGAGCTGTCGCTTTGATCTCCATCCATTCCCCGCATCCGTGACTGTTGATTAAGGCTGATCAGGCGCATCCCTCAGGTTTGGCCTGTTTAGCACGCCGAAGAGTGGCGAAAAAAAGGCTTTGAAAAAAAGGCTTTGGGGAAAGGCCCTCAGCATTTGGAAATAATCTTCTGATCGCCTCCGGTGCGGCGGTCCAGAGGTTCCGGTCCGAACGGATCTTAGAGGAAGCGGCCGGACATCTGGGCTACGGGAAATGTGATCCTGCAAGACACGCAGCCGTAACAACGTGATGCAAACCATTTCGGTACCAAGACAGTTTTGATGAAAGATGCCGGGATCGAGATCCGGAGCCGCGCGGCCGCGCCAGAATTTTCAATTCCTGCGATTCTGAAAGGGCGGGCCAGGTGCGCTGGGCCCGCCACTTGCGGAAACGCTTTATATAAAACCGCTCACGCCAATGAACGAAACTGTTCCTGCCTTCAAGGCCTCGATCGGGGGATAAGGGGATAATAAGGGCAGAGGCTATCCGTTGTTTATTCGCACTGCAGTCATTCAAACCGCGCTCGCGTGGAAATCCTGCGATATGCCGCCAAATACAATTCATTGAATTTGTACATATGATGATATTCGTCATTTGATCAACGCCTGGTTCAAAATGCTAGCTCAAATGGGAGTTAACCAGCCGGTCCGTTGATGGTATGTGTCACATTGTTTTTCTCGAGCGAGATATTTGCAGCGTCGTTTCCGGATCCATCTATCTTGCGACTGTATCTTTCCGTCTCTTCTGCGATTATCAAGTGTTGCCGTTAGAGATTGCTTGCATCTCGCGGTCAATTCGGAGACAGCATTTAAGTTTTTTACGCCGGTACTGGGGTAAATCTGTACCCTCTAATCGAAACCACCGAAGTGCTAGTCATATGATCTCAAATTTCGCAATTCCATCTTTTGACATTGTTGGTATCGATGTTGCTGCAATCAATCTCTCTGATGCTTGTGAAGCAATTGCCAAAGCCGCGGACTCCCGGTTGCCGGCATATGTAACGGTGACCGGAGCCCACGGTATCATCGAGTCGGTTTATAACGAAAATGTCCGTCATGCCCACAAGGACGCCTTCCTGGTCGTTCCGGATGGAATGCCACTTGTATGGCTCGGGCGTATTTTAGGCCGCAAGTCGATAGGGCGGGTGCGCGGTGTTGATCTGATGGAAGCCATGTTCTCCAGGAAGGAGTATCGTAATCTGCGCCATTATTTTTACGGCTGCAACCCTTCTGTTATCTCTACTCTGGTGAATGCTATCGAGACGCGCTTTGGTCCATTCAATTTTGCTGGAAGCTATAGCCCTCCTATGCAGCCGCCGGGTTTTAGCGAAAGTGAAGACGTTATTTCGCGCATCCGTGAAGCTGCCCCCGATATAATTTGGGTTGGACTTTCGACTCCCAAGCAGGAACTCTGGCTTCAGATGCACATGAAGAAAATTGGGCGAGGCGTCGGCATCGGCGCAGGCGCCGCATTCGAGTTTTTATCAGGAAAGCTGCCTCAAGCACCGCGCTGGATCCAGTATTCTGGATTCGAATGGCTGTTTCGTCTGGCAATGGAGCCGAAACGGCTTTTTAGGAGGTATTGCTTTGTCGTTCCGCGTTTTGCCTGGCTCTTCTTACAGAGAGTGCTGAACACTCAACACCCGATTGTTCGTTAAGCGGAACAAGAGAAAGCGAGGAGATTGTCAATGTCAAAATCAGCACTCGTACTTGGTGCAGGAGGATTCATCGGTGGGCACATCGTATCCCGATTGAAACGCGAGGGATTCTGGATTCGCGGCGTGGATCTAAAATATCCCGAATTCCGGGAGACCGAGGCAGATGATTTTCTGATCGGCGATCTTCGAGATCCACTCATATGCCGCGAAGTAATTGATCAAAGATTTGATGAGGTATATCAGTTTGCGGCCGATATGGGAGGAGCTGGTTATATCTTCACCGGTGATCACGATGCCGATGTGATGCATAATTCAGCGACAATCAATCTCAATGTGGTAGAGGCGTGCCGGCGGCGTAATATTCGGCGAATATTCTATTCTTCCAGTGCCTGCATGTATCCGGCCTACAATCAAGAAGATCCGGAGAATCCCAATTGTGCAGAAGAGTCCGCATATCCAGCCGCACCCGATAGCGAGTACGGATGGGAGAAGCTCTTCAGTGAGCGGTTATATCTCGCCTACGGACGCAATTACGGCCTGCAGGCGCGTATCGCAAGGTATCATAACATTTTTGGTCCACAGGGCACGTGGTGCGGCGGCCGCGAAAAAGCGCCTGCCGCAATTTGCCGGAAGGTTGCAGAGGCAAGAAATGGCGGTTCGATTGAAATATGGGGCGATGGGAACCAGACGAGATCCTTCCTCTTTATCGATGAGTGCGTAGAGGGAACGATACGGCTTACGAGATCTGCCTTCTCCGGACCCGTCAATATCGGTTCAGATGAGATGGTCAGCATAAACACATTAGTGGATATGGTGGCTGACATCGCTGGCAAAGTAATTCACAAGATCCATATATCCGGTCCAACCGGCGTAAGAGGGCGAAACTCCGACAATCAGCTCATCAATGCACGATTAGGCTGGCGTCCTTCGATGACGCTGCGAAAGGGCCTGGAAAAGACCTATGCGTGGATCGAAAGCCAGGTGAATGGCACTGCGCCGCAAGATTTTTCCGCGAGTCCCAGTTGCGAGTCTAGTTTGCTGGACGTGGGCGCGAACGATTATGCTCGTGAACGGACGGCGGTAGACGCTTTGCCGGGATAGCTAGCATTTATCTCAAAGGGCCAGTCTGATCTGATATACCTGGAGACTGTGGATGCCCCGCGATTAGTCAAGAAATTTTGGTCAAATCTAACATTGGTTCAAATCTAATAAGAGTGACGGAGTACTATGGCGGCCTCTTTATTACCTGTAGCGATTATTGGAGCTGGCCCCTATGGCTTATCAGTCGCAGCCCATCTGAGGGCCCGAGGTGTGGAATTCCGCATTTTTGGCAGAACGATGGATAGCTGGCTGACGCAAATGCCACGAGGAATGCATCTCAAATCCGAAGCTTTCGCGTCGAACCTGTCTGATCCGCAATCCGTCTTCAGCCTGAAACAATTCTGCATCAGCACTGGCCGGCCTTACAGCGACACGGGAGTGCCAGTGCCGCTTGAGACGCTAACGGATTACGGGCTCGCCTTCCAGAAAAAGTTCGTGCCAGAAGTTGAAAACAAGATGGTTGATAGGCTCGATCGCGGGACAGATGGTTTTATCCTGACCCTCGACGACGGCGAAAGAGTTTATTCTCAGGCGGTATTGGTTGCCGTTGGTCTCAGTTATTTCTCCCGCATCCCATCATGTCTAGCAGATTTCAGCAGTGAATTTGTAACTCACTCCTCGGCGCATCATGATCTGACGCCATTCAAAGGCCGGGACGTGGTCGTCATCGGAGCTGGCGCCTCGGCAATCGACGTGGCGACTTTGCTGCATGAAGGGGGAGCCGCAGTGCAGCTCGCAGCACGGGGCCAGAAGCTTGAGTTCCACGATAAAACGCCGGCGCAACGGCCGCTTTGGGAGCGCATTCGCGCGCCAATGTCAGGCATCGGACCGAGCTGGCGAGGGCTGCTCTGTACGGAAGCGCCGCAACTGTTTCATGCCTTGCCAGAAAACCTTCGTACCCGCCTTGTGTACATTCCCCCTGCGGCTGGATGGTACATGAAAGATCGCTTCGCCGGGAAGGTATCGACACTTCTGGGTTACGAGCCGGAGCGGGCCGAGATTCATAGCGGCCGGATTCATCTCCTGATGCGGGGGCGTGACGGCAGCGAGCGTAAGCTTGTTACTGACCACATCATAGCCGCGACAGGCTTTGCGCCCGATGTCCGCCGGGTGACATTTTTGAGCAAAGGGATTCTCGGTCAGCTCCAAACGGCCAGAGATACGCCTGTGCTCTCACGCTATTTCCAGTCTACGGTTCCGGGACTTTATTTTGCGGGGCATCTGGCGGCAAATAGCTTCTGTCCCTCGCTTCGCTTCATTGTAGGCACCCAGTTTACCGCTCCGCGTATTGCCGCTCACTTGGCACGATGCTACCGGCCGCGCACAACTTCCATCATGAGCCAGGCATATGGCGATAGCCAAGCGTCTGCCTGCCGCGAGGGGAAGGAGTAGCGGTTGAAAACATTTTCGCCGATTCCATGGCGCAGGCAGCTAGAGCCGCCGCCTCGCTCCTTCCTTGATACTCCTTGCGATGAGGCCGCCACCTATTCCCCAGCTTAGCATCCTTAGACAAAGAATTGCGGCTCGCCAGCGATTGAGGTGTCAAGAATTGACAATCTTGTTGACTCGAAGGAGAAACGGCGATGCTCGGGGCAGTAATGAAGATCTTGAAGAATCCGGGAAAGGCGATAGCCGCCGTTACACATGATCCGCTCGAAGCATGGATAAAGTTCAGCGAATATGCGGACTTTCCGCGTGAGCAGCGTAAGCCAGCCTGCAGATACGAGGCTGAGAACGATTGGGAACAGCGGCTGCACGGTTTATTGGGAATTCCGTGGCCTTGCAAGATACGTTCGGAGTTCCTTGCCCTGTGGCCGGATGTGGTGGAACCGATAAAAGCCGCGGGGATTCGGGTTGGTCCGGAGAGTTTCGGTTGCTGGAATGACGGTGATCCTGCATTTGCCCGGGCGATCTTTTGTCTGATCCGCCACTTAGGGACTCTTACCGTAGTTGAGACGGGTGTTGGCCACGGCGTTACCTCGCGTATTATTCTTGAGGCACTTGAAAGAAATGGGGGTGGCCATCTCTGGAGCATAGACCTTCCGCCAAATGCGGAATTGGAAAGGGAAGTTGGAATTGCGGTGGCCGGCCGCCACCCTGATCGATGGACGTATATCAAGGGCTCGAGCAGGCGGCGGCTTCCTGCGCTGCTCTCAAAGCTTGGCCAGATTGATCTTTTCGTTCATGACAGCTTGCACAGCGAACGCAATGTTCGTTTCGAACTTGATCGGGCATTGGCGATCTTGAAGCCGGGTGGCGCACTCGTCGCCGACGATATCGACTCAAACTGGGGCTTCCACTCGTTCACACAGGACTTTCCTAGTTATCCATCTTTGATTTGTGAGGCCGAGCCGCTCCGCCCAGATTTGCGGCGCTTCAACCAAAAAGGATTGTTCGGAATTATTCTGAAGGAACCGATCAGCCAGGCTGCGGGGACATCGCAGGCCGTTCCACAATCTGACCGCATCCATTGAACCGGTTCCAGCCTGAAAACCAAGAATTTTGATCGGCTAGAGCAACTTCATTGTTGATGGAAACGCCGCCGGGATTCCGGGAGAGGCGGGATTTTTGACTCCCTTCCGCCATTGCTCCGGCGGGGAAGAATGATGGGAGAGCTTACCCGCAGGACCTGCGCGAGCAGGTGATGGCGGCGGTGGATTCAGGAGGCGATCGAGCGGGCTGGCGCAACGCTTCGCTACCTGCCAGCCTATAGCTTGGACCTTAATCCAATCGAACAAGCTTTCGCAAAACTTAAAGCGGCTCTGCGCAAGGCCGCCGCACGAACCTTCGGCGCCCCCGTTAAGGCGATAGCTCAAGCGCTCGCAGAGTTCACACCCCAGGAATGCGCAAATGATCCCGCCAATTCGGGCTATCCCCGCCAATCATGAAAATGCTCACGCTGGATTTGGGCGGTCTCAAGCAGACTCATTCAAGCAGTCAGGCTTTTCCCCGCGCGGGCCGAGCCTTCCATTTCACCGATTTCGCGCAGACGCGTACCGAGCGATAGCTTGTCGAGACTCTTGACCGGCAAGCTGGTGAACGCTGTGATTCTGTTGCGCAGATAACGGAAAGCTTGGGCGAACGCGCGCTCCTTTTCGATATTCGTACCCTTCACGGCTGCCGGATCTTCGATACCCCAATGTGCGGTCATCGGCTGTCCCGGCCATGCCGGACAGATTTCGCCTGCAGCATCATCACAGAGCGTGAAGACGAAATCCAATTGCGGCGCATCAGGAGTTACGAACTCATCCCAGTTTTTCGACCGCAACCCCTCTTTTGGATAACCAAGGGCCTCAAGCGTCTTTAGCGCAAATGGATTGACCATGCCCTTTGGGTGGCTTCCAGCCGAAAAGGCGTTGAAACGTCCCGCGCCGTGCTTGCGAAGGATGCTTTCCGCCATGATCGACCGGGCGCTGTTGCCGGTACAAAGAAAGAGAACATTGAAGCCGGGGCCGGTCATGACCGCGATCCTCCATCCGTACAGCAAGGGGCAAGATCAGCGATGAGCGGCAAGCAAATATCGGGATGGCCGCCACAGCAGTCTTTGAGCAGGTACGCTACGACTTCCCGGAAGCGGGACAGATTGGCCCGGTAGATGATCGAACGGCTCCGCCGCTCCCCGCTCACGAGACTCGCACGGGCGAGAATGGCAAGATGCGCCGACATGGTGTTTTGCGGCACAGCCATGAGCCGGGCCAGTTCGCCGGCGGATACGCCGCCGGGCTCTCTGCTCACCAGCAGCCGGAATGTCTCCAGCCGTGTCGTCTGGGCTAGCGCCGCCAGCGCCCCAATGGCCTCAACTGCTTCCATATATCCAGATTACTGGATATTTCATGCCTATTCAAGTACAGCGCTGGCCGCCATCATGCTCGGGTTCTGGAGATGGTTCCTTGTGAAGCCGCTCGCGCACCCGAAGGCATGTGCCGCATACTAATTAAGGATTGACAACCCAATATATCAGCTGTGCCAGCTTCATAAACAACAGCAAAGGCAGAAAGATTCGCACCATTCCAAGCAGGGCGTTGACGTATCGTTTGACACTGGTCCATCGCATCATTCTGATCCCGTGATGTGCATATAAGAGCAAGTGCCAGGGGAACCATTCGCTGCGAAGCTCCCTTCCGTTGAGCATTTAGGTGAGCTGGAAATCCGGAT
>Ga0070738_10005535_pt1 | contig 13925 bp, 10 predicted proteins | sample Coa_R2_2_FD_66446 | JGI IMG/M metagenome (GOLD analysis project Ga0070738, IMG submission 66446) | Surface soil microbial communities from Centralia Pennsylvania, which are recovering from an underground coalmine fire - Coalmine... | ecosystem: Environmental > Terrestrial > Soil > Unclassified ... | reverse complement strand
CGACATCATCCTCCTCGAGAAGAGCCTCCTCGTCCTCGAGCAGGGAGTCGTCGAGGGCCGCACGACCTTCGGGAACATCGTCAAGTACATCAAGATGACGGCGAGCTCCAACTACGGGAACGTGCTCTCCGTGCTCGTCGCGAGCGCGTTCATCCCGTTCCTCCCCATGCTCCCGATCCACCTCCTGATCCTGAACCTCCTCTACGACATCTCGCAGCTCTCGATCCCGTGGGACCGCATGGACCACGACTTCCTCGTCCGCCCGCGCCGCTGGAACGCGCCGGACATAGGGCGCTTCATGGTCTGCATGGGCCCGATCAGCTCGATCTTCGACATCTCGACGTTCTGCCTCCTCTGGTGGATCTTCGGCGCCAGCACGCCCGAGCGAGCCTCGCTGTTCCAGTCGGGCTGGTTCGTCGAGAGCCTCCTCTCGCAGACGCTCATCGTCCACATGATCCGGACCCAGAAGATCCCGTTCATCCAGAGCACGGCCGCGCCCGCGGTCATGCTCCTCACGGCGACGGTCATGGCGATCGGGATCGCGCTCCCTTTCACTCCCATCGGGGCCCGGGTCGGGCTCCGGGCGCTGCCGCTCGCCTACTTCGGGTGGGTCGCGGCGACGCTCCTCGGCTACTGCACCGTGACACAGGTCGTGAAGAGGTGGTACCTTCACCGCTTCTCCGTCTGGCTCTGACGGGGGAGGGGAGTCGCGTGTCCGCCGCCTTTCGCTACGTCGTGCTCGACTTCGAGGGGACGCTCACGCAGATCGAGCGCGAGGCCCAGCCGTTCCTGCGCGCCTACCAGGAGTATCTCGCCGACATCCTGGGCAAGGACGAGGACCAGGTCCTCGAGCTCTGGAAGGTCTCCGAGCAGCGCGTGCTCGCCACGCCGCATCGCTTCGGCGGCTTCGAGGAGAACGGGCGCATCGTCGCGCCGCCCTCGGACCCCTACCTCCGCGCCAACGCCGTCGCCCGGGTCCTCTGCCACCGCTTCGGCGTCCTCAAGAACCCGCGCGTCCGCACCGAGGTGCTCCAGGGGATCTTCCGGCTCGCGCACCGCGAGTCGACGACGTGCTTCCGCGACGACGCCGCGCGCGCGCTCGGCGAGCTCCTCGCGCTCGAGGACGTGACCGTCGCGATCGTCACCAACGCGAGCGCCAGCATGGTCCTCGAGACGCTCGCCCCCCTCGGCCTCGGGCGCCTCGAGAAGCGGCTCGTCGTGGCCGGCGACGCCTACAAGTTCGGGCTCACCGCCGAGGCCCCGGCGCCGCTCCGCCTCCTCCCCGAGAAGCAGCGGGCCGCGCTCGCCGCCTGGGACGCCCGCTTCAACGACCTGCCGGCGGAGATCACGAACGCCGAGATCCCCCGTCCGATCCCGGTCCGGCGCGGGAGCTACTTCCGCGCCTTGCGGGACGAGGTCTGGGCCGACGACCTCTCGGGCCCGGAGCGCACGATCGTCTGCGGCGACGTGTTCGAGCTCGACCTCGCGCTCCCACAGGCCCTCGGGGCGCACGTCCACCTCATCCGGCGCGAGGAGACGCCCTCCTACGAGGTCGCCGCCGTCGAGGCGCTCCCGCGGGCGGCCACGAGCAAGGACCTCGTGGCCTTCGTCGAGCGCGTCCGGGGGATCGCGCGCTCCGTGACGCCATCCAGGGCTTCGGCACGCCCTTGATCTCCGGCCGGCGCGCGCGGCTCGTCGTCGCCATCGCCGTGGCCGCGGCGCTCGCGCTCGGCGCGGCCGTGACGTGGGTGCTGACGCATCCCAGGCCGCCCCGCTTCGTGGACGCCCTCGAGAAGGCGGTCCGCGCCATGCCGCCCTCGGGCGAGCGGGCCGTCGGGCTCGCCTGGCTCGCGTGGACGCGCGCGGAGCTCGGCGAGACGCCACGGGCCCGCGCGCTCGCGGTCGAGGCCGAGAAGGCCGCGCGCTCCGCCGAGAGGGAGGGCGAGCGCGCCACGGCGCTCGGGCGCGTCGCCGCCGCCCTCGAGCGCGCCGGCGACCGCTCCCACGCCACCGAGCTCTTCTCGGAAGCCCTCGAGCTCTCCACGACGGGGCCTCCGTCCCGCGACCGGGAGCAGGCCCTCGGCTCCCTCCTCACGGCGCTCGGCGACGTGGGAGGAGCGGACGCGGCCCTCGTCGCGAGGGTTCGCGACATCCTGCGCGCGCGCTGGCCCGAGGAGGTCTCGGTCTTGCGCCCGCTCCGCCGGCTCGGGCTCTCGGAGCTCGCCTACGAGCACGCCCTGCCGCGTCTCCTCGCCCCCGAGACGAACGACCTCCGCGGGTGCGAGGAGCTCCTCCGCCCCTTCGACCCCTCCCAGGACCGCGACCTCCTCCCGGAGGCGGCACGGGCTCGGATCATCGCGGCAGTGACGAGCGAGACCCGGGATCTCGACGGCTACTTCGACCCGACCTGCCTCGTCATGGCCCTCCGCGGCGACGAGGACCCCGAGAGGCACGCCCTCGCGCTCGCCCGGGACCGCGAGGCCGCGGGTCTCCCCCTGCTCGGGGCCTGGCTCCGCATCTCGGGTCTCATGGTCGTGGGCCAGGCGGGGAGAGTCACGCGCCCCGAGGCCGTCGAGGAGGCCCTCGGCCGCGTCGAGTCCCTCGGCGCGAGCAGACGTCGCGTCGAGTGGCTCCCCTTCGAGTTCACGGAGACGATCCCGGCGCTCGCTCCGGGCGAGCGCGGGATCGCGATCGTCGCCAGCCTTGCTCGCTTCGGACTCGACGAGCGCGAGCGCTCCGACGCCATGGAGATCACCGCCGCGGCCACGAAGGCGCTCGCGAAGTTCCCGCCTTCGGCCGCGCGCATGGCCCTCGCGCGTGAGCTCGCGCGAGACCTCCTCGACCGTCACGCGATGGCCCGCCAGGGCGACGCGAGCGTCGACTCGACGTCTCCCGCGAAGCTCTTCGAGCCGATCCTGCCTCTCCTCGGCATCGACCCCAGCCTCGCGGAGAGCGTCTCCGAGGCCGCGCTTCGCGCGTGCGCGCCTCCTCACCTGGACGGCGAGGACTCGTTGCAGAGCTGGGAGCGCTTCTACTGGCCGCGCTCGCTCCTCGCTCGCTGCGCCCATCTCGCGGCCGGACGCGGCGACCTCGACCGGGCACGCGCCTGGTTCGTCGCCTCGGGCAAGGGGAGCGACGCGCCCGACGTGGACCCGTTCGACTCCTATCTGGTCCTCGGGAGGCGCATCCTGGCCCTCACCGGCATGGAGCACGACCTGAGGAACGAGCTCGGAGCGAGCATCGTCCCCGAGATCGTCCGGAGCGTGTCGCGCCACTCCACGGCTTCGGTCGAGGACCTCTTCATCGACGCCGATCGCGCGATCCGCTCGCCCGTCAACGCCGACGAGCCGCCCTGACGCGCCCGCTCAGCGCGAAGGCTACGGCTTGGCGCCGCCCGAGATCCAGCTCTCGAACAGCGTGAGCTGCGCCCCCGTCACGTGGCTCGACATGGTCGCCATGGAGCCGCCGATGTTCGGGTCGAGCTTCGCCAGGATGTAGCTCGTGGCGTCCACGCTGCCCGGATTGACGAGCCCGGTGCCTCCGACCGCGTCGTTCATGATCGTGGCGTAGGGCGTGAGCTTGATGAGGCTCGAGTTGGCGTGGCAGCTCACGCAGTTCGCGTTGATGATCGGCAGGATGTCGGTCGCGTAGCTCGGCGCCGTCGCGACGACGGCGAGATAGCCGATCGCGTTCGGGACGACGAGCGTCCCCTGCGACGAGGAGACGATCTGGAGCGTCTGCGTCCCCGGCGTCGCGATCGCGGGCACGCGGCACGAGATCTCGACCGGGCTGTACGAGAGGTCCATGACCGGCTGCCCGCCGATCGTGACCGACGTGAGCCCTATGAAGTTGCTCCCCGTGATGAGGACGCTCCAGTAGCCCGTCGTGTAGCCGGAGCTCGGCGTGGAGCAGCTGAACGTCATGGTCGTGTTCGACTTGGGCGGCGTCGTGCCCGTGGGCGGCGTCGTGCCCGTCGGCGGGGTCGTGCCCGTGGGCGGCGTCGTGCCCGGAGGCGGCGTGCTCGAGGGCGGCGTCGTCGAGGCCGGCGGAGCGACGTTCACGATCTGCCGCTCGAGGAGGAGGGGGCCGTTCGCCGTGTTGATCGCGACCGCGAGCGTGCCCATGTAGACCGTCATCGCGGTCACGCCCTGGTTCGCCGGGAGCGGAGCGTCCTGCTCGAAGCGGCCATTGGCGTCGAGCCAGAGGACCCGCCCGCCGCTCGTGGCGACGTAGATCGTGCCGTCCAGCGCGGCGAAGGCGACGGCGCCCTCGCCCTGGAGCGGGAGGATCGCCACGGGCCCGCTCGCGCCCACGTAGTAGACGCCGCCCGCGACCGTCGCGCCCGTCTTGTCGTCGAGGACGCTCACGCCCGCGAAGAGCGCGCCGTTGAGGACGCCGAGCGCGGTGACGCTCGCCTGCTGACCGGGCCCGACGGCGACGGGCACGTTCACGGGCGTGAACGATCCGACGCCGTCGAGGAGCTGCGCCCCGGCCCCGACGCTCGACTGACCTCCGACCCAGATGGCCCCGTTGAACGAGACCGCCGAGGCCGGGACGCAGCTCCCCAGGCTCGCCACGTTCTGCCAGCCCCCCGCGAGCTGGCTCACGATTCCCTGCGAGCCGGGCTCTCCCTGGAGCCCGTACGTCGTTCCCATGAACGACACGAGGACGCAGTTCGTCAGCGCCCCCTGGAGATCGGGCGACCACGCTCCCGAGGCGGGGTCGCGCCGGTACGAACCACCACTCCCCGCGACCGAGCCGCTCGTCCCCACGAGCAGGTCGGTCCCGTCGCTCGCGAAGCTCGCCGGCACATCAGGGAGCGTCGCCTCCGTGAAGACGTTGCCCGTGGGGTCGATCCGCTCGATCACGTTCGTCGGAACGATCGCGGCGAAGAGGCTCGTCGAGCTCGGGGCGACGCCGAGGGCGGAGATCGTCCCGGCGCCGGGCGCGAGGACCTGCGTCCACGAGTAGCTCGTCGCGCGGGCGACCGCCGTCGGTGCGTAGCTCGCGATCGGGGCGAGCGCCGTCGATCCGGAGCCTCCGCTCGACCCGCCGCCGCCCCCCGAGCAGCCGAACGGGGCCAAGATCAGGCCCAGGAAGGGTATGAGGTTCCTCTTCGCCTTCATGACCGACCCTCGTGTTCCCGCGGTGACTTTCGTCACACGCAGGCAGGGTCACCGCGCGATCCGTGCCGATCCGGGCGTGGTCATTCAAGCGGCAGCGCGGCAGCGAGTTAGATACGTCCATGACAGACGAAGGAATCCTTCGTCGCTTGACAAGCGGGACGCGCGCCGTGAACCGATTTACATTCACGTCTCGTGGCACGACCGCCACTTACCCTCACATGACGGACGCGGACAGCTCCGAGAGACGTCAACGCAGAGTCGCAGAGAACGCGGAGGAGACGCAGAGAGGGCCCGGAACGAGCAGCCTCTGCGTCTCCTCTGCGTCCTCTGCGGCTCTGCGTTGTCCGGCTTCGGGCGCTTGCTTCTCAGCCGCCCGCGAAGACGCCGAAGATTCCCTCGACGGGCGAGCGGAACGAGCCCGTCCAGCCCTCGAGCCACTCGGGCGTCACGCCCTGCATCTCGTTCGAGAGGAGGCCGCCTTCGAGCGCGAGGAGGAGGAGGCAGACGAGGAGCATGAAGGTCATGCCCGTGTGCGCCTTCTTCTGCTCGATCTCGAGGGCGCGGAGGCGCGCGCTCTGGCGCTGCGAGCCGCGACGGCTCTGGGCGGCGCCGCGCTTGCTGACCGTGGCCACGTCGGAGGCGGCGGCGTCCGTCTCGCCGGACTCCTCCATGAGCTCGAAGGCCTCGGTCTCCATGGACTCGTCGGAGCCGACCTCGACGAGCTGCGCGTCGGAGTCCGTCTCGACGAGGCCCATGTCCTCGGAGACCGAGGGGACCTCGACCGTCGGGATCGCCGCCTCGGGGTCCGAGTCGTGCGGCGAGACCGTGTACTGCTCCTCGGTCGTGTCGAAGATGATCTCCTGCTGATCCGAGGTCGGCGCGACGCTCGAGCCCGAGCTGAGGGCCGCCGCGGAGCCGCTGGAGATGTTGCTCTTGGCCCCGCTCTTGGCGGCGCCCGGAGCCATGATGTCGCCGATGTTGATGACCGTGTCGGAGGTCGAGTCCTCGAGGATGAGCTCGTCCGACGACTCGGCGATCCCCATCTCCTGGTCGGAGTCGGTGAGGATGATCGTGGGCTCGGTCTCGCGGCCCTGCTTCAGGTTCAGCACGTCGTCCTTCTTGAACTTCATGCTGAGCCCGTCGCGGAACCCGCGGAGCTCACCCTGGGAGACGAGCTTCTTGAGCTCTTCCTCGTCGATCTGGAGCTCGGCGAGAACGTCCTCGAAGCTCATGTACTCGATCGCCATCTTGGACTCCCTAGTGTTTCCGTTGAGTGTGCGCGCGCGAACCTTGGAGAGAGACTACTTCTTCTTGGGCTGGCTGTCTTCCTGACGCGTCAGGTCCCGCTGGTCGGAGACCGACGGGCTCTGCGGAGCGCCCTTGCCGGGCCACTCCTCGAACTTGAGGTCGTACTGGATGTTGCGGACCGCGCCGAGGGCGAGCTTCTGGCCGTTCCACTGGTAGATCGCGAGGCGCGTCGTCTTGGTATCGACGATGTAGAGGTTGTCGGTCGGACCACGGCCCTGGTTCATCGTCCCCATGAGGGCGAGGATGTCGCTGTTCCCCGCCGCCTGGCCGTAAGCCTTGGGGAGGCCGACGTGGTCGGACGTGAGGACGAGCGCCGCACCGAGCGCCAGGACGGCGCCGGCGAGGAAGGCGATCACGACGTGGTGCCTGGCCATGCTGCTTCTCCCTGCCTCTCTTTGGTCCAGAGTCTAGCGTAAAACCTCGGCGACCGTCCAGAGGTGAAAAGCCTGGCCGCGAAGGGTTTCGCGCCGGTCACGCACGTGTCTTCGTTGCGTCACCGCGCCCTCGCCGCGTATGGTTCTCGCACCGGGACGGAGGCCTTCATGCGCCTTTTCCTCAAGTCTCTCACGCTCGCCTGTGCCCTCTCGTTCGCGTTCCTCGCGGGGGCGGGCGCCGACGACGAGGAGGAGACCTCCAAGCTCGCCCCCGAGGCCGCTCTCTGCCTCAAGATCTCGAAGAACGACGTGATCCGGGGCGACCGGGTCGACGCCTACATCGAGCTCCTCTCGGACGGTGACGTGGAGGGCTGGAACAAGCGCCGGAAGAAGGACGGCGGGAAGGTCCTCGACCTCGCGGCCAAGACGTGGGACGCGAAAGGCCGCGACGACCTCGTCCTGAAGCTCGAGGGGCAAGACTGGAAGAACGCCGACTTCTCGGGCGTCATCTTCATGCCCGGCACGAGCTTCGCCTTCTCGAACCTCGAGGGCGCCATCTTCAAGGGCGCCTGCGTCGAGGGCGTGAAGTTCTCGAGCATCTGGTCGTTCGAGGAGCGGACCGAGAAGCAGGTCCGCTCGACCTGCCTCGAGAAGACCGACTTCCGCGACGCCGTCTGGACCTGGTGCTCGGCCCTCGAGCGCACGGCGCGGCGCGTCGCGGGCGAGAAGCGGAAGGAGACCCCCGAGAACAAGCAGAAGCGGATCATGGCCGAGCAGCAGCGGCTCATGGAGCAGCTCCGCCGGGTCCAGATGGGAGGCGAGCAGGGCCCCGACCCCTTCGCCTTCTGCGAGATCGAGGGCGTCCTCGTCGATCCCGACGCCCCGGTGAGGATCGCCGGCCAGGACGAGGACTCCGACCCGAACAACAACGGCCCGCAGCGGCGGACCTGGAAGCTCGTGGACCGCCTCGTCCGCGCGGTGCGCGCGGGGACGCTCGAGAGCTCGATCGACAAGCTCGTCGCGCGCCGCCACACGGCGAAGACGCGCGAGTGCGCGAACCCGCTCAAGGCGGAGCCGGCGCTCGCGGCCGCGATCGCGGCGACGAACTCGGCCTGGAAGGGGATCGAGACCTGGAAGGCCGTCAACATCACGGAGCCCCTCGGCCGCGGCGAGGAGGCGACGCTCGTGGGGGGCGAGGACACCGTGCTCGTGATCGACAACCCGCGCACGGTCGCCATGACGCCCCTCCTCATCTGTCGCGGGCCCGTGATCGCGTGGCGCCAGGGCGTCCTCCCGCTCACGTTCTCGGCGGGGCCGGTCGTCCTCAAGGACCAGGCCTACGCCACGGGCGTGATCCACGGCCGCCCCGTGATCGCTCTCTCGGAGAAGGTCCGGGGCGACCGCCGCGTCCAGGTCGAGAACGCGGGCACGTTCCACTCGGTCGTGATCACCGAGGTCGCGAACGTCGAGAACCTGAGCGAGGCCGAGGCCGAGAAGCGCGCCCTCCAGGACGCCAAGCTCAAGGACTACGCCACGTCGCAGGGCGACCTCTGGGAGGGCGCCAAGTTCCTCGACCCGACCAAGGACGACGAGGGCACCGAGCCCGAGAAGGCGCTCTCGGAGGACGTTCGCAAGGCGATCGAGAGCGAGATCGGCAAGGACGCCCTCGATGACATGAAGTGCTACAAGCTCTCCGGGACCGCGACGCGCGATTACCACGGCGTCCTCTCGACGAGCAAGAAGGCGATCCTCATCATCACGGCGAGCTACCAGAGCCACGGCCCCATCTACTGCGAGGGGCCGATCGTCATCCTCGGCGGGAAGCAGCGGAACTGGCTCCACAAGGTCGTGACGAAGAGCTGGGCCGCCGTCAAAGGCGAGCCCCGTGTCGGCCAGTTCGTCATGCTCGGGAAGAAGGTCGACGTCGAGACGAAGAAGGACGAGTGATCGGGCGCAAACGCGGCTCTTGATTAGACGCCGCCTCGACGTACCCTCCTTCACCGGAAAATGTCGATCCCCAAGACCGACGCGATCGTCCTTCGCGCCATCGACTACTCGGAGACGAGCCAGGTCGTCTGGTTCTTCACCCGCGAGCACGGGCGCGTCCACGTGATCGCGAAGGGATCGCGCCGCCCCCGCTCGCCCTTCGAGGGCCAGCTCGAGCCCCTCGTCCGGGGCGAGATCGTCTTCTACCGGAGCAAGCGTCACACGACGGACGAGACGGGGCTCGACCTCCTCAAGGAGTTCGACCCGGTCGATCGCTACCCCGGGATCCGCGGCGACCTCTCGCGCTTCTACCGGGGGACCTACGTCATCGAGCTCCTCCGCGAGCTGTCGATCCCCGACGAGCCCATGCCCGCCCTCTTCGACGCCGCCGTCGCGACGCTCGAGACCCTCGCCCGCGGCGAGGCGCGCGTCCTCGATGCCGTCCTCGCCGCCTTCGAGGTGCGCGCCCTGAGAGCGTCCGGGATCGAGCCCTCGCTCGACCGCTGCGTCGAGTGCGACGAGCTCCCGAGGGAGGAGACGCTCACGTTCGCGCCCGTCGCGGGCGGCGTCGTCTGCCGCGCCCACCGGAGCGTGGACGCCCACGCCTTCGAGGCGCCGCGCGAGGCGCTCCACGCCCTCGCCATCCTCGGCGCCGAGGAGCGCCCGAGAGGGCGCGTCCCGTTCGGACCCGAGGTCGTGCGCGAGGTCCGCCGCGTCCTCGACAGTTTCATCGCCCACCGGCTGGGCAAGGAGCTCAAGCTGTCCCGACACCTGCAAGTCGTGCTCGTGCTCGTGCTCGCGCTCGTGCTCGGAGGCTGTGCGAGCCCGCCCGCGTCGGAGGACGTGTCGCCGGCTCGTCCGTCCCTCGCCGCCGCCGGCCTCGGCGACGCGTCGGGCGCGGCGTGGCGCGACGCCCGCGGCGGACGCACGGCTCGCATCCTCGACCAGGGCCTCGAGAAGGCCCGCGCGATCGCCGCCACGGGCGACCACGGCGCCGCGACCGAGGCCTACGAGGCCGTCTACCGCACGGCCCCGCGCGGGAAGGTCGCCGAGGAGTCGCTCTTCCAGGCGGGCGAGGAGGCCTTCTTCGCCGGGAGGCACTTCCACGCGCTCGAGCTCTACACGAAGCTCGTCGGGCTCTACCCGAGCTCGGCCCACTACCCCGAGATCGACGAGCGCACGTTCCAGATCGGCAAGCTCTACGTCGAGGAGAAGGCGAAGCGGCCGAGCTTCTTCCTCGGCATCGAGCACGACGACACCTCCTACGGGATCGAGGTCCTCGAGAAGTTCGTCAAGGCGCGCGACCAGCACGCCCTCGCCCCCGAGGCCCTCTTCCTCATCGGCGAGGCCCACGTGAAGCAGGACGAGCCCGAGCTCGCGATCGAGTCCTGGCAGCGGCTCGTCAAGGACTACCCCCGGAGCTCGTGGGGCCGCCTCGCCGAGTACAAGATCGCGCTCGCCTTCTGCTCGCTCTCCTACGGAGCCGACTACGACAAGCGTCCCCTCCTCACCGGGAGGAAGCGCCTCCAGAACTACGTGAAGAAGTATCCCGCGGGCGACAACGTCGAGGAGGCGAAGGCGCGGCTCCTCGACCTCGAGGAGGAGCTCGCGCAGCACGACCTCGCGATCGCCAAGAAGTACGCCTCCCACGACCGCTACCGGAGCGCGCGGATCTACCTCCTCTCGATCCTCAACCCCGATCGCGGCTATCCGGGGACGAAGGCCGCGGCCGAGGCGAAGGCGCTCTCGGACGTCTGGCCCGATCCGCCCGATCCCCCGGCGCCGCCCGAGCCCACGACCACGTCCAAGTGACGCGCGCGCTCGTCTTGCTCTTGCTGCTGTCGGGGTGCGGGGTCTACCGGTGGGGCTACACGCCCGCCGGCGGAACGACCGTCGTCGCCGCGCCGATCTTCAAGAACAAGACGCTCCGCCGCGGGCTCGAGTACGCGCTCGCCCAGCACCTCCGCCAGAGGATCCTCGATGCGACGCCGCTCCAGCTCGCGGGAGAGGACTCGGGCGCGCCCGTGATCCAGGGGACGATCGTCGCCGTCTCGCAGGCTCCCGTGATCCCGAACGAGAACGACCAGGCCCCGCCGATCCAGTCGACGGTGAGCGTGACCGTCTCGGTCGCGCTCGTGAGCAAGGCGGGAAACGTCCTCGCGGGCGGGCCCGACGGCGGCCCGGCGCTCCTCGTCGAGACGGAGAACTGGGTCCCGACCTTCGGTCAGTCGGCGGAGAGCGCCGAGGATCGGTGCTTGAAGAAGCTCGCCGAGAGGATCGTGGACCTGATCGAGGACGAGTGGGGCGGTCCGGCGGCGCGGAAGGACTGACAGCGCTCATCGATCGACTTGATCGCCACAGAGATCACAGAGAACACAGAGAATTGGCGCTCTCTCTGTGCTCTCTGTGCTCTCTGTGGCATCCCTCGGCATCAGGTCATGCGGCCGCCGCCATGAGACGGACCCGCCAAGAGCGTTGACGGGGACGGAAACGCACTTGGCGCACGCGTCCGGAGCCTTTGCGCATGCGCCAAGACCGTGGACGCACCCGTCCGGAGCGTTTGCGCATGCGTCCGGACCGTTTGCGCATGCGTTCGGACCATTTGCGCATGCGTCCGGACCGTTTGCGCATGCGTGCGGAGCGTTTGCGCATGCGCAAAGACCGTGGACGCGTGCGTCCGGAGCGTTTGCGCATGCGTTCACGAGGCGAACGTAAACGTCCACGGCGTTTTTGTGTCCGCCGGGCGACAGCGATGCCCCCGTGCAACTCCAGGCTAGACTCGTCCTGGCAACGAGGTGCCCCGTGGCCAACCGCCGCCTGACGCGAAGAAGGCTCCTCCAGCTCGCCGGAGCCGCCGGCGCGAGCGCCGTCGCCGGAAAGGTCTGGCTCGACACCCGTCCTCTCCCGGCGAACGCGGTCTCGATCGCCGTCGAGGGGCCGGATCGCGTCGTCCGCTCGAACGGCGTCCCCGACCACGCGACGGGCGCGTTCCCGAACCCCGACTGCCCCCTCCGCCTCCGGCCCCAGAAACACGTCTACCGGATGCCCGCTTCCCCGGCGGTCGCCGACGCCCTGCGGCCTCTCGGCTTCTGGGAGTTCGGAGTCGCCCTGAACGGCATTCCCCTCGACCCCGCGGGCCCCCACTTCCAGGGCGACGCCACCTCGGGCTGGCAGTTCGAGGTGCTCTCGCCGGTCGCGCGGCCGCGCCTCGGGATCGACGACGCGCTCGCCCACGTCCAGCCCGGAGGCGCCTACCACTACCACGGGCTCTCGCCCATGCTCCTGCGACGCGGGCCGGGCCTCCTCGGCTGGGCCGCCGACGGATTCCCGGTCCTCGCCCCGCTCGCTCCCTCGGACCCGCTCGACCCCGCGAGCCCTCTCGTCCTCATGAAGCCGAGCTACCGCCTCCGCGTCGGCCGGCGGAAGACGCTCCCGGGCGGCGTCCATGACGGCACGTTCGTCGAGGACTACGAGCTCGTCCCCGGCCTCGGCCACCTCGACGAGGCGAACGGCCGGGTCGGCCTCGTCCCCGGCTTCGATCGGCCGATCTACCACTACTTCCTCACCGAGGCCTTCCCGTTCATCCCGCGCTTCCACCGGGGGACGCCCGATCCGAGCTTCGGCCGACACTCGGGCGGTCCCGGCCTCGCCGGCGTTCCACCCGCCCTCAGGGCCTACCGGGCCACCTGAGCCGTTCGGGCACGGCGGGTGTCTCCTTGCGAGCACGCCCGCGTGCTCGGAGAACGGGGCCACAACGCCTTCCGGGTTGGCGCTCGCCGTGCAATGATCGACCGGCGCATGAACCACGCCCGCCTCGCCGCCGTGGTCGTCGTCGGCCTCCTCGGCCTCCCCGCGGTCGCCAAGGAGCCGCCTGCCGGGACGACGAAGCGGTCTCTCCGGGTCGGCGACACCGAGCGCACCTACAGGCTTCATAGGCCGCCGGGCGCCCAGCCGGGGAGCCCGCTTCCGCTCGTCCTAGTCCTCCACGGAGCGGGCGCCACCGGAGAGATGACCGAGGCTCTCACCAAGTTCGACGCGGTCGCCGACGCGAACACGTTCGTCGTCGCCTACCCGGACGGGCTCAGGCGCCTCTGGCTCTACACGCCCCACAGCTACGACGTGGCGTTCATCGACTCCCTCATTGGGACGCTCGTCGCCGAGAAGGTCGCGGACCCGAAGCGCGTCTACGCGACGGGGATCTCGAACGGCGCCTACCTCTCGAACCGCCTCGCCTGCGACCTCCCGGACAGGATCGCCGCGGTGGCGCCGGTCTCGGGGACGATCTTGAAGGCGATCGCCGAGCACGAGAAGCCCGGCCGGGCCGTTCCCGTCCTCTACTTCCACGGCACCGAGGACAGGATCGTCGGCTACGACGGCACGGACTTCCTGTCGAAGCGGGAGTCGTCGCTCTCGGCCGAGAGCCTCGCCGCGTGGTGGGCCAAGCGGAACGGTTGCGCGTCCGACCCCACGGTCGAGAAGCTCACCAAGGACCCGGACGCCCCGACGCGCGTCGAGCGCTGGACCTACGCGGCGGGTGACGCGGGCGCCGAGGTCGTCTTCATGAAGATCGAGGGCGGCGGACACACGTGGCCGGGCGGCGCGTTCCAGCCCGAGCGGCTCCTCGGCAAGGTGTCGCGCGAGATCAACGCGTCGGAGCTGATCTGGGCCTTCTTCTTGCGGCATACGCTCCGGGAGTGACGAGCCTCGCCCCGGCTCAGCGCTGACGCGCCGGCGCGAACGGGCGGAGATCGGCGGACGGAGCGCGGCCGGCGACGAGGTCGGCGACGAGCGCCCCCGTGACGGGCGTGAGGACGAGGCCGTTCCTGTAGTGGCCGGTCGCGACGACGAGCCCGTCCACGCCCGCGGGGCGCCCGATGTAGGGAAGGCGATCCGGCGTCGAGGGACGGAGCCCGGCCCACGCGCGCACGAGCGTCCCCGACGCGAGCCCGGGAGCGAGGCGCAGGGCGGCGTCGAGGAGCGAGCGGACGGCGCCGGTGGTCGTGCGGCGGTCGAAGCCCACGTGCTCGAGCGTGCTCCCGGCGAGGACGCGACCGTCGGCCCGCGGGATCAGGTAACGCCCGCCGCACCCGATCACCATGGCGTCGAGCGCGCCGGGCGGCGCCTCGAGGAG
>Ga0070738_10005531_pt1 | contig 13928 bp, 13 predicted proteins | sample Coa_R2_2_FD_66446 | JGI IMG/M metagenome (GOLD analysis project Ga0070738, IMG submission 66446) | Surface soil microbial communities from Centralia Pennsylvania, which are recovering from an underground coalmine fire - Coalmine... | ecosystem: Environmental > Terrestrial > Soil > Unclassified ... | reverse complement strand
AAGCTGGATAAATTTATTGTGCTAAATTTTATTTTTGCTTTTATTAAAAACCATTTGTTTAAGAATTTATACAAGAGTTCCACTATTTTAGCTCCGTAAATCAAAAAAAAAGACAATCTATTAATATAGCATAAAAAATTTATGCAAGAGTTCTGGTGTCCACTGATTTCCTGGATGACCCTGAGTGGTACATTGTTTCTGTGCATGATGGTCAAGGCTGTGCGCCGACAGATGTGGGTGCTAGCCCCCTCGATGTCGGCCCGTTTGCACCCCTCCCGGAAAATGAGGGACGCATATTCTTCGTGCAAATGCCCCTTTCCCCAGCTGCCTGGGAACAGGTAGCCGTCAGCAGAGGGTTTAGGTTTATAGACTTCCAGGTACCGCCGTAGGTCATCCATCACCGGGATGGTACGGGTATCAAGTTTGCCTTTGGTGTTGCCCTAACGGATGATCAATTCCGGCCTGATCCGTCCTTTGCTGTCATAAACATCACGATTGCTGAGGGTCACCGCTTCCCTCACCCGGCAAGCGGTATAGAGCATCACCGCGCACAGAGTTCGGTCGCGCAAGGTCAACAACCCCTCTGAAAAAAGACGCTGGATTTCATCCTGGCTCAGGACTTTTGCTTTACCGTGCCGATCTACCTTCACTGCTGCCCTCACTCTGACGACAACAGTCCATTATCGCTCTTTGTGGGCTAGAGCATGACAGAGAGCGCATAACGCTCCTGGTTACACCTGACACTTTCTCTGTAAATATTCACGCAGCCGCCGTATCCTCGAATTTGCCTCCCGTGATAGCATCATATAACCCTGATTCCATTAACCATTGTTGGGAGATATCGGTATCCTCAAAGGGTTGGGAGGCATGAATGATTTTCCCAAGCCACGATGCTACGATCAGTTCTAGACTCTGACCACTAATTTGCTTATCACTTACCCCAGCTTGTTCAAAATAAGGCTGGAGAATAGGGCGTGGATCAATAATGTAATCCGGTTCCTGCTCTAGTTGATCATTGGCATCAGTCCATAAGTAGAACCGATCTGGAAAGACCATTAGGAAGTAAGGGGCTTGAGGAAAAGTGCCGTGGGCGAGGATATTGTACCGGAAGCGGGCAGCCCATTCTGGTGAGGCATTGCGTTTGGTCTTCACCTCGACAACGAGCATCCGTTGACCATTACGGTCATCAACGGACAAATCCCAACGACTATCTCCATTAGAAGACATGAATAAAATCTAGTTTACAGGGCTAACTATTCGTCATTCTGACGCAGAATACCTTTTATTGAGCATGACTATAAGGAAGCAATCATCCAGGCGTGGGACTGATTTCATCGCCATTTTCTACCCGAATTAATTGATTCTATCCAAGACCGCGAAACCGAATTATGTCCAAGGAAGCGAGACACCACAACACGAAAGGACTTGACCCTTATCGCTGGCAATTTTTTCGTTTTGTGATGGCGGGCTTGATAAGCAACTGTGTGCATTTATCTGTGTGGCGGGTTGTCTGCTGATGACGCCGCTATGCGACGCATCAGCAGACAACCCGCTCTGATAGAGATTTTTACAAAATTACAAAATTACAATTGCCCTTATTTAAGCTTTTCTCCACAGACCTTTGTAAGACTCCGGCGATAACGAGTATAACGCATGGTATAAGCGTTTATACTTATATCGTACCAGGAATTGCATGGATTCGTTGAGTGTGACGAAGTTTTGTGGTAAAACGTCCTGGTAATATCTTGGACGTGTACTCGATAATAATGGCATGACCGAATCGGAAACCAGCGTTTCTGCGAATTACGACGAATCGTGGAAAGTCGCCATTGAAAAGTATTTTGAAGCATTCGTCGCCTTTTTCTTTCCTGAAGCGCACTCCTGCATCGCCTGGGAGCGGGGATATGATTTCCTTGACAAAGAGTTTCAGCAGATTGTCCAGGATGCTGACATCGGGACACGCTTTGTCGATAAGCTGCTCAAAGTATGGCTCATTGATGGTCAGGAAGCATGGCTCCTGCTGCACATTGAATTGCAAAGTCAGGTGGACAGCGGCTTTGCCAAGAGGATCTTTACATATCACTATAGGATCTATGACCGTTATGGACGAGAAGTCGTCAGTCTGGCGGTGCTGGGGGACGAGCAACCAAACTGGCGGCCACAGGAATACGGCTACGGGCGCTGGGGCTGCGAGATGAGACTGCGGTTTCCTATCATCAAGCTGTTAGACTATACCTGGGAAACTTTGGAATCGAGCGATAGCCCGTTTGCAGTGATGGTGATGGCCCATCGCAAAACCCAGGCTACTACCCAGGACGCAAGAGAGCGGTTGCAATGGAAACTGCGTCTGATCAAAGGTCTTTACAGGCGCGGATATAGCCGACAGGATATCATAGAAATATTTGGAGTCCTGGATAGAATGATGCGGTTGCCGGAACCGTTGGAACTTACGTTTAGGGACGAAATACGGGAATTCGAGGAGGAAAACAACATGTCCTATATTAGTAGTATCGAGCGCATTGGACGCCAAGAAGGACTACAAGAGGGTATTCAACAAGGCCAACACGAAAAAGCAAAAAATTTAATTCAAAGCCTTCTCAAAAGCCGATTTGGTGTTCTTGACGAGCAGCTTTCATCGATCATTGAGCCGCTAACACAAATGCCGGATGATGAAGTTGCCAGCCTTTTGCTCACGTCTTCACGTGAAGATCTGGTAAGACGTTTTGGACAAAGCACTATGCACTGAGATAATTTTATACATTTAAGGGTCTATAAAACATACATTTAAAGTAAAATTTCTTGCATAAAATTCTTATAAGTCCTACCTCTTTTCGGGTGACCGTATCGAATATCTTGGCAGTTATGGCGGCGCATAGATAAAGGGAAGCGTTTCTGTAAAGCTTCCCTTAAAAATCAGCTTATTGCCTTAATCCTTCTAAAATTGAATCTAATCGAGATTCTTCTTCTGGGTACTCCAGAAGGATTGAATTATAGAAGATGTATGCAATATCATCTTCCGTCAGAAACGTAGTAACAATTTCTCGAAATTTGCTTCGTACTTCTGACTCAGAAGCAGTAGAAGCCCATTTACTTAGCCATTCATGCAAATCTAGTTCTACTTGTTCATTCATGATCAATCGACTTAAGAGTCTGATAATGGATGTCACCAAGTAACCTAAATATATAAAGCAGTTAATGACATAAAGCACGAAAGCAAGCGCCACTTACTGTGATCTGTAACGAGAGCGCGATCGCCTTCATTGCTTCCTAGATGCCTCGCTTCGGTTGCCGTCGCCTTGGCGATAGTAAGCTTGTCAAGGGGAGAGCGTATCCGGTTAATATCAGCCAGAAAAGCAGAGAAGCATGAAAGAAACGATTATTACCGCGAGAATGCACTCTTGTTGGGACGGTGGTTGAGGTATTGCCCGACGGCAGTTCTAGACCTGTTCCCGCGCAGCCTATGCGTCCCATGACGGAAGAAGAAATCCACGCGGTGGCTTTGAGCGACCCCGACGCCCTTCCCATGACCGAAGCTGAAGGGAGCAACGCCAGACGTGTTCCCCGTGTTAAAACCGTGCGCCGCGCCTTACACCTGACGCAGGAGGAATTTGCCACCCGTTACCATATCCCGCTTGGCACGCTGCGGGATTGGGAGCAAGGACGCAGCGAACCAGACCAGACCGCAAAAGCTTATCTCAAGGTGATCGCCGCCAATCCAGAAGCTATTTATCAAGCTTTGCAGGCTACCCCTCATTAGGAGAGCCACAGAGATATTTTATTATATGGTCTGTCCCTTTATGTATCTGAGAAAAAAGGAACCGTCAGAATTTAATACCAACTTTTGACCCATTGTTGGCAAAATACCCAAGCCCCCTCTCATAAACACGAGAGATTAATACTTTGAGCCGTGTCTTACTCGAAATGCCTCATACGTAGAATTGCTGCACAAAGGAGCGGGAGAAATAGAAAAGCTTTAAGCCGAGATCCAGGGTTGCATGAACGCCAATATTATTGTGTTAGGTCAATGTAATTGCTGTGTTGCACCCCATAAGCATAAAAGCATGAAATTTAGATGCGTTTGCCCTGGACAGGAGTATGGTCTTTACTTGGTCGCTGCTACTATTAAAGTGTTGAAGTTGAGAAACTGCAATTTTTGTCACTGTGACTTAAAGGAATTGTTTGCCGCAGTGGCAAGCTTTTACTTTAATTTGACTCTGTCAATCTTATACTTAGACAGTCAGTACCCTGATTGTTGAGACGGAACCCACTGGAATTGTGTTCAAACTCCGTCAATCTCAACATTTTTAGTTAGAAAGAGTTGCGTGACAAATGGCAAGCTTTTACTTGAGTTTTGAACTAATGGCAAAATTATAGTTAAAACAGGAGTATTTAGATTGCGATCGCCATCGACGGAGACACTGAGTTTTCCTCATTATTTAAAGTAAAATTCTGCCCCTAGTTCAGAATTAAACTAAAAGTAAGCCGTTTGTCTATTGACACAATTGTAAATAATTATACTTCCAATTGAAGAATTGTGTCAGAGTTACAGCAGTTTTTGTCTCATAGACTACTAGATACTGTTTTAAGTATCAAGAAGCCGCAATCAAATTAAAGTAAAAGCTTGCCACTGCGGCAAACAATTCCTTTAAGTCACAAGCCTGATGCTTCCATTTTGTGTCCTAGGACAAGTTATGCTTCTTATGTTAGGAATTTCTGACAATCAATCAACGCAATTATAAGGGTTTCAGACACTAAAATACTTGGTTATGCTTCTAGTCCCTGAAAACTTTCGGGCATAGTGACAAGAGCCCGGACAAGTTATCGTCTGGGTGACATTCAACTTCTACACTAAAAATGAGATTTTGACTAACAGGGTAAACATTAAAAATTGTATCATTTAAACCCTACTGAATTTTCCTGCCTGAAACCCTTATGGCTACGTTGAAAAATGTTGTACCAAATAGCGTAAACTTCAACTGGTACTGCAAAAACAAGGTTATAAGGGATTTTTTGTTTCAATAAGCCATTTTATTTTTGAAACCCTCTTTTAGCAATAGTTTTAGACGTTACATGGCGGCTCATATCACGTTCGCTACTTTTACCCCTTTATATCAGAGAGTAAGTTTGGGCGAGTGTGAACAGATAAGATGTAAAGGGTATCTCGCCAAAGTTGTACTATTCAAAAATCTTGAGTACCACTGCCCTCTTTATGAGTAAAGCACATATAAAAAAAATTTTAGTTCTGGCTGCGAATCCCAAAAACTCCTCTGAACTTCGTTTGGGAGAGGAAATAAGAGAGATTGATGAGGGTCTAAGGCGATCACAGCATAGGAAACAGTTTGAAATGACTTTCAAGTTGGCAGTGCGTTTACGAGATTTCTACCGTCATATGCTGGATATCCAGCCTCAGATTGTTCATTTTTCAGGACATGGTATAGGAGAAGATGGAATTGCTCTTGAAGATGAGACAGGTAACGTGGCCCTTGTCAAAGCAGATGCCCTTGCTGGAATGTTTAAGCTGTTTGCTAGTAAGGGTGTAGAGTGTGTTTTGCTCAATGCTTGATATTCAGAAGTACAAGTAGAGTTGATAAGCCAATACATTCCCTTTGTGGTTGGGATGAATAAGGCCGTAACTGACAAAGCCGCTATTAATTTTGCTGTTGCATTTTACGATGCTCTGGGTGCAGGAGAAACATATGATTTCGCTTTTGAATTAGGTCGTTTTCAACTAATAGGCTTGAAAGAAAAAGAAACTCCTGTTTTACTGCGTAAATTCAGTCATAGTATTAAAGGTTTCTCAGGAGAAAGTAACTCCAATTACACTTTTGTTGAACAAGTTGTACTTGAGGAGCCAGAAGGACAAGTTGGTTTAGATTCTCCTTTCTATGTAGAACGCCCACCTATAGAGGCAGATTGTTATGAAACAATTGTCAAACCAGGGAGACTCATCCGGATAAAGGCTCCTCGCCAAATGGGAAAGTCTTCGTTGATGTCGAGAATTCTTCGTTATGGAATTAATCAGGGGCATCAAGCAATTACGCTCTATTTTCAGGAAGCTAATCAGGAAATTTTTAGAGACTTAGACAAGTTTCTACAATGGTTTTGTACCAGTATTACTTCAGAGCTAGATTTTGAAGATAAGTTAGAAGCTTATTGGAAAGGCGGAACAACTGGAAAAAATAAATGTACAAAATACTTTGAGAGATATTTATTACATCAATTGAGCCAATCTTTGATTTTGGGATTAGATGATGTTGATTTAATTTTTCAGTACCCTGAAGTTGCTCATGATTTCTTTGGTATGTTACGAGCTTGGCAGTCACGTCGCATTACACGAAAATATTGAGGACGACATAATCCTAATTAGGTAGAACACACACATAGACTGGTAAAGATCCATTATAAATACCAACAAATAACCGATTGTTGGTGAAATGCTAAAAATCTGGCATCCTGATTCATATAATGTTACGTTTCTCCCATTAGTTGCTTTATTCTTAGCTCACCTAAAAGCGGAGATAACTTCTCTAACGACTGAAGTACTTCTTTGCTAGTTACATACCCAGCCTGGTACAAAGCTAAGTATTCGCCCCGTGACAAGTTAACAGGTAAGTTAATGAGATCTAGCGCATTAGATGGTAAACCAAATTCCAGTTGTTGAAGAAGAGCATTTATCGCAAGTTCATCTGGCCCCTTTCCAAGTAATAAAATGCTGACGATATCCTGGGCTGACTGAAGATATAACCGTGTCCGGTCTGCACAACCGCGAATATCACTAGCTCCAACGTTTCCAGCGTAGGGAGTAACTGAGAACTTTTTCTCAATGGTCTCTATTGGTTGTCCGTTAATCCAATTCCATAGCATTGCAGCCCGTTTACACCGCCCATAGTAGTCAAACTTGTCCTTTGCACCTCGTTGAAATCCAGCAGTCACGGCATCTCCATAATAAGTGTTTATTTCATGTACCCAAGTAGATTCTTTTGTTCCCTTTTTAAACACTGAAATATAACCAGCAATTTCTGGTAAGACTTGTAGATATGCCATAAGCTGCTCTGCTGAGAGATTCTCAGGAAAACGTTTGAGCAAATCGACAAGTTTTAATGCAGAGGAAAAGGAAAAATTGGATCTTCCACAGGCCTGCCCAAGGAGACTAAGCCGTATTTGCTCTTCTTCTTCCTCGAGTAGACCCAAAGAATCCATTTTTGTGAGGAACTCTTCTAGGCGAGGCTCTGTCACTTTATGCCAGTCTGGATGTTGACGGCTTGCTAGATACCCACCGTAACTACTAGCGAGCAAATGAATCACGTCTTTTCTAGGAACTTGTTTAATTTGGCTGAGTAGACGAAGGACCCATGTCTCTGTGTGAGAAGCATCGAAAGAAGAACGTATTGGTTCCAGTTGGCCTTGCACGTATCGACGAAACAAACGATCACGTTCCATAGCATTTTCAGCCAATAACATGCTACGCCCTGACGACGAAAGCCCTAATCGTCCTGCGCGTCCGGCCATATTTTTATATTCTGCTACAGTAAACTCACGTTTTTCATCACCATAGAAGAAAGTCTCGGGAATAATAACGGTGGAAGCAGGCGTATTAATGCCAGCAGCAACCGTTGTCGTTGCAGCGAGCACACGAATGGTACTTTGAGGCTGTCGAAATTCTTGTTCTACCGCCAAGCGTTCCTCCCTTATTAAGTCTGAATTATGAAAGGCGGTTCCACCTATTAATGCTGTATGCAAGTTCGATGATGCGGTTGAACGATCATGTACAGGAAGCTGTGCCAGTACATTGCTTGCTGGCGTAAGCCCTAACTCACTGGCAAGATAAAGGGAGCAGCCTACAGCACTACCACGTTGATTGCGAAAAATAAGTAATTGCTCTTTCTCAGCAGTAAGTTTTTTTGCTAAGGGAACGATAATATCTTGCGATTCCGGTTTATTTTTGCGTTGTACAATGACACCTGGTGGCAAAAACTGCTCTACATGCTCTTGCTGGTCAAGACCGATATATTGAAATACACCGTTTCTATCTAAAACTCCTTCAACAAGTGGCACTGGCCGCTCATGGCTGGAAAGCGTTTCACATTCAAGCCAATCGTTAAAATAATTAATATCACCAATTACGGCTGAGAGTGCAATTATCTGTGGTTGTACACCCTGCTTTCGTGCATTCAGCAAATTGGTAAGTAAAAGTTCTACTGCTATACCGCGATCAGGATCAGTAATAAACTGTGTCTCATCTAAAACGACCAATCCAATCTTGTGAATAAGCGATGGTACGCTGACCGATAATCCTAAAAACATTTCATACGTAAGAAGTGCTATATCGTATTTCCCCCGCATGAAATGGTCAGTATCATCTGAATAATCACCTGTACAACGGATTACTCGAAGCCCTAATTGCTCCCCATACAAAGCTTGAAAATCTTCATACTTCTCATTGGTAAGTGACTTAAACGGTAATAAAAATACAGTCTTTTTTCCTTTAGTGATCGCGTTAGCCGCAGCCATTTCTCCAATAAATGTTTTGCCAGAACTTGTAGGTGCTACTACTAGAAGAGAACGACGGTCAAGTACACGGTATTCGTTCACTGCTTTAAGTTGGAGAACATTAAGCCCATTCGCAAATTGAGCTTTCCATACATTGATTAATTGAGACGGAAGATTAAAAGCAGCCAGATCATCAATATTTGAGCTAACTTGGACACCAACCGTATCTGGAAATGCTTGTGCGTAGCGAATGCCAGGGATTAACGGAGGTAACTTGAGGCCTCCTTCAATAAGATTAAAAATCACTGGAGTTTGGCGTATACCAAAACGGCTAGCTTCAGATCTAACCCATTGAGTCACTTCGTCCATTATTTCACCTATCTCAAGGCCTGTAGGATTAAGCCTGAAAGTATGCAGCAACGCCTGGGTAAGGAGTCCATGTCCGTTCAGTTCTTGCGCTTCTTCATTGTCTTTTGATGCAGCGATGATAACTCTCCCTTTCCCTTGCAAATCAGCGACGGTCATCATTGTGCTACGCGGTGTAGGGACATTTTGAAGCACACGCGCAGTTGCTCCGCCGCTAAAGCAACAGTCAAGTATGATAATCGCAATACGTGCGTTCGATGAATTTAGATAGTTGTTTAATTCACTCATTGCGATCGTTGTTTCCTCTAGTGCTTCACGCCGAGCATCATGAGGAACAAGCTGGTGTGCGGAAGATCCGTGACCTGCAAAAAAGAAAAGGGCCGTATCATCAGGCCCTGTTTCATTAAACGTATTGTTGAGTGCATCTCTTATGGCTGTACCTGTTGCTTGGCTATCAAGCAGATAATGAGTTTTGATATCTAAGATTGAATCTGAGAACAATGCCCAAAGCGCAGTAGCATCATTTGATGCACCAGCTAGATCAGGGATATTGTTGTCTGCATACTGATTTACGCCTATAAAGGTTGCAACTAAAGTCATAGTAGTATTTACTCATTACTAATTTGAATAACCTATCGTAGTGCAATATGCTACATGTATATTTATACGTAGCCATTGTTAGTACAGTAGCTCTCTTGCTACGTTAATCAAAAGCGAATCCTGCAAATTTTTTTCTAAGATGATAAAATTTTGCTGCATTCATCATCCTAAAAACAGTTCTGTCTTCACAAGGTGAAACGATAAATTTTCAACTAGACCTAACATAGTGCTATGCCAGTCATTTTCCACTTCATGCAGATCTGATGGCACAATTCCAATAGGGATAGCTATTATGTCGATTATTTTGCCATTGAAGAGGCTGAAGATTTCCCAAGTCATCACTGCCACTTTTTGATACAGGATGAATATGGTCAATTTCCCACCCCCATTGAGAATTAGTGTTGCCATAATCAGCACGCTTAATCCACGCCCCACATGAATCCTTACAAATTTCCTTTGGATTGTAGCCTGGAATAGGCTGTCCTTTTCTCCAAACCATTTCAATAGTAGCTTGTTCAAAATTTCGTCCGTTGGAATTGGAGTTGGGCTGTCTCATAAAATCCTCCTTTTTAAATTTGTAACATGACGTACTTAGCTTGGCGCACAAGTGCTAAATAGTCAAGTCGTGTTTGACATCAACACGTTTATGTTGCTAACATGTTCGTGTCATTTTTGGTGTGTTGGATGTCATTGGTAGTTGTTTATGGATTTAGATATTCTCTACCGCCTTATTGGGGAACGAATTCGGTGTGCGCGAGAACGTGCTGGACTTAGTCAAGCAAAGCTGGCAGATAAACTAAGAATGAGTCGAACATCCATAGTGAATGTTGAAGCTGGCAGACAAAGACTTCCGCTTCATGTATTATGGTACATTGCAGAAGAGGTAGGCACAGAAGCCGCTCTATTAATCCCTCAACAGTCTGAGTATCATAGGGAAACGCAACCAATATCCCTCAATGCTGAGACAATTGAAGTAATTGAAAAGGCTGCGAGTGGTGATCCTGTCACACGGCGTGATCTGACTAATTTTATTGAAAGAGTCAAAGCAAGAAGCAAGAGTGTTTAATGAGGTACTTACCAACCAAGGAAATTGAAAGAAACGCAACCGATTTACTTGAGTCGTCAAAGTCGATGGATCTTCCGGTGAGAGTTGATGCCATCGCCCACCGCCTTGGTTTAATGGTGGAGTTTGTACCTTTGGGTAAAGAAGTATCAGGACTTCTTGTGATTGAAAATGGTAAAGGAACGATTGGAATTAACGAAGCACATATCCCTGTTCGACAAAGATTTACTCTGGCACATGAGATTGGTCATTACATTTTACATAAGGAGCAATCAGAGCTATTTATAGATAAAAAATACACTGCTATTTTTCGCGATTCACGTTCTTCTTCTGGAGAGTTACGAAGAGAAATTCAAGCTAATCAGTTTGCTGCCGCACTGCTCATGCCTCGAAAGCTAGTCGAGAACGAAATCAAAGCTAGGGGACTTGATTTAGGTGATGATTGTTTGTTGAGAAAGTTAGCTGAGGATTTTGAAGTAAGTATCCAAGCAATGGCTTATCGTTTATCAAATATGAATATATTCCCTTCCTCATAGACTATAACATTTATCTAAAAAATCCTAGTTGTAGGGAACTGCAAACATCGGGACACGAAATTGCAAACAAGTGAATTGTCAATGTGACGATAATATTGCCGTTTTTACGTGCTTACGCTTCCAATCTACTTTGGCAAAGTTATACTTCGATTTTTTAGCACGTAATTACGTTATTTATTGGGAATTTTATGTTAACTTAAATCCATAAACTCTCAACTGTATCAACACTATCCATTGCTACAAAAACATTCCAGATATTTTACTTAACTTAACTATTTTGGCAAGCTTATAGTGCTATTTTTGTATTTCGGCAATTTTATCATGACCGTCACCCATTTTTGGTAGTGAGTGATTAACGAAACATTGGTATTTCAGCCTTTATAGTCGCAATATTATCGTCACACCGACACCATAAGTCTGGCTGCTTTGACGGTAACGTTATTCTGTCATTGAGCAAAATCCAAGAGACCTTAGCATTCTTAGCGCGAGATGTGCGATTGCCAAATAGCTAAGCCTCTTAATTTCGGTCTTACCTAATTTGCCCCTAAATGACTCTTTTAGGGAACTTTTTTACCAATCAGCCCAACGGAGATAATAGAGAAAATAGGGATCTGGAATACTAAGAAATTCTTTATCTTCATCCCATTCTAAAACTCTATCTTCACCAAGTTTCTCTGAAACAGCTTTGTGCATTTGTTGAAGTGCCTGTATTATACCTACTCCACGAGGTGGGTCAGATGGAACCAGTTCTTCAATTCGTTCTTTTAATTTTGCATAAGGTAGAGTTAAAACAGGTTCTCCGGTTGCCAAAGCTTTTAAAATAATATAATAAACATCTCCAGATTTGCCACTATCCTTTAGATAATGCGTTTTACGCTCTGTTCCCCGCGACTTCGCACCAGTCAATATAATATCAAAGGCAGTCTTACAGTTTGCTAAAGAAGTAGTGTTCCTCAAGAGTACACCTATCTCTTCTTGATTGAGATCAACATTTTTATGTTGATCTAAAGTAGCATGACATTTTATATCTCTACAAAATTGTAAACAAATAGCCTGCATTAATTGGGGAGATGATACACTTTCAGATAGAAATCGTTCAATAAGAGTTGGCTCTGGTTTTATATTAAGGAGTGTAAATCCTTTTTCAGAAATAAAACGCAACTCATGTTTTTCCCAATATGGAATGTCAATAGAGTAAACTCGCCCACGTAAATCAGGATTGGCGCGAACTGCATCATCACTGCGATGAGTGACTGATACAACTACGATAGATGTACCAAGTCTTGCAGCTTCTTTAAACTGTTCTGCAAGTGATCTTTGTACAGATTTATCAATATAGTGAAAATCGTCAATAACTAAAGAGTATCCTTGTTGACCAACAAATTCAAGTAATTCTGTGCCGTTTGGGCCTTCGTATTCATTGATTACTCCTGAAGAACTTTCTCTACTAACTTTTCCCTCACCTCCTACCTTTGCATTGAATAGAAAAGGCATACTAAATCCATTCTCAATTTTTCCCGTAGTTTCTAAAGTACCACTAGTGTCATTGGAGATTGATTGAGATGAGGGGAATTTTAGTTTCTTACGTATTTTTTGCCAAAATATTGATTCCTTGTTAATACCTCCTCCAGTAATTAGAACAATATTACTTTCACCTATTACACTTTCACACAGAACTGTTTTACCGCTTTTCGATGGCCCAGAAACTGAACAAATAAAACCTTTAGTGTTAAGAGCGTCCTGAAGACGCTGCTCAAGCTTTAATTTTTCTCGACTGTTATAAGTATATTTTGGTAAAAACCCAGGAGTAAAAATGTCCGTTGCTTTCATAATAAGTTAGAAAATTACAAAATTTACTTTACATAGGCATTTGGTTCTTTATAGCACACTAATTATTAGTTCAACTGTCATAAATATAGAATTAATAAAGAATCTAAAGTTAAATGCCACCAAACGGATGCTCTAATAGATAAAGCATTCCCAGCAGTACCGTATTTAAAAAACAAACACGTCATGGTTAAAGGAGATGCCTCCCCATTTAATAGTGACATTATATCGGCTTACCACGAGTTCAGTTTTGTGCATGTGTGAGGATATCACTGCTAACCAGTACGAACTCGTGGTAACTAAGTTGCGATTAGCTGCGCCACTGCCCGCAGGTCGATCGCTTAGCAAGGCGTCATGTGCGCCGAAAGGAAAGGGAACGCCAGAGGCAGGTAGAGATGGAAGCTTAAGAGCGTGAGGCTCAAGCTATGAGCAATCAGTATGGAATTGACCCGTGTCCGCTCCCCCCATCTATATATAGATCAACTAGTATCCCTGTGGACACCACCAAGAGCGAGACTGCCGATGATGAAGAGAACGGGTGGGGGAAGGTGAGGGCGATCGCACAGCAAACTTTCCAACTGCTTGATTCTGGCATTGAGTAAAATCCGAGAGACCTTAGCATTCTTGGCGCGAGATGAGCGATCGCTAAACCCGGATTTCTCACTTGTGAGAAATCCGGGTTTAGGTCGCCGCCGAGATACCCTATTACTCCTAAGAGTCGAAAACACAGCAAGAGCAACAACCAACACCACTTCAACCGAGACATTGGTAGCTGTCTGTTCTCTCGCTTCCAAGCTTGTCAATAACGGTTGTCGAGTCTCCCCACGAGATGCGCAACGCCCCAAGTAAATATAAGGTAAGGTACAAGATTAACAAAGAGGACTGTGAAACACAGAGAATATGGAATTGCTTCAAGCAAGCCGCATCAGTACAATGAATGGTTCCCCATCGTCTTGTGCAAGAAATGTTTGTACCTCTTGGAAACCAGCTTTTTTCCATGCTTTAAGGGCACGTTTATTGAATGCCGCCACTGTAATGCGAAAGTG
>Ga0070738_10005527_pt1 | contig 13936 bp, 13 predicted proteins | sample Coa_R2_2_FD_66446 | JGI IMG/M metagenome (GOLD analysis project Ga0070738, IMG submission 66446) | Surface soil microbial communities from Centralia Pennsylvania, which are recovering from an underground coalmine fire - Coalmine... | ecosystem: Environmental > Terrestrial > Soil > Unclassified ... | reverse complement strand
TGCTCGGTGCACATCGAAACCGCCTACAATCGCCAACTGAGAGGCCTCCTCGAGCTCCTATGTGCGCATTAGTCTGCGCCTGTGCCGGGGAGGTCTCTTCACATGTCATCTTTCAGGCTTTGCCGAGCTGCTGCACGGCCTTGTCCACGAATGACTGATCGACGAGCTTGCCGACATCCGCCTTCTGCTGCAATGCGCCCGCTTGGATGAAGAAGTCCTGCAGGCCGTCGAGCACCTTCAGGTCGAAGGTGCCGTTGGGATCGACGGGGCCGAGCCCGATCCGCTCGTACTGCTTGGGGTCCTTGATGGCGGTGTGGGCGATGAGCGTCTGGACCACCTGGTCGCGCCCGCCCTGGTTCAGGTCGATGGCCTTGTGGTAGTCGCGTTCCGCCCGGATGATGGCCGTGACGAAGCGCTGCACCGCGTCGGGATGGTCTTTCAAGATCGAGGGGCTGGCCATCTCCACTCCCTCGGGGAAGCCGGGCAGCACGTCGCCGATATCCGCCACCATCTTGGCCACGCTCTTGTCCTCGGCGGCCGTGATGAACGGCTCGACCTCCCAGGCGGCGTCGATGCCCTTGTTGGCCAGGCCCGTCACCAGATCGGGGAAGGACAGCGGCACCCAGGTGACGTCGTTGCCGGTCAGATTCGCCTTGGCCAGCAGCTGCTGGACGGCGTACTGGCTGAAGCTGCCCAGGCCGACGACCCCGATCTTCTTGCCCTTGAAATCCTGCGGGCCTTTGTAGCCGCCGCCATCCACCAGGTCCTTGCGGACGATCATGGCGGCCGAGCGGTCGTTCTTGTCGGCGACGATCATCGGCACGACGATCTTGAGGCCGACGTTGCGGTTGACGGAGTTGAACAGCGAGGCGCTGGGCGCGCCGCCCGCGATGTCGAGCTGCGCCCCGGCGAGCATCGGGATGGTGTCGCTCGAATTGCCGGTGAGCGGCACGTCCTCGATCTGGACGCCTTCCTGTGCGAAGTAGCCCCGGTCCTCGGCGATCATCTTGGCCACCTCGGTGGCGATACCGGAGCCGCCGACCCTCAGCTTCTGCGCCGGGGCCGCGCTCGCAAGGGCGGGCTTAGCCGAGGCTGCCGAGCCGCCGCTGGGGCGCGCCGTGACTGGAGCGGAGGCAGCCGCGATTGCGCTCGCCGGGCCGCTGCTAGCAGGGGCGGTTGTGCTGCCGCAAGCCCCCAGACCCAGGGACAGCGCCAGGGCGATGGCTGGAACCCTCTCCCTTGCCCTCTCCCGCTGCGGCGGGCGAGGGTTCATCGGTTGGCAACGCGTCGGCATGCGCGGCGTATTATGCGATACGCATGCTGAGCCCGGAGGAGAACGACCTGATCTGCCGCGTGAGGCCGGGCACGCCGATGGGCGATGTGCTGCGGCAGTACTGGCTGCCGTTGGTGCTGTCGCACGAGGTTGAGAGCGACGGCCCGCCGCTGCGGGTGCGGCTGCTGGGCGAGGATCTCGTAGCCTTTCGCGACAGCGACGGCCAGGTGGGCCTGCTCGGCGACCACTGCCCCCATCGCGGAGCGTCGCTGTTCTTCGGGCGCAATCAGGAGTGCGGGCTGCGCTGCGTCTACCACGGCTGGAAGTTCGACCGCGCCGGCCGCTGTGTGGACATGCCAAACGAGCAGCCGGAGTCGAACTTCAAGGACAAGATTCACCACACCGCGTACCGCTGCAGGGAGCGCAATGGGGTGGTCTGGACCTACATGGGGCCGCGCTCGGAGCCGCCGGAGCTGCCCAGCCTGGAATGGAACCTGGTGCCCGAGGCACAGCGGCACGTCACCAAGAGGCGGCAGCTCAGCAACTGGATCCAGGCGCTGGAGGGCGGCATCGACCCCTGCCACACGCCCTTCCTGCACTCGTCGTTCAAGAGGGCTCAGGCCGACAGTCCCCGCTCGCGCTTCCTCCAGGCGGACAAGCACCCACGCTACGAGCTGCTGGACACGCCGTACGGAATGCGCATCGGCACGCGCCGGACGATCGACGAGCAGCACGACTTCTGGAGCATCACCCACTTCCTCATGCCCTTCTACAACGCCTTCAGCGCCACCGACGGCCAGCCCGATCCAACCGTCGGCGGCTTCGCCTGGGTGCCGATGGACGACACGAGCACGATGGCCTGGTGCTTCAGCTGGAACCCGGTCCGGCCGCTGACCAACGACGAAATCCACGAGACCCGCGCCCGCACGCTGCTGGGCGGCGGCGTCCACGTTGGCGCGGACGAGCTGCTGCCCCCAACCTCCGAGCCGGGCGGCGCCTGGCGGCCCATCGCCCGCGCCGAGAACGAGTACCTGCTGGACCGCGCCGCGCAGCGCAGCGAGCGCTTCTCGGCCGTGCCGGGCATCTCCGGCCAGGACTTCTCGCTGCAGGAGAGCATGGGCCCCATGTTCGATCGCTCGCAGGAGCACCTCGGCAGCAGCGACACGGCCATCATCCAGGCTCGCCGGTGCTGGCTGAAAGCCGCCCGCGAGCTCCGCGAGCATGGCCGCACCCCGCTGGGCGTCGACCATCCCGAGAGCTACCTGGCCCGTGCCACCGGCCTGATTGCCCGCCGCGACGACGATTGGACCAAGGCCGGCGATGGCTGGATCACCGGGCGCGAGACGACCGCGCCCTCACTGAGCATCGTATGAGGACAGGCGACCAGCACCAGATCTACGACTACTCGGCCATCGTGGACCGCGCGCCCCTGCCCTGGCCGGATGGCGCCCGCGTGGCGCTGTGGGTGGTCCCCAATATCGAGCACTACGAATTCGGGACCAGGGACGGCGGCATCGACGTGCCGCAGATGTCCCGCCGCGACTACGCCAACCGCGTCGGCGTGTGGCGCGTCATGGAGGTGCTGGACAACTACGGCATCAAGGGCACGGTAGCCCTGAACTCGGCCGTGTGCCGGCACTACCCGCGCGTCATCGAAGCCTGCTTGGAGCGCGGCTGGGAGCTGATGGGCCACGGCATTACCAACTCGCAGCTCCAGCTGGGGCTCTCGGCCGAAGAGGAGCGCGAGCTGATCTTCGGCGCGGTCTCGGAGATTCGGAATGCGTCCGGCCAGGCGGTTCGAGGCTGGCTCGGGCCGGGACTGCACGAGACGCCGCGCACGCTCGATCTCTTGAAGGAGGCCGGCGTCGAGTACGTCTGCGACTTCGTCAACGACGACCAGCCGTATCGCTTCCGCAGCGGGCTGTACTCGATCCCCTACTCGAACGAGCTGAACGACATGCGGCTCATCCGCGAGCCGGTGAGCGGGCTCTCCGATTTCGGGCTCATGCTGCGCAACGCGTTCGACACCCTCTATCGCGAGGGCGGGCGAGTGATATGCATCGCCCTGCACCCGTTCGTGCTGGGGACGGCCTCGCGTATCGCCCTGCTGGACGAGGTGCTGGGCTACATCTGCGGCAATTCGGACGTATGGCGCGCCACCGGCGGCGAGATCATCGACTGGTACAAGGGGCTCAGCGGAGCTTAGGCATCACCTCAGTGGCGAACAGCTCGTAGGAGCGCTGCGCGGTGGCGTAATCGATGCCGCCGAAGTAGAAGGTGCAATCGACCTCATCGACGCCCAGCGTCTCCTGGGCGCGCTTCAGCACAGCCACGCAGTCGTCCGGCCGGCCGAGGCACACGCGCCCACCCTCAATCAGCTCCTCAGGGTTGTCGCGGTCGCGCCGGCCGATGAGCGTCGCGCTGCCCTGCTGGCGGGCGGCGGAGTTCAGCTCGCCGTAGCGCTTGATGGCCTGGATGCCCTGGCTGACGGCCTGCTCGCGGCTCTCGGAGCACAGCACCTGGTAGTGCGTGGACACCTGCAGCTTGGCCGGATCGTGGCCTGCCTCGGCCGCGGCGTCACGGTAGAGCTTGATCAGGCCGGCCAGCTTCTCCATCGGGAAGACGTGGACCACGGTCAGCAGGTTGAAGCCGTGGCGGCCGGCGTAGGCGAAGCCCTCCGGGTTGCTGGTGCAGGCCATCCACACGGGCGGATGCGGCTTCTGGATGGGCGCCGGCAGCACCGACACATCGTCGAAGTTGACGTACTTGCCGTGGTGGCTGAAAGGCCGGTTCTGCCAGCAGCCGAGGATCACCTCCAGGCTCTCCAGCAGGCGCTCCTGGGCCTCCTCCAGCGGCACCCCGAAGGTGGCGTAGTCGAAGGCCACGAAGCCGCGCCCGACGCCGAAGTCCAGCCGGCCGCCTGAGATCTGGTCGAGCATGGCATACGCCTCGGCCACGTGCAGCGGGTGGTACAGCGGCGGCAGCGTGACCGACGTGCCAAGCCGGATGCGCTTGGTGCGCGCCGCCACCGCCGACAGCAGCACCGGCGGGAAGGGGATCATCCCGCCGTAGGGGTGGAAGTGGTGCTCGTTGGCCCAGGCGTAATCGAAGCCGCGCTCCTCGGCCTCCTCCAGCAGCGTCAGGATGCGCTGGTAGAAGTCGTTGACGCTGCCGTCTGCCTCCTCGTAATAGGTCGGCAGCGAGAAGATGCCGAACTTCACGCAGCGACGGCGATGGGCTCGAGCGAGTAGGCCTTGCGCGCGGTCTCCGACAGGATCTTGCGGTGGTCGGATTCTGAGAGGCTGGTCAGGTTGCGCCAGTGGTCCAGGTTGGCTATGAAGCCGGCGTCGTCGGTCTCGTGCGGGAAATCGGACGCCAGGAACAGGTGGTCGGCGCCGATCATCTCGATGGTCAGCGGCAGTGCGTGCTCGTATGGCTCGGCCGAGAAGTAGATGGCGCCGTCGCGGACGTAGTCGCTGGGCTTCTTCTTGAGCGGCCCGCGACCCGGCGACCACTTCTCGTCCATGCGGTCCAGCATGAACGGCACCCAGCCCGCGCCGGCCTCGAGATAGCCGACCTTCAGCTTGGGGAAGGCCTCGAAGACGCCTTCGAACATCATGCTGGCCACCTCCACCATCTGGCCGACAGGGTGATGGATGATCACCTTGGCCGACTTGAGGCCAGTCATCAGCTCGCGGCCGCGGTTCAGGTGGCCGCCGTGGCACCCCAGGAACAAGCCCACGCGCTCGGCCTCTTCGTAGACGGGCCAGAAGGACTTATCGCCGAGGGGCTGGCGCAGCCCTGTAGCAGGCAGAAGGCCGGCGACCATGCCCAGCTCCTCCCTGACGCGGCGCACCTCTTTGACCGCGGCCGGGACGTTCTGCAGGGGCAGCAGGGCCACGCACTGCAGGCGGGGGCTCAGCTTGGTGTACTTGTCCACGGCCCAGGAGTTGTAGGCGCGGGCCAGGTAGTTCGCCAGGTCGGGGTCCTCGCACATGCCGAAGGCGAGGGCATCCGTGGGGTAGATGACGGCCTGCTCGATGCCGGCCCGGTCGGCGAAGTCGAGCCACTTGTCGGGCGTAGGATCGAGCCGGTAGGGCGAGTGCTGCTCGCCTACCAGGAACACCCGCGCCCGGTTCTCGGTGGCCTGCCAGGACGGGAACAGCCCGTGCCCGCGGGGAATGATGTCCTCACCAGTAAGCGGCGCGTCGAGATACTGGATAATCTCCTCAGGCCGCTCGTCCAAATGGCCGTCGGCGTCAACAATCGGAAGCATGCTGCGGATTGTAAGCCGCGCTTGTCAGGAGTGCTCTAGCTCGCTGACAAGCGTCACCCAATCCGGCGAATCTCCCGTGTACCTCTCCGCCACCATCGACAGCACTGCCTTGGCCGCGGTGGCCGTGTGGGCGGTGAGGCCCAGCTCCTCCATCAGCCCGGTGAGCTCGTCCATCTCCTCGGCCCGGCGCTTCGCCTTCGGCGGCAGGTCCGGCAGGACATGTTCGAAGAACTCCGCCACGTCCGGCCGCCCCTCGCGATAGCGGGCCATGATCTCCGGCACCAGCTCCAAGCGCTGCGCGCACAGCAGCAGCTCCACCCCCAGCGCCGTCAGGCCTTTGGAGAGCCCTGCATTCAGGATCTTCAGCCCCGACGCCTGCCCCGGCTTCGGCCCAATAACCACGGCCTTGACCGCCGAGGCAATCCGCTCGGCCACCTCCGGAGCTCGCGCCCCCGAGAAGTAGAAGGTCGCCTTACCAAGATTGTTCGCTCCGCCGACGATGCCGCCGTCCACAAACTCCGCCCCCGCGGCCTCCACCACACCACCGATCTCCTTGGCCGTAGACGGACTGATCGAATTCCCGTCCACATAGAGGACACGCGCCCCCGTCCTCCGGACGGCCTCGGCCACGTCTCGCGCCAAAGGCGGCGCCCCGAACGGCGTCACCAGCGACACCACCAAGTCCGCCTCCCCTACCACCTCGTCCAAGCTGGCCAGGCATTCCAGCCCAGCCGCCTCCGCCCGCTCCGCGGTAGCCGCACTCCGCCCCGCCACGCAGGTGACCACCCGCGCCCCCGAATCGCGCAACCTCTTGGCGACGGCCGTGCCCATCTCCCCCGGGCTCAGGATCGCGATGGCACTCATCGGACTGTGACCATTGCGGCTCAGCGTACTACGTCGCGAGTGCTAGCTTCATCCCCCGCCGGATGCACGCAAGGGCGATCTGATCGTGGCAGACGCTCCTACAATCCCGCAATGGCAGCCTCAGAGCGGGACTACTGGCCCACCGACGGGTGGCGGACGTCAACACCTGAGGAGCACGGACTCGACTCAAACATTCTCGCAGGAATTCACGAGTTCGGCCTGCATACAGATCCTCCTGCAAACGGCTATGTGGTCACACGCCACGGCTACATCGTGTACGAGGAGTACTTCCGCGGCTACCACGAGGGCAGTTTCAACAGCGTCAACTCCGTCACGAAGAGCGTCATGTCGATGCTCATCGGCATCGGCCTAAAGAAGGGCCTGCTGTCGTCGGTCGATCAACCGATTGCGCAGTTCTTTCCCGAGTGCCACCTCGATGACGAACGGAAGGGGAAGATCACGATCCGGCACCTGCTGACGATGACCAGCGGGTTCTCACGAGAAACGGCGGAGCGCGTGTGGCCCATGGACGCGCAGGACCCGGTAAGTGCAATCCTTGAACGCCCACTGGAACACGAGCCCGGAAGCCATTTTTTCTACGACGATGCCGTCGTGCAGCTGCTTTCCATCCTGCTGACGCGCATCACCGGCATGAGCGCGGCGGAGTTTGCCTGTACCGAGCTGTTCGAGCCGCTCGGCATCTGGACTGACCAGTCGAGCCGGTTCTTATGGCGCACCAACGCGGGCGGGCCGCACACGTTTCATCCAAGCTCGCCTGTGAGCTGGCCGGAGAATGGCCTGCTGTGGAAATGCGATCGGCGCGGCAACAGCATCGCAGCGTACGGGCTGCACCTGACGCTGCGCGAGATGGCGAAGCTCGGCTGCCTGTATCTCAACGAGGGCCGCTGGGGCGATCGGCAGATCGTGGACGCCGGCTACGTCCGCGAATCGACTGAGCCGCAGAACGATGGAGGGCCGCCCGTCAACAGGCCGTATGGCTTCCTGTGGTGGATGGCGCGAGGGGGCGCGTCCGGCTACACGGCCCGTGGTTTCGGTTTCCAGCAGATACGCATCCTTCCGAAGGAGGACATCGTGGTCGCCTGCGCGACCACCCCAAAGCGTCTTCCGACCGAAATCAGCTTTCGCTTCATCACGCCGGCAATCCTCGATCGATGATGCTTATCGCAGGTTGCTGTCTCCGTGCCGCGCTACTTCAGCGCCGCCTCGAGCTGGTCCTTGGTCATGCCGACCCATTTGTCTTTGAAGGACTCCCACTTGGGGTAGGTGGCGACTTCTTCGGGGGTGCGGATCCAGGTGTCGGAGACGTTGGGGTAGGAGGCCAGCAGCTTGCGCTGGACGGTGTCGCCGCTCTTCTCGTGGCCGTAGACCCAGACGGTCTGGACGATGTCGTGATTCGCGTCGAGCTTGACGGGGCCCTTGGCGGTATCGATCTGGACGCCGTAGAGCGCCTGCATGAACTGATCGACGTTCTCGATCTGGCCGTTGGCCTTGTCCATGGCCGCGGCCAGAATCTGGCCGCCCGCGAAGCCGCCGGCCGCGTCGTGCGACAGGAGGCGGTCGGGATAGGCCGCCTTCCACGCCTTCACGAAGGCTTGGGTGCCCGGATCGTCGCTGACCTCGCTGAAGACGTCCACGGAGGCGATGCCCGCGGCTTTGGCCTTGAGCTGAACCAGATTCGGGCCGGCGGTGATGGAGCCGAAGGAATCGACGACCTGCAGCTTGCGGCCTGACACGTAGTCCGGGTACTGCTCGCCGAAGCGCAGGCCGTCAGCGCCCGTCAGGAACGCGAACAGCACGTCGGCATCGGGCTTGAGTTGGGCGAGCTGCGGACCGTAGTCGGTAGTGCCGAGCTTGGCATAGACCTCCTGCACGATGCTGCCGCCGCGGCGGATGAACGTGCTGGCGAACACGAACGCGTTCTGCACGCCGGCCGCGTAGTCGTCGACGAAGATGACGCCCTTCTTGAAGCCCTGTTTGGCTGACCAATCGGCCGATACGTCCACGATCTCCGTAGCCGTCTGCGTCCAGCGCGTGAGGTACGGGCTCTTGAACTTGGGATCGGTGGTCATGCCCTCGCCGCCGGCGTTGGAGGTGATGAGCATCGGGATGTGGGCGCTGTCCTTGACGTACTGCGCCACGGCGTAGCCCTCCGGCGTGGCGGTGAAGCCCATCAGCGCCGCGACATGCTGGTTCTCGACCAGCTCGCGGGCCTTGGTGAGCGCCACGTCCGCCTGGAACTGCGAGTCGGCGAAGATGAGCTCGATCGGCCGGCCGGCGATGGTGTTGTTGACGGACTTCAGGTAGAGATTCAGCCCGTCCTGGTGGTCCTTGCCGACGGTCGCCTGCGGCCCTGTCAGCGGAAGCAGCACGCCGATCCTGACCGGCCCGCGCGCGGCTGGCTTGGCGGCGGCGCTCCCTGCCGTGCTTGCCGCCGGCTTACCGCTTGCCGCCGCAGCGCTCGCGCCTGCGCTGCTCGCAGGCTTGGCGCTAGGGCTAGCCGGCGAGCTCGCCGGCGCCGCGCTGGGCGCGGCCGACCCTCCGCAGGCCGCCAGAAAGACGATGAACCCAAGGACCAGGACGGACTTCGCGCGCATCAGCGTTTCCCTCCGAAGGTGGTGCGCCATCTTAGCAATTCGCTGAGCCCTCACCTAGCCTCTCCCTCTGCGGAGGGAGAGGCACATCAGCTTTGGAAGCCGAACAATCTCGCTGCGTTGGTGTGCTCGATGGCCTGGCGCTGGGCGTCGGGGAGGCCCATGTCCGCGAGCTGGCGCTTGAAGTAGTCGATGGAGCCGGGGTGGGGGCTGCCGTCGGTGCCGAAGAGGACGCGGTCGGGGCCGAGCCATTCGATGGCGTTGCGCATCGAGCCGCGGTCCATCCAGGCGGTGTCCATGTAGACCTCGTGCGAGCGGAGGCGGTCGAAGGGCAGTGTGTCCGAAGATGGGCCTTCCCACTGGCTGGCGGCGATGGCGTCGCCGCGAGCCACCAGCTCGCGGAAGGCCATGTCGATCCGGGCGGCCTTGCCCCAGAACAGGCCGCCGCCGTGGGCGAAGACCAGCTTGAGGCGCGGGAAGCGATCCAGCAGGGGCCCGGTGGCAAAGCCGTACAGCGCCCACGTGGTGGCCAGCGTGCGCCACAGCACCAGCCCCTCGTCGAACAGCAGCCGCCGGCCGACGGCCTCGGCAACCACCACCTCCATGAACTCCTCGGGATGGACGATCAGCGGCACGCCCAGGCTCTCCATGGCCTGGAACAGCGGCTCGGCCCGGTCGTCCTGGTCGAGCCAGTCGCCCTTCAGATACGGATTGGCCATGATGCCGGACAAGCCCAGCTCGCGGACGGCACGCTCGGCCTCGCGAGCGCTCTCGTCCGAAGCGAAGGGGTAGATGATGCCGACGCCGGTCACCTCGTCCGGGTGCTCGTCCCGCGTGCGGGCGATGAAGTCGTTGTAGCGCCTGGCCGCCTCCAGGGGATCGTGGCCGGCTTTCATCGCCTGACTGACCACCATCGGGCTGTAGACGGCCGACCGGCTGATGCCGTGCTCGCGCTGCAGGTGCAGCAGCGCATCGACGTGGTGCATGGCCTGGGGATAGTGCTCCGGCGCCGCCAGCGAGAGGTGAGTGTGCACGTCGACGAGCGGGGCGGCCATGCCTCGATTGTCGCCCGCCGACCCTGACGCAGTGCGCCTCTTTGGCCGCACACTGACGTGGACGTTAAGATTCGGGCCGCTGTGCACGACGACGATTTCGAACACGAACACTATTACGAGCAGGGCGATCCGACCGAGATGGCCCTGGCAACCGGCGAGCTTGTTCGCCTCACCACGGTCGGCATCGACGTTGGCTCGTCCACGTCGCACCTCATGTTCTCGGTGCTGTTCCTGCAGCGGCAAGGCGAGGCGCTCTCGAGCCGCTATGTGGTGGTGCTGCGCGAGGTGGCCTACCGCTCGCCGGTGCTGCTCACGCCCTACACGCCCGACAACATGATCGACGCCGAGAAGCTAGGCGATTTCGTGCACGAGTCCTACCAGATGGCTGGCATCAAGCCCAAGGAAGTCGACAGCGGGGCCATCATCCTAACGGGCGAGGCGCTGAAGCGCGAGAACGCGCGGGCCATCGCCGAGACCATCGCCGGCGAGTCCGGCCGGTTCGTGTGCGCCACCGCCGGCCACAATCTGGAGGCGGTGCTCGCGGCCCACGGCTCAGGCGCGGCGGCGCTGTCCTACAAGGACCACAACACCATCCTGAACATCGACATCGGCGGTGGCACAACCAAGCTGGCCCTGCTGCACGACGGCGAGATCCTGGCCACGGCGGCCGTGAATGTCGGCGGGCGCCTGGTGGCGCTGGACGCCGACGGGCGGGTAGCGCGCATAGAGCCGGCGGCGCGGCGTGTGGCCGAGGAGCTAGGGATCGACCTGGAGCTGGGCGCGCAGGCCTCCCCAGACCTGCTGTCACGCCTCTCGGACAAGCTGGCGCGCGTGCTGGTCGAGGTGGTGCAGCTCTCGGCCGAGGGGCACCACCACGAGCACACGCACTCAGGGAACGGGCACGATGGCGAGCAGGAGGGGAGCCCTCACTTAGCCTCCTCGGATGCGACCCGGCGGGGTCGCTCCGCTCCGGCGGTGGGAGAGGAACACCCCGAGCACGAGCATGGCGGGGATGAGCCGCATGCGCATGGGCTGTCGCCGCTGGCGCGGGAGCTGATGCTCACGCCGATCCTGCACTCGCACCACCACATCGAGGCCATCACCTTCTCCGGCGGCGTGTCGGAGTACATCTACGAGCGCGAGGAGCGCGACTTCGGCGACCTCGGGCGGCCGCTGGCCGAGGCGGTGCGGCGCCACATCTCCAATTCGGCGCTGCCGGCGCCGGTGGAGCAGGCCGGCGAGCGCATCCGCGCCACGGCCATCGGCGCGTCGCAGTTCACGGTGCAGGTCAGCGGCAACACCATCGCCGTGTCGAACCCCAAGCTGCTGCCGCTCCACAACCTGCCGGTCATCCATCCGCGGCTGCCGCGGCGCGACATCCCGCAGCCGCTGGCCATCGCCCAGGCCATTCGACAGGCGTATCAACGGCTGGACCTGGTGCCCGGCGAAAAGCCTGTGGCGCTGAGCCTCACCTGGAGCGGCACACCGGCCTACGAGGCGCTGTTCAACCTGGCCACCGGCATCAAGCGCGGCTTAGAGTCTGGCCTGGCGGCCGGCCATCCGCTGATCGTGGTCTTCCAGAGCGACTGCGCCAACAACGTCGGCCACATCCTGCGCGACGACCTCGGCATCGGCAACGACATCATCTCTGTCGACGGCATCGAGCTCAAGGAGTTCGACTTCATCGATCTCGGCGAGGTGATCCAGCCGGCCAACGCTGTCCCGGTAGTGGTGAAGTCGCTCGTCTTCCCGGCGCTCAGCCCCGAAAAGGCCGAAGTCCTGGCCTGAGAACGTGCCCTGGCCCGCGCTATGCAGGCGCCAGATCGCCATGGCACAGCTCATAAGGAACCTGACCTACCCCGTCCTCACCACCGATGGCGGCCGGTTCAAAGCAGCCGTCTATGGCCAGCCGCGGTCGGATGGCATGTGGGAGGGCTGGCTGGAGTTCAGCCCAGGAACGGGGTACCAGCCGGGCACCAGGCTGCAGACGGACCGCGAGACCGTTCAGGCCAGTGAGGCGCAGCTCGATTACTGGGCAGCCGGACTAGAGCCGGCCTACCTGGAGGGCGCTTTTCAGCGCGCGCACGGAGTCCCGCTGGTCTAGAAGGTAGAAGCTAGTGGCCGTCCTTCAGGCGAGCCTGGAACTGCTCGTCGGATAGGCCAGTCCAGTCCGCCTCGGGTTTGTCGAACAGGTTGGAGTAGCCGCGTGGCGGGTTGTACAGGATCTCCCACCAGTTGGAGTCGAGGTCCTGGAAGTAGAAGGAGTACGCGCCATGCTGCTTGCGCGGGCGGTCGATGCGCTTGATGCCGTACTGCTCCTGCACCTCGGTCAGCACCTTATGGCAGCGGTCGACCTCCTCCAGGGAGCCGACGTCCAGCCCGTTGTGGTTCATGAGCGTCTGGCCGGCGGCCTTGGGGTTCTGGACCACCACGCACACATGGTCGCTGCCGCGGCGCAGCATGATCGACGAGGGCGAGTTCTGGATGACCTCGAAGCCGAGCACTTCCTCGTAGAACCGCCGCGAGGCCTGCAGGTCGTGGCAATCCAGCGTGGCATGCGACAGGAACTCGATGTTCAGCAGCGGCGCTTTGGCCGACTTCTCCGTAGCTGCGAGAGCCATGTGCGACTCCTTTCCCGAACTAGAAGGTGGACGTTACCTGCTGATGGCCGCCGTTCTCGTCCAGCCCTTCCTCGTAGTACAGGGCGCTGGCCACGAGGACCGGCGTGTCCTGGATCGAGAACAGTACCGCGTCCTCGGTGGCCGAGGTATTGGCGTGCTCGTGCATGGCCCAGGAAGGGATTGCCAGAATGCTGCCCTTGTCCCAGTTGAACGCCTTGCCATCGATCACGGTCGTGCCCTGGCCCTGGACCACGCAATAGACGCCGCTGCCCGTATGCCGGTGGGCCTTCAGGCGCTCTCCAGGCCGGATGAGCTGCACCGAGCAGGCGATCGTCGGCAGGCAGGCGCCGCCGGTCTGCGGATTGGTGTAGTCCAGCCGGATGCCGTCGTACGGATCGCCCTCCTGATCGCGCGCCGCGAGCAGGGCCTCGCGCGCGTCCGTCCAGGAGTAGAGCCACAGTGGCGAGTAGGGCTTGCGCTCCTTGATCCAGCTTGGATTCAAACCGCCGTGGCCGTGCAGCGCCTTGGACGCGTTCGGCTTGACACGGTCCGGCACCTGGCGCTCGTCATAGAACTGGAAGAACATCGCATCCAGGTTGGCCACCAGCGGGATATCCAGGCCATCCATCCAGACGACCGTGTCCTGGGCGTCGTTACCGTGGTCGTGCCAGGCCCAGCTCGGCGTGAGGATGAGGTCGCCGGGCTCCATGTAGACCCGCTCGCCATCCACCTTCGTGTAAGCGCCCGAGCCCTGCATGATCAGCCGGATAGCCGTGGGCGAGTGGCGGTGCGCCCGCGCCACCTCGCCTGGCAGCAGCACCTGAACGGCGGCGACGAGCGTGTTCGTCGTGGCCCATCGGCCGTCCAGGCCGGGGTTGAAGAGCTGCATCGCCCGCCGCTCCTCGCCAACCGGCACGGCTGTGGCCGAGTGCTCGACGACGCGCTCGATCAGGTCCGAGCGCCACATGTGCGGGATGGCCTTGGGCTGGGGCTGGGGCGTCATTTGGCTGGCCAGCTCCCACAGGCCGTACATGTGGTTGCTGTGGATCAGGTCGTGGAATTCGGCTTCGGTGCTGGTGGCGCGGGGCGCTTCGGAAATCATCTTCTCGTGTGTCCTCCGCTCACTAATATGCCGCGTAGGTGCTGCGCATGTCGTACATGAGCTTGAGCTTGCGCTTCACCACGGCCATGGCCTGCGCCTGCAGCTCTTCCGTGACGATGTACTTGACCACGAT
>Ga0070738_10005524_pt1 | contig 13942 bp, 10 predicted proteins | sample Coa_R2_2_FD_66446 | JGI IMG/M metagenome (GOLD analysis project Ga0070738, IMG submission 66446) | Surface soil microbial communities from Centralia Pennsylvania, which are recovering from an underground coalmine fire - Coalmine... | ecosystem: Environmental > Terrestrial > Soil > Unclassified ... | reverse complement strand
AGCACGAAATCAGAATCGCGCAACGGTTAATTGGCGTTTTTCTACCGTCGATGCCCGCACCAGATTTGAGCGTCTCTATCCAACTCCAAGCTTGTCATAATCCATGTGGCAGACTACTAGGGAAACTTGCAAAGTCAGCTCGAGTTCCAAGCTCATGACTGCTGTTGAACGCACTGCCTATCCGCGCTTCAAAACCCACCCATCCGCTCAAGAGTTGGCAACTCTTTACACACCAACCGCTGAGGAAGTGAAATTTGTCCAGTCCCAAGCACGAACCAAAAGTGGCGTGTTGCGGCTGATGGTCATGCTCAAAGCCTTTCAGCGCTTAGGGTATTTTCCTCATCCCGAATTTGTCCCTGTCCCCGTTATCACCCATCTTCGTGCTTGTCTCAAGTTAAACGCCTGGATTTCAGCCGTGCCAACGCTTCCCACACGGCATCGATATCAGCAAGCAATTCGGGCATATCTGAATGTCAAACCCTACAACAGGGAAGCACAGAAATTGGTGGCAGGGATGATCGCCGCCGCCGCCGCGGTCAAAGACCATCCGGCAGACCTGATTAACGTTGCCATTGAAGCCTTAATCAAAGAGCGTTACGAATTGCCTGCTTTCAGCACGCTTGATCGCTTAGCTGGAAATATTCGGTCAATTATCAACACCCGCTTGTTTCATCGGGTCTCTGATGGATTAACATCCACCGAGCAGGCGTACCTGGATGGATTACTGTCACCCAATGCGGTAGACTCACAGGCGACCTTGAACCTGCTGAAATCCCCTGCCAAAAGTGCTTCTCTGTCTCATTTACAGCAGCTTCAATCAAAATTTGACCGATTGATGAGCTTTGGCGATGCCAAGCGTCTATTGTCACCCATTGCCCCTGCCAAAATTAAAGCCTTTGCCCAACAAGCGAAGGTGCTCGATAGCAGGGAGTTACAGGACATCAAGTTGCCGAAACGCCGCACTCTGCTACTGTGCTTGCTCTATCAAGCGCAGGTCAAAGCGCGCGATGCGCTCGTGGAGACCTTTCTCAAACGCATGCAGAAACTCCACACACAGGCAAAAAATAGACTGGTCGAACTACGGGAAAAGCACCGTACCCAGGCGGAAATGCTATTGAGTGTCTTGGCTGAAATCGTTAGGGCATCCGGTGAACATCAGGATAATGCCGCTTTAGGCGCGCAAGTGAAAACCTTGGTAGCCACTCATGGAGGTGCCACAGCCATCCTAGAGCAGTATGAGGCGATCGCTGCCTACGATGGCGACAATCATTTACCGTTGCTCTGGCGATTTTATATTCCCCATCGCAAGGCGCTCTTCAGCCTGGTACGCTCGTTAGATATTCGTTCCACGACTCAAGATCAGGCAGTGATGGAAGTGCTTGCCTTTGTGTTGCGACATGAGCAGCGGCGGCAGCGGTATTTACCAACCGATGGCATTGACTTAAGTTTCGTGAGTGCTCCTTGGCGACGCTTAGTTGTCGTGCGCCAGGATAAAACAGAACTGTTCGTTCGCCCTTTGCTGGAAATCTGCCTCTTTACCTATTTGGCAGCAGAGTTAAAGACTGGCGATGCCTGTGTTGTGGGCTCAGAAGCCTTTGCTGACTTTGGCGAACAACTGCTGGCTTGGGATGTTTGTGAGCCCCAAATTGAACAGTTTTGCCAAGAGTTAGAAATTCCAACAACACCAGAAACCTTTGTTAAGCACTTGCAGCAGTGGTTGACGCAAGTGGCGAGTGCGGTCGATCAGATTTGCAAAGATGGTACTCAAGTCACGATTAGCGCCACTGGAGAACCAGTCCTCAAGCGTGTTCCAGCTTTAACTAAACCGGCAGGCGCTGACAAGCTAGAAGCTTTAATTCAGCAACGGTTACCAGAGCGTAGTATTCTCGATATCCTTGCCAACGTTGAACATTGGCTCAACTGGACGCGTCACTTCGGTCCAGAATCAGGTTCAGACCCCAAGCTAGACAATCCTGTAGAGCGCTATCTTTTGGCTGTGTTTGGGTTAGGTTGCAATTTAGGTGCCAATCAAACAGCAAGGCACACTCGTGGACACATTACGTCCCACCAGGTGTCCTACATTCATCGTCGTCATATCAACGTGCCCAAATTACAGGCAGCCATGACAGATATGGTCAATGCCTACAACCGTCTCAGTTTGCCTAAACTTTGGGGTACAGGCAAGCGCGCCGCCGCCGATGGCTGCAAGTTCGAGACCTATGAAAACAATCTCATGTCGGAATATCACATTCGTTACGGCGGGTATGGTGGCATTGCTTATCATCATGTTTCTGATACTTACATCGCCCTCTTCACGCACTTCATCACCTGTGGGGTGTGGGAAGCGGTTTATATCCTCGATGGGCTGCTGAAAAACACCGCCGACATTCAACCCGATACCTTGCATGCCGATACTCAAGGACAATCAGTGCCAGTCTTCGGCTTAGCCTACCTGTTGGGGATTCAATTGATGCCCAGGATTCGCAATTGGAAGGATTACACTTTTGTGCGTCCCAGTACGGAAGCGGTCTATGAGTACCTTGATCCCTTATTTACCGAGGTGGTCAATTGGAAACTGATTCAAACCCACTGGCAGGACATCATGCGCGTGGTGCTATCGATCAAGGCGGGCAAGCTAATGCCATCGACGATCTTGCGGAAACTGGGCACCAAAAGTCGTAAAAACAAGCTATATCAGGCATTTCGAGAATTGGGGTTGGTGACGCGAACGGTGTTCTTGTTGCAGTACATTTCGGACCAAGCGATGCGGCAGCAGATTACCGCTTGTACGAACGTGGTGGAAGGCTTTAATCAGTTCACTCACTGGCTCTTCTTTGGCAAAGAGGGCGTGATTACGGAAAATGACCCAGAAGAGCAAGAGAAACGGCTCAAGTACCTTGATGTTGTGGCTTGTGCCGTCATTCTCCAAAATGCAGTCGATCTTTCTTGGGCGGTTCAGAGCTTGCATGCGGAGGGACATAAAGTAGACCGGGAAGTGCTGGCGGTCCTCAGTCCTTACATGACGCGCCAATTAAAACGGTTTGGTGATTATGTCGTGGATCTACAGGCAATGCCACAGCCGTTAGAAACTGCCATTCCATTGCCATTAGAGATGGCTGAGAGCTAACAACAGCAAGGCTTTGATGCCCATATGATAAAGTTTTACACGTATCTCGGCTCAATGCCTCATTGAACTTCGCCGTATTCTTTATAGGCGATGGCAGTTGCTCGATGCAATTGGTAAGGAGCTAGGATTGGAGAATTGGAAGCAAGTTGAGAAGCTTCTAGAAAAAGGCAGAAATTCATCGATAGAAGAGGCACAAATTGAGGAATTTAGGCAGCAGGTAAAGACTCTTCTGGTGCAGGGCAAACTTCTGGTATTGATGGATGGATTAGACGAAGTACCAACCAGTGAACTACGGCGCAATATACAGGATCAACTTCGAGAGAATGCAGAACAGTATGCCAATAATCGGTGGATACTGACCTGTCGCACCCAGATTATTGAATCTGAATCAATTCTGATTGGGTTTAGCTCAGTAGAAGTAGCAGATTTCAGTCCAGAACAGGTGCAGCAGTTTGTCCAGAACTGGTTTCAAGCGAGCGGGCACTCAGATATAGAAGCCTTACAGCAGTGGCAAAGATTCAATCATGCTGTTGATCAGAATCCAGCAGTGAAGGAACTGACGGTGACTCCGGTACTGCTGAGTCTGATGTGTTTAGTTCTTCACGATGAGGGAGAGATGCCCTCCCAGACGACTGAGTTATACAAAAGAGGCATTCGATTACTGCTAGAAAAATGGAATGATGCCAAAGCAATTGCAAGCTGGGAGATGGGCAGTGACGCCTATCGCCAACTGAGCGTGGAGCAAAAAGAGGCGCTGCTGATTGAGATTGCCGCCCGCAAATTTGAGAATCCAAAGAACTTTGTGTTGTTTGAACAGAAAGAGATTGTAGCTCACATTGATGAGTTTCTTCGACGTACTGATTTTGGCAGAAGAATTAAGAGATTCTTTCATCCGAATGATGCTAGAGAGAGCCTCACGGTGCTGAAAGCTATAGAAGCCCAGCATGGGCTGCTGATTGAACGGGCGGATGAACTGTGGTCGTTTTCCCACCTCACGTTTCAGGAATACTTCACTGTCCAATGGTTGATTCAACTGCCCCCAGCACAGCTCGCTGAAACGATTGCCAATTGGCAATGGCAGCAGGCTGTCAAGCAATTGGTAAGCTCGCAACAGCCTGCCGATCGCTTGTTGCGTCTGATTAAACAATCCGTCGATCAATCAATCTCCAATGAATCCAAGTTGAATCAATTTCTAACCTGGGTATTACACAAAGCAGGTTCTATTCGGACGAACGATAAACCTGCCGCCCTTCGAGCTTTCTATTTTGCCCTTACTCTTGTCCTCGACTTTGACCTCGACCTTGATCGTGCCCTCGCCCTCGCCTTCGACCTCAACCGCGACCTTGAACTTGCCTTCGACCTTGACCGTGACCTTGCTCTCGACCGTGACCTTGTCCTCGACCTTGACCTTGTCCTTGCCCGCACCTTTGCTCGCGCCCGTACCCTTGACTACAACTGCGACCTTAACCTTACCCGCGCCCTCGCCCGCGACTTTGACCTCGTCCTCATCCTCGCTCGCAGCCTAGACTATGAACTTACAATCAAATTGAAACAGTTGGGAACTAGATTACCCTCACTAGAAAACTGGCAGCACTTCCAGCAATGGTGGCAGACAGAGGGGCAGCAGTGGCGTAAACAACTGCAACAGGTGATAACTGAGTATCGAAACATCGGTCACGATTGGCAGTTTAATCAGCAACAGAAACAACAACTGCAACGCTACCACGATGTCAACCGTTTTCTTGCCAAGCTGATAAAGATTGAGGGTGCAGTAAGCCAGGATGTCCGGGCTGAAATCGAAGATAGTTTGCTGCTGCCCTGGGATGAACTGCAACGCCGTCAGCCCGATGTGTATGGGCAACCGCAATCTGCCAGTCCCTCACCTGTCAGAATATTCATTGCCTACTCCCACGAAGATGAAGACCTGCGGGAAGAGTTGGATCGCCATCTTGCCAATCTCAACCGACAGGGCAAAATTAAAGCATGGCACAGGGGGGCTATTGAAGCCGGAGCCGAATGGGATGGTGCCATCAAACAACAACTAGAAACGGCTCAAATTATTCTCTTGTTGATTAGCGCCCACTTCATCGCGTCTAACGACTGCTATGACCTGCTGCAACAAGCACTTCAGCGACACAGTGCAGGAACGGCTCGTGTTATTCCCATTATCCTCAAACCCACCGATTTGAAAAACAGTCCCTTTAGCCACCTTTCACCGTTACCAACTGATGGTGTACCTATCACTCGTTGGAGTAACCGGGACGAAGCATTTTTGAATGTAGTGGAAGGCGTTCGAGGAGTGATCGGGTCACTTGTACAGAAAAAATAATCTGGTTGCTGAATGATTGTCATCTCAAGTAATGACCCAACACAAAGCAGTGGTTTTGCAACATGAAGGGCGATAGAATCTGTAGAGTCTTAGCATAAGGTTACCGTGTAATAGCCCCAGGCTTTCGCTTTCTGAATCTTGCGCAGTGTCACTAACGTTTTTATTTTCTGCAGTAACGCTGCGCCTGTTAGGGGTTCGTTCTGTTTCTGTTTGGCCATGCCTCTGCTGCACTCCAAAAACCTGCACTCTGATCATGCGGGATTGTGAGTCACCATGATTGATTGAACACGATCGCGATCGCTGCGTCAAAGCCGTGCCGTGATGATCACACCGCCAACGCTTTTGAGGGGTGTACTAGTGCTCTGGACTGGCTTTGGACTATTTTGACTCCGAAAGCGGTAGTACAGCGGCCTTTTTACCCGTTTTCAGAGGCTGAAAGCCTGATTCTGCGTGGCACTTCTGCTCCCCGGGGGCAGTAGCGCAGACATGGCACCGCTTTCTAATGGGGTTTACTGAAAGCCTTGATAAGTAAACCTTTGAAGACTATCTTGCAGGTTATTACACGTATCCTGTTCCAATCTCCATTAAAGGTTTACTAGTTCCTAAGAGTTCTCTTAGATGAAATCTTTTTTAACGTTACTTGTGGCATTCCTCACAACTTCCTCAAGTTTTTTCCTGAAGATATTAGGTAAATATGCGGAGCGCTAAAATTCCTATTCCCGTTGCGAGCAGACGGGAATTACAGAGTTTTTCTGTCGAATCGCACATCTGCAAGCCCATTCTTGCGCTCCCAAGGGCGGGGAATTAACACGCAGCGGTTAAAACATAAATGGGGAGCTCGAAGAAAATCTTCTGATCGAAACTCTAATGGAGAAAATCTCTATGAAATGGTTAACTTGCTGTTGAGTTAAATTAGAATTAGGTAGGCAAAATGTTGAGCCAACTTTTGGGTGAGACAAGTAAAATCAAAGAGATTGAGACATCCATTCTTAAAGTTCGAGGTCAAACATTAATCTTTGATAATTCGATTTTTCAGATATCAAATATATCTACGATTGAAGTGGTTGATTTGTCAACAGTTAAGCCAGTACCACAATATTTCTTGTGGATGTTTCTAGCTAGTGCAGGACTATTATTTTCTCCGGTCAACTATAGGGTAATAGGAATATTAATGCTGATTGTACTAAGTTGGTTATTTTATCGTTATCAAAGGCATAAGACCGTTAAAAAATATGGCTTGGGTATTTGCATGAACTCAGGCGCATTAACTGTTTTTTATATTAACGATCTAGATTTCCTTAAACAAGTGGTTTTTGTCCTGCATAACATTATAAACACTGATGAATTAAAAGCTATAAACTTTAACATAGATGAGCAAAAAATAGAATTGGATAACTCAGTCAAAATCAATCAAATGCTTGGCTCTAGTATCGTATCAGGAAGTGTTGTTGGTGACGTTGTAAATCAGGTCTAATTTTGAAAACACCAATTCAATATTGAAACATATTACACTGAAGCTTCTCTCTAGGGGAGCAAAAGGATAGTCTGATGTTTGTAAAAACAAAAGGAGCTCATCATAATGGACAACCAAATTAATGTTGAAAAGATGCTTGGCTCTAGTATCATAACAGGCCATGTTGCTGGGAATATTTACAGTGTAAATAATTCGCCAGACTCATCCATTGAACAACAAAAAAACATTAGAGAGGTTGCTTGGGAAATTACAGATTTAATCAAAAATTTAGAAACTTCTCTCTCTTCTTCTGATGAAACTGTAAAAAAAGTAAGGATAGCAGCTAGTGTAATTGAGCACATAAATAGTGATCCAAGTTGTACCCAAAGAGTTCTCAGTGCTATCAAGGCAGGCGGCATTCAAGCTCTTGAGCAAGCACTAAACCACCCTGCAGCAAGCTTCATTATTGGCGCATTAGAAGATTGGAAAAAACAAAAGGTAAAACAGTTACCACAATCCGCAAGCTAACAGCTCTGCTGCGGGTTGAGTGGGTGACTGCTCAGCTTAGTCTAACCAGACTCCTTATAGATAGCGCTTTTTCTCAGAAAACTCTGCAAGCCAGCCCCTACTGATAGTGATTTTTGAAAATTAGTCTAAATTCCAGTAATTTAGTAAGCAGAGTAATATCTCAAGGCAAGTCGTAAAAAATTGTCACGTTCAGCAATGGATCCTACTCTTTCTGGTTTGATTGGTGCAGGAATTGGTGCTTTAGCTGGATTTCTGGGTTCCGCTGTCAGTGTTCTGGGCACTCTTGTTATTCAGGGTTCTCAAAGGGAGATTGAAAAGAAAAGTTTAGCATCAGCATTCTATGGGGAGATTGGAGCATTGTTAGAAATTGTTAGAAGGAGGCAGTATATAGAGAACCTTGAAATTGCATTGGATCATGTACGTCGGACAAACACGAAAGTGTTTTACTCTATCAAGCCAACAAAGGAATACTTTAATGTTTTCAACAAGAACATAGACAAGATTGGGCTGCTACCTTCTCCTCTTCCAGAAAAGATTGTTTCGGTGTACATATTGGCCTTCTCTATCCTTGAAGATGTGGAGCACTATGAACTATTTAAGGATTTGGATGTGGAAACCCAGAAAGCAAATTTAGAAAACTTACTCACCTTGTTTAGATTGGCTGTTCACTATAGTATAGAGACTCGCGCAATTATAGAGAAGAAAAGATTACTATCGGAGTGAGTTAGCTGATAGCTCAAACTCTAGGTGATTTTTCGTCCTTTGTTTAATCGCAGGTTAGTACTTCACGGCAGTAGATAGACGAGAGGCTTATTGGGTTGTCGAATTTATCTGCCGTCGCTGCGTTATGCCGTTAGCCTGTTCCCTCTTTACTAGGAGATAGACACAAATTTTTTATGGCAATTAGTTACTATCAAAACTTCTATTTGAGTTAGACGACACAATAATAAGGTTTACGATACTTTTCGGAAACGGACATTAAGTGCTACTAGGAATAATTTGAGGTGATGTATGCCAGATATTTCAAGTAAGTCCCAAATCAGCATTTCGCTTAGGAGCTTATATGATGTTTCTGCAATCATAGGAAGTGATTTTTCAACTAATATAAAATCTCTCTCCCCTTGGCAGAAGGCATTGGAGGTCATATTAGTTTTAGCTGGGGTGTTAATTATATTGATGCTCTACTATTCTTCTGATTCACATAAATCTACTCTTCTATTATCCATTCTATTGTTAATATATATTCTGCATCTAATATTTTTAGTATATATATTTGCCAGAAAACAGAATAAACTGAAACATACTTGTGAAGAGTTGAAAATAGAACTCAAGCACAGATTGCAAGAGAATATTATGGCGCTCTCAAACATAAAGCTTCAACTTACAGTCATTGATAGTCAAGCAAACGATTTGCTTGACGAATCTTCTGATTTGAGCAGTAAAGCTGACAATTTTAGAAATTTAATTAGTACACTAATAGAGTATGTTGACGAGAAGAGAGAAGATGCCCATGAATCTTTAGAGTTGGTATCTGCGGCAAGAGAATTATCTTTGGAAAGATTGAAAGTCAGGGATTTTTATTCTGAAGTTAAAAACTTGCTTGGAATAGAGGAGATACGTTCCGGTTCTGAAAAAGAAGCCTCAAAACCTAAGCTTTACTTTAAGATTTCCTCCGCATATCCAAAGTTTTTATCAAAACGCCACTCATCAACCATTGTTATTCAATTCTATTTGCAAGAAGATGAAGCTACAGTTAAAAATAAAATAGAAGAGAAATTTTCTTCTAAGTCTATCGAATCCGTTTATGAAAGCAAAAACTTATTCCCTGGACTCTCAGTTGTTATCAATTTGTTTCACCCAAATATAGCTTTTAGTGAAAAAAAGGTTAGGAAGCTTAAAAACTCAGTAAACGCTATGGAATTCATTGCCGAACCACATGATAATTGTTCCCCTGGCCTCCAAGCAGTTTCAGTAACAATAAACGATCGGGAAACGGGTGAAGAATATGAGTCTTTTACCTTTAATGTACGAGTTGCAGACTATGCTTTTGATCATATTCCTCAACCTTGGCTCTTTAATGCGTACACTTCAGTAATAGGAGTGGGTTCATTAACGATGTTTGTATTGTCATTACTTGGCAAGGTAGATTCTGCCTTTGGGTTGACAACTGGAACGGCTGGAGGAATTACAGCCGCACTTATTTACCACAACTCTTATTCAACATTCAAAAAGATGGGAACGAAAGTTCTTAACTAGATTTTTTTATGTGATCAGGCTAACAGCTGTGATGCACCGGAATATTCAGATATGTTCGGTTGGGTGGCAAAGGTTATCTGCGGCGGGTGATGGGCAACGTTACCCCTAAACAATGCCGAAAATGCGTCAATTGGGCAATGCTTTTCTCTCTACCCCCTTCCCGTCAGGGTTTTGAGACGTACTACAAGCAAGGGCTCAACCACTTTTTTCGGCAATGTTGCGGCTTGGTATCAGAAAGGCACAACATCCTGCCACAACTCCGCTTTTCGGTTAATACGCTCGGCTTGTTGGTCACTCACCTGGCTGATTGCACCAGTCGTAAGAGACAGCACCAGTGGATAGTGGTCGCCCGCAAAACAGAAATCAGCGCCGGTCAGTTCGGTCGCAGTTCTGAGCGCCAGCGTGTCGTGAATCGGCGGTACCGTAATCATGGTGCAGCCGTCGTACTCGCACTGCAGCATGAAGGCAACCTCACGGGCTGCCTCTGGGGTTTCAAAGAGTAGGTGCATGGATCGCATGCCACGATGCGACCTCAAGGAAGGCTGTACTTAACCGTGGTGGCGATCGCTCAGGGGTGTCAAAAAACGGGTATAAATTGCAGGTTGCTGAAACCTGCTCAGACCGACAGTCGATGTGCTGCTGAGAGGGGTGTCAAAAAAGGGCCCTTTGTTACTTTGGGTAAAAGGCCAAGGCAATCGGTTAGATGCCATATAAGGTTCTTGGCAGTTTTTGGTGAAAGTTGGACGTGAGCGCTAGTTAACTCACCCTAGCTGCTCGGTTTTCGGTTGTTTCAACCAACCAGATCGCCCAAAATTGTCATCAACCTGTCACTGTCGTCACAGACCCAAAACCGGGGCTAGAACGTTGCTGTCGCCGTGCTGATTCTGGGCTGTGATTTTCGAGCTTTCCCACAACAAAGCTACCCCATCAACTCACTGGCAGAGCGGTTGGGATCAGGACCAAACTTATTTTCACCGGCTGTCCCCTTCGTTACAGCGAAGACCAGGTTCACGATGGGGACGAGCAACCACCAGCCGCTATGCTCTGTGTCATGCATCCGACGCACGCCAACCGCAATGCTCGGCAGGAAAACGGCAAGTTGGTAAATTGTCAGCAGCACACTCTGGTCAGTCTTTGTGGCACTACTCAGCAGACCACTGATGAAGCCCAACACAAAGGCGAAAATAAAGTTGAAGAGGCAAAACATCCAGTATTCTTGCCTGCTGGCGCGTCCGCTAAAAACGGCATATTTCTTCAATACTTTCACATACCAGTTCATAACCTTCTGCTCCTTTACTGATTGGCTCGGGTTGGGTGACGGCGCTAGCAGCAAGGGACAGTCCATAGCACCATTCCTCCTTACCAGGCCCAAAGACTCTGCCTACTCAGATCCTGGTAGAGCCGAGGCAGGCGACTTGCTTCTAGTCTTCCCAACAATGAGCATCGAGCGCAGTTTGATGCAAAATTAGGTTTTTCGGTGGGTCAATCAAAACGGACTGCGGCTATCCCGCCCTTTCTCTCACTGATTAACTTCTGCTCAGAAGTTAATGAGTGAAGAGAGGGGCTGGAAGGGATACTGCGAAGGGGGTTGAGCGTGATGCGTAGGAAGCGGACCCAAAGGGATCAGCAGCTCACTAATTAAGTATTCAGGCTAAAATGCAAAAAAGTTAATCAAGTCTAAGGGCGATCGCGATGCCGTTTCCGAAGGGGCAAAATCCCAATCATCCCGCAGCGGGATCAACCATTAAGGTGGAACCGATCCGGGATAAGAAGGCGATCCAACGCATTAAGAAAATTCTGGCCGACCGGCCCCGGGATTTGTGCCTGTTCACATTGGGGATTAACACGGCGTACCGGGCGAATGAGTTGCTCTCGCTGACGGTGGGACAGGTGCAGAATCTGCGCGCGGGGGATGTGCTGGACCTGAAGCAGCGCAAAACCCACAAGTATCGACCGGTGACGTTGAATCCGACGGCGATCGCAGCAATCCAAAACTGGTTAGCGGTGAGTGACTTGCAGCCCCAGGATTATCTTTTCACCGGGCAACGCGGCTGTTTGACGGTCGCCACGATGAGTACGCGGGTGAAGACCTGGTGCCAGGATGTGGGACTGAAGGGTAATTATGGCAGTCATACCTTGCGGAAGACCTGGGGGTACTGGCAGCGGCTGGAGCGGGGGACGGCCATTCCCCTGTTGATGGAAGCGTTTGGCCATGCGACCCAGCAGCAGACGCTGGCGTATCTGGGCATTCAGTCGAATGAAATTGCCGCCATCTATGAGTTGGAGCTGTAAGGGTTGTGGGTGTTTCTGCCGCAGACCTAAGGCGACGCTGAAAGCGCTAAAACCGTGCATGGCAACGCGGGCTGACCCTAGCCTGGCACTGCTGACACAAGCATTCTCAGGTTCGTGCTTGGGCTGGTTGATCTCCTGGGGCGTGCCAGTCTACAGGGGCATGCGTGTCGCCAAGGTACTGCATCGTAGGGCTCAAGCCTGCGGCCTGCTTATAAATGGGAGCGTTAAGCGCAGTCCCAGCGGCTTCCTTCAATCCGTTGCACCGCAATGGTTAGGCTGGGCTTGTGCTTAATTCATGCTGAATACCGAAGCATTGAAATATAGATAACAGCTAAAGTGAGACGATTCCAGTTCGGTTGATTGAGTGTGAATAGGATGCCTCCAGCTAGTGCGGCCCAACCCACAGGACCGAGGATGAAGGCAATTGCTTGGCTCATACCTAGATAAATGGCAAACGGGAGTGCAATGCCTAAGGCATTAGTCAACCCACCGAGAACGGTACTGGCCAACAGGTACACGCCAAAACCACTCATTTTTGCAACCGTCATCACACTGCCACTCAGCAACAAACTTTCCAGATGCGGATCATCGTTGTCTCTTTGCATCTCCATGACCAGCCTTTGCCGCTGCTCTGGCGAAAGTTGCTCTAACATATTCTGAGATAGTTGAGTGACAACAGCAGCCTCAATTTCTTGGGTTTCTAAATCACGCCATTGACGGCCACTTAATGTACTTGTCCAATCAATGCCAACGTGATCAGCAACATCTGTCACAATCTGCTTCCAAGAGCCATTCCAGAAAAGCTGCCCAATACTCCCGCTCCGCAAATATCGCATATGATTACAAAGCGTTTCAGGGGAATTACCAAATCCCGAATTAGTTAACTCGGCTAAGTTTTGGCGTTGTTCTGCTGTTGCTGAGCTAACAATCTCGTAGAATTCTTGCATAAGCTTGAGCGATGTCTGGCTTTTGGACTAATGTACCCACAACCGCAAGCGGCCTCACGGTGTGTTCCTCGTCAGACCTGCTAAATAACGCCTAGAATTAGGGTTTCATCCAATAGATTTACTAGATAAACCCGCTCCAACAGGAATTAAATTGTAAGCTTGACGGTTAAGCCCGATTTCAAGGCGTGACTGTCACTTTCGCAATCAAGCCTACAAAAGGCAACGGTTTATCCGTTAGGTTGAAATGATAACAACCGTAGCAAGTGGCTTGTCTAGTGCAGACAATATCCGGGCCGTTGGATTGGAATTGGCCTTCATCACCGTGCGGTTATCGTCTGAAACCCGGATTGTTTCGTTGGCGATCGCTGCATTGGTGAACGAGAGAAGGGGGCTTTTGGGCTGCACTTCTGCTGCGGGCCGCAATTAACCAACAGTGCTAGCCCCGCTGACCGCAGCCGCTCAGTTTCGGCAGTTTTACACCAGTGTCTCAAAACTCAGCCGAGCCAGACCATTGTGAGCGCTCAATCACAGCAGCGGACCGACAAGCGCGTACCTGTGAATATCAACCGGCTGCCCTTGTCAGTGACCGACGAGAAAAAAAGAATTAAATCGCGCGCAGCGGTTTGCGCTTCCGGCTGCCAGTCGCAGCAGATTTTTTTCCACGGGAAGGGGATGGCGCAACGTGCGTTTGGCGCTGTCCCCCGCGGCGCTGTTTTGATCGTGGTTGAGCCGGTTTCGCCTCTGACTGTAACCGAGAAGAAGCCGTCGGTTCATAGCCCGAAATGACAGCTGTTGTGAGATTGCGGTTTAATAGCTGCTCGATCCCCTTTAACAGGGCGTTCTCATCCTGCGAGACCAGAGAAATTGCCCGTCCTGCATGACCCGCACGACCCGTTCGACCAATCCGGTGCACATAGTCTTCCGGTACATGGGGCAGTTCAAAATTCACGACATGCGGCAGCTGATCAATGTCTAACCCTCGCGAGGCAACATCGGTGGCAACCAGAACG
>Ga0070738_10005523_pt1 | contig 13947 bp, 8 predicted proteins | sample Coa_R2_2_FD_66446 | JGI IMG/M metagenome (GOLD analysis project Ga0070738, IMG submission 66446) | Surface soil microbial communities from Centralia Pennsylvania, which are recovering from an underground coalmine fire - Coalmine... | ecosystem: Environmental > Terrestrial > Soil > Unclassified ... | reverse complement strand
CGGGGTCGGGCGCGGCGCCCAACAGGCGGCTTCATCGACAACTAGCGCAGCATCGGCCACGGCCGAGCAGGCCGCCGACAAACTCGAGTCTATGGCGGGTGGTGATAAGGAAGTGGCCGCGGGTGCACCCGCGGCGACGGAGTCACGAGCGCGCCGCACGCGCGCCGAGCGGGCTGACGGGGAGGCCTCGTGAACGCACAGCAAAAAGAAGACGCGGACCGTGCGCCCCAGGAGCGAGCGGAAGAGATGGTCGATCGCGCCGGCGAGCGCTTAGGTGCGGCGATGGCCACGCTGGGCCATCGCCTGCACGTGTTCATTGCGCGGGCGCGCGAAGAAGCCGAAGATATCCTGGCCGAGGCGCAGAACCTGCGACACGGCGGACAGCCATAGACGGCCTCATCCATCCACAACCCTGCCGAACACACTATCATACAGCTATCGGCCCCACGTCCAGCGCGGCGTGGGGTGCGGTGGCTATTCGGAAAGTATAGCCGTCATGAGTGTTGCCGTCGCCGACGAAGCACGCCTGGTGCATGCGCTTCCCGGCCGGGTGCGCGTCCACTGTCCGGGCATATCGGGATGCGACCCGCGTTCTGTCGAGACTGATCTTCGCGGGCTTTCGGGGGTGCACGAAGCCCAGGCCAACCCCATCACCGAGAACGTCCTGGTCCACTTCAACCCACATCTCATCGATGCCGACGCCATCGTAGCGGCCGTGCGCCGGTTGGTGCAGTCCGTTCGGTACGAGGACATACAGACCTCACCCATGGCGCACGCGCGCGGCCCCCGCGTTATCGCGTCCGGTCGAGGCACCACCAAACGCGCCCGCATCGCGGTACGCGGCCTCGACCGCGACCCCAATCTCGCGGGCCGTGTCGTCGAGCGTCTGCAAAGCCACCCGGGCGTACATGCCCGCGCCAATCCCCTGACCGGACGCGTGCTGGTCGAGTTTGACGAACACCAGACCGATATCCGCGACTTGCTCTCCGCCGTGGTCGACGTGGAACTGCCCGACTTGCCGGGCGAGGACAACCCCAGCCATCCCCTCGACCCGGCGCCGTTGCTGCAGAGCGCCGCCCGCACAGTTGGTGCCGGGCTCGGACTCAGTCTCCTCACGGCCCAACAAGTCGCCGGCGTCCAGGTTGCCAGCCCCGGGGCAGCCCGGGCCGCCGGCCTCATCGGCATCCTCCAGGGCTTCCCGTTCACACGCAACGGGTTGCGGGCGCTGCTCGGGCGCGACCTGTCCGACCTTGTCTTAAGTGGCGTCGGTATCGTGACGCTCGCGCTCGCCGGCAGCCCGTTGGGTCTGGCGCTCACGGGCGCAGAGGCTCTGCGCCTGCTCACCGAGGTCGTGGCCCGGCGCGCGGCGTGGCGGCGCTACGAAGAGCATCTGCTCGGCATGGCCGACGCGACACCGGGCGCGACCATACGCCTGGAAGCGGGCCAACGGGCGCCGCTGGACGCCGCCGTCATCGAGGGATCAGGCACGGCTATGGGGCGCGATGGGTTGCCAATCTCCATCGCGCCCGGCAGCACGATCCCGGCCGGGGCACGGCTGCAAGGCGGCCCGTTCGTGGTCGAGTTGCAGGGTGGCCGGCCCTTTATGCCTCGGCCGCGGCCCGCTCCGCCGTCGCCGTCGCTTCCCGATCGCTATCAGCAGGTGCTGGGGCCGCTATCGCTGGCCTACGCCGCGGCGACGGGACTGATCACGCGTTCGCCCGCTCGCGCCTTTGAAGCGCTGTTGCTGGTGAACCCGCGCACCGCTCTTGTCGGCGCAGAGGCGGCCAGCACCGGCGCCTCGGCCCGCGTGCTCCGCTCCGGCGTGGTCGTGGTGGGGACGCGGCCCGACCGGCCGATTCGTCGCCCCGACGTCCTGCTGGTCGACGAGCTGCGCGTGTTGATCGACGGCATGGAGCTAACCGGGGTGGTACCGCTGGTCGAGGCCGACGCGGCCGAGATGCAGAACGCGGCTGCCGCCGTGTCGGCCGCGGCAGGGTCGCCCTGGGGATCCGCCTTCCGCAACGCCGGCCGGGCGCAGGCGCAGGAGGGCGCCTTCGACGGCACGACGGCCAGGGCGACCCTGAATGGCATGCCATATACACTCGGGCCGCTGCAGCACGGCGACGTGATACCGGCGACGGAGCGACTGCGCGAACGGGCCGGCACCTTGCTGGTTCTTCGCGGCGGGCACACCCCGCGCCCGCTCGCACTCTTCACGCTGAGGCCACGCCTCGCGCCCGGCGTGTCGGACCTCGTGGCCGTCTGCCGGCGCCACGACGTGAAGATCGGGGTCCTGAGCGGGCCGGGAATCACGGAGGCGGCACGCGCCTGCGCCGGGCGCGCGGGCATACCGCTGCTGCACGAGCACGACATCGCGGCAGGGGTGCGGTCGCGACAGCAGGAAGGCGCGCTGGTGGCGGTCCTCTCAGATAGCGTCCACGCGGCGGAAGCCTTCGCGGCCTGCGATCTCGCCATCGCCTTTACCTCGGGGCGAAGCAGCCGCTTCGCCGCCCGCGCCGATCTACTGGCGCCCGATCTCGCAGCGGTGGCGGCGATCGTGGAGGCCGGGGCGCGACGCGATGCGACGGCGCGCGATTCCGTGGCCCTCTCCCTGCTTGCCAACGTGGCCGGGGCCATCCTGAGCTGGAGGGCCGGAACGGGTCTCGTGCGCGCCTCTATCGCCGGCAACCTGACCGCACTGGCAGCCCTCGCCGACGGTTGGATACGGCTTCGCGGCGGCGAGCGGCCGCGCTCGAGCGTCGCCCGGCTGGCCGACCCGCGACCCGAGCGCTGGGCCCGCCGCGGCGTGGACGACGTGCTGCAAACCCTCCACACGTCAGAGCAAGGATTGACCACGGCGCAGGCAATGGAGCGACGGCAGGCGGAACCGCCCGCGCGGCGCCGCAATGAGCTGCTGCGCGACCTGCTCGACCAGATCCGCTCGCCCCTGACGGGTATCCTCGCCGCCGGGGCCACCCTCTCGCTGGTGCTGGGCTCACCGCTGGATTTCGTGCTCATCGCCGCGATGATCGGGGTCAACGTGGCCGTGGGTGCCTGGCAGGAGCATCGCGCGGGCCAGACGGCCGCCACCCTGGAACGTCTCGGGGCGGCGACGGCGCGCGTGCTGCGCGACGGAAGCGCGACGACGCTCCCGGCGACCGAGCTCGTCCCCGGCGACGTGCTGCTGCTGGCGCCCGGAGACCGCGTTGCAGCCGACGCGCTTCTGCTCGAGGCGCAAAACCTGGAGGTTGACGAGGCGGCGCTGACCGGCGAGTCGCTGCCGGTTGCCAAGACGGCTAACGGCGGGGCCGAGGCTAACCGCATCGTGCTGGAGGGCAGCGATGTGACCGTCGGCACGGGCCGCGCCGTGGTGGTGGCCGTTGGGCATGGGACACGCATGGGAGCCACGGCGGCGGCCCTCGCCCTCGACGAGACCGCCCAGAGCCCGCTCGGCGCCCGCCTCAGTCGCATGCTCCAGCAAGTACTGCCCCTAGCCGGGATCGGCGGAGCTGTCGTCGTTGGAGCTGGCCTCCTGCGCGGCCGGCCTCTACTTCCTCAACTGGCAATTGGATCGAGCGTCGCCATCGCCGCCGTGCCCGAAGGGTTGCCACTGCTGGCCGGGGTTGGCCAGGCCGCCGTCGCCAGTCGCCTGGCCCAGCGGAAGGCCCTGGTTCGTCGCCTGACCGCCGTGGAGGCGCTCGGCCGCGTCGACGTGGCCTGCACCGACAAGACCGGGACACTGACCGAGGGACGCCTGGCGCTGACCGCCGTGGCCGGCCTCGACGCGGCCGAGGCCAACCCCGCGGCGTCCGGCGAGCTGCCGGATGAGTTGCGCGACATCTTGCGCGCCGCCGCGCTGGCCAGCCCGCATCCCGAGGCCGAAGACGCCGCCTCGCACCCCACCGACGTTGCCGTGGTGACGGCAGCCCAGCGGGCCGGACTGGGCCCGGACCTGCTCGTCGCGCGGACGGCGGAGTCCCCGTTCGACCCGTCGCGCGCCTTCCACGCGGCGGTTGCCGGTGGCCGGATCTGGGTCAAGGGCGCGACCGAGGCCGTCGCGCCGCGCTGCACGGCCGTGAGCCGTGGCGGGTCGGATCGGCCGCTAGACGAGGAGGGACGGCAGCACCTGCATGCCCGGGCCGACGAGCTCGCCGGGCGGGGGTTGCGCGTGCTCATGGTCGCCGTGGCCGCACTCGACGCACCGCCCGACGCCGAGGCATACGGCAACCAGGCGGTCGAGGATCCCAACGGCCTCGTGGCGCTCGGCTTCGTCGGCATCAGCGACCCGCTGCGGCCCGACGTGCCGGACGCCGTGCGTCGCTGCCACGAGGCCGGTATCCGCGTCATCATGTTGACGGGCGACCACCCGATCACGGCCCGCGCCATCGCCTGCCAGGCGGGCCTGCTCGACGGCGGAGACATCATCGCGGGGACGGACATCGCCGAACTGCACAACGGCGATCTCGACAAACGGCTCGAGAACGTGACGGTCGTGGCACGGGTGACGCCCCTCGACAAGCTGCGCATCGTGGAGAGCCTGCAACGTCGGGGCCACGTCGTGGCCATGACGGGCGACGGCGTCAACGATGCGCCGGCCCTGCGCCTGGCCGACGTCGGCGTAGCGATGGGGTACGGCGGGACCGAGGTGGCGCGGCACGCAGCCGACGTGGTGCTGGCCGATGACAACTTCGCGACCCTGGTCGAGGCGCTGGTCGAGGGGCGCAGCTTCTGGCGCAACATCCGGCGGGCACTGGGCTTGCTGCTGGGCGGCAACCTTGGTGAGTTGGGCCTGGTTGTCGGGGCGAGCGCCCTGGGCCTGGCCTCTCCGCTGGTCACGCGCCAGATCCTGGCCGTCAATCTGATCACCGATGCGCTTCCCGCGCTGGCCGTCGCTCTGCAGCGCCCTGCGCACCGCAACCTGGCGGCCCTGGCGCGCGAGGGCGAGGCAGCGCTCGGCGACCCCTTGCGCGACGACGTGCTGCGCCGCGGCGCCCTAACTGCCGGCCCAGCCCTCGCCGCGTACCTGGCCATGCTCGGCACCACTGGCCTGCCGCGGGCGCGTTCCGTCGCCTTTGCCAGCATTGTCACAACGCAATTAGCGCAGACCCTGGAGGCGGGTCGGGCCGAAGATGGCCTCACCGGCCCGGTGCTGGCAGCCGTGGCGGGCTCGGCAGGGGTGCTCGGCGCCACGCTGACCGTGCCGGCGCTGCGCAACCTGCTGCTGCTGGCCTCGCCGGGTCCGCTCGGCTGGGCGCTGATCGGCGGCAGCACACTTGCGACGCTGGTCCTCGGCCGGCTCCTGTCGTCGCAGCGTAGAGGCGCCGAGATGGATACCGCCAGGGCGCTCGCCTCACAGATCGCCGCACGAGCCGGCCGGCGGCAACGCCTGCGAGGGTATGCCTTGCCGCGGATCGCCGCGCCCGCTCGGTAGTCATACCGCCCATCGTGCCCGGGCGGGATGCGACGCGGCACCGGACCGACCGCCCAACCTGGCCATTCATCACATCCGGGACCGGCACTTCCTGGAGAGCCGGGGGAGTATCGCCTACTCCCGGCTCTCGCCCTCGGGAGGCTCTTGCCCGGCAAGCAGTTCGCGCAGCATCGCTTCGGCCCGTGCTGCGCGCTCTTCGGCGGCGAGGCGGGCCTCTTCTGCACGTTGGGCGCGTTCTTCGGCAGCAAGACGCGCCTGTTCTTCGCTCTGAGCGCGAATCTCGGCGACAAGGCGCGCCTGCATTGCTTCCTGTAACTGCTGATGCTCCTCTTCGGTCCAGGCGATCATCTCTCCCGTTTGTGGGTCGATCACGCGCAGCCAGGTGTGGGCAGCCCGGTAGGGTGTGGCGGGCATCGCCACCGGGCGGAGTTCTACCCCCAACAGCGGGCTCACAATGCCGCCACCGGCCTCAAGGGGAACCGGTTCCAGGCTGTTACCGCGCCGCCTATAGGCGGTAAACCAGGTCCGCACGCGCTGTTCGGGGTCGTAGATGTAATACTCCTGTACCCCCAGGCGGGCATAGAGCGCCCGTTTCACGTCGCGGTCTTCCCGATAAGTACTCGGCGAGGTGATCTCGAAGACGACGTCGGGAAACTTGCCCTCGACCCACGTTTGCAGGATATCCGGGTCGACGGTGTCGGTATCGAAGAGCACGTAGACATCGGGCGAGACGTTGTCGCTGGGCTGACCGGCCGTGTAGTAGATGAACTGGTTGCCACCGACCAGGACACGCCGGTGCCCGCGATGAACGAAATGGTAACGCAGCGCAATGATCAGATCGACCATCTGCATCATGTGCGTATAGGTCTCGGCCATCGGCTTCCCGTCGCTGCTCGGATATTCGACGTGTTCGTTTAGTGCTGCGCTGCGCGTCGCCATGGGTCAACGGCCTTTCAGGTTGCTACCTGCTCCGATGCCATCAGTGTATCACCTTACTTTTCCCAGGCCACGGCGCGCACCGGCGAACCGCTGGACCCAGGAACCGGCAGGGGCAAGGACAGGGCGGAGAGGCACACGCGCTTGCCCGCGATGCGCTCCAGATGCCCCGGGCCCTCCAGGATATTGGCTGCCTGATTGACGGCCGGGGTAGGCTGGCGTATACTCGGCGTGTCAATGCCGCTAGAGGAGCTTCGTCCGTGTCAGTGCAGCTGCCGCTCTTGTTTAGCCCGCTTACTGTCGGCCCCATCACCCTGCGCAACCGTATCCTGAGCGCCGCCCATCAGACCAGCCTGGTGGAAGACCACGTACCCATGCCGGCCATGGCCGCCTATCACGAGGCGCGTGCACGCGGGGGCGCCGCACTGGTCATCATCGAAGCCTGCGCAGTCCATCCCAGCGGCCTGCTCACCATCGACACCATCGACGGCTCGTCCGAGCGCGTGGTGCCGGGCTATGCGCGCATCGCCGAGGCGGTGCACCGGCACGGCGGCCGGGCCTTTGCCCAGCTCTTTCACGGCGGGCGCGAGGTCGTCTCCAGTTCCTATCGCAATCCCTCGTTCGCGCCCTCGGCCATCCCGAACGAGCGCTTTCACATCATGCCGCGGCCCATGCACCACGACGACATCGCCGAGGTGCTGGCCGGCTACGGGCGCGCCACGGAACTGGCGCGCCAGGCCGGCCTCGACGGCGTCGAGTTGTGCGCCTCGCACGGCTACCTGCCGGCGCAATTCTGGTCGCCGCAGACCAACCGGCGCGACGACGAGTATGGCGGGTCGTTCGAGAACCGCATGCGCTTCGCCATCGAGGCGCTGGCCGCCATGCGCGCGGCGGCCGGAGACGCCATCGTGGTGGGCATCCGCATCAGCGGCGACGAGCTGGTGCCGGGCGGGATGACGGCCGCGGATATGCCGGCGGTGGTCGACTACCTGGCGGCGCACGCGCGCCTTGACTACATCAACGTCATCGGCGGCTCGTCGGCCACCTACCGCGCCTCGACCTACATCGTGCCGCCCTCGCCGCTGCCGCTGGCCAACTTCACGCCGCTGTCGGCCGAGATCAAGCGGCGCGTCTCCATACCCGTCTTCGTGGGCTCGCGCATCATGGACGTGCACGACGCCGAGGCCGTGCTCGGCCGGGGCGAGGCCGATGCCGTGGCCATGACGCGCGCCCTGATCGTCGATCCGGACTTCCCGGCCAAGGCGGCCGCCGGCCGCTTCGACGAGATTCACTTGTGCCTTGGCTGCAACCAGGCCTGTATCGGCCACTATCACAAGGGCCTGCCGATCGGCTGCGTGCAGAACCCGGCCGCGGGGCACGAGTACGAGCTGGCGACGCTGGCCCCGGCCGCGCGCAGCAAGCGCGTGCTGGTGATCGGCGGCGGGCCGGGCGGCATGCACGCCGCCGTCGCCGCCGCCGAACGCGGCCATCGCGTCACGCTGCTGGAGCGCGGGCGCGAGCTGGGCGGGCAATTGCTGATCGCGGCGCGCGCCCCGGCCCGCCGCGATATGGCAGAGACGGCGCTGGACAACTACCGTCGCGACCTGGTGCGCCTGAAGGTGGAGGTACGTCTCGGCGTGATGGCCACGCCCGAGACGGTGCTCGAAGCCGGAGCGGATGCCGTGATCCTGGCCGTCGGATCGCAACCCTACGTGCCCGATAAGCCCGGCATCAAGTTCCGGCACGTGGTGACCGCGCCCGAGGTGCTGGCCGGCGCCCAGACCGGCCGACGCGTGGCCGTGATCGATTGGTCGGGCGACTGGCCGGGCCTGGACGTGGCCGAGTTACTATCCGCCGCGGGCAAAGAGGTGACGCTTGTCTCCAGCACGCTCTACCCCGGCGAGGCGCTGCACCAATACGTGCGCAACGTCTATCTCGAGACCATGTACCGCCAGGGCGTGGCCATGCTGCCGCACTACGAGCTGGTGGAGGTGCAGCGCGATGCCGTGACGCTGCGCAACCTGTTCAGCCACGAGCTCAAGGTGCTGGAGCAGATCGATACCGTCGTCCTGGCCCTGGGCCGCGTGGCCGATACCGAGCTCTTTGACTTGCTCAAAGGGCAGGTCACCGAGCTGTACCAGGTAGGAGACTGCCTGGCCGCGCGCACCATGGAGGAAGCTACCTACGAGGCCATGCGCGCGGCGCTGGCGCTGTAGCGCGGAGGGCCGGCAAGGATGCCGGCGGTCCCAGGAAACCTGGGAGGCCATGTGCGCGGCGCTGGCGCTGTAGCCCCGGTCCTCACCTGCCTGCTCAACCCCGCATGCTGCACCCCGTTGTCCGAACGGCCGTGCCGCCATGCCTATCCTGGGTTATTCATGGGCGTCTGATAGGGCGGGGCATCGTTCCTGGGACCGCCGGCATCCCTGCCGGCCCGCGTCTGCCGGCAGGGATGCCGGCGCTCCCGGGGGCAGCGCTGCGACGGCGTGGGGGCGTCGCCGAGGCCTTCGTCTGGGACCGACCACGCGGAGGTACAGCGCCGAAGTTATGGCAACAAGTAGAATAAGGCTATGCATATGACGCTCATGATCCCTGGGCTCGGGGATCGCATTCCGCTGGGGACACGCGATACAGACCATGGCCGGTGAACGCATTCTGGTGGTCGACGACGAAGCCAATATCATTAACCTGCTGCGCGCCTATCTGGAGCGCGAGGGCTTTATTGTTGAGACGGCGGATGATGGCCGCAACGCGCTGCAGCAAGCCCGCGCCTTTCGGCCCCACCTGGTGGTGCTTGATCTGATGCTGCCCGGACTCGACGGGCTGGAGGTCTGCCGCCGCCTGCGCCAGGAATCGGACGTGTATATCATCATGCTCACCGCCAAGAGCGACGAAGCCGACCGTATCGTGGGCCTCGAACTCGGCGCCGACGACTATCTCACCAAGCCGTTCAGCCCGCGCGAGTTGGTCGCGCGCGCCAAGGCCGTGCTGCGCCGCGGGCGCGACCTGGGTGACGACGAGAGCAATGTCATCGTGGCCAGCCCGCTCAGCATCGATCTGGACCGCCGCCTGGTCACCAAGCGCGGCGTGCCGGTCGACACTACGGCCCTGGAGTTCGACCTGCTGCGCGTGCTGGCCTCACGGCCGGGCATCGTGTTCAGCCGGGCCCAACTGCTGCAACGCGTCTGGGACTACGATTTCCTGGGCGATGAGCGCGTGGTCGACGTGCATATCGGGCTGCTGCGCAAGAAGATCGAGGATAATCCATCCGAACCCGCGCTGATCAGAACGGTGCGCGGCGTCGGCTACAAGTTCGACAGGGCGGACTGATCGCATGTTTCCCCATCCCATGCGGGCCCTGGCCAGATTGTGGCGCGCTTTGTGGCGCAAGCTCTACTGGCGCCTCTTCGCCGCCTACATCGTCATCCTCATCGCCACCGTCTCGGTGCAAACCATCGCCGCCGACCTGTTCGCGGTACACTCCCTGTCCGATTATGTCAAGTATCACACGGGACGGATCGACGCCGGCGGCCTGGCCAGCCAGGCCTTTCTCGCCTTTACCATCTCGCTCTTCCTGGCTACCTGTGCCTCCGTGATCGCCTCGGCGGCGGCTAGCCTCTTCGTGGCCCGCCGCATCGTGGGACCGCTCCAGCGCATCGTGGAGACCTCGCGGCGCATCGCCGAAGGGCGCTACCAGGAGCGCGTACCCGTCAGCGATGACTACGAGATCAGCGACCTGGCCATCTCCTTCAATAGCATGGCAGCGACCCTGGAGCGCACGGAGCAGCAACGGCGTGAGCTCATCGGCAACGTAGCCCACGAGCTGCGCACGCCGCTGTCGACCATCAAGGGGTACATGGAAGGGCTCATCGACGGCATTGTGCCGGCCGATGTCCGCACCTTTGCCCTGATCCACGAAGAAGCGGACCGCCTCTCGCGCCTGGTGCAGGACCTGCAGGAACTGTCGCGCCTGGAAGAGGTCGGCGTCAGCCTGTACATCCGCCCCACGCTCATCTCCAGCATCATCGCCGGCGTGCTGCAGAAGATGCGCCCGCAGTTCGAGGCGAAGAACGTGGACCTGAGCGCGCTGATCCCCGACGATCTGCCCCTGGCGCTGGCCGACCAGGATCGCATCCAGGAGGTTTTGCTCAACCTGTTGGACAACGCGCTGCACTACACGCCGTCCGGCGGCGCCGTGTGCATCGAGGCGGCCCAGGCCGACGGGCAGGTCCAGATCGCCGTTGCCGACAACGGCGTCGGCATCGCCCCGGAGCATCTGCCCCACATCTTCACGCGCTTCTATCGCGTCGACAAGTCCCGCTCGCGCGCAGCCGGCGGCGCGGGCATCGGCCTGACCATTGCGCGGCGCCTGACCGAGGCGCACGAGGGCACTATCTCCGTGGAGAGCGCGCCCGGACGCGGCAGCCGCTTCACCGTCACCCTCCCGGCGGTGCCGGCCGTCTCCTATATCGCGGCCGGCACGCGCTGAACGGGTCGCCACCTCGCTGCCGTGGGGTGGCGGTGGATTGGGGCCGGATGACGATGGGCGTCAGGACAGCGACGGCGATGGCGCGGTGGTGCCGGGCGCCGCCCCGACAGTCGCGGCGGGGCGTCCCGACGGCGCGCCCTGGCGGCGCTGGGGCGCCGTACCCGGCGCCAGAATCATGGTCAGGGTCCTACCCTCGGCCAGGACGTCGCGTTCGATGTGGCCGACATCGGCCAGCGTCGCCGCCATGTCCGCGAGCACCTTGCGCGCCACGTCGGGATGAGCCTGCTCGCGGCCGCGCATGCGCACCGTCAACTGCACCCGGTTGCCCTCGCTCAGCCATCCGCGGATGTGGCGCCGGTAGGTTTCGAGGTCGTGGTCGTCGGTCTTGGGGCGCAGACGCACCTCCTTGAGCGCGATGACTTTCTGCGCCTTGCGGCTCTCGCGATCTTTGCGTTCCTGCTCGTATTTGTGGCGTCCATAATCCATCAAGCGGCACACGGGAGGATCGGCACCCGGTTGCACCTCTACGAGATCCAGATCTGCCTCCTCGGCGCGCCGCAAAGCTTCTTGCGTGGGCATGATGCCCAACTGTGATCCATCTTCGCCGATCAAGCGAACTTCGCGCACCCGGATAGCCGAGTTGATGCGCGGACCCCGAGCCGGCGGGGCACCACGATTACTCACGCGCACCTCCTGCACGTCTGACAAGCGCCGCGTGAGCGTGGCGCGGGGTCGCGGAAACAATGCATAATGTGGGTCACACTCCTTATGGAAATCGGCCGCTACATCCGGGCGTATTCGGGGGATGCTCGGCGCCAGGTCTGAAGTGGCGCGGCCCATCCCGTATACTCCCGCCACCTCATTGTACCGCCGCCGATAGTGTTCTGCTGAGGATGCGGCGGGCAAAGTCCGAGCAAATGGATATATAGTAATACCGGGCAGTCGATGAGAAGATAGCGGGAAGAGGAGTAGCATGCGCGCTGTGGTGGTCAAACAACCGGGCCGGCCCGAAGACATGAGCATCGGAGAGATCCCCGATCCGCGTCCCGGACCGGGCGAGCTGTTAGTGCGGGTCCGCGCCACGGCCTTGAATCGGCTCGACCTGTTACAGCGCCAGGGACGCTACCCGGTGCCGCCCGGCGCGCCCGAGACGCTCGGCGTGGAGATGGCCGGCGACGTGGAGGGCTGGGGCGCGGGCGTGAGCGGATGGCAGCAAGGCGAGCGCGTCTGTGCCCTCATCCTGGGCGGCGGCTACGCCGAGCTGGTCGCCGTCCCGGCGGCCATGGCCATGCGCATCCCCGCCAACCTGTCGTACGAAGAGGCGGCCGGGATTCCGGAAGCCTATCTGACCGCCTACCTCAACCTCTTCCTCATCGGCGGGCTGCAGGCCGGTGGGTATGCGCTCTTTCACGCCGGGGCCAGCGGCGTCGGCACGGCGGCGATCCAGCTCATTCGCGAGGCGGGGGCGCACGCCATCGTCACCGTCGGCTCGGCGGAGAAAGCGGCACGCTGCCGCGAATTGGGAGCCATCGCCGCCTTGAACTATCGCCAGGGGCCGTTCGAGCCGGGCGTGATGGCGGCCACGGGCGGGCGCGGCGTCGACCTCATCATCGACACCGTCGGCGCGCCGTACTGGGAGCAAAACCTGAACTGCCTGGTCACAGCCGGGCGCCTGATCATCCTGGCCATGCAGGGTGGCGGCACGCTGGAGCAGGTCAACCTCGGCGTCATCCAGCGCAAGCGAATCCGCGTCATCGGCAGCGTGCTGCGCCCGCTGCCGCTAGAGGAGAAGATTGATCTGACCGCGCGCTTTGCGGAGTTCGCCATGGACCGCTTTGCCGATGGCCGCCTCATCTCGGTCGTCGACCGCGTCTACCCCTGGGACGAGGCGCCGGAGGCCCACCGCTATATGGAGTCCAACGCCAACATCGGCAAGATCGTTTTGCGCGTCTCCTGACCCATTCGGGCCATCGGCTCTACCTCGTTTCGGTACCGGCATAGGTACCTTGGGGGATAGCGCCCGCCCGCCTACCCGTGCTACTATCATCCTGTCCCGGCAGGCCGGCCGTCATCAGCCCATTTGGACGGCCGGCCTGCACAGCTCCGGTAAGAGAGGGTACATCATGACAGCGAAAACCTGGCGGACCATGCTGGCGGGCGCACTTCTCCTGGGCGCCCTCGCCGCCAATACAAACGGTCCGGGCAAGGCTGCCCATGCCGCGGCGGGGCCGGCCGGGACGTGGCCGGCCGTGCTGCCGACTCACCTGATGTTGGGGCTGGCCAACGACCCCGGCAACCAGGCTTGGATGACCGGCAGCGGCGTCCCCTGGGACGCCCGCTACCAGTACCTCTCCGGCGGCGTCAACACCGGTACCGGCTGGGCCACCTGGAACAGCCCCCCCGGCGCGTTTGCCCTCTGGTACATGCAGAACAGCGGCGCCCACCGCTACCTGCCCGTCTTCTCCTACTACCAACTGCTCCAGTCCGGCCCCGCCAGCGGCGCCAGCGAGGCCGACAAGGACTACAGCAACCTCAACAACCCCGCCACCATGGCCGCCTACTTCGCCGACTTCAAACTGCTGCTCGACCAGGCCCGCGCCTACGGACAACCCGTGATCATCCAGGTCGAGCCGGACCTCTGGGGCTACCTGGAGCAGAAGGCGGGCTCCTGCGGCCTGGCCTCCTGCGTCTCGGCCTCCGTGGCCTCCAGCGGCTACGCGGACGTGGCGGCCTACCCCAACACCGCCCAGGGCTTCGCCGAGGCCCTGCTGCACCTGCGCGACCTGTACGCCCCCACCGCCTTGCTGGCCCTCCACGCCTCCTGCTGGGGGGCCAATGCCGACGTCTGCAACTACCCCGTCTCGCTCGCCGACACCGCCGCCCACGCCGCCCAGGTCGCGAGCTTCCTCAACAGCGCGGGCCTCGCCGGCAACGCCCCCGGCGTCAGTTCGTGGGACCTGCTCTTCACCGACACCTCCGACCGCGACGCCGCCTACTACCAGGACGTCTACGGCAACCCGCACACCTGGTGGGACCCCACCAACGCGGCGCTGCCCGACTTCGCCAACTTCCGCACCTACCTGGCCGGGCTCAA